>Ga0102953_1000477_pt1 | contig 27679 bp, 21 predicted proteins | sample SalPon2A_C_D2_MG_FD_78509 | JGI IMG/M metagenome (GOLD analysis project Ga0102953, IMG submission 78509) | Soil microbial communities from South San Francisco under conditions of wetland restoration - Salt Pond MetaG R2A_C_D2_MG | ecosystem: Environmental > Terrestrial > Soil > Wetlands | place... | reverse complement strand
TTCATTTGACGAGCAGGAGCTTGCCCGGGCACAAACCGTGAGCGACGTGGAAAAGCTTCTCCAGGCGCCGAGCGGGCATGCTGCTCCGGCAGCTGCATCTGATATTGCAGGGGCAGGCAGGGAGTTGCAGGGACCCCAGGCGCCGTCTGCGAAGCCCAAACCATTCCCCAAAATCGCGCGCCCCGCCGAGCCGCGGTGGCCGCTATCCCGAACGGCAGCCGTGGGACGGGAAGCGCTCCAGATGCTGCTGGCTTTTCCTCTGCTGCGTTATTACGTCAAAACGGAGGTGCATGGGCGCGAAAAACTGCGGCAGCTGCGGAAACCTGTGCTGTTTGTGTCGAACCACCAGAGCCTGATTGATCCTCCTGTCATCCTTCAATCTTTTCCTGGCCGAATTCGCCGCCGCGTTGCGCCAGCTATGGGCGAAGCCGCCTTACGAGGCCATTCGAAAGCCGCGCTTTTCTGGTTGCGGCTGGTATTTAATGTGTACCTGATTTCAGACGATCCCAGCCGGGCGCAGGAAGCGCTGAGGCGCGCGGGCCGTCTGGCTGACCGTGGTTATTCAACGCTGCTGTTTCCTGAGGGCGAACGCACCCTGGACGGCCGGCTGCTGCCGTTCCGGCAGGGCGTGGGCGTCATGGTGGAGCGGCTGCAACTGCCCGTGGTCCCGTTGCTGATTCGTGGGCTTTTTGAGATCTGGCCTCGCACAAAGGAACGGCCCGTCCGTGGCAAGGCGCAACTCTGGGTCGGCGACGTGATGAATATCCAGCCCGGAGAATCAGCAGGCGAGTTCACCCGGCGGCTGGAAGAGACCTACCGCCGCTGGCGGCCCTGAGTTAGCTTGACGTAACAATTCACTGTCCCGTAGACTAAGTGGTGGTTTGTTTAAGGTAATCCTTCAATATGCGAATCCATAGGTGCATCGCCGCCGTGGCGTTTGTGCTGTTGGCGGCAAGTGCTCTCCGTGCCCAAGGCCAGACCCAGTTCTTCCCTCTCAAGGATATTCGCCCCGGACTTCAAGGCGTTGGGCGGACGATTTTCCAGGGGAACAAGGTTCAGGAATTTCAGGTCGACTTTCTGGGCGTGCTGAAGAACTTTCTGGCGCCAAAGCACAACGTGATCCTGGCGCGCCTGTCGGGCGGACCATTGGCCAAGACGGGTGTAATTGCCGGGATGAGTGGCAGCCCTGTCTACGTAAACGGCAAGCTGGTGGGGGCGGTGGCCCTGGCTTTTCCCTTTGCCAAAGAAGCCATAGCAGGGATTACTCCCATCCAGGAGATGCTGGCCGTCGTTCCCGAAGCACCGCATGCAAACGGTTCGGCGGCGGCGAGGCCCACGGACACTACCCTTCCCTACAAGATTGTGGGTACAGCCCTCCATCCTGCCGGTTCAATACGGTTGATCCCTGATGATGCTGGCAATGTGTTGAGCGTCCAGAACCTGATGAAGCTTCTCCCCTCGGCGGGCGGCGACCGGGCGCTCACAGACCTGCTGCTTCCGCTCCGCTTTGGCGGGTTTTCCGCCGATGCCATGGATATGTACTCGCCGCTTTTCAACCGGATGGGATTGCGGTTGATGCAGGGGGCTGCGCTTTCCAGCAGTCCTGAGCCCATGCCGACCAATCCCAAAGGGCCTGAGCCGGGGACCATGGTTAGCCTGTCGCTGGTGAAGGGCGACCTGAACATGAACGTTGATTGCACGGTGACCTATCGGAAGGGAAATGACCTCTATGCCTGCGGGCACCGGTTTCTGATGGTGGGACCGACAAAGATACCCTTTTCGCAATCGCACGTGCTGGCATCTGTTCCAAGTGTTGCGAGTTCTTTCAAGGTTGACGTGCCCGGGCCGGAAGTTGGAACGATTCGGCAGGACCGTTTTGGTGCGATCTATGGAGTGGTTGGAGAAAAAGCGCCCATGATTCCCGTCCACATCCATCTGGATTCGACACTGAACACCAGTACGGACTACAACTTTGATATCGTCGAGCAGCCATTTCTCTCTCCGCTGCTTTTGAATCTGGGCATTGTATCCACACTGAACGGCACTGAGAGAAGCCTGGGTCCCTCCACCCTGGAACTGCAGGGAAGCATCCGCTTGAATGGAGGCGAGACCGTCAGGATTGAGGATGTCGCATCCGGGCAGATCAATACGGCGATCGTTGCGGGCTCGGCGGTATCTACTCCGTTGAATTACCTTCTTGGGGGCAACTTCCCTGATCTGACCATTCAGGGAGTCGACCTGAACATTGTTTCAACCGATGAGATGCGCGTGGCCAGGTTGGAGCAGGTGTGGAGCAACAAGTCGGAGGTGAAGCCGGGTGACCATATCGAGGTCATCGGGCTGCTCCGGACCCCTTCCGGCGGGACGTTCGTTGAAAAGATCCCTGTGGACATTCCGGAAAGCGTCAACGACAAGAGACTCTCGCTGGTTGTGGGAAGCGGGGTTAGCCTGAATGCGATTCAGAACCGCCTGACCCCCATCAGCACCACTCCGCGTGACCTGCACCAACTGGTGCGGGCATTGAACCGGATGCGCAGAAACAACCGGCTTTATGCGCTTCTGATGGCGCCGCAGAGGTCCCTGACGTTGCAGGGCGAAGAATACCCGTCTCCTCCGCCTTCTCTGGTGCAAACATTTTTATCGGACCCGGCCGTCTCCAGCAATGTAATCTACGGCAATGCCTCGGTGATTGGCGACTATCAGACGAAGCCGACGAAGTATACAATCCAGGGTGAAAAAACGCTTTATTTGAAAGTGGAAAACCTGGAGAACTGACAGATCGCTTCACCGTTCACTGAAACGGTGAAACTTAGAATCCATTCCAAGAGCGTGTTCATGAAAGCTTCTGCGAAACTACTTTTCCTGGCTTTGGTAATTGTTGTTGTGGCCCCGCTATCGCTTTCGGGAGTCGAGACCACTATATGGCAAGTAAGCGATTTCAAGCAGTTTCTCAAGGGAAAGCTGACGGGAGTTTCCATCAGCAAGGATGGAGAATTGGGATTGGCTCCCCAGGCCAGGATGGTTTTTAATCCGGATGAAGCGCTGGCCCTTTCCCTTGTTGCCGACCGCCAGCACAATCTTTATATTGGCACCGGGCACCAGGGGAAAGTGTTCCGCGTGACGGCTGCGGGCAAGGGCTCATTGTTTTTTAAAGCTCCGGAGCCGGACGTTTTTGCCCTGGCGGTTGGACCGGACGGCGATCTCTACGTGGGAACCTCGCCGGATGGAAAGATTTACCGGGTCACACCCGCAGGCAAGTCGTCGGTGTTTTACGATCCCAACACGAAGTACATTTGGGCGATGCTTTTTGATCCTGAGGGACGCCTGTATGTTGCCACCGGCGACCAAGGACAGATACTGAGGGTTGACCGGACGGGGAAGGGCAAAGTCTTCTTCGACAGTAACCAGACCCACATCATGTGCCTGGCGTTTGACCGGCACAACAATCTGCTTGCTGGGAGCGTGCCGGACGGACTCGTCTACCGAATAAGTCCCGATGGCAAGGGCTTCGTGATTTATCAGGCCAATCTGCCGGAAATTCACGACCTGGTGGTTGACAGGCAGGGGGATATCTATGCATCCGCACTCGGCGCGCCGGGACACAGGGGCATTCCGACGATTCTGATGCCGCACACGCCCGCCATTACCCTTCCAGCCCATGTTGTGACGGTTACTGCCGACACCGAAAATGGCGCGTCAAAAAACCACAAGGTGCCTCCTCAAAAGCCTAAAAAACCTCAGCCTCCAAAGGAAAAGAAGCGGGTTGCCCCCAGTTTCATTCGGCCCGGGACAAGCGTGGTTACCCCCAATCCTCTCATGATGACCCAAAGCCGGGGCGCAATCATCAGGATTTCTCCCAGTTCTGCGGTTGAAACTTTGTGGAATTCCAACAGCGAAAGCGCTTATGGATTGGCGCTGCTGGGAGAGAAACTTATTTTTTCAACTGACTCCAATGGCAAGATTTTTGAGCTGGACCCAACGGAGTTTGGCGAGAACCTCACGTTGCTGACCGAAACGCACGAATCGGTGGCCACACGCCTGATGCGCGAGGGAAACGGCCTGTACATTGCCACCAGCAATGTGGCCAAGCTTTTCAAGATGGGAACTGCCTCCGAACACGAAGGGACATATGAATCGCGAGTAAACGACACAAAGTTCATCTCCCATTGGGGCGTCATCAGTTGGAGGGGGCATTCTCCGGCCGGGAGTTCGATTGAATTTTACACGCGAAGCGGCAATTTCAAGCGGCCGGACAAGACTTGGAGCAACTGGGCCGGCCCTTATCGTGAAAAGGACGGATCTCAGATAACCAGCCCCCCTGCACGGTACATTCAGTGGAAAGCTGTCTTTCGAGGATCTCCGTCCGCGCGGCCTATATTAGATGAGGTTTCGGTTGCCTATCTGAATCAGAATCTCCCGCCTCAGATTGAATCATTTAACGTCAGCAACGCAGGGGAGCGAACAAGCGCCAGCAGCAGTGGCGGAACATCTTCGAGTGTTTCGGCCATGACCGTCAATGTAACGGCGACCCCCCAGATCACCTATGCGGACCCGGCCCAGACGGCCTCTGCCACCACAAAGCCCTCCCCCGTGACCCTTACGTGGAAAGCGTCGGACCCGAATGGTGACGAACTGGAATATTCCCTTTATGTTAAGTCTTCCGATGAGACCAGTTGGCACCTGCTAAAGGACAAGATCAAGTCGACGAGCTATAGGCTTGACCATTCGATCCTTGCCGACGGCCAATACGTGGCCATGCTGGTGGCTTCGGACACGCTTTCCAATCCGCCTGCGAACGCCCTGAAAGACCGGATGTTGAGCACCCCCTTCTGGATTGATAATACCCCGCCAACGGTGAATGTGGAGCATGCTGAAGTGAAAGGAAAACAAGCGGTTGTACAGTTCATCGTTGAGGATCCGATCTCGCCGCTTCACAATGCCCAGAGTTCCGTCGGCGAAGGTCACTGGCAGGAGATCAACTCGGACGACGGGATCATTGATTCCCGGACCGAGAAGTTTACCGTGAAAACCGGCGTCCTTGCCCCCGGTGAGCATGTTATCAGCTTACGGGCCTATGATACGGCTGGAAATGTGGGGATTGGCAAGGCCGTCGTTGAGATTCCGGGAAGGTAGTTGGGTCACGGCAGGCATACCTCCGGAATGTTGCGCTGGGAAGGGCATGGAATACCCCCTTGGGCCCTTTAGAAGTACTATTATTGGAGACAACTCCAACTTTCTCCGCCGCATCATAAAATCGAGTCTTGATGCGGCACCGAGTGTGCACTGTTGAGCCCACAGAAACCTGCGGCATCCACGGCCGCTAAAGAGACTCAGTTGATTGCGCGTGCCCAGCGGGGCGACGAGGAGGCCTTTGCAGCTCTGTTTGAGGCCCATAAGAGGCGTGTATATTCGTTATGCCTTCGCATGCTCGGCAATCCGACGGAAGCAGAAGATCTTACCCAGGAAGCCTTTTTGCAGCTTTTTCGGAAGATCGCGACCTTCCGGGGCGAGTCGGCGTTTTCGACCTGGCTGCATCGCCTGTCTGTGAACGTTGTTTTGATGCACCTTCGAAAGAAGGGCCTGAACCAGATCTCGCTGGATGAAACGGAGAATTCTCAGGGCGAACCGATCAAACGGGATTACGGCGATGATGATCGCCGGCTGGTCGGATCGATTGATCGCATCGGGCTTAAGCGGGCGATTGCGGAACTTCCTCCAGGATACCGGACCGTGTTCATCTTGCACGACGTTGAAGGTTATGAACATAATGAAATCGCTGAAATTATGGATTGCTCGATCGGAAACTCAAAATCGCAACTCCACAAGGCCCGCCTGAAGCTACGGGAGTGGTTCCAGCAGCACCAAGGAGAAGGGGGAATGCGATCTCCAGCGCATGCTGCCAGGGACGCGAAGGAGGACTAGTAAGACCATGGGAGAAGAAAGACGAGACCAACGGGACATTTGGGGATGCCAGGAATTTGAACTGAAGCTTGCCGCCTATCTGGAGGGCGAAGCAAGCACGGGCGTTTCGAAGCATGCCGAACAATGTGCGTCCTGTGGCTCCCTCTTGGGCGACCTCCAAATGATTGAGGCAGCTGCAAAAGATCTGCCGCTGGAGTCCCCCTCGCCGCGTGTCTGGAGCAATATCCGGTCAACCCTTGCCGAAGAGGGAATTATTCGCGAGCAGAAGAGCTTCTGGCAAAGGTGGATACCTTCAGTTTCACTTATTCCGCGTTCAGCTCCCGCCGCAGCTTTGGCTTTTGCGGTGATGCTGGCAGTTATAATGCTATTCAAGGGCGATATTCAGAGAATTGGTATTCAGAAGCCCGCAACAACTCCGGTTGTCGCGACTGCTGCTCCGAACGATCTTTCCTTGGTGCAGTTGAACCTGGTACGAACCGTGAAGGCAATGGAAGAAAATTACAAGGCTCGTGAAGCTACATTGGATCCTTCAGCCAAGCAGGTTTACCAGGCCGGGCTGACTTCACTCGATAATTCGATTCAGGAATGTCTTGATTCGCTTCAGAAGCAACCGCACAATATGCTGGTGCGGGAGTATCTGATGGAGGCCTACGCCCAGAAGGCGGAGGTCCTGGCTTCTGCACTGGAGTATGGCGGTCGGTAATTGGGGGGAGGAAATCTAACACCGTGCTGAGATTGAAGAGAGTCCGCATGCGCAGTGGTGCCAAGGTCGTCGGGGCGTTGCTGCTGATCCCCGCTGGTCTGCTGATGGCGCAAGGCCCCGGGCAAACTGAAAAGAATATTGCTACAACGGCCACTCCCCGGGTGAGCATTTCCAACCTGGCTGGAAAGGTGACGGTCAGGGGCTGGGACCGTATGCAGGTCCACGTCACTTATACCGTTACGTCACCCAAGGTTGCGGTGGACACAGAGCAGGTCCCTATAAAGGGGGCCGCTAACAAGGTCCATTTCACGTCCTACCTTACCGACCGTTCACAAACGGTCGCGAATCCAGTGGTGGATTACATCGTCGATGTTCCATCGGGTGCCAGCTTGGAGATTCACGACCCTCAGGGGAAAGTGAAGATCAATTCAATCAAGGGGGACGCGTCGGTTGACTCCCTGGGTGGGGGTATCTCGGTTGCCGATTCGTCCGGCCACCTGTCCCTTCGCTCGGTGGGGGGCAATATTGAAATCATCCGCCCCTCCGGCCGGGTTGAAGCGTATTCCATCAACGGCAACCTGCACTTTGTGAATCCCACAAGCAATCGCCTGCGGGGCACGACCACATCGGGCACGATTGTTTACGACGGTGACTTTGCGCCGGGAGGTGATTACATCCTTTCGGACTACAGCGGAAATATCACGGTGCTTTGCCCCTCAACCGCTTCCTTCGAACTTGACGCCAAGACGGTGCGCGGAAAGCTGGATAACCAGTTTCGGTTGGTTCGGCGGGGACCCGCTGGGCAGTCGTTCGTCCCGCCCGGGAACGCCATTTTCGGTACCCAGGGCAGCGGGCAGGCTACCTTGGAGGTAACTTCCTTCAGCGGCGCTATCCACATTCGCCAGCAATAGCCGGCCATCGTGATTGGGCGGCGTTTTCTCTGGTTTTACACTCGAGGTTGCCGGCTATTCCTATCCTTCCCTGATTTCCCGATTTTAACGCGTGTTCCTTTCACTTCGGAAGTGGAGACAAAACATGCCTCTGTTGCGGAATCAGCGGGCGGACTCCTATAATGGCACGCGGAGACATCTGCCTGCGGTATGAACAATCACCGGCAAAAACTGATTTACCTGGTCGGATTCATGGGGGCCGGCAAGTCGTCTGTGGGGGCCCTTCTGGCGCAGCAAATGGGATGGCCGTTTGTTGATCTGGATACGGTGATTGAAGCCGGGCAGGGAGCTACCATCCGCCAGATTTTCGAACATGCTGGCGAGCCTTTCTTTCGGCAGATCGAGCACGCCGTCCTGGTGCAGGTAATACGGAAAGCGCCAGCCGTCATTGCCCTGGGCGGGGGGACTTTTGTGCAAAGTTCAAATTCTGACCTCATTGGCCAGACGCGCGGCGCTACCATCTGGCTGGACTGTCCTGTAGAGGAGCTCTGGCGACGGTGTTCCACCATGGACAACCGGCCCTTGTTTCGCGATCGGCAAAGCTTCTTCAGCCTCTTTGAGCAGCGTCTTCCCTATTACCGCAAGGCAGAATTCAGGATTGCCACGGGGGAGCGCTTACCGGAAGATATTGTGCAGGAGATCCTGCGACTGGGATTGTTCTGAAGGCCGCCGGGCGCTCATCTCTCTGGTTCAGGGTTCGTTTGGCGTTCGCACCTGCTGTTCTTTCCGCGGTTCGACGCACGCCGCCTTGTATCCGATTCCAAGAATGACTGCAAAGATCATTGCATTGGCAGGAACGTGCAAATTGAAGTCCATCAGACTGTGAATCAACAGCCCCAGCGTACTTCCTATACAGCCCAGCAGGATGGCGCTCCGATAGCGCCGGTGGTCCTTGAGAAAGGAGATGACCATCCGAACCAGCAGATAAAAAATGGGAATGAAGAGGAGCGCGAAGCCGACAAGCCCCGTTTCCGCCCCAAATTCCAGATAGTCATTGTGGGCATGATCGATCGTTAAATCGACAAGATGTCTCTGGAATGGACGCAAGGCGTCTTCATACGTTCCCAGCCCCGTGCCCAGAATGGGATTACTGCGGAAGAGCTGCAGGGTGTCGCTCCAAATCATGCTCCGGCGTTGAGTGCTCACATAGCCTGCGTGACCCATATTTACGAATCGATGGACCAGCCCGCCAACGCCCACCCAAAGGCTGAAGCCCAATGCCAGCGTGGCCAGCCCCGCAATGAGGATTCCCCAGCTTTTGCGGCGGACCTTTAGGATTGTCAGGACTGAAAGTGCGACCAGACTGAAGGATACTGAGAGGACGCCTCCGCGCGAATAGGAAAAGACGGCTCCGATCACCATGATGACAGCCAAAAACAAATAGAAGACGATGCGGAACTCCAGGGGGCTTGCGCCACCGGACCTTGTCGAAGCCGCGCGGCGCCTGGGATCTGACCAGAGTTGATAAGTGTAGAATGCCAGCGCGAAGGCAAGCGGAACTGTAAGGTCCATTAATCCTGCAAAATGATTGCGGTTGATGTAGGTGCCGGTCGCGACCGAGGAATCATAAGGGTTGGTGTAGCCAAAGATCTTATTCCAGTTCAGGAGATACTGCAGAATTCCATAGCCTGCTTCAAAACAGCCCAGGGCAATGAGGGCTGTCACTATCGTATTTTTCCTCCTGGCGGAGTCAAACAGCTGAATAGCCATAACAAAAACGGCCACGTAGGCAAGAATCTTGAAAAAGGCCAGGAGGGTTGCGGAAGGGTCAATGCTGAGGGTGCCCCAGAAGCCGGCATTCTGGATGGGGGCCAGCCAGGCCAACGTCAGGCGGTGCACCTGCGACACCGAGGCCAGAAAAGACCGGGGAAGCGGAAGCAACTGGAGCGCTACCCAAAGCAGAAAAAGCAGAGGCCAGATGGGCAAAGAGATGTCAATCCGGCCCTGCTGGCGTTTCTGGCCCCACAGGAACAATATGACAAGCAGAAAGAGCAGTATTTCCACCACCGAATAGGTGATGGGCTGGACCCCGCCAAGGGCCAACGTGCTCCCAATCAGTATGAGGGCCAGAAAAACTTCAAACTTCCTTGTCATATCAGTATCCCACACACAACACTTCTCCCTTTCGACGCCCGGGGGCTTCAAATCACGCGACCCTCTCGATATCCGCCGCCACGGCCCCTTCATTGTGAAGCGGGGTGAATGTGACAGGAAAACCAGCCCTGGTTCCGGTTGCGGGTGAGCTGGCGCTTATCCCTGCCGGAAAACTAACGGAAAATCCTACCCCTCGCATCCAAATTTGGCAAGGCTCGCCCCATTACCTGTCCGCCGCCACGTGTCGTTCCAGCACCCCCCACATACCTCTCTCACTCTCACTGGCTCCCCTGGCGGCCCAGAACGGTCCGAATGGTTCTCAAAACAATCTGAACGTCGAATAACAGGGAGAGATGCTGAATATAGTGCAAATCGTACTTCAATTTTTCCACCGCATCCTCGACGGATGATCCATAGGGATAGTTAATCTGCGCCCATCCGGTGAGGCCGGGACGAACAGCGCTACGCAGCGTGTAGTAAGGGATGGCGCTCTTGTAAAGCTCTACCAGAACCAGGCTTTCGGGCCGCGGCCCTACGAAACTCATGTCTCCCTTCAGTACGTTGACAAGCTGAGGGAGTTCATCCAGCCTTGTTAATCTCAAAAAACGCCCGAAAGGGAACACGCGAGGATCATTCTTGGCGGTCCAGGGACTGTCCGTATCGGCGCCGACAGACATGGTTCGGAACTTCAAGAGGCGGAAAATTCGACTGTTTCGACCCACCCGTTCCTGGATGTACAGGACCGGTCCTTTCGACGAAAGCTTGATGCCCAGAGCAATCAGTGGCAGCAGCGGAGCCGTCACCACGAAGAGAGTAAAGGCCAGGCCCAGATCAAGCAAACGCTTCAGCCTGACCGCTATGTTGCTTTCGAAGAATTGAAATCCCTGGGCGCTCAGGAACCACTTGCCGTCCATGTAGTTCAGCGGAAGCTTGCCGCTGAGCATCTGAAAGGCGGTGGGGAAATCGAGGACGGTGATGCCGGAGAACCGGGCATCTATCAGAGTCCGCGCTACACTGGGGTTGACCGAGGCCGAAGGTTCCATGACGATGATATCCGGCTGCAAACTTGCCATGGCCTCCTGCAGTTCGCCGCCACCATCCCTGGACGAAATGATCTGGCCCTGAGTGCCAGGCGGTACTGTCGCATAAGTTGCCACCGGCAGCTTGACCATTTTCAGCTTGTGCTCGCGCGCTATCTTCCCCAGTTCCTCCACCGCGGGACCGTCGCCGAGGAACGCCACGGTGGAGGGGCGGGCCAGCGCCCCGCGAAGGCGGGACCACACCAGCCGCCCTATCATTACCAGCCCCGGCGTCACCAGGAAAAGGGTCACGAAGAAGCTTCTTCCAAAGCTCCACCGGGGGTAGAAATAAAAACTGAGGGTGAGAAATGCCGCGGCAATCGCGGAGTTCAGGACCACCATACTGGCGATTTCATCACCGTGCTGATCGCGCCGCAGATTGTAAAGGTCGGTAATGTAAAAAAGGAGCGAGAGGAAGAAGCAGTAACCAACCGCAATGCTCTTAAAGCCCTGCGTCAGCAGAATGTATTGGCCTGTCCCTAAAAGGATGGCGACCTGGACGGCGACCAGAATTGCGACGGTGTCGCTTGCCAGGAGCATCAACTGTGATTTGCGAATCTGCCGTCTTAACATTGCCGTGCTTCGACCTGTTTCTCTACAAGACCCTCCAGAATTCGATCCAGAGGGGCGAGGACCTGATCCCACTGAAAACGGGCTTCGATCAGCTGGCGGCCTGCGCGTGCCAACCGCACGCGGCGCTGCGGATCCTCGAGAATCCTGACAACCTGGCCGGCAAAATCTTCGGGACTTTCCGCGGCAAGCAGTGGAGAGTTTGAGGGTTCGCCGAAAGGCCTGGCTGCAAACCGTGTGGCCACCACCGGGATTCCCATCGACAGTGACTGTAGAATTTTGTTCTGAATTCCCGCGCCGAACCTGACCGGAGCCACACTGACCGCTGCGTCCGCCATCTCCCTGCGGACATCCGGGACGTTGGCCCGGACGTCAACGCCCGGAATTCTGGCCAGTTCGCGCACGGAGCGCGGAGGGTTGAGTCCCACCACGGAAAACCGCGCGTCCGGCAGCCGGCGCCGGATGAGCGGGAAGATCTGGTTCGCAAAGTAAATGGCGGCATCGGAGTTCGGCAGGTAATCGAGCTTGGCGCAATATACGATACGGCGTGGATGATAAGGACCTTCCTGGAATGCGAATTCCTCTGTATCCACACCCATCAGGGATTGCGTTAAATTCCCGGCTCCGGACTGCTCCCGGACCCACTGCAGGTCTTCCTGCGTGTGGATCATGACGTTGTCGAACCAGCTGGGAACTTTGGCTTCGTAGCGTCGCACTCTTTCCCGGTCCATCCGGGCCCCCACCCACCAGGGGCTCCACCAGATCTGGCGCATCCGAGCATAGTGCTGATAGATCGAATCCGCCATATCCAGAATACGTGGGAGGTGATGGTAGGGCCGGGCATACTCGGCCATCCTGATCAAATGAACAAACAACAAATCATACGCCCCGCCGCGGATATCCGAATCCAGCGTGTGGACGAGTTCAGGACATTGGTAGAGTGCAACCTGCAAAGGAAGATCAGAAAAAAACGCTGTCGCGCTGTTCTGTACAAAGGCCCGCTTTCCCATCTGGAAAGTCTTTTGTTTGAGACCCGAAAGATCAGGATGGTGGCTTTGCCAACGCACTTTGGGCTCTGAGGCCAGTGTGTAGAGAGTGACTTCATGTGAGCGAAGCAGGTGCCGCAGCGTGTAGTAGACACGCATCCGGTCTCCGCCTATCGGGGGGAAAGGATTTCGGGCTGTCAGATAGGCGATTCGCATGATGTGTGAGTATGGCGAGCTAAACACCTTCCAGGTGGCAGAAACATCTTAGAGGGTCTCGGTCGCCGTTCCTTTATTCGAGGGGGAACCTGTATTCAATATCCTGCCTGCCGCTTCCCGAATAGAGGTGGTCGTGAACTCGGCGGGAGGCGGGCTTTCGCCATTAAAACTCGGCAGCCGTATCCAGATGGTCCTGCAACCTGCCGTGCGTCCCGCTTCGATGTCGGATGGTGCATCGCCCACCATCCAGGAGTGTTGGAGGTCGATCCCGTGCTCCTCGGCAGCCTGCAGCAGCATTTGGGGCCGGGGCTTGCGGCATTGGCAATTCCCGTTTCGGTCGTGCGGGCAATAATAAATTGCGTCAATGGTTGCACTTTCCCGCGCAAGATGATGAACCATTCTTTTATGGATTGACTCCAGAACATCAACCGGCAGTTCGTTTCTGGATACGGCACTCTGATTCGTTACGATAATCAGCAGGAAGCCATTTTGCTTGAGTTTTCGCAATGCTTCGCCCACCCCCGGAAGAAACTCCACCTGCTCCCAGGCAGTGATGTAATGATTTTCAGGGGCTTTGCGAATGAGGACCCCGTCACGATCGAGAAAAACAGCCTTGCGCAGATCACGTCTCCCTTCATCCATGGACCATTTCACCCCTGCACGCGGAAGCTTGGCATTCATATTGGGGCCGAGTTGCCATCCACCCTCCAGGTTTGCAGGCCGTTGTAGTCGAATGCGAAGCCGGTTGGGATTCCTCCCAACTTGCTCAGGGCTTCGGCCACGCGGTGTTTGCGTTCGAAACGGCAATAGAAAAGCATGTAGCCGCCGCCGCCCGCGCCTGTTACTTTGCCTCCGATGGCGCCGGCCTTTCGGGCAGATTCATACATCTCATCGATTTTGGGATTGCTGATCTTGGGTGACAACAATTTTTTGGATTGCCAGGCCTCGTCCAGTAGTTCGCCGAAATCGTTCAGGCGCCGCTGCAGGAGCGCATTTTTCATTTCAATTGCGAGTTGTTTCTGGCGTCTGAGCCCACGCAGAGTGTCCTCGACGCGTTGTTCATAGCGTCCCACCTGGTCTTTGATGATGCCGTCTGACATGCGCGTTGAGCCTGTGTAACAGAGCAGAAGGTTGTGTTCCAGTTCGTTGATGACCTCCTGCTTAACCCTCAGCGGATTGACGATCACGCGGTCCTTTTCAAATTCCATAAAGTTGAATCCGCCGAAGGTGGCGGCATACTGGTCCTGCAGGCCGCCCTTGATTTGCAACTCCTCACGTTCGATCCGGTAGGCGGCGCGAGCCGTCTCATAATCCGTCATGGGGAGACTGAGGAACTCCTTCATCAGACCCACCAGACACACCATCAGGGTGGAGGAAGAGCCCAGCCCTGAGCCGGGGGGAACTTCACTGTGTAGGAAGAGGTCAAAACCAGCGGAACCGTGGCCGCCGAGACTCTGGATTCCGGCCTTGACGAGGTCGAGCTTGCCGTCGTAAACGGGATCGGTTTGGGTATTGTAGTTGACGATATAGCCCAGGTCGCCTGATTCGATGTTGATCAGGCCATCCGCCCGGCTGCGGAGAGTCCCCCAGACATATCGGCCGATAGTCGCATTGAGGACGCACCCGCCTTCCTTTTCAAGAAACTGTTTGACATCGGTTCCCCCTCCGGCAAAGCTGATCCGCAAGGGTACCTTGGCTCGAATCAACATGGGGTGAACCGCTCCGCCAGTTCGGCTCTGGCCCTCGAGTAGTCTTCCGGCACACCGATATCAATAAAATATCCTTTTGAAGGAAACCCGTAAAAAGGGCCGCCAATCATCCGAGGGAAGACTTCTTTCTCCAGGGAAACCTCACGCTGCCCTGGAATGTGCCGAAATACCGCTCTGCTCATAATGTAGAGTCCTGCGCTGATCCATTTTGATGCCCCGGGCTGTCCGCACTCGCCGGGCAGCGCTGCAGCATGCTTCTCAACAAAGGCTTTGATTCGGCCGCGGGCATCCAGCAGGACCGAGCCGTAACGGCCAGCCTCCGGCGGGCTGGCAAGAGCCAGCGTGGTCTGTGCCCGGTGTCTGTGATGAAAAGAAAGCATCTGCCCCAGGTCGACATCGAATATCGAGTCCCCATTCAATACAAGAAACTCTTCTCCGTCCAACATTGAACTTATATTCTTGAGAGCCCCTGCCGTGCCGAGCGGAGTGGTCTCGATTGAATATCTCAGCCGCATTCCCTGAGGCATATACTGGGTATAGTGACCGACGATGTCCTTCCTCCGGTGGCCCAATGCAAGGATGATGTCAGTGACCCCCTGGGCTCGAAGCCAGCCAAGCAGATAGCTCAAGAAAGGGTGCTTTCCGATTGGGGCTAGGCTCTTGGGAAGACCAGCAACGGCCTTTCTCAGCCGCGTACCCTGCCCTCCCGCCAAAACCACAGCTTCCATAGCGTTATTTGTGCTGTCCTTCCGGCCCATGGTTGCCTTGCTAAAGACAAAAACGCCTGTTTCAGGCTGTTCGCTGGCCCCGGACCATTGGCGCATATTGACGGACGTTACAGATTTCTAATTATCTGCCAGTCAGCGTTTCAAGACAAGCTCCGAAGGTACTTTTCAGCAATGTTGGCTTTCAAACACCGAGGAGGGATCTTTCATGAAGAAATACGAGGAAGGATGGCCATTTATGTGCGCGAGGATGGGAATTGCGAGAGCAGGTTGTTGGCAAGGCTGGTTTACTGATCGCTGGTGGCAAAGTACCCCGGCTTATAGCGAACGGTCACGCCCTTGCGATCGGCAACAACCCGAATTTTCCGGTACGTCCCGTCGAGCGCGCTGTCAGTTGGCGTGTAGCCAATCAGGTATTGGTTTGTCAATTGCCGCCTGATCGCTTCCAGAGAGTTGGCAAGCGCAATCATTTTCTCAGCGCTATAAATCCCGGTTTCCGCATCGAGTCCCTTGTTCTGTTGCAGGGAGTCAAACTGGCCGTGCGAAAGGTATCCCGTAAGGTAGTCGGTGCCCGGTGTCTTGCGTTCGGGGAAGAATGCAGCCCCGCCTGTGTTTTCCGCTACTTTCTCAAGGTATTTGGCGCCGGGGTTGGCAAATCCATAGGAGGTGTTTCCGATGGTGTAAATGGCAGTTTCAGCCCTGTGGGCCATGGAGATGGCTTCCTGGAGCGAATGCTTACTTTCGACATCAATTCCGTCGCTGATGAGGATGATGACCCTGCGCGTTCGCTCGCGGGGGCCGGCCTTCAGAATTTCGTGCTTGCACGCCTCGTAAATGGCGTCGTAAACGGCTTTTCCCCCGCCAGCTTTCAGCTTTCGAAGCTTTTCATTGATGTCGTCGGGATTGTTGGTGAAATCCTGAACGATAGAACTGTTGGCGTCAAACGTTTCAAGAAAAATCTTGTTTCTGCTGTTGAGTCCCCGGAGCATGGTGTAAGCAAATTCTGAAGCAGCATTCTTTTCGAACTTCAGTTCGAAACGGGCGCTGTTGCTGGTGTCCACCAGCAGGCCAATGCGCAGCGGCGGCATCGTTTCACTGCTGAAGTACCGAATGTGCTGGGGCTTGCCGTCTTCATAGATTTTGAAATCCTTCTTTGTGAGGTCAATAACCGGGTTGCCGCGTTTGTCGAGAACTGTTACCGGGACGTTGACGACTTCCACGTGGACTTTGATTCTGTTTTCGCCGGGTTTCGTACCGGTCACGGAACCGGATTCAGTGGCGGAAGGTGCTGTTCCGGCCGCAGCGCTAGAGCCTTGCTGAGCCCGGGTGGCCAGGGGCTCAGCCACCAGGAGCCCGAAAAGTGCCAGAGTAATGAGTGCGGCAGGATGAGCCCACGCCCGTTTTGAAAGTCCTGTTTCTCCACTCATTTTTCGTCCCCCAGCGGCCACGGTCGGCCTTTCTGCTGACGCCGACCCAAATTTCCACCCGCTCCTCAAATTATAATATTACTTGCCGACCGATTGTGGGAAAAGGTCTCTTGCAGAGGAAATGGTGGTTTTATCTGAGAAGCCATTCGAACTCTCCCGAGATGCTGTTCCTGCCCCTTGAAAGACGCCATACCCCGCTGCGCCTGCTCATCGCCCTTTCATCCGGTTTGGAGTGTGGCAGGCAGAAATTGGTTATCTGGTGTGGAAAGATTAGCCCCCCAGCAATGCCTTTCTGTGCCTGCCCCGTTGCGGTGGGTTTGGCTCTGGAATAATATTCCAGATTGAGGTGCAAGGATGCACGTTCACAAGCACGAATGGTCGAAGGGCTGGGTTGTCCAGGTAGCCGTTATCGTAACGCTCGGCCTTGTGGTTACTGAGTTCGTGATGGGCCATCTGGCCCACAGCCTGGCCTTGGTCAGCGATGGCTGGCACAACCTGACGGATGTTCCCACATTGATCTTCTCCTGGCTTGCGCTCTACCTGGAGCGGAAGCCGCCAGACCGCCGCAAGACATACGGTTACCAGCGCGCCGGTGTGCTGGCCGCTTTCGTCAACGGCCTCATTCTGGTGGGCATTTCCGTTTTCATCTGCTTCGAGGGTTACCAGCGCATCGTCCATCCGGAACATGTTGCCACCGGTAAGATGCTGATTGTAGGCATCGTGGCCCTGGTGATCAACGCCGGAGTCACCCTGGGGTTGGCCCGGGAGCACCGTGACCTGAATCTGCGTGCGGTTTTCGTCCATTACCTGGGCGACGCGCTTTCCAACGTGGGCATTATTGCCGGCGCGTTTTTGATTCGCTATACCGGCCAGCCGCTGATTGATCCCTTGCTTGCCTTCCTGATTGCCGGGATGATTTTCTGGGGAGCCCTGGGCATCATCATGGAATCTTCAAATATCCTGCTGGAAAGTCTTCCAAAAGGTATGAGCCTGGAGGGGATTGCCAAGGCGATCCTACGGGTTCAGGGAGTCCGTGAGGTGCATGACATCCATGTCTGGAGCCTGGGATCGGAATCTCATGCCATGTCCTGCCACGTTCACATTCTGGACATGTCGACATCTGAAAGCGAGAGAATTGGCCATCGCATCCGAAAAGCCCTGGCCAGTGAATTCGGCATAACCCACACGACCATCCAGTTTGAGCACCAGCATGAGCCGGGCAAGTTCCACAAGTACATGCCGGAACCTGTCCCCACGCATAAAAAGTAGCCCCTGGCAGGGCGGCTGCTCCTTTCCTGCCGGGAGGACAATTGTGAAAGCATGCTACTACTGTTTTGGGGTGATCCGCTCCAGGCCGTCCAGATAAGGGCGCAGGACCTCCGGGACGATGACGGTACCATCCTCCTGCTGATAATTTTCAAGTAAAGCCAGCCATGTGCGCCCGATGGCCAGCCCGCTTCCGTTCAAGGTGTGGAGCAGTTCTGTCTTGCCGCCTTTTCCCCGGCGGAAACGCAGGTTGGCCCGCCGGGCCTGGAAAGACTCAAAGTTGGAGCAGGACGAAATCTCTTTATATTCCCGGCTTGATGGAAGCCAGACCTCCAGGTCGTACGTTTTGGCGGAGCTGAAGCCCAGATCACCCGTTGAGAGCGCCACAACGCGATAGGGCAGGCCCAGTGCCTGGAGAACGGCCTCCGCGTCGTGGGTCAGCGATTCGAGTTCGTCGTAGGAGTTGTCAGGCAGGGCAAACTTGACAAGTTCGACCTTCTGGAACTGGTGCTGGCGAATAATGCCGCGCGTGTCCTTGCCGTAAGAGCCCGCCTCACTACGGAAACAGGCGGTCCAGGCACAGAACTTGACGGGAAGATTTTCAGCTTCGAGCACTTCATCCCGGAAAAGGTTGGTGACAGGAACTTCGGCCGTTGGAATCAGCCAATAATCTGTCCCTTCCAGTTTGAACAGGTCTTCGGCAAATTTGGGCAGTTGTCCTGTGCCGAACATACTGTCGGAATTCACGATGAATGGAGGGAAAACCTCGGTGTAGCCGTGGCTGCGGGTATGAAGATCCAGCATGAACTGGGCCAGCGCGCGCTCCAGCTTTGCGCCCACTCCGAAGTAGACCGCGAATCGCGCTCCGGCGATTTTGGCGGCGCGTTCGAAATCGAGGATGCCAAGCTCAGGCCCCAGGTCCCAGTGTGCCTTGGGCTCGAAATCAAATTTGCGGGGTTCTCCCCAGCGCCGGACCTCCTGGTTGTCTTCTGAGTTGCGCCCGATGGGAACAGTCTCGTGGGGGACGTTGGGCACCCTTCGCAGCAGATCGCGCAGTTTCTCGTCTGCAGCCTTGGCCTGCTCATCAAGCTGCTGGATGCTGGCGCTCACCTGTTTCATCTGTGCAATCAGGCTGGAGGCATCCTGCTTCTGCTTTTTCAGGCCGGCAATTTCACTGGACACCGTATTGCGTTGTGCCTTCAGGGCTTCGGCTTCAGACAGTAGCTTGCGGCGCTCCACGTCAAGGGCTTCAAAATCTCCCAGGATTCCCGCTATCCCGCGATCCCTCATCTTTTCGCGAACCAAACTGAGATTACTGCGAACGAAACCTAAATCGAGCATCGAGACTCCTTCTGTCAGATGAACTGCCTATTAAAGCTACACTTCGAAGGCTCTTAAATTCAAGCGGCTCAATATAGGGGCGCCGGCCGCCGGGGTTTGGGAGGCGGCGGAAGGTGGACTGGATATGGTGTCAGCTTACTCCTGGGGTGGAGGGCTCATGCAAATAGCGCCGGGCCGGAGCCCGGCACTATGAACCGAACCAAATGCTACATCTGGACCTGCAGGATTTCTCCGGGAAGGGCCGTCATCCTGAACTTTGGTGTTGGGGGCACTTGATCTGTATCGAGCCGGGCAGCAGGTGCCGATTTTCGCGGGAGGCGTGATCCCGCCTGAGTGCGCTCCATTTCAAGGCCCAGGGCGCGCTCCAGCAGAAACATGTCAGACCGCTGATCGCTCGAAAAGAGCGTGGAGGCAATACCCTGTCGACCTGCACGTCCGGTGCGCCCCACCCGATGGATGAAGTTTTCAGCGATATCAGGCAGGTCATAGTTGATGACATGCGCGATGTCCTGGACGTGAATGCCGCGAGAAGCCAGGTCCGTGGCCACCAGGATGCGGTATCGCCCCTTCTGGAACCCGGCCAGGGCGGCGTTCCGCTGGGATTGTGAACGGTCGCCGTGGATCATGGCGGCGGTGAAGCCCTGGCGGTTCAGAGTTCTTGCCAGGCGCTCGGTACCGCGCTTGGTCCGCGCAAACACCAGGCAGCGTCCCGTTTCCTGTGCCAGCAATTGTTGCAGCACTTCCTGTTTGCGGTGATGCGAAACCTCCAGCGCCTGGATGCGGACGTTTTCTGAGGGTTTCAAGACTGACCCAAAAGACAGCCTCACCGGGTCCTTCAGGTAGTTGTCAACCAGACGGGCTGCCGAGGCTTCAAGCGTCGCTGAAAAGAAGAGCGTCTGACGCTTGCCGGGAAGGGCGGCTGCAATCCTGCGTATGGCGGGAAGGAAACCCATGTCCAGCATGCGGTCGGCTTCATCCAGGACGAACGTCCGCAGTTCGCGGAAGTTGATGAGCTTGCGCTGAAGAAAGTCCTCCAGCCGCCCCGGCGTGGCTACCACCAGGCGTGCTCCCTTGCGAACGGCGCTGAGTTGCTGCGCTTCAGATAACCCTCCCACCACGATGGCCGCGGGGGAAAGCTGCTTGCCTCGCAGCCGGTCGTATTGTTCTGCAACCTGCATGGCGAGTTCCCGCGTGGGGACCAGGACGAGGGCCGCAATGCCCCGCGTTTTTTGTTTCAGCAGGTCCTCCATAATGGGGACCAGGAATGCCAGCGTTTTGCCGGTTCCGGTCTGCGCCGTGGCGAGGACGTCTTTGCCTTCAAGCGCCTGCGGGATGGCCGCAGCCTGGACTGGGGTGGGCGTTGAAAAGCCCGCCCGAGACAGCCTGTCTTTCATGTAGGCTGAAATCGATAGTTCTGAAAAATTCTGCACTAGTCTAATCTTCTCTCTTTCTGGCATCACCTGCCGCTTCGCGTGCCTTGAACTTCAATTCGCACGAGCGGGCAGAGCCAGAGTTCATTGATTTACGCTAAAAACATACGGAGGAAACAAAAGGCGGGACTTCTCGGATCAGATCTGCAATCAATCAGAGCAATCGCACCACACAACCGTGGTGTTAAGCGTCAGGTCATTATACCATCAAAGCTGCCAGAACATAGAAACTTTCAGGGCCCCGTCACAGCAACCCGAGCTTGGCCGACAATATTACCATGCAGACTGCCGACCGGGGCGCACCGCCAGGGACCAACAAGAAGGCACGCTTTCGCAAGCCAGTTTCCAACTGTTTTTCCGGCCTGGACGAAATGAGAAATTCTTTTTCGAGGCGGCCCTTGACCATCATCTTGTGATCACCCGCGTCCTTCGGATGCGGATTGTTTACGCAGGTCCCGCTGATGTCATAACTGCCATCGGGAACCACACAATATTTCGTGAAACGATAACGACCTCTCGCCACATTGAAAAAGGCCGGAACTGGACTCTGGAGAGCCGCCCATCGTCCTGGTCAGCGCCCCAATGGGATTGGTTCCGCCCGCCTCAGGTCTTCCATGAAATCCGGGCTGCCGGGGGGGCTGGAGCGCCTGAAGGGCGTTTTGTCTGGCCATTTCATGCCTGAGGTCAGATTGCAGTCCCATCGCTTCCAGGTGTCGTTTGATTTTCGGGGCCATCTTGGTCATCATGCCCGTCAGGAACACTGGAGTTCCGGGAGAATGCTGGAACACTTCCATCAAGCCCAATTGAGTTTGCACCTTGCTGGAACCTTGGAGCGGCCCCACAGTCTTCATGCCATTTTCGAACAGGCCTCCGGCCCAATGTGCGTTTGCCTGAGAGAAGAGATTTCGGCTACACGGACAGTTTGGGCTTTTTGTGACTGCACGGAGCCGTACTTTAGCACTTTTCCTGCACGGTATCTATCTTTCGTTCTATTAAATTAACAGGTTGAGGCGATGGAGATGAATAGGGTGTTGTCAGCCCGGGGTGTTGCGGTGTATGCTCAGGGAGTTTGAAGGAACCATCCCGTCGGCCAAATCCTCGAAAAGGTTGCGGTCGGCGGTGTTTACACCCTGCCCAATTGTGGTATGATCTTTGATGAGAGCTTATGTAGCCGCGCGTCGGCCCAGAGAGCCGGACGGAAACCAGGTAGCGGACCCGCCACGATTCGACACCTTACACCCCCCAGCCCTCTTGATAAGCCCAACTCGAATATTGGCGTCGTCGATGACCCGACTCAGGTTGAAGGCCAATCGGAATGAACGTTAGTACCAAACCATCCATCTTTTTCTTCGAGGATATTCATGGGAACTGCAGACCTTGCTGTCAAGGAAGCGGATAGTTCGTCTTTCTGGCAGGAAAAAGTTGTTAATGATTTAAGCATTCAAGTGGCTACCGTGAACGGTTCGGGCAGCCAGAGCGCGAATACCGTGCTGCTCCGGTCCATTTTCCGGATGGGTATTCCTGTTTCCGGGAAGAACCTGTTCCCTTCGAACATCGCGGGACTCCCAACATGGTATACGATCCGTGCGTCCAAGCACGGCTATATCGCCCGGCGCAAGGAGATTGACTTCCTGGTTGCCATGAACCCCGAGACAGCTCAGGAAGATGTGATGTCACTGGGCGCCGGCGCCAGCGTTGTTTTCGATGACAAGTTGAATCTGCAACAATTGCGGGACGACCTGATTTTTTATCCTGTGCCTTTTGACAAGCTCGTGGCTCCGGTCTGCCCGAATGCGAAGCTGCGCAAGCTGGTGCGCAACATGATTTATGACGGCGTGCTGGCCAAACTGCTGGGCATTCCCATGGAAGAAGTTCACGAGGCGCTGAAGAAACAATTCAGGAAAAAACCCAATGCCGTGGACCTGAATCTTGCCGCCGTACAGGTGGGCTACGAATACACGGAGAAAAATCTCCCCAAGCGTGGCCGCTTTTTTCTGGAGCGGATGGATGCCACGCGCGGAAAGATCATTATTGACGGCAACTCGGCAGCGGCGCTTGGCGCGATGTTTGGCGGCGTGACGGTCTGCACCTGGTACCCGATTACGCCTTCCTCCTCACTGGCCGAAACCCTCAGCAATTATATGAGGCGCTACCGCATGGATCCGGAAAGTGGCAAGGCGACCTTTGCCATTGTGCAGGCGGAGGATGAACTGGCAGCCATTGGAATGGTAATGGGCGCCGGCTGGGCGGGCGCGCGGGCCATGACGGCCACTTCCGGGCCCGGCATTTCTCTGATGTCGGAATTTGTGGGGTTGGGCTACTACGCTGAAATCCCGGCGGTGATCTTTGACGTTCAACGCACCGGTCCCTCCACCGGATTGCCGACGCGCACTCAGCAGGGGGATATCCTCAAGAATGCCTTCCTTTCGCACGGTGACACCAAACATCCATTGTTGATACCTTCATCCGTGGAAGAATGCTTTACGATGGCCGTCGAAGCTTTTGACCTCGCGGAAGAATTGCAGACTCCCGTATTTGTGATGAGCGACCTTGACCTGGGCATGAACAACTGGATGTCCGACCCATTTCCTTACCCCTCGAAGCCCATCAACCGGGGCAAGGTTCTGAGCGCGGAAGACCTGGCGCGCCTGGGCGGCTTTGAGCGGTACCGTGACGTTGACGGTGATGGAGTCGGTTACCGCACTCTGCCGGGGACTAACCATCCCAAGGCGGCCTATTTTACGCGCGGCAGCGGCCACAACGAGCAGGCTGTTTACAGTGAGCGGCCGGAAGATTACGTCAACAACATGGACCGGCTGAACAGGAAATTCAATGCAGCACGCGATCGGGTTCCCGCTCCCGTTGTGCAGGACAACGAGGGAGCGGAGATTGGTGTGATCGCCTACGGCACTACCCACTGGGCCATTGTGGAAGCATTGGACCAGATGAAGCAGGAATATGAGCTGCCGGTGAGTTATTGCCGCGTCCGGGGATTTCCATTTGCCGGGCAGGTGTTTGATTTTATCCGCCGTCACCGGCGCATCTACGTTGTGGAACAGAACCGCGATGGCCAGATGTTTGAACTTCTCCGCATGGAAACCGACGCGGAAGATATACCAAGGCTCCGCAGCATCCGGCATTACGCGGGAGTTCCCATTGACGCGCGGAGCGTGACAGACGAGATTGTTTCCCAGGAGGGAAAGAAATAAAATGTCGACGACTGCTGTGCCTCCATCTCCACCTCGAAAAGTAAACCGCATCGGGCTGGAACCTTCCGACTATAAAGGGAAGAAGAGCACGCTCTGTGCAGGCTGTGGCCACAACGCTATTTCCGAACGTATTATCGAAGCTTGCTATACGCTCGGTATTGAGCCGTACCGTGTGGCCAAGCTGTCAGGGATCGGATGCTCTGCGAAAAGCCCTGCCTATTTTCTTGGCAGCTCACACGGCTTCAACGCGGTCCACGGGCGTATGCCATCGATTGCCACCGGCACCATGCTTGCTAACCGCAACTTGGTTTCGATCGGCGTCAGCGGCGATGGCGATACGGCTTCCATCGGTGTTGGGCAGTTTGTTCACCTGATGCGCCGCAATCTGCCGATGGTTTACATCATCGAGGACAATAGAGTTTACGGGCTGACCAAAGGCCAGTTTTCTGCAACGGCCGATGTGGGCTCAAAATTGAAGAACGGCGTCATCAACGATCTGCCTCCCATTGATACCTGTGCGCTTGCGATCATGCTGGGTGCGACCTACGTGGGCCGTTCGTTTTCCGGGGACAAGAAGCAGTTGCTGGCTCTGCTGGAAGGGGCGCTGGGTCACAATGGCACCGTGATGCTGGATGTGATTTCGCCCTGCGTCACTTTCAATGACCATACGGGATCCACCAAGAGTTACAGCTACGTCCGGGATCACGACGCACCGCTTGAAGAGGTAAGCTTTGTCCCGTTCTTTGAGGACATTACAGTTGACTATGATCCCGGAACCACGACCGAAATCACTCTTCATGACGGCTCCCGCCTGCTCTTGAAGAAGTTGAATTCGGATTATGATCCCACCAACAAGACGGAAGCGCTGAGAGCGTTAACCGAGGCCCATGACAAGGGTGAGATTGTGACGGGCCTGTTTTATGTGGACACAAAGAAGCCCAATTTTATGGAGATGCTGAATTTCGTTGATGCTCCGCTGGCAGGGTTGCCGGAGTCTTCAGTGCGTCCACCCAAGAAGGTACTTGACGAAGTGATGGACGGGCTGAAGTAGAACTTCGTGATGTGTTGTCGATAGGCCGTAGGTTTTGTGACCTCTGGCCGTCGAGCTTTGCTGCCCCGGCCTCACGGGGTCTTTACCTCTTCAGAAATTCTGGGATCCTCGCTGCATGCCCCGTTACATTTCTCGGCGGCCTTCGAGCGCCCGCAGCATGGTAACTTCATCCGCGAACTCGAGGTCTGAACCCACGGGGATGCCCATGGCAATGCGGCTGACCTTGATTCCCAGCGGTTTGACCAGCTTGGCCAGGTAAACGGCGGTGGCCTCGCCTTCAACTGTCGGGCTGGTCGCCACGATCAGTTCCCGCACCGTACCGTCTTTCAGACGGTCAATCAGGTTCTTCAGCTTGAGCTGTTCCGGGCCGATGCCCTGCAAGGGCGAAAGAGCGCCATGCAGCACGTGATAGCGTCCGCGGAATTCGTGCGCCTTTTCCACTGAAATCACGTTGTAGGGTGTTTCCACCACACATAGAACTTCAGGGTCGCGCCTGGGGTCGGAACAATACTCGCAGGGGTCCGACTCGGTCAGGTTGTTGCATACGCTGCAGAGGCGGATCTTGTCCTTGGCGTCGAGCAGCGCCTCGGCCAGCCGCTGAACGTCTTCGCGGGGCGCACGCTCAAGATGAAAAGCAATCCGCTGGGCAGACTTCTGCCCAATGCCCGGAAGGTGCTTCAACTCATCAATCAAGCGCGCAAGAGGCGCGGCGTATTCACTCATTTTGCGGAAATCCAGAGTTGTGACACGGAAGGCGTCTGCTAAAGATTGAGCCCTGGGAGATTGAGACCACCCGCCAGCGAACCCATCTGGCTCGCGACCTGCTCATCGATTTTCCTCGCAGATTCATTGACGGCGGCCAGCAGCAAATCCTGAAGCATTTCGATGTCGCCGGACTTGTACACTTCCGGATCAATGTGGACAGAAACCAGGTGTTTTTGCCCGTTCATCTTGACGGTGACCATGCCGCCGCCCGTTGATGACTCGACGACAAGGTCCTCCAGCTGTTTCTGAAGCTGCTCCTGGAACTGTTGAACTTGTTTTAGCATTTGCTGTACCTGTTGCAAATTTTTCATGGATCACTCCCGGCTCAAATCAATCACATCAACCAGGGTGCATCGAAACTTTTTCAGCAGTGATTCTACCCCTCCGTCGCTTTCAGCGCGTTGGCGAACACTGCGACGGTTCTTGAGCCCAGACCTTTCTTCGTTATCGAGTGTAACACAAATCCTGACGGGCTGTCCCAGAGCCTCCGCGCATAGCGCCTGGAGCTTTTCCTGCTGCTCGCGGCTGTTCAACAGGTCGGCCGCCCAGGAGTCACTCTTGGAAAAAATAAAGCGGACCTCGCCGTTTTCAAACCGCCAGGCTGCGACAGGATCCAGGCAACTGCTCAGCAGTTTGGACTGCCCGAATGCAAGGCTTTTGATTTTGCTCAGGCGTGGATCGCCAGGTGCCTCAGGAGGCATGGGCCGCGCCGGCGGCGGAGCCACTGGAGCTTGTGATGGTTCATGCCTTGTCGTTACGTTTGCCGGTCGCTCAGGGGCCTTTTCAGGCCCATTGGGTCTGTCAGGCTGCTGAACGGGAACGGGCGCAGGAGAGGCCGATCTCGGCATGTAAGAGGACCTTTTCTCCATGACCGGCGCGGAAGATGACCGGCCTCCGGGAGGCCCTGTTTGTGGCCTGCCAGCCGGTGCCGGCCGCACGCCGCCCAGTTCAGCCAGCAGGCTTTCGAGTGATGCCAGCTTGCCGGCGTGGACCATTTTGATCAGTCCCAGTTCAAGGTGGAAGCGCGGATTCAGTGCGTGGCGCATCTCGCTCTCAGTGCGCACGAGAATCTGGAAAAAGCGGGCCAGGTCCTCTTCGCTGAACTGCTCACGAAGCTTGCCCAGCACGGCGCGTTCAGTGGATGGCATCTGGAGCAACGGACTTTCGGCTCCGCAGCTTTTGGCTACTGCAAGATTGCGGATGTAGCGCGTGAACTCGCCACAAAAATGGTTCAGTTCATAGCCTTCCGCTGCCACCCGTTCGACGGTCTGGAGGACTTTCGCCGTGTCTCCAGCCCCGATGGATTCCATCAGCTCTGCAAGTACCTGGCTTGGAACCACGCCCAGCAATTGGCGGACATGCGCTTCTTCAAGCCGCTCGGCGCTGGAAGCAATGGCCTGATCCAGCAAAGAGAGGGCGTCCCGCAGGCTGCCTTCGGCGGCTTCGGCCACGGCGCTGAGCGCTCCCTCGTCGGCTGCAAACTTTTCCTGCTTTATCACCCATTCGAGGCGGCTGAGGATTTCCGAATAATCCAGCAGGCGGAATGAGAAGTGCTGGCAGCGCGACTGGATGGTGGTCGGCAGCTTGTGGGCCTCCGTGGTGCAAAGGACGAACAACGACCGCGGCGGCGGCTCTTCCAGCGTCTTCAGCAGCGCGTTGAAGGCTTCGGTGGTCAACATGTGGGCTTCGTCAATGATGAAGACTTTGTAAAGGTCGCGCGCCGGAAGGTAACGAACGTTTTCGCGCAGCTCACGGATTTCATCAATGCCACGGTTGGAAGCTGCGTCAATTTCAAAAACGTCGACCGAATTTCCCTGGGCGATTTCCTGGCAGGAAGGACACTCGCCGCAGGGCGTGATCGTCGGTCCCTGGACGCAGTTCAGCGACTTGGCCAGGATTCGCGCTGTGGTGGTCTTGCCCACTCCCCGGGCACCGGAGAAGATGTATCCATGCGCGACTCGCTCCCTGGTGACGGCGTTTTTCAGCGTGTCAGTGATCAGACGTTGACCGGCGACGTCATCAAAAAACTGGGGACGATATTTGCGGGCGATAACCTGATAAGACATAAGAGCAGGGAAATGGTTTCAGGGTTCAGGGCCTGGTGGCGAAGGATGACAACCTGGCATCTCCTGCCGGGCCAAGGGCTGAGAACTGGTCAGACTTCGGGTTGATCTGCGGCACACAGAGCGGCTCGCTACCGTTGCTTCCTTCCGGACCTGGCGGGGTTCACGAACAT
>Ga0102953_1000475_pt1 | contig 27822 bp, 24 predicted proteins | sample SalPon2A_C_D2_MG_FD_78509 | JGI IMG/M metagenome (GOLD analysis project Ga0102953, IMG submission 78509) | Soil microbial communities from South San Francisco under conditions of wetland restoration - Salt Pond MetaG R2A_C_D2_MG | ecosystem: Environmental > Terrestrial > Soil > Wetlands | place... | reverse complement strand
GAGGCCCGCGAGGCGCCGCTGCGGCAATTGGAGCCGTATCTGGTGCGGATGGATGCCTGGGTTGCCGAGGGCCGCGAGCCGGTCGCGCCTACGGTGGCGCTGTTGGGTCTGCTGGCGACTCTGGGACGCGATGCGTTCCGAGCCCATCTGCTTGGCCAGGGTGGCCGGGCCGTGGAGGCCTTCGAGCGTCAGTTGCGCGCGCGCCTGATGGAGATGCTTGGCAACTGGGGCATGCTCAATGGGCAGGTAGGGCCGGCGCTGGCGATCATCGCAGCGGCACGAAGACTCGCTGCCGCGGGCAGCGCGCTGCTTGACGATCCCGCGGAGGCCACGGCGATCGCGGGCATTCGCGAGGCCGTGCTGCTGCGCGCCATCCTGGGCGATGTGCTGGGGGTTCCGCCCGAGGAGGTGGCGGCCAGTCTGGAGCACCTGCCGCACCTACCGGACATGCCCATCCTGGATCATCCCCGGCCGATCCACCGTGGCACCCTGAGCCGCCACCCGCGTGCCGGCGAGGGCCCACGCCGTCGCGGCCGCTCCCGGCGGGGCCGTTCCCGCCGAGGTGGACACCATCATGGCGCACCTGCGCCTGCTCCCGACTAGTCCCGTCGTCCCCCTGCGGAACACGTGGTGGATCGCTGGCGCTTGGCAGACTCGGGATTCTTCAGTCGCGCTTGGAGAGCCGCTGCTCGATCTGATGCATCAGCGTGCGCATCTCGGTCACCGCGGCAGCGGGATCGACCTCGTAGAAGCGCCGCAACAGACCCACACATCGTTCGAGCACGCTGAGCCGGCTGTGTTCCACCTGCTGCAGGTGGGCCTCCGCCTTCTGCAGCACCGGTTCCATGCTCTTGAGTTCGGTCCGCAGCGCATCGAGATCCGCGCGGCTGGGTGCGGACGCGAAGCCCGCACGCTCCTCGTGCACCGCGCTCAGGCCCGCTGCCGCTTCCGCGCGGTAGGCCGGCGAGCGGCCCAGATAGTGGGCGCTTTTGGATTCGTCCGCGAAGATGGGGCCGGTGCCATTCAGCAGCCACATTGGGTTCACGCCGAATTGATTCACGATGCCGAAGATCAACTCCACGTTGGGTTTGCTACCCTGCGCCCCGATGAAGTTGTTGTAGGTCTGCGGCTTCATCCCAATGTCGGCGGAGAACCGGCTCTTGTTGAGATTGAGCAGATTCCGCAGATACTCGATCCGCTCAACGATATCCGAAAATTTCTTAGGTTTGCTCATTGTTTTATGGGTCGCGTCAGGGTCCGAATTCAATAAGATCAAGGGCGTTTACGCTGAAGGCCACCAAGTAAGCCATCCCTGGCACCGATGCCAACTCGGCCGACACGAATCATGTGCCGTCACTGATCTGCAATCAGGCGTACTTGCGCCACAACAACCGTTCAAGCAAATAGATCAGACTTCAACTGCCATCGCACACGACACCTCCGAGTCACCCGGGCTTGGACCCGCCGTCGCGGCGGCGATGAAGTGATTGCTATACCTCATCGCGTATATCCACTTACAGCCACCTTGTAAAGTATAGTGACCGTCAATTCTGTGGGGAATATGATGCGAGCCTAAAATAAGTATGGATCGCATGCATTGAGGCTCTGCTTTCATGCAACGTGCATAGGATCGCACATACGGCTTCCACTATGAACCCCAGTTCGGCCAAAGGCAGGAAATCGAGGAGAGCAATCGAAGGCTAAAGCCCGGCCTGACTAGTCTGGAGAATGGTCCCGCATACCCGTTGGGCTGAAGATCGACAACCCCTTTTTGGCTTAAATAAGGATATACCCACGCGATTCCGTAGCAATAAATACGTAAATCGGTAGTTCTACTGCTCTTATTGCGTCAGTGGAGAGGCTTGGAGAGCGACCGCCCGAATCAGAATAGCCAATACGGTTGGCCTTGGCGGCTGCCCAACTGACGACCGGACCCGGCCGATGCGGCCCATCTAGCGGCGCGCTTGCTGATGGGGCAGGTTCAACCAAGCTGTCGTTTGCCGCGAATTGCACCGCCCAGGGCGAGGCGCTCGAACCAGGGCGGCTAGAAGAACGGCAGCGCCAGGTGCCCCCCGGCAATGGCGCTGAAAGTGCTGAGGTCCTTTGGATAGGCGCAGAAGGCCACCGTTCCGAAGCTGTCATCTGCCGTCGGCGCCGCCGTCATCAGATCGCCCCCCGGCGTGAAGTCCGGCGTCAGGGTGAAGATGTCTGTGGAGCCCGGGTCTTTCAGCACGCTCGAACTGAAATCGGCACCGGGCAACACGCTCTTCACCGACGCGACGATCGTGCCGTTGTCGAACTTCAGGTACGGTGTCGTGCCCCCCGTGCCGTCCGGAATGAACTGCAGGGTGTCCCGCTTGGAAAGATCCCAGAAGCGGCTCAGCACGTTCAAGGCAGCGCCGCTGTTCACAGTGAGCGAGCCCAAGCGGTAGGTCTGCGCCAGGAACGAGCGCCCGCCGCCGCCCTTGAGGAAGACGGGCTCGCCTGCGGGCCAGGCGCCGCCGAGAGTCGATTGCACGTGCAGGGTCACCTCGGATCCCACGTCGCGGCGAACACGCAAATAGAGCGTGTAAGAGCCGCTGGCGGCGAGGCCCACCATGTGCTGCGCGTCGTCGATGAAGTACGTGCTGTCGATGGATATCCCGAAGTGCAGGCCCTTGCCGGCATCCTCGTCGCTGTCCCAGGCCACGAGCTGACCCAGGCCATCCAGGTAGGCCACATCGCCGTGGGTATCCACATCCACCGATGCGCCGGCATCCACGGTGTAGACGCTGAGGTGCGTGGGCCCCGTGACGGTGACCAGCACGTAGTCCTCGCCGGTTCCCCCACTTAGCGACACAGTGGCCGTTGGCGTCCCCGCATCCAGCGTGACCGACCCGGCCAGCACGGGCAGCAGGTCCGGCGTCGCGGGAAACGCCGTGCCGTCAGGGGTATTGAGTGGCGCCACATCGGTTGTCGTCCCAATCACCGGGTCACAAGTGGTGAAGTCCTGCAGGGTGGCCACCGGCATGAAGGCCGTGACGGGTGCGGCGCCGTCCAGGGTCGCACGCGCATCGCCCACCATCCGCGCCAGCGCCTTGGAGCCGTAGGCTGCCACTTGCGGCTGGTCGTCGTACGTACTGAAGATGAGCGCCGGCGTAATCAGGTGGTCCGGCATCGCATCGCCGCTGGCTAGCCGCTCCAGCATGCCCTGCACCGCCGCCAGCAGGTCGCGGAGTGCGGTCTTGAGCCGGCTCTCGCCAGCCGCATTGGCACGCAGCGGCTGGTCGGGGCCACCGGGCAGCCCGTCGTTGCCGTCCTGGAAGAACGCGACCAGGTCCGCATCCGGGACCGCGGTGATGTATTCACCCGTCACCGGATCACGCGTGCTGTTTGCGGTAACGAATGCGTCCACGCCAGGGTAGATCCAGATCGTGGGCAGGGAGGTCACGACGTCCAGCACGCCATAGACCGCCTGCAGCAGATCGACCTCGAAGCGGTCGAAGGCGATCGTGATCGCATCGGAGCCGGCGATGGGCGTGGCTGTGAGCGAGGTGGTGAAATCCGCTGGAATGCTCTTCAGTCGCTCCACCGCGCTGTGCGCTACATTGCCCAGCGTTCCCGTGATGAAGTCGTACAACTCCTGGAAGGAGATCGTGACGAAATCGTCCGTGCCGAACAGGATCACCGACTTGGGCTGCCAGGAGGTCGTCGGGTAGTCGGGGTTGTAGAGTGGATTGCCGTCTATGCAGTCCGGGTCGGAGCCCGCGATGCAGTAGTCCGGGTCGTGATCCTGGTCCGGATCGTTGGGCACGTACAGGTCGTGCAGGGGCGGATCGCTGGTACCCGCGGTGCCGCCCGTGACGCCGTTGAATGCGCCTCCCAGGCTCTCCCCGAGCCGGCCCGCGAAATCGCTGAACTCGACGTGCAGGTCTCCCCAGCCCAGCTTGACCAGGAACGCCTTGGCCCCGGCGCCCTCCAGGAAGTTCACCAGTTGGAAGAGGGCCGACCAGAACGCCGCCTCGTCGTAGGTGGGGTCGAGATTGCCGGCGATCTCGAAGGTGGCACCGATGCCCGTCAGCTCGGTGTAGGGGATGCCGGTGGGCTGGGTGTCGAGCAGTTGCTCCAGGGCGAGCTTGCCCTCGTCCACCGCGGCCGCAGATCCGTCGCGATCGTAGGATGTGCCGGCGGAATCGACCGCCCCGCCGCAGCCCGCCAACACCAGCACGGCCCAAAGGCCGTGCAGCAGCGCGCGTCGTGCGCGCACACCGATGCGCCCACCCATCTGCTTGTGCCCCATGTGCTCGGCCACCGCGCCGATCCCGCAGTCCGAACTCGCTCGAGCCGGTCTACGGCGCGCCCCCTGCGCCCGCAGTGGCGTAATTGTGTGCCAACACTCCTGTCACAGTTGCCCGATATTTATGACAAACGCAAGTGGCCGTTGGGAAGCCTGGATCGGCGCGGATTGCACACAGTGGCGGATCTCGTGTACCCGCAATGGAGAGCATCGTTCGAAGCGTCAGGTACCGGCGGGTGCGCTCTGCTGCGGACCTTGGCATCGTTCCAGGGAGGCCGGCGCAGAACCGGATGACGTGGCATCCCATCACACCCGCAGCGGAGGTGCGAACCATGGACGCATTGCAGAGTCGAGGCGCTGCCGAGCGCTATGACGTGCTGGCGCCGGACGGATCGGAGATCCGTCTGCTCGTGACCGGCGAGCAGGGCAGCATGGTGCACTGCCGCCTGCCTCCGGGCGGGGTCTCCATGGCCGTGCGGCACCGCACCGTGGAGGAGGTGTGGTATGTGCTGAGTGGGCAGGGCGAACTGTGGCGCAAGCGTGACGCTGCGGAACGTGTGGAGCCGCTGCCGCCGGGACTCGGCGTCGACATTCCGCTGGGGACGCACTTTCAGTTCCGCACCGTGGGCTCCGAACCGCTGTGCGTGCTGATCGTGACGATGCCGCCCTGGCCCGGCGCGGACGAGGCTGTGCGTGTGCCTGACCACTGGCCGGTCGGCTGAAGCGTGCGAGGCCAGGGCTTGGCCCGTCACCGCGGGCAGGCTAGCATGGGAGTCCACACGAGCGAATGCAGACCCATGCGCCGAAGGGAGCCGCAGCGATGACGGACAAGGTGACCAAGACCGAAGCGGAATGGCGGCAGGTGCTGACGCCCGAGCAATACTACGTATGCCGCGAGAAAGGCACGGAGCGCCCCTTTACGGGCCGCTACTGGCAGGAGAAGACGCCCGGCACCTACCACTGTGTGGCCTGCGGCCAGCCGCTGTTCGATGCCGGCACGAAGTTCGAATCCGGTTCCGGTTGGCCCAGCTTCTACCAGCCGCTGGCAGCCGGGCGCGTGCGCATTGAGGTGGACCGCTCCCACGGCATGGTGCGCGAGGAGGCGCTCTGCAGCCAGTGCGATTCGCACCTGGGACACGTCTTCCCGGACGGTCCCGAACCCACCGGCCAGCGCTACTGCATGAACTCCGCCGCCCTGCGCCTCGACCCCAACGACTAGTAGAGCGTCAGCCCTAAACTTCAGGATGGACGCCTCCAAGGGGGATTCGGCCCCGGCCGGAAAGTGGAGGTCGGGAGGAGGGAAGCAGCGCCTTCCTCCTCCGCAACCCCCAAAAAATTAAGCCTTGGCGCACCACTAACCAGCAGCGGCGAAGCCTAGTCCGCGTGGCTCGCGTCGCCCGCCAGCGTGGCGGGGCCAGGGGCCACGTCGGCCGGCACGGGCGCCGCTGCCTGCGTCCTCTCACGCCGCTCGGCCAGCCAGCGCTTGGCGTCTTCCAGGTACAGGTACACCACGGGCGTGATGTACAGAGTGAGCACCTGCGAGAACAGCAGCCCGCCAACCACGGCCACACCCAGCGGGCGGCGCAGCTCGGAGCCAGCCCCGAAGCCGATGGCGATGGGCAGCGTGCCCATGATCGCCGCCATGGTCGTCATCATGATGGGCCGGAAGCGCAGGAGGCACGCTTCGAAGATCGCCTCGCCGGCCGTGGCAGGCGGAGACTGGCGTTGGCGATCGAGTGCGAAGTCCACCATCATGATGCCGTTCTTCTTCACGATCCCGATCAGCATCACGATGCCGATCAGCGAGATCACGTCCAAATCCATGCCGAAGAACATCAGCGTGACCAGCGCGCCCAGACCCGCGGAAGGCAGGCCGGAGAGGATCGTGACCGGGTGCAGGAAGCTCTCATAAAGGATACCCAACACCACGTAGACCACGTAGACCGCCCCCAGCAGCAGCAGGCCCTGCCCCCGCAGCGAATCCTGGAACACCTGCGCGGTGCCCTGGAAGCCCGTGCTCACTGTGGCGGGCAGGTTGAGCTGGCGTTCCACGTCCTGCACGCGGGAGACCGCCTCGCCCAGCGAGACGCCCGGCGCCAGGTTGAACGAGATGGTGGCGGCGGGCGTGCCGGCCTGGTGGTTCACCGTCAGCGGGCCCACCGTGCGCTGGAAGGACGTGAAGGCCGCCAGAGGGATGAGGCGCCCACCGGTGCCCGGCACGTACAGCTCAGACAACGCACTGGGATCCTGGCGGAACTGCGGCGCCAGCTCGAGTACCACGTAATAGCTGTTGGACGACGTGTAGATGGTGGCCACCTGCCGCTCGCCGAAGGCAGAGTAGAGCGTGTTGCGGATGGTTTCCATGGTGACGCCCAGCGACGATGCCTTCTGCCGGTCGATATTGACGAACAGCTCCGGGTTGTCCAGTTGCAGGTCGCTGGTGACGTCCTGCATGCCCGGAATCTGGCGCATGTGCGATTCCATCGTGGTCGTCACGCGCTGCAACTCGCTGAAGTCCGGGTCCTGGATGGTGTACTGATACTGGCTCTTTGCCAGCCGTGCGCCGACGCGAATGTTTTGCACGGGTTGCAGAAACACCCGCAGGCCCGGGATGACGCTCAGCTTCTTTCGCAGGCGCTGCTGCACCTGGGTGACGGTTACATCGCGCTCATCCAGCGGCTTGAGCGCAAAGAACAGGCGGCCCGTGTTGCTGGAGATGCTGGAGCCGCCGCCGCCCACGAAGGAGTTGACCCGCGCCACGGCCGGGTCGTCCTGCACGATCTGCATGGCCTGCTTCTGCAGGCGCACCATCGCGTCGAAGGACACGTCCGGCGAGGCTTCCGTGATGGCGAAGATCAGCCCCGTGTCCTCCGTGGGGAAGAAGCCCTTGTGCACCGTCACGAACAGCACGCCCGTGGCCACCAGCGAGAGCAACGCCACCGCCAGCGTTAGGCGCCGCCACGCCAGCGCGCGCCGCAACGACCACTCATAGCCCTTGAGCATGCCATTGAAGCCGCCCTCGGCCAGCCGGTACAACAGGTTGTGGCGCGCGTTCGCCTTCACGGGCCGCAGGAAGCGGCTGCAGAGCATTGGCGTCAGCGTGAGCGAGACGATGCCCGAGATGAGGATCGTGGTGCTGATCGTGACGGCGAATTCGCGGAACAGCCGCCCCACCACGCCGCCCATGAACAGCACAGGAATGAACACCGCCACCAGGGCGAGCGTCATGGAGACGATCGTGGACGAGATCTCCTTGGAGCCCTTCAGCGCGGCTTCCATCGGCCGTTCGCCGTGCTCCATGTGGCGCACGATGTTTTCCAGCATCACGATCGCATCATCCACCACGAAGCCCACGGAGAGCGTCAGGGCCAGCAGGGAGAGGTTGTCGATCGTGTAACCCAGCATGTACATGGCTGCGAACGTACCGATCAGGGACACCGGCAGGGCCAGCGCCGGGATGATCGTCGCGGTGATATTGCGCAGGAACAGGAAGATCACCAGCACGACCAGGAACACCGTCAGCATCAGGGTGAACTGGACCTCGTTCACCGAGTCGCGGATGGTATCCGATCGATCATGGACGATCTGCACGAGCACCGAGGCCGGAATCTGCGCCTGGATGGAGGGCAGAGCCGCGCGCACGGCGTCGGTCACGGCGATGGTGTTCGCGTCCGGCTGGCGCTGGATTGCCAGGATGATGGAGCGCGTGCCGTTGAACCAGCCGGCCGCCTGGTTATTCTGCACGCCGTCCAGCACCTCGGCGACATCTTCCAGGCGCACCGGGTTCCCGTTGCGATAGGCCACGATCAACGAGCGGTATTCCGACGCGCGGGCAAGCTGGCCGGGCACCTGCAGCGTATACTGCTGGTCGGGGCCGTTGAGGGCCCCCACGGGCGCGTTGGACGAACTGGCGGCCAGGGCTTTCTGCAGATCCGCCAGGGAGAGTCCCCGGGCGGCCATTGCGGAGGGGTTCGCCTCCACCCGCACGGCGTATTTCTGCGAACCGTACACGGCCACCTGCGCCACGCCGGGCAGCGAGGAAATACGCTGGGCGGCGAGCGACTCTGCGTACTCGTCCACGACGGACAGTGGCTGGGTATCGGAGCGGAAGGAGAGGTACATCACCGGCTGGTCGGCCGGGTTCACCTTGCGGAAGGTGGGCTGCTGCGTCATCTCCGGCGGCAGCAGGCGGGCCGCCACGGTGAGCGCCGAGTTCACGTCCAGCGCTGCCTTGTCGATGTCGCGGTCCAGGTCGAACTGGAGGGTGATGCGCGAGATGCCCTGGCCGTTCGTGGACGTGATGGAGTTGATGCCCGCAATGGTAGCGAACTGGCGTTCCAGTGGCGTGGCCACCGCGGATGCCATCGTCTCCGGACTGGCACCCGGCAGTTGTGCCGTGATTTCGATCACCGGGAAGTCCACGCGCGGCAGGGCCGCCACAGGAAGCTGCCGATAGCCGAAGATTCCCAGCACGATGAAGGAGATCATCAGCAGCGTGGTCATCACCGGCCGCCGAATGCAGACTTGCGCGATGTTCATTGGTGGGGCTCCGGCTTGATCTCCTTCGGCTCCACCTGGGCGCCATTGACCAGTCGGAGTTGCCCGCTCACGACGACGCGCTCGCCGAGGCTCAGGCCGTGGGAGATGACCGACTCCTCACCGATGGTGCGGTCCACACTGACTGGCCGCGACTCCACGGTGTTGTCATTCTTGATGACGAAGACGTAAGTGCCCTGCTGGCTCACCTGCACCGCCGGCGCAGGCACGACCAGGGCATGGGGCTCGGTGCGCAGCGTGACGTCCACGTTGACGTAAGCGCCCGGCCACAGGTGCTCCTGCTCGTTGGGGAACTCCGCCTTGACGGAAATGGTGCTGGTGGAACTGTCCACCGCGTTTTCCACATAAGCCAGGCGGCCGTCCTGCGCGGGCGCGGTGCTGCCCGGCAGGGTGGCGCGCACGGCCACCGGGCCCCGCGCCATTGCCTCCTGGATGCGACCCAAGTAGGTCTGCGGCACGGAAAGCGCCACGTATACGGGGCGGATCTGGTTGATCGTGACCAGCGGCGTGGGGTCGCTCACCTTCACGTTGCTGCCCACCTTGTACGCAATCGTGCCCAGGCGGCCGCTGATCGGAGCGGTGATGGCGGTGTAGGAGAGCTGCACCGACAGGTTGCGCAGATTGGCATCGTCGGCCGCCACACTGGCCTGCAGCGCCTGCACGTTGGTGCGGGCCTGGTCGATGGACGCCTCGGAATCGATCGAGGGGCTCTTGCGATCCAGGTTGCGCTTGGCCAGCCCCAACTGCAGTTGGTCGCGCTGCAGCATGGCCTGCGCCTGCTGGCGCTGCGCTTCCAGTTGCCGGGAATCCAGGGCGAAGAGCCGGTCACCCGCAGCGACGCGCTGGCCATCGCGCACGAACACCTGGGTGATCTGGCTATCCAGCCGGGTGCGCACCGCCACGGAGTTCACCGTCTGCACGGTGCCGATGGCCGTCAGGCGTACCGGCATCGCCTTCTGCACCACCGTCCCGGCAATGACGGGCTGCGCTTGTGGGCCGCGCCCGCCCTCCCGGGCCACCGCCTTGGCGCTGCTGCCCTGCAGGAACCAGTAGACATACGCGGCACCGCCGGCGATGCACAGCACCAGCACGGCCAGTGTGACGCGTCTGAACACGGAAGTTTTCAATGCCGCCCCGCTCTCCCAAGCCGCTGGAGATTACCCGCCTTGAACGTGCAGGGGCACCCGCCTCCCCCTGCGGACATATTCCAGCAGAATATCGCATTTCGCGAAATGCAACCACGAAACCGACGCTGGCACGACCGGGGCCCTTAGCCGGCTTTCGCCGGCCATGCGCATCGGTGCTTTGGGGGCATGGACACGGGCCCCGCGCGACACACGCTCCCTGGCAGTATGGGGCAGAGCTCCCGGTGCACGCCGGCGCACGAGATGCGCTGGCCGTTGCGCAACGCAAGGTATTGGTCCTATGGACACAGTGTGGCGTGCAGGTGAGCGACGCCGCATCGTCCGGGCAGTCCCAGCGCGCGGAAAGCCTGCTGGTTCTTTGCGCGGGCTGCCTTGCCGTCCACCCAGCCCGGGGAATCCTCATGGCCAAAGCTCCGCCCTCCGCCAAACGCAATCGCATCCAACCGCACTTCCCGGCGCTCGTCGCCTACACCAACGACGTGCTCTATGGGGAGCTCTGGGAGCGCCCGGGTCTCTCCAAGCGCGATCGCAGCCTGGTTACGGTGGCCGCGCTGGTGGCCACGCACCGCCCGATGCAGCTCAAGACGCACGTGGGCCGGGCCCTGGCCAATGGCGTAACCAAGGAGGAGATTGGAGAGCTCGTCACGCACCTGGCATTCTATGCGGGCTGGCCCGCCGCAATGACGGCCGCGCATGCCGCAATCGATGCCTACGAGGGCGATACGGACTGATTGCAGCGACCCCACTCGACAAGGAGCCCGATATGCGGGTTGGATTCATCGGATTGGGCACCATGGGTGCCAGCATGGCGGCGAATCTACAGAAGGCCGACCACAGCCTGGTCGTGCACGATCTCAATCGCGCCGCCGCGGAGCCGCACCTGGCCGCAGGGGCGGTCTGGGCAGATTCCGCGAAGGAAGTGGCGGCGGCGTCCGACGTGGTGTTCACGTCGCTGCCCACGCCGCAGGACGTGGAGGCCACGGCGCTGGGACCCGATGGCATCCTGGCGGGGATGCGCCCGGAGACGGCATTCTTCGACCTCTCCACGAGCTCACGCGCGGTCGTGGAGAAGATCCACGCCGCCTTTGCCGCCAAGGGCGTGCACATGTTCGATGCGCCGGTCAGCGGTGGGCCCCGCGGCGCCGCCACGCGCAAGCTCGCGCTGTGGGTGGGCGGGGACAAGGCGGCATTCGATCGCTTCAAGCCGGTGCTCGATGCCATCGGCGACCAGGTGCGCTACGTGGGGCCGGTGGGCCACGCCACCGTGGCCAAGCTGGTGCACAACTGCTCGGGCTATGCCCTCAATGTGGCGCTGGCGGAGACCTTCACCATGGGCGTCAAGGCGGGCGTGGACCCCTTGGTGCTGTTCGAGGCGATCCGGCAGGGAGCCGTGGGGCGGCGCCGCACGTTCGATGCGGTGGTCGATCAGTTTCTGCCCAACACGTATGACCCGCCCGCGTTCGCGTTGCGGCTGGCCCATAAGGACGTGGGGCTGGCAGTGGCGCTGGGCCGCGAGGTGGGCGTGCCCATGCGGCTCTGCAATCTCACGCTTGAGGAGATGACCGAGGCGCTGAACCGCGGCTGGGGGCACCGCGATTCGCGCGTGGCCATGGTGCTGCAGGAAGAGCGCGCCGGGGTGGAGATCGCCGTGGAGCCGGAGCGCCTGCGGGCCGCGCTATCGGCCGACTCCAGCGGCACCACCGAGCCCAAGCGCTAGCGGTAGCCCCAGTGCGGGGGCGGCGCGCCCGCCACGGGCGCATCGAAGACGAACAGGCGCCGGCCCAGCAGGTTGCCCACGTAGGCCGTACGCAAGTCCGGTCCGCCGAAGGCCAAGCTGGCGATGCCTGTCAGCAGCCGGCTGCGGGGGTTGTCCATCTGCGCGCGGCCCAGCGTGCCCGTGTGCAGGGCCTCCACCACCGTGGCGAGGTAGTCCGGATCGAAGTCCTCCAGCACCACGTGCGGCCGGCCATCCGCATCCACGCGCACGATGCGGTTGCTGATGGGCCCCGTGATCCACACGCCGCCCTCTGCATCGAAGGTGAGGCCGTCGGGGAAGGTGCCGTCGTCGAAGGCCACCACGGTCTCGCGCGCCCCCAGCGATCCGTCCGGCCGCAGTCGGAAGCGTGTCAGGCGCTGGCTGAACGTCTCGTTGACGTAGAGCCATTGCCCGGTGGGGTCAGGCCGCACCTCGTTGGTGAAGCCCAGGCCGTCCGCCACGATGCGCGCGCCCTTGGCGTCCAGCAGCACCACGTATCCGTCGTCCAGGCCGGAGCGATAGGCGAGGCTGCGCGGGTTCTGGCGGGTGCTGATGGCGATCCAGGTGCGCTCTTGTTCGTCGATGCCCACGAAGTTGCAGACCTTCAGGGCGAGCCCCTCCGCCTCCAGCAGCACGGGGGTCAGTTCGCCGTCCCGCGCCAGGCGCCACACGCCGCCCTCGCCTCCGATGTCGGCCAGCAGGAAGGAGCCATCGCGTTGCAGGGCAATGCCATTGGCGAGCAGGCCGGGATTGGGTCCGTCGGATTTGCGTGCGATCAGGGTCTCGCTGCCGTCCGCGCGCAGCCACGTCACGCCGCCTCGGCTGTCCGAGACGAACAGGTTGCCCGCCTCCGTCGCCAGCACACACTCGGCCCGGTGCAGGTCCGTCCCGACGAATCGGAGCTGGTCCAGCGTCAGCGTGAAGCTCGAGATATCCGTTTGTTGCGCCATGGGTGCTCTCCCTCCACCTCGGCTTGCCCGCGGGGCGGGCGTGTTGGGTGTCGGTGCGGCCCGTGCGCGTACCGGACCGCCAACGGTGCGCGGCTCAGTGCTTCGCTTCCGTTTCCGCAAAGAACTCGCGCGCCACGCGGAAGGCGTCGATGGTCGCCGGCCACCCGCAGTAGGCGTGGGTGTGCAGTAGAATCTCGCGCACCTCGTCCTTGGTCACGCCGTTGCGCACGGCCCCGCGCAGGTGGATCTTCAGCTCGTGCGGGCGGTTGAGGGCCGTGAGCATCGCCAGCGTCAGCATGGAGCGCGTCTTGAGCGGCAGGCCCTCCCGCGACCACACCGTGCCCCAGGCGTTCTCGGTCACCATCTCTTGCAGGGGTTGGGTGAAGTCGTCCGCGCTCTCCAGGCTTGCGTTCACGTGCTCCTCGCCCAGCACCTTGCGGCGCATCTCCAGACCTTTCTCGAATTGCTCGCGGCTCATGGGCTCCTCGTTGGTATGCAGCGTTGGGTGCGGCCAGGGTGCATTGGCTTTCGAGTGGCGGCTGGCGCCAGGGGGCATGGCACGTCCCCCAGACGTACCATGACTGCGGCCAGCGCCAACAAAAAAGGGCGTCACGGAGTGCCCGTCACGCCCTGATCCCTGCAGTGGAGTGGAGACGAAGGGGATCGAACCCTCGACCTCGGCATTGCGAACGCCGCGCTCTCCCAGCTGAGCTACGTCCCCAGGCGCTGGCGCCCAGGCGCCAACAAACCCGCATTATGGGCAAAGCACCCTCGATTGGCAATCCCTCCCCGCCGGCAACGCTTCAGTGGTTGCGCGGGAAGTAGCGGATCACCTCCACGGCCTCCATGGTGATCAGCCCGCCGCCGCCGCCCTGCTCCAACAGCCGGTCCAGCGTGGTGAGGAAGGATTCGATGTGCGCCTCGGTGTCCACGATCTCTACCAGGATGGGCAGGTCCTCGGAGAGCCGAAGCACGCGCGCGGTGTGCAGGCGGCTGGAGGCGCCGTAGGCCGCCACGCCGCGCAGCACGGTCACGCCGGCCACGCCCGCCTTGTGGGCCTCGTGCAGGATCGCCTCGTGCAGCGGCTGGCCGTCCACCTTGTCCAGCTCGCCGATGAAGACGCGCAGGAGCTTGTTGCGCCCTTCCAGGCGCCGGGGTCGTTGTTCTTCCGCCATGGTGCTCCTCCCGGATGGCTAGAGCGCGCGGGCCAGCATCACGCCCGCGAAGGTCGCGACGAGGCACACGCCCAGATTGAGCACGACGTTGCCCGCGGCCGCGCCCCACTGCTGCTCCTGCACCAGGGCCAGCGTCTCGAACGAGAACGTGGAGAAGGTCGTGAGCGCCCCGCAGAAGCCGGTGGTGATCAGCAGCCGGGCCTCCGGCGAGAACAGGTAGCGTCCCGCGCTCAGCTCCAGCACCAGGCCGATGATGAAGGAGCCCAGGATGTTCACCACCAGGGTGCCGATGGGGAAGGTCATTCCGGTGAGGTCGTGCAGCCAGCCCGAGAGGCCGTAACGCAGCATCGCACCCGCGGCGCCGCCCAATGCAACAGAAAGGTAGGTCATGCTCGCAGCATCGTGAATCCGGCCTGCCGGGGCGCGCAGTGCGTGTCCTCACCGGCCAGTTCTGTTAAACTATCCCCTTGCCTTGGTGAAAGCGTCCCCGTTCGCGCGCGGCACCGCGGAGCGCGAAGCCGGCTGCGGGGACGTTGGGGCAGCGGTGCTTCCAGGGGTGGGGGCATCGCACCGTCAACAGCATGGGAGGCTTCTTGTCCGCACGTGCCACCGAACCGGTCGCGGCCTTTGCGCCGGCGCTCTCGGCCGAAGCCCGCGCCATCATAGCGGAGGAGTTGGACATCCTCAAGCGGCTGCGCCGGCACCTGACCGAGCGCGTTCCGCAATGGCGCGACATCAACTACGACGAGGCACTGCTCGAGCTGCGCGACGAACTGGGCGAAGCCCAGGAGGACGAGGTCGCGCAGATCGTACACCAGATGGCCAACCTCGCCTCGCTGTCGAGCCACCAGGACCAAGCCCGCGGGTTGGAGGCGGTGGTGGACGTGGAATCGCCGTACTTCGGCCACTTGCAGGTGCGGCAGGGCGGGCGCGTACGCGATATCCTGGTCGGCAACCGCACGCTGGCCAGCAGCGAAATGCCCTACGCCATCATCGACTGGCGCCACGCTCCCATCAGCAAAGTCTTCTACCTGTATCGCGAAGGGGACGAGTACGAGGAGGAGTTCGGTGGCCGGATGGTGGAGGGCAAGATCCTCGCCCACCGAAAGCTGATGATCCTGCGCGGCCGACTGGTGCGCATCGATTGCCCGGCGGGTGTGTTCGCCCTGGACGATGGAAGCTGGCACGAGATCGTGCGCGACCGTCCGGCAATGGGTGGCGGCGCCGGCATGGCGCTGCGGCCCGGCACCCTGGCCCGTGCGGACGACCGGCTGCTGGGCGTGGTGCACACGGATATCCAGCGCACGGACAAGCGACTGGATGCGATCACGGGGCTCATCGATCCGGCCCAGTTCGAGGTCATCACCCGGCCCGAATCGGGGGTGGTGGTGATCGACGGGGGGGCCGGCAGCGGCAAGACCACCATCGGCCTGCACCGCATGGCGTACCTGGCCTATCGCGACCCGGCACGCTTCGATCCCCGGCGCATGCTGGCCGTCGTATTCGGCCGGGCCCTGGCCGCGTACATCGCCAAGTTGTTGCCGGCGCTGGGCGTGGAGGGCGTGCGCATCGAGGTGTTCGAGGCGCTGATGGCCGACCTGCGCCAACGCCACTACCCCGGTCTCGTCACGGCCTACGACGAGGCCACGCCAGCGACCGTGGTGCGCTTCAAGCAGCACCCGGCCACTTTGCGCTACCTGGAGGAATGCGTAGCCGAGCGCACGCGGGCCGCGGGCGAGAGCATGGTCGCCGCCGTGGAAGGCACCGACTCCACGGAGCGCGTGGCAGGGGCCTGGGCTGCCTGGGCCAATCTGCCCCTGGCGCCGCGGCTGCAACACATGGCCGATTGGCTGCGCGGCAAGCAGGTGGCGCCCGGCGTGGGGCGCTTCGGGGATGACTGGCTGGGGCGTCAGCGGCTGGGCAATCACCTGGCCGAGCGCCACGCGGAGCTACAGGAGCCACACCGGCTGCCCCAGGCGCTCTGGGAGGAGTCCCTGCTGGACCTGGAGCGGCTGCAGGCGGCCCTGGATCGCCTCGCCCCGGGCGAATTCACGCGCGGTCACCTGGAGGAAGTGCGCGACTGGGCCTTCCGCACCTACTCGGAGCTGGAGGACTATCGCGCCTGGCAGAGCGCCCGCGATGAGCTGACGGACGAGGATGAGGACGAAACCGCCGAGGCCGACGGCAAGACCGAGCCCACGCCGGTGGCACGCGTGGACCGCGAGGACGACACGCTGCTGCTGCTGCTCTACGCGCGCATGGTGGGTCCGCTGCGCAGCCGCCGCAAACGCGCCCTGCGCTTCCAGCACATCCTGGTGGACGAAGCGCAGGACTTCAGTCCGTTGGACCTGCAGGTGTTGATCGGGCTGGCCGCCGAGCCGCGCTCCATCACCCTGGCCGGAGATACGGACCAGCGCATGATCATCCACAATGCCTTCACGCGCTGGGAAGACGTGGTGGAGCAGCTCGGGCTGGAGAGCACCGCCATCGCCCCGCTGCAGGTGGGCTATCGCTCGACGGGGCACATCATGGAGTTCGCGCGTGGCGTACTGGGGCCGTTGGCCACGGAGCGCCCGTGGATCGCCACGCGGCCCGGCGTACCGGTGGAGCTGCTGCGCTTCACGGATACGGGGCAGGCCGTGGCCGTTCTCTCCGAGGAGCTGCTGAGCCTGATGCGGCGCGAGCCCACCGCAAGCGTGGCTCTCATTGCACGCTTTCCGGCCCAGGCGGAGCTGTATTACGACGGGCTCAAGCGCGCGGACCTGCCCGGGTTGCGCCGCGTGGCCGAGCAGGACTTCAGCTTCGCGCCGGGCATCGAGGTCACGGACGTCGCGCAGGTGAAGGGCCTGGAGTTCGACTACGTAATACTGCTCGACGTGGATCAAAGCTCCTACCCGGATGACACGGCCTCGCGCTATCTGCTGCACATCGCTGCCACGCGCGCCGCGCACCAGCTTCTTCTGGTGGCCTGCCGCACGCCATCGCCCCTGCTGCCGCCCGATCTGCCCCTGCATCTGCTATAGCGCCCGGGCACCGAGCGGCCTGCCGGCACTCCTCAACGACGATCGCCCATGCACGCGCAACTGCACTTCGAGGACTTCCGCACCGGCACGGTCTACGAGAGTCCGCCGCGCACCTTCACGGAGCAGGACTTCCTGGCCTTCCAGGCGCTGACCGGCGACGACCACCCGATCCACTACGACCTGGAATACTGCCGGCGGCGTGGCCACCCCGAGCGGCTGGCCCATGGCCTGCTGGTGATGGCGCACACGGTGCTCGGCGCCTCCACCCTGGCCCCGCAGTTGCACGAGAGCATGGTGGCCTTCCTGGAGCAGTCCGGGCGCTTCCTGAGGCCCGTCTATCTGGGGGATACGCTACAAGGGCGCCTGATCGTGGTCGATCTGAAGGCCCAGCGCACGACCGGGTTGGTGGGCCTGCGGGCCGAACTGCACAACCAGCGCGGGGAGCAGGTATTGGAGGGACGGCACGTCTACCTGGTCAAGCGGCACCACCCGGGCGCCTGAGCGTAGGCGGACGCCTCGGGGTCATTCCGCCTCCAGTTCATCCAGCAGGCGGTCCAGGTCTTCCACGATCAAGGTGCGGCCCGTATGGGCCAGCACGCCGTCGGACTGCAGGGCGTTGAGCGTCCGGGTCACGGTTTCGCGCTGGATGCCCAGCAGTTCGGCCATCTCCTGCCGCCCGAACGGCAGTCGCAGCACGATCTCGCCCGTCTCGTTGGCCTCACCGAAGCGGTCCATCAGTAGCCGCAGCAGGCGCGCCACGCGCCCCCGCACGGGCAAGGTCACGCTCTCCAGCAGGGCCTGCTCCATCTCGCGCAGGTCCTTCGCCATCTGCTGCGAGAAGACCTCGCCCAAGCTCGGGTTGGCGGCCAGCAATTCCCCGAGGACGTTGTTGGGTACCAGGCAGATGGTACTGGGCTCGAGCACCTCGGCCTCTTCCGCATGGTGTTGGGAGTTGTAATAGCAACGGTAGCCGATGGTACTGCCCTCGCTGATCAGATTGATCAGCACGGAGTTGCCGTGTCCATCCGTCTTTCGCAGGGCCACCGATCCGCTGGCGAAACAGTGAATGCCTTCGCACGGCGAATTCTGTTGAAACAGCGGTTCTCCCGGGCTATAGGCGGCCGTCCGCTTCGCGCGGTCCAGCCGCTCCACCTCGGCCTGCGTCAGCACGCGCCATTGCGCGGCCCGCAACGTGGGGCAGTCGCGGCAGCTCAGGTTGGGCGTTCGGTTCCCGGCGTTCTGCTGGGCCATTGCTGCCCCCCTCCACGGCGAACGTGCGCATGCGCACCGCCACCGGAGATCACGCCTCGCTTGTGCCTCGATCGGCCCGCCATAGGGCGCCCATCGATGCCGATCCCAATGCGGGTCCGCCTCTCGGTCCAGGGTCAGCGCTGGCGCAGATGTTTGGTGCCTCTCCGTAGCACCATTTCACGCTGGCACGCAAAGCTGGAGAACGGCGCCTGTGATCGTCATCACAGTTTTTGTTGATGGCCGTCAAGGGCCCCATGGCATGCGCACGGCATGATTGCATCATGGGTGGAATTGACAGCCTTGTCTCGACCCTGCCTGCGGAGGAAGGGCGCGGGAGCCGTCAGGCTTCCGCGCACGAGTTCAGGGCGCGCCCAAAGGAGGACGCACCATGAAACGCAAAACGCCGATCCGCGAGGAGGACATCGCTCGTGCATTACGGGAGTTTCACGCAAACGGGGGGATGATCCGCAAGTTGCCAGATACCGCCACACCACGGCTTGCCGTGGTGGGCGCGCGCCATGGGCAGTTCGAAAATCCCCGCGAGCAGCTCTTTGCCGGCAACGGGCAGTTGTCCGGCTGATCGAAGCCGAACCCCCCGGCGGCCCAGGTGGCACGCCCATGCATGTGCGCCGCGCGGCGGTGATCGCGGAGGGTTCGCGGCCGCCGCTCGGAGGCAATCTTCATCGGGGGAGGACAGACTATGCGGAAGGGATTCTGGGAGGTCTTCGAGGCCGTGGCGCCGGGCCGCGTCGTACCGCGCATGACGGTGGAGCTCGACGGGCTGGTCCTGCGGCCCGATGCACCGGTGCGCTGCGACAGGCCGGTGGATGGGCTCCACCTGCAGCCCATGGTGGATCACGACCTGGAGGTGCGCTGGGAGGGCGACCTGCTGTCCGTCGTCGGCTACTACGTGAAGGTGACGCTGGACGACGACACACGCGACCGTCAGCCGCCCCGCGACTCCGGCTCTCTCTACTGATGCGCGCCCGGACCGGCGCCGCGGGGCAACGTCGCCCGTCCGGGACGGTTGGTGCTCAGTCCTCGGTCTTGTGTGTGGCCTGGGCCGCCTCCAGCGAGGCTGCGCGGGCCATCAAGGACTGGATTCGGGCCGCCATGCGGCCGGGCCGCTCCACGATGCCCTCCACCAGCAGGCACGTGTCGTAGATCTGCTCCACCAGTTCGGCCAGCGCGGGGTGCTGGGCATTGCTGGCGCGCAGGGTAGCCATGTCGCGGATCAGCGGGTGCGCCGGGTTGATCTCCAGCACCTTGGGCATGCTGCCCACCTCCTGGTTCAGCATGCGCATCACCTTCTGCAGGTTGCCCGGGATGCCGTCCGCCGAGACAAGCACGGCGGGGCTGTCCACGAGCCGCTTGGAGGCCCGCACATCGCTGACCTGGTCGCCCAGGGTCTGCTTGAACAGCCCCAAGAGCGCCTCCAGTGGATCGCCGGACAGGGATTCCCCGGCGGGCGTGGTTTCCTCCGCGCTCTTCAGCGCCTCCAGCTCTGCCTGGTCAATGGAGGCCAGGGGCTTGCCCTCGTACTCGTGCAGCGCCGTCATGGCAAAGTCGTCCACCTGGTCGTACAGGTAGAGCACCTCCAGCCCCTGCTTGCGGAAGAATTCCAGGTGGGGGTTGCGCTCGATCGCCTCGCGCGAGGGGCCCGAGAAGTAGTAGATCTCCTTCTGATCGGGCTGCATGCGGCCCACGTAGTCCTTCAGCGTGATCAGCTCGTCAGCGTCCGCACAGGCCGAGGAGTTGAAGCGCGCCAGCTCGATCAGGCGCTCACGGTTGGCGGGATCACCGGGGATGCCCTCCTTGAGCACCTTGCCGTACTGCCGCCAGAAGGTGCGGTAGGTGTCCGCGTCCTTTTCCGCCATCGTGGCCAGCTCGCGCAACACCCGCCCCGTCAGGCTGGTGCGCAGCCTCGCCAGCAGGGGATTGTTCTGCACCATCTCGCGCGACACGTTGAGCGGCAGATCCTGTGTGTCCACCACCCCGCGCAGGAACCGCAGGTGGAGCGGCAGCAGCTCCTGGGAGTCGCTCTGGATCAACACCTTGTTCGCGTAGAGCTCCAGCCCGAAGCCCTTGGGGCTGTAAAGGACGTCGTTGGTGAGGTGCCGGGGCACGTAGAGCAGCGCCTGGTATTGCACGGGTGCGTCGATGGACAGGTGGATATGCGCCAGCGGCTCCTCCGTGCCGTGGGAGAGGAACTTATAGAACTCGGCGTACGCCTCCGGCTTTACCTCGCTGCGCGGCTGGGTCCAGATCGCTTCCTGCACGTTGAGGCGCCGCGAATCCAGGCGGATCGGGTGCGGGATGAAAGTGGAGTAGCGCCGCACGATCTCTTCGACGCGGTGGGGCTGCACGAACTCCTCCGCATCGTCCTTTAGTTCGATGCGGATCGTGGTGCCACGCCGAGTGCGCTCGCCCGGCAGCACTGTATAGTCGCCCTGGCCTTCGGAGACCCAGCGCACCGGCGGCTCGGCGGGGTCGGCCGGGCAGGAATCCACAACGACCCGCTGCGCGACCATGAACACCGAGTAGAAGCCCACTCCGAACTGGCCGATCAGGTCCATCCGCTGGCCCGGCTCGGCGGCAGAGAGCTGCTTGACGAACTCCAGTGTGCCGGAGCGCGCGATCGTGCCCAGGTTGCGCATCGCCTCCTCGCGGGTCAGGCCGATGCCCGTATCGCTGAGGGTCAGCGCCTTGCCGTCCACGTCCAGTTCCAGCGTGATTTCCAGTTCCGCGTCCTTGTCCCGCACCTCCGGGTCGGTCAGCATGCGGAACTTGAGGCGGTTGATCGCGTCCGAGGCGTTGGAAATCAACTCGCGGAGGAAGATATCCCGCTCGGAGTACAGCGAGTGAATAATGATGTGCAGCAGTTGCTGCATTTCCGTCTGGAAGGAGAACACTTCCCCTTGAGGGGCTGCCTCGGCAGCCGATGCTTCGCGCTTTGCCATCTTCGTCCGGCGATCGTGTGAATGCGGAGCCGCGTCATCGTTGCCTGTCGGCAGCGCGTCTGCGGGCGTGCGGGAATCGAGAAATCATTCGTGAATTCATTGACTTGGATTCTATCGGTGGAGGCGCGGACGGTCAACCCCGGCGATGCCCGGGTGCGGATGCCCCCAGTCGCGCGGGGCGGCCCTGGCAAGTCGGCGGTGCGCGCCAGCGGCACCTGGATTCGGCGGCGCGATTGGTGTAGGCTCCCCGAAAGCGGCACTGCGCGCCTTTGGGGTGGGGACTCGCAAGGTCACGCAGCACGTCCGCCGCTCCGCACGTGCAACCCACACGGCAGCTCCGCTTGGCATGAACGGCCCCCAAGACACTCCGGATCACCGCTGGCACATCGGAGCCCAGCACGGTCAGATGCAGAAGGAGGCCTTTCTGGAGTTCCTGGCCAGCAAGCGCCTCAAGCTGACGCGCCAGCGTCAGGCCGTGGTGGACGAGATCTTCAGCGATAGCGGGCACTTCGAAGCGGAAGAGCTGGTGGAACGGCTCAAGGGCAGCCGCACCCGTGTCTCCCGCGCCACCGTGTACCGCACCCTGGAACTGCTGCGCGAGTGTCAGCTCGTGGAGAAGCTGGACTTCGGCACGCCCCGCTCCTTCTACGAGCACGTGCCGCCGGGTGAGCACCACGATCACCTGATCTGCACGCGTTGCGGCAACGTGATCGAGTTCCACAACGAGCGCCTGGAGGCCCTGCAGCGCGAGATCTGCAGCAACTTCGGCTTTCAGGATTCTCACCATTCCCTGCGCATCTTTGGCCTGTGCAGCAAGTGCGCGCAGGCCGGCGGCTGACCGAAGCCGCACCTGCGACACACTGGTGCAATCCCGAGTATTTCCGATGGTCTGGGTTGTCATCTGTGGTGTGTCACAGCTCGCCGCTTGATCACAGCCGGTTGACAGAACTACGTGTTTGGACGATTATGCGATTGAGTCTCAATATTAACAACACATCCCATCCAGTCGCTGAACACGAAGGTGCCCATGCAGCAGCCGTCCACTAACCCGTCTCTGATCTCGTCATCGACCCATGCGATCCATCGGCAAGCCCTCGGCGCCATCCTGGCCATTCTGGTGGGGCTGGCCCTGGTGGACTTCGCCGGCGGTGTGTTGGCGTACGCCCAGGATGCCCGGGCCGAGGGCCCCGACCCGTACACCACGGTGCGCCTGGAACTGGGCACGCCGGATGGCCGCATGGCGTTCGTACCGTCGGCCCTGGAGTTCCAGGTGGGTCATCGCTACCGGCTCCGCATTGTCAACGTCTCGCCCGTGGAGCACGAGTTCGACGCCCCTGAGTTCATGCTCGGCGTGGAATCGGAGCGCGTGGAGGTGTTCGATGCCGCCGGGCACAAGGTGGCCACCTTGCCCGGCCGGCCGGAGGAGATCCAGATCAGCCCCGGGGGGCGCGTGGACTGGTACCTGATGCCGATCAAGCCGCTGGAGGCGGAGATGGTGTGCGACCTGCCCGGGCACCGCGAGGCCGGCATGAAGGGCACCATCCGCGTGCACTGATTCCCGCCATTGCGACCGGACTCTCGCCGCTTTTCTCGCGAGATGTGCGTGCTACGCTGAAGGCTGTAACCCGGCCGCGGCCCGCATCCGGTGGCGGGCCGGCCATATCCGTCCAGCTTGCAGCCGTGCCGTCCCGATGCGCCATCCCATTCGCCTTGCGCTCTGTCTTGCCACCATGCTGGTGGTCGGGGCACCTCTCGCCCAGGCTGCCGACGCACCTCTCGGCCCGCCAGCCGCGCACGGCGCGGTGGTGCTGGTGTACCACCGCTTCGGCGACAGCCGCTATCCTTCCACCAACATCCGTATGGATCAGTTCCGCGCGCACCTGCGCGAGCTGGAACAGCCGCGGTACCACGTGCTGCCCGTGCCGGAGATCATCGCGCGGCTGCGCAACGGGCCGCCCCTGCCGGACCACACGGTGGGCATCACTGTGGATGATGCGTACCGCACCATCTACACGGAGGCGTGGCCGCTGCTGAAGGCGGCCCGGCTGCCCTTCACGATCTTCGTGGCCACGCGCGCGGTGGACCGCGGCTACGACGACCTGATGAATTGGGGGCAGCTCCGGGAGTTGGTGGCTTCCGGGCTGGTCACGCTGGGCGACCATTCGGTGACCCACCCGCACATGATCGAACTGGGCCGCGCGGAGGCCCGGGAGGAGATCGAGGAATCCCGTCGGCGCATCCAGCAGGAGACCGCGCAGCGGCCGACGCTGTTCGCCTATCCCTATGGCGAGTACAGCTTCGTGCTGCGCAAGCTGGTGCAGGAGTTGGGCTTCCAGGCGGCGTTCGGCCAGCAGTCCGGCGTAATCGGCCCGGGCGCCGATCGCTTCACTTTGCCGCGCTTCGCCATGGACGAGCACTACGGGGCCATCGATCGCTTCCGCTTGGCCATCAACGCGCTGCCCCTGCCCGTGAAGGACGTGATTCCGAACGACATGCCGATCTCCCGGCAGGACAATCCGCCGCTTTTCGGCTTCACGGTGGGGGCGGGGGTGGAGAGTCTGGAGGGACTGGCGTGCTACGTCTCGGGGCAGCCCAAGCTGGTGCTGAAGCACATCGGCCCGCGCCGGGTGGAGGGGCGCCCCGTGCAGCCTTTCCCACCGGGGCGTTCGCGCATCAACTGCACGTTGCCCGGGCCCGATGGCCGCTGGCGCTGGTTCGGCGCGCAGTTCTACCTGCCCGGCTCCTGAGCGATCATCGCCGTATTGCCCAGCGCCGCGGTGCGCTTGGCGGCCACGGCGGAGCGCAGCCAGTCGTCGCCCAGCGCCGTGCGGTCCAGCGCGCCCATGTCGTTTGCGCGGATCAGTGCGCGCAGTTGCACCGTGTACCGCTCGCGCTGCTGCGAATAGCGGCTCACGGCGCTGGCCAGCGCCAGGCCCTCTGGTGGCCGACCCGCCTTGCGCATCGCCGCGCGGCGCTCGCGGAATTCGCGATAGGCCCAGTGAGTGTTCAGCATGTGCATGTAGACGTGCACGCTCTCGGCAAGCGAATCGAAGGCGCGCACCCGATGGCGAGCATCCTCGTCGCGTTCCAGCGGAACGATGCCGGGCACGTCATCGGACCACGTCCACATCCCAAAGAGCGCGTTGCCCTCGCGCACAAAGCGCGACGTGCCCCAGGCGCTCTCCTTGGCCGCCTGGGCCAGCGCGAGGCTGGGCGGGATCGTGTCCACCCGCCGCAGCAGCTTGGCGAATTGGCCAGTCTGCACGTTGTAGTCCTCATACTGGCGCTCCAGCCAGGCCTGCGGCTCTGGTCCCAGCTTGGCGCCTTCGCGCAGCTCAGTTTGGATCTTCTGGAGCCGCACATGGTCGCGGCGCAGGCGCTCGTTCTCCTTCAGCACCAGGGGCAGCACAATGCGTACGAATAGCGACTTGCGGCGCTCGATGGGCTGCACGTGTTGCAGGTCCTTGGGCAGCACGGGCACATACACCCGCGGCACTTCCGCGCCGTCCTGGCGCACCTGCCGCAGACCGTAGTCCAGCTTGCGGAAGTAGGCAGCCAGGGCCGCCGAGGAATCGCGCAGGTGCACGATCACACGGTGCTGGGGCCGCTCGTGTGCCGTCGCGCTGAGGTCTGCCCGGAGCGGCACTGCTGTCTCCACGGGCAGCGTATCGCGCAGCTGCAGCGCGCTGGATAAACCCAGCGACGCAGCCAGCAGCACCAGACCCGCCAGCACGGCGGCACTCGCGGACAAGGCAATGCGCAGCCACCCGGGCAGCAATCCCCGCATGGATACCTTCGGCTCGGCTTCGGTGGGAGTCTGTTCGGCGGGGATCATGGTCAAAGCGTGGCGAACGGCGCCACCTTGCCATATCTCCGAGGCAGGTGAAAAATCGTTAATCCCTAGGGTACCACGATTGGCACGTTTGGCAAATTGCGACGCCGTTCCCCGGTGCGTGGGGGCTCGGCGAGTGCGCCTTCATTCCAGCCCCGCGTGTTCGGAGGGTATCTCACGCCCGCGGTGTGCCAGCCTCGGCCGGGGGCCCGCCTGCGGCTGCGACGGATCGCCGGCGCATGGCGCGCAGGCGCCGCACGAGCAGCGGCAGGAACACCAATGCGGCAAAAACAGCCACGGCGATGCTGATCTTGCGCAGGAGATTTTCCCCGCCCAGCAAGGCTTCGCGCCCCGCATAGCCCAGATACACGTACCCCGCGATGCCCGGCAGCATGCAGATGGCGGATGTGATGACGTAGGTCAGCAGGCGGATGCGCGTGAGGCCCAGCGCATAGTTGAGCAGGCTGAACGGGAACAGCGGCACGAGGCGCGTGAAGGCCACGAAGTGCCAGCCCTCTGCCTCCACGCCTTCCTTCACTTGGCGCAGCACGCCGCTGGCGCGCTGCTCCACCCAATCGCCGGCCAGGTAGCGCGCGATCACGAAGGCCAGCGTGGCCCCGCCCACGGAGCCCACCAGCACGTACAGCACGCCCCACACGGGTCCGAACAGCGCGCCCCCGGCGATGGTAATGGCCGCGCCGGGCACGAACAGCGCGGGGCCGATCAGGTACACCCCGATGTACACGAGCGGGGCCCACACCCCAAGCGCGCCGATCCACGCCTCCAGGCGCTCGGGTGCGAAGTGCTCGCGGTAGACGATACCCAGGGCAATGCCGGTGACGATCAGCGCCAGCAGCCCAAGGCGCAACAGCAGCTTACGATTCATGCACAAACTCTCGGACGAGCAAGGGGGGTGCAGAGTGGCGATGCGGCGCCGGCCCGTGCGGGGCGGGATGCGCAGGCGCATGCCACGGGTCACTGCAAGGGTAGTCTGGATAAGGGCGGCGAATGTTTCACGCCGAGTTGCCCCGGCGGGTAATGGCATAGCCGCTGGCATCGCCGCGAAAGGGCTGGCTGAGCAGGCGATCCAGCCTCAACTCGCGGGGATCGCGAAACTGGGAGATGCCGATGGTCATGCCCTCGTGGCCTTCGCGGGGCTGGGCCCGGTATGTGCCCAGCAGGCGATCCCACCAGGGCAGGTTGAAGCCGAAGTTGCTGTTGGTCTCGCCCGGGTGCACCGAGTGATGCACGCGGTGCATGTCCGGCGTGACCACAAGCAGCCGCAGCCACCGGTCCAGCACCAGCGGCAGGCGGATGTTGCCGTGGTTGAACATCGCCGTGCCGTTCAGCAGCACTTCGAACACCAGCACCGCCACGGGCGAGGCCCCCAGTAGCACCACGGCCGCCAGCTTGATGCCCATCGAAAGCCCGATCTCGATCGGGTGGAAGCGGGCGCCCGTCGTGACGTCGAAGTCCAGGTCTGTGTGGTGCATGCGGTGCAGCCGCCACAGCGCGGGCACGGCGTGGAACATGACGTGCTGCAGGTAGATCACAAGATCGAGCGCCGCCACCGCCAGCACAAACGCCAGCCAGCCTGGCAGCGCCACACGGTTCAGCAGGCCCCAGCCCTCCTGCACGGCCAAGCCCGCCATGCCCACGGCCAGCACAGGAAACGCCGCGCGCAGCAGCAGCGTGTTCAGCACCACGATGCCCAGATTGCTCGACCAGCGCACGGCCTTGGAGGTGGTCAGACGCCGGCGCGGCGCCAGCAGCTCCCACATGGCCACGGCGGCGAAGATGCCGAAGAAGAAGACGAGCCGGATCGGGCCCTCGTGCTGCAGCAGGTAATCGCTCATCGGTCGCTCGGGCCGTTGCGGAAGGCGGATGGTGGGTGTGCGCTCAGGTTCATCGCACCAGTGTGGCCGGGGCGGTCACTACAAGTCTGTGACCCAGACACCAAATGGCCGGCGTGGCTCTGGGCGCGGCTTCGGCCCGCTCCGGCCAGGATGGGCGGATGTCAGACGGGTCGGCTCAGCGCCGGCGCAGGCGCGCCTTGAGGTCCTCGACCTTGCTGGCAGCCTTCCCTTTGGCGGCTGCTTCCACCTCCGCCTGCCGGCGGGCGAGCTGCTCCTGGAGAGCTTGCACCTTCTGTTGCGCCGCCTGCACCTGCGCCTGCAGCGGCGAGAGTTGGTCGTCGAGTGCCTTGCGCACCTGAGCCCGCTGGGCCTCCACCCGCTGAGAGATCTGCGTGCGGATCTTCGCCTGGGCCTCCGCTTGGCGCTTGCCTACCAGGGATTGCAGGCGCTTGGAGAACTGCTCGTCAATGCTGGAGGAGATGTGCACCTTGGGCTGGGTCAGCGTGCCGCCCAGGGTCGCCTCAAGCTGCACGCGGTCGAAGCCGGCGAACAGCTCGCGGATGTTGCGCTGCGTGGCGTTGTCCGCCGCCTCCTTGCCGAACACGAACTGCACCTGGTTCGCATCGATGCGCAGGGCCGCCGCCACGGCAAAGCCGCGCAGCGTGGCTTGCAGGTTCACGTCTGCATCGCGCGAGGTGGCTCGCTCGGGCAGCGAACCGCCGCTCAGCTTCACGTCACCCAGGCGCACGCCGTGGCCCTGCGCCGCGATCTGATCCTGGCCCGGGCTGGTGCGGTGATCGAAGCTGCCGCGCACCACCCAGTTCTCCCCGCTCTTGCCGGCTGCCGTGGCGTCCAGCAGCATGGGCTTGCCGTACACGCGGGCATCCGAGCTGAGCCCGGTGAGCTGGCCGGTGTAGCGCAGGGTTTCCCCGCCGGCGGCATCCACGCCGCTGCCACTGAAGGCGATGGTATCCACCAGAAAGCCCGGGTAGGCGCGCCCCGTGACCGGGTAGCTGATGAGCCGGCCCGCGCCACGGGTAG
>Ga0102953_1000473_pt1 | contig 27861 bp, 21 predicted proteins | sample SalPon2A_C_D2_MG_FD_78509 | JGI IMG/M metagenome (GOLD analysis project Ga0102953, IMG submission 78509) | Soil microbial communities from South San Francisco under conditions of wetland restoration - Salt Pond MetaG R2A_C_D2_MG | ecosystem: Environmental > Terrestrial > Soil > Wetlands | place... | reverse complement strand
TCAACAGTTTTCCGGCGCCCCAGTGGGCAAGGGGATTATCAATATTTATTTTATATAAACCATCTTCAGTTCCAATCCACATAGCAGTTCCATCAAAATAAAATGACTGCACTTTCATAGCATTAAAATTTATCGAATTCATTTCAAGTTGCGTCGCCATTTCTGAATTTCTATCTATTAGTGCAATCCCTCTCCCATATTCCTTTTTATCCTTTCCGATAAAACTATAAACACCAGCCCAAATTCTGTTCCCGGTTCTCGCAAGACAGTAAATTCCATTTGATGCAAGACCATTTAATTTTGAAATTCTGTCCCACGATAAATTTCTATCAAATTTGTAGATACCACCTATATTAAACCTGGGCTGATCTTCAGTAATAAACTCATCAGTCCCAAACCAGATATTTTCATCTACAAAAAGGATATCAGAAACTGAAACTGCGTCCCCATCATTATTAAATGCGTTGGATTTATTATTCACAAATCTCCATGCAGATTTATTTTCATAATCCATTTTTTTTTGATAAATGTGGACACCTGACTCAGTTCCAAACCATATTAATGAATCACCATCAAGTTTTATAGTTTTAAAGTTATTTGTTTTGCTGTCACCATTTTCAGTCAAGTCAATATCAGTATATCTGTTTCGTCTCACATCAAGCCTAGTCAGGTTTTTAAATCTTCCAATCCACAGTACATTTTGCGATGGATCATAACATAGCGTTCTAATCCAGTTTCCTAACTCTCCACCCTGGGCAAATTTTCTTTTTCTCCATTGTTCCCGTTTTAAATCATAGATATATAATCCTTCAACAGTCCCTGCCCATAGGTAGTTATTGTTGAGTGCGATTGAATAAAAAAAATCCGTTTCAGCGTTTTGATTTTTTGTCGAATAGTTAAACCAATTTTGCTCCTTGACCGAATAGCGGTAAATTCCTTGTCCGTAAGTTGCAATCCAGATAAAATTTCCCTGCTGTTTAATTGAAGTAACCATCGCCCCTTCAAGGTACGTTTCTATTTGCGCTTGTGGAAATGCTTCAAAATTGATCAGAAAAACAATAGAAATAAATAATAATTTCTTCATCAAAAACTTAATAAAAAGGTTCTGTAATAATTAATAACTTTCTTCAGCCGAAGGAAATTTCGCTGACTTGATATCAGCTATATAATTTTTTACTGCTTTTGCTATTTCATCTGCTAAAGCCGCATAATTTCTGACAAAACGTGGATGAAAGTCTATGTTAAGTCCAAGCATATCCGGTGTTACGAGTATCTGACCATCGCATTCAACTCCTGCACCAATTCCAATGGTTGGAATCTCAATAGATTTTGTAATCTGTTTAGCAAGTGATGCTGGTATTTTTTCCAGTACAATCGAAAAAGCTCCCGCATCAGCAATTGCTTTTGCGTCATTTATAATTTCTTCAGCTTCTTCCTTTAACCGTCCTCTTTCCCTATAACTTCCAAATTGATGAATACTCTGGGGAGTTAGACCTATATGTCCCATTACTGGAATACCTGCCGCTGTTATTTCCTTTATTGTTTCAGCAATTCTTTTACCGCCTTCAAGTTTAACAGCACCCGCAGATGTTTCCTTCATTATTCTACCAGCATTTCTAAAGCCCTCGTCTATACTAAGCTGATAAGACATAAATGGCATATCTACAACAATCATTGCCCTGTTAACTCCTTTTGCAACAGCTTTTGTATGATATATCATTTCGTCCATTGTAACAGGAAGTGTTGTTTCATTTCCCTGAAAAACATTTCCCAAAGAATCACCTACAAGCACAACATCAATCCCCGCCTCATCAATAATTTTTGCTGTAATAAAATCATAAGCTGTTAATGCGGTAATTTTAATCTTCTTTTTCTTTAAAAGAGATAATGTTCTTGTAGTTACTCTTTTAATCTCTTTTTCGGTACTCATATTGAAGCCTGTTTTTGTAGTAAAGTTTTTTCCTGTCCATCATCTATAAATTTTTCAAATTCTAAATTAAAATATGTCTTAAATCCATCAATCATTGCTTTTTCCAATTCAATATAATCTATTTCCTCATTCAGAATTGATTGAAGATCAGTAGTTGTGTTTTCAATTTCCTTCTCTATTTTTTTCGCTTTATCACCCGGAAGATTCAGATAATCAATTATTCTTAAATGGTTAGGTCCACATAAAATTGAACCATGCTGTAAAATACAGTTACCCAATTTTCTTTGTGCGCTGCCGACAAGTTTTTTCCCATCAAACTTCAATTCGTTTTTAGCAGAGATCGCAAAACAGATAGCGCTTTTATCTTCTTTATAAAATTCTGAAAAATGGACTTGATTACTTTCTATTTCAATTTTTGAGAGTTTTGGATTGTATAGTTCCAGCCCTTTTTTGAGAGCTATATTAATATGGTAATAAATTTTTTTTGCTGATATGCTGGAAGTAATAGGAATAATAGTAGAATAAGTCAATTCTTCAGAATGCAAAATAGCTCTTCCACCAGTGGGTCTCTTAACAACATCTATCCCTTTTCTATCTGTCTTTGATTTATCAATATTTACAATATTTTGATTTGCGCCAAGTGAAATACAATAAGGGTTCCATTTGTATAATCGGAAAACAACGGTGTGTTTTTTTATGTTTTCGGCAAGCTCAATATCAAATTTCATATTGAAATTGCCGGTATTGTAACCCGTATTTAAAATTTCAAGATTCACTTACCTACTAATCCACGTTTGCTGTTTTCTAAAAAAGAAAAAAGAGTGCTTATATACTTATTATCAACGAATTCATTCTTAATCTTTTCTTTTGCCTGACTTATATTTAGTGAATGATCATACAGAATCCCGTAAGCTTTTTTCAAAATGTAAATATCATCATTTGAAAATCCCCTACGTCTTAAACCTAGTACATTCAAACCTGAATATCTTAAGGGTTCACCACCTGAAAGAATAAAAGGTGGTACATCCTGGCTAACTCTAAATCCACCACCAATCATTGAGTGTTCACCAATTTTACAAAACTGATGAACCGGTGTTAAACCACCAATTATTACATAATTTCCAAGTTCAACGTGGCCTGCAAGCTGGACCCCATTTGCGAGAATACAATTATTTCCAACAACAGTATCGTGTGCAACATGTGTATATGCCATCAACAAGCAATTCTTACCAATTCTGGAAAATCCTGTTTCCTTTGTACCCCGATGCAATGTAGCATATTCATGTATTACACTTTCATCACCGACATAAAAATATGTCTCTTCATTTCCGAATTTCAAATCTTGGGGAGTGTGAGCTATAGATGCCGCTTGATGAATGGTAACTTTATTGCCGATTCTAGCACCATTGTATATTACAACGTGTGGACCAATTTTGCAATCATTACCTATTTCTACATCATCTTCTATAATCGAATAGGGACCAACAGAAATGTTTTCACCAAGTTTAGCATTTTTGCTTACTATTGCAGTTGGATGAATGGTTTTCATTTAAACTTTAGTTCCCCCTATTAGTTTCTTTATCAACTATAGCTGCCATAAAATCAGCCTCTGCAACAAGTACATCATTTACAAAAGCTTTCCCGCTCATCATAACAACTTTACTCTTTTTATTTGTCAATTCAATTTCCAGGTACAGCTGGTCACCCGGCAGAACCGGTTTTCTGAATTTGGCATTATTTATCTGCATAAAATAAACTAATTTTTCATCAGGGTTGGGAAATGAATTGAGCAATAAAACCCCACCGGTCTGAGCCATAGATTCAATAATTAATACTCCGGGCATAATAGGCTGGCCAGGAAAATGCCCCTGGAAAAAAGGTTCATTAATTGCCACTGATTTAACTCCAATTACCTTTTTATCCAGTTCAAGATGAATAATTTTATCTACCAGCAAAAATGGGTATCTGTGAGGAAGTATCCTTTGAATTGCGTTTATATCAAAAACAATTCCTTCCTTTTTAACAAATTGAAATTTTTTAACTAGTTTTTTCTGTTGATATAACTTTCTTACTTGTTTAGCAAATTCAACATTTGCTTTATGACCAGGACGGGCAGCAAGTATTTGAGCCTTGATTGGCGCACCAATCAAGGCAAGATCTCCAAGCAAATCTAGCAGTTTATGTCGGACAGGCTCATTTTTAAATCTCAGTTCCTTATTATTTAATATCCCGTTACTTCCTATAGTCACTTTCTCTTTAACCCCAATTTTTTTCCGCAGTTCATCAAGCTGTTTATCATTTAAATTGTGATCTACTATAACAACAGCATTATCTATGTCCCCTCCCTTTATCAACCCCACTTTTGCCAGATTTTCTACTTCGCTTAAAAAACAAAATGTTCTGGCTGGTGCAAATTCTTTTATAAATTCTTTCTCAAAATCAAATAAACCCGTATGTTGGCTGCCAAGAGCAGGATTCTGATAATCTACCATTACTGTTAATCTATAACTATCAAGAGGAAGAGCAACTATATCAATTTGATTTTCTTCATTGTGATACATAACAGTTTGGTCAATTATCAGGTAATCCTTTGGTGCATTTTGTTGTACAATTTTAGCTTCTTGTAATGCCTTTATATATGGGACTGAACTTCCATCACCAACGGGTGGCTCTATTCCATCAAGTTCAATAATCAGGTTATCTATTTGAAGTCCTACAATAGCGGCTAGCACATGCTCCACAGTGTGAACTTTTGCATCACCTATTGCAATAGTTGTTCCTCTTGAAACATCTACAACAAAATCCGCATTTGCTGGAATTTCAGGTCGATCTTGTAGATCAACCCTTACAAATTTAATACCATAATTTTCTGGTGCAGGTTTAAAGGTCATCTTGCAGGAAGTTCCGGTATGCAATCCAATACCCGACATTGAAACGTCTCGGGTTATTGTCCTTTGTGATTCTATCATTTAAATAACCTGATTTTTGTGATCAAATTAAAAGAAAATGGGAAAATGTTTTTTCAAAATAGTAAGATGAGCCCTGAAATACAATAAACTTAAATGTGCAGCTACCTAAGTTAATAAACTATCAGATCTATTTTTTAAGTGAATTAAGTTCTTCTGATAATTCATTAATCCTTTTTTCAAGTTCTTTAATTCTATCGACATATCCTGGTAAATTCCTGAAATGAGCTTCTAGTTTTAAGCTAACACCAAGTTCCTTTGCAGGAGAACCAAAATATTTACCAGGCTTTAAAATCGATTTTGAAATTCCTGATTGAGCCAAAAGAATAACATTATCCCCAATTTCTATATGCCCTACCAATCCAACTTGTCCGGCAAGTATACTATGGCTTCCAATCTTTGTACTACCGGATACGCCTGATTGCGAAGATATTACAGTGTCTTCACCAACTACAACATTATGAGCTATTTGAACCAGATTATCAATTTTAACGCCACGCTTAATAATTGTTGATCCAAGAGCTGCCCTGTCGACAGATACATTTGATCCAATTTCAACGTCATCTTCTATTATTACGTTTCCTATTTGTGGAATTTTCTGATACACACCATTTTCATCCGGGTTGAAACCAAAACCATCAGATCCAATTACAGTACCTGGATGTATTATTACATTTTTACCTATTTTACAGTCTTCTCTAATACTTACATTCTGAAATATTATTGAACCGTTGCCAATTTCTACATTTTCGAGCAAAACAGTATTATGAAATATTTTAACATTATCACCAATTTTACAGTTGGCCGAAATTACTACATTTTTACCCAGAGAAACATTATTACCCAGAACTGTTGTTGAATGGACAAAGGAGGTTCCATCAATTCCGGATAAAGGATATTCCGGATAAAAATAATGTCTTACCAATTTAAAAAATGATTTTTCGGGAGAAGGTACTTCTATGTAGGTAATATCATCCCGTGTTTTTTTAAAGCCCTTTTTTACAAGAATTGCAGAAGCTTTTGTAGTTTCAAAATATTTTTCATATGAAGATAAATATAGAAAAGTTAAATTATTTTCAACAGCCTCGTCTATCCTAGCCAGTCTTTCTATTTCCAAATTACCGTTGCCGGTAATTTTCCCTTCGACCAAATCTGCAATTTCCTGAATCTTAATCTTCATTAAAATTTTATCCATTAATTCAGTTTTAATTTTTCCATTACAGATGCTGTAATGTCATATTCATCTTTTGCGTAAAGTAGGGTAACATCGCTGCTTCTGTCAAATACAAAATCAAGATCTTCTTCGAGAGCTATTTCCTTTATCACTGTGAATACCTTGTTCTGAATCGGTTTCATTAATTCATCCTGTTTCTGGTATAGTTCACCTCGTTCGCCAAATTTTTTGTTCCTGAAATTATCTATCTCTTTTTGTAGGTTTTCAATTTCATCAGTAGCTTCCTTTCTTGTCTGTTCGGTCATAATTAGCTTTCTTCTTTCAAAGTCGTCCTTTTTAGATGTTAGATTAGCCTGCATTTTAGACAGCTCGTCTTTCCAGTTGCGGATGAATGCATCAAGTTTTTGTCTCGCATCTTGCGCATCGGGTAATCTGTCTAAAATTGTTTTTGAATCTACATAACCAATTTTGAGTTGCGCGGGTGAAAAACCTGAGAAAAGGAGAAATGCAATGGCGAAGGGAAAAAATAATTTCTTCATTAATACTCCAAAACTAAAAAAGATTCAATTAAAATTATCAAATCTTTGGTAAAACAGCGAGTCAGTTTAAAATAATAAATTATTGATCCCCTAATTATCAAATTAGATAAATCGGAAATCAATAATTTTGATAAAAATCAAAGAAAGCCATCAATTATTTAGTTGAGCCGCGTTTCAGCCTATCTAAGACTTTATAAGTTATATCATAATTTGTATCTGCATAAAGAACAATTGCGTCTCCTGCTTTATCAAGAACAAACTGCATTCCTTCCTCTTTAGCAACACTCTGTATGGCTTTGTAGACCTTCTCTTTCACAGGCCCGAAAATTTCTTCATTCTTTTTGTAAATTTGGCCGTTTGGTTGTCCGAATTTTTCTTTTTTATAATTATCGATTTCCTGTTGCTGCTGAAGTAATTTTTGTTGTGCCGCCAGCTGTTTGTCTTCAGGCATTGTTTTAGCTTGTTTCTGATAATCAGCGTAATCTTTTTGCAACTGTTGAGTAAGCGTGTCAATATGAGCACCCCATTTTCCTGTTAGCGCATCTAAATCCCCTTGAGCTTTAATTGCTTCAGGAAATTGAGCCAGGATTACCTGGGAATCTACATATCCAATTTTTTGCTGTGTTGTTTGAGCGAATCCAAAACTTCCGCTAAATAAAATCGCCGCAAAAATAAAAAAATACTTTTTCACTTTACTATCCTCTTCTTATTTATAAAATGATTTATTAAAAACCTTTTCCAAATTGGAAATGGAACGTCCACTTCGGTTGTGAACCGTCAACTATTGGCCTGTCAAAACCATATCCTAAATCAAATCCTATTAAACCAACCGGATTAATTAAAATTCTTGCCCCTATTCCTGCTGATCTTCTTAAATTAAAAGGATCTGTCTTTTCAATATTTAAATATACGTTACCTGCTTCTGCAAATCCCAACAAATAAAACGGTATTGGTTCCTGTGTCACAGATACTCTAAGTTCTGCTGTATATCTTGTCATTACACGACCCCCAATAACTTGCCCTGAAGAATTTTGAGGTCCAATTGATCGATCTTCATAACCTCTTAATGGAGTAGTTGCTATTACAAGTCCGTTACCTCCCATGAAAAAATATTCAAAAGGATTTACCTCAGTTCCAGCTTCAAATTCTTTCAAGTAACCAAATTCTGCAACGGTGTAAAGTGTTATTCTATTAGTATTAAATAATCTTCTATACCATTCTGATTTAAAATTAATCTTATAGAAATCTACATTACCCGGCAAAAAAGGTCCGCCTGAAATCTCAGCATCCAAGACTACATTTGAACCAGCTGAGGGGAAAAGAGGATTATCTATATTTTTTCTTGTAATAGTTGCACCTAATGTAAATTGTTCAGTCTTTCCTTCAGCATAATAGCCGCCTCCAGAGAGTACATCATTATTCTGATATTTAAAAATTCCAGATACGCTGAAAAAGTCATCGGGCCACTTTAAACGCCTACCAACAGTTACAGTTCCACCATAGTAGTGTAAGTCATAAATATACTGTTGTCTAGTATCAAATACCTGAAAACCCAGTGAGGTTGGTGTATTAAACATCCACGGTTCAGTAAAACCAAGTGAGAATGTTCTGTAAACGCTTCCAACTCCAAATTGCCAATTAAAACTTAGTACTTGTCCACCGCCCAGTTTAAATGGATTTGAAATTGAAAAGTTAGTTAACGTTATACCTATGGCGCCACTAAATCCAAATGACCCACTATAACCTACCGACGCATTTAAAAAGTCACTTGATTTTTCTTCAACGTTAAATGACACGTCAACTGTACTGTCATTAGGCAATGTTGTGGAAATTCCCTGAGGTCCATATAATTTTTCCACATTAAAATACTTCAGGTTTGCCAGCTGCTGAATACTTCTTAGCAAAAGACCTCGATTAAAATAATCTCCCGGAATGGTATAAAGCTCCCTTCTGATGACCTTATCCATGGTTTTATCGTTACCGAGAATATTAACATCACCGATTTTAAATTGATTTTTCTCAATAATTTTTATGTCAATATCTACAGAATCTTTTCCCACTCTATGTTCTTCTGGAATAGCATTAAATGTCAAATATCCATTATCCAGATAAAGAGATGATATATCTGACTGTTGTTCATTCCCGTGAAGATTTCTTTCCAATTGCTCATAATTAAACACATCACCTTTTTGAAAACCTAATCTTCCATTCAAAACAGCATCTGGAAAAACCGTGTTGCCAGTCCAGTTTATATTTCTTATAAAATACTGTGGCCCTTCATAAACAGTAATAAGAATTTTAACATCCTCTTTATTATTGGAATAAATCAATGAATCACCAAGGACTTCGGCATCGCGGTATCCGTTCTTTTTATAATATTTAACTATTTTTTCTTCATCTTTTTTTAACTTAACCGGATCAAATTTAGAACCCTGCCAGAATTTCCACCACTTTGCAATATGTATGTCATCCATTTCACTGGTTAAATCACCGTCATCAATATTTTTATTTCCAACGAAGGAAACATCTCTTACTGTTGTTTGAGTGTTTTCCTGTATACTGATTTTTAAAAGAATTCTATCTTTAATCTTAGTAATTAGGTCTATATATGAATTATCAGATTTGTTATAAGTTAATTTATATTCATCGGAAAGATCATTCTCGTTGTGCCAGGTAACAATTATAGATTCATCAGTTGTATCAGCGCTATAGTAAATAAAGTATTCCTCCTTTATCTGAGCATTATAATAACCATCTTCTTCATATAATTTGGAAATGGTTACCTTCAGTCTTGCTACTTCTTGCGGTTTCAGTATTTGTCCCCGGATGAAGGTTGCTTGCTCTTCAAGTTTGCTATCATCAATTTCATCATTACCTTCAAAAACAATTTTTTCAAATCTTGGATATTCTTTTACTTTAATTAAGAGGAATACTCCGTCACTAACCTGCTTGTCGATCAAAATCTGGACGTCAGAGAAGATGTTCAATGACCATAATTGTTGTATAGCATTTAGTGTTTGATCACCGGGTATCTGCAATTCATCACCAACTTTAAGTCCGCTATTGGCAATTATTGTAGCTGCATCAGCAGATTTATTACCCTCAACCGAAATGCCTAAAATTTTATAGCTTGTTTTAGATGCTTGCGAATAAGAAATAGTTGAAATGCACAAAAGTGCAATAAGGAATATGTATTTAGACAGTTTCTTTGGGAAGGTTTGAGACATTCTTTAAGCCTTTGTCATTCTTTTTAAGTTGATCACTAACTTTTCCAAACCTTCTCTCTCTTCTCTGGAAATTTTTAACAGCTTCATAAAGATCGCTCCTGCCGAAAGCCGGCCAGTATACGTCTGAAATATAAAACTCTGTGTAAGCAATTTGCCACAACAAGAAATTGCTAACTCTAAATTCTCCACTAGTTCTTATAAGGAGATCAGGATCCGGAATATTATTAGTTGTTAAGTGGTCAGCAACACACTTTTCGTTAATATTATTTATTGATATTTCACCATTAGCAGCAAGGTCAGCAATTTTTCTTACTGCATTAAGAATTTCCCAACGTCCGCTATAGCTGAGAGCGAGATTAAGGGTCATTCTTGTATTGTTCTTTGTTTTCTCAATCGCATCAAATAATTCATTCTGAACTTCCATTGGAAGGCTCTCAATATTTCCAATGGTTGTCATCTTTATATTATTTTCGTTCAGTTCATCTACTCTGTCTCTCAAACTTTTTAAAAGTAAACGCATAAGCGTTGAGACTTCTTCTTTCGGCCTGTTCCAGTTCTCAGTTGAGAAAGTATAAAGCGTTAAATACTTCACTCCAAGCTCAGCGCAAGCTTCGGTGATTTCTTTTACTGTTTCAACACCGCGTTTGTGCCCGGCTACCCTGGGTAAATTTCTTTTTTTTGCCCACCTGCCGTTTCCATCCATAATTATTGCAATATGGGCAGGAATTTCACCGGATTTTTTTAACTCATTCTGAATTTTTACATCGGATTGCGACTGAGATTTACCCAATTTCATTCCTAAAAATTGATAAAGCGTGTAAAATTAACCCTAAGTGGCTTTAATGTCAAGATAAGTTACCTTTACCCCTACATGCTAAAACGATTAAAAGGGCTTTTAATTAATTAATTTTGAAAATTATGGATTATGCGACAGGATTCAAAGGTAAAAAAATAGTGTAAAAAAAGGCGGATAACTAGTTATCCACCTTCCTTCTATCTTACAAGTCAATTTTCCAGGCTTATGAGAAAAGGGTAAGTTCCTTTCTCCTGTTATTATTATCTGAATAAAATGCCCTTTCTACTATTGGAAACAGACGAATATTCTTCCTAGCATCATGTTCAAGAAAATCAATCATTTCTTTAGTCATTTTAAAATACTCCTGTGGAATACCTACAAAAAGAAGTACTCTTTTATTTGTGTATTTGGTTTGTCTTGTTGCAAGAAAACTTAGCTTTTCAAGAATCCTAGGATCTTTAATGTCACCCTCGGTAAGAGCAATTCCTATTGCATAATTTTTTTTGTAACGCGCAACAATGTCAATATCAAAATTACCAACCTTACCTGGTTCGGGAAGATAGGTGCCAAATTTTCTACTTACAGTTGAATAACCCTGTTTCCAGAACTGGTCAACCAATAAATCTACACTTTTCCTTTTATCATGTTCCATCATACTAACCTCCTTCATAGTTTCAGCTCACCTTGGACATCAGCGGAATTATTGGAGAAAATATTACTTCATTAATTATCTTAAGATTTACAATCCTCTTATATTCAAATTTTTTAATAGCAGTCGAGTTCAATACTCTACCATATATCACCTTTTTACCGTTCTTTTCCCTACCTAAATAATAAGGATCAAGTATCACCTCATTCATCAAATATAAAAACCTTACCCGATTTCTTCTACTAATCGCGTTTGAAAACAATTCCGTTTTCATAATAACTCCACTGTTTAGTTTAACCACCTGACAACACCAACAACTTTACCCACAATTGATAACTCCCTGTTTTGGTTTATATCAATTGGTTTGTAATTTTCATTTGCTGGTATCAAGCGAACATGATTATTTTTAATTTCAAATGTTTTCACTGTTACTTCGTCATCTAGCTTTGCAACAACAATATCTCCGTTTACTGCTTCCATTCCTGGAGTCACAATAACAAGGTCACCTTCAAATATTCCTGCATTTATCATACTATCGCCTTTCACGCGCAGAGCAAAGCTGTCATCGGTTTTTTTCATAAAAGATGGATCAATAACTACATTGCCCTCAATATTTTCAATTGCCAGAATAGGGGAACCAGCTGCTACTCTACCAACAATCGGAATCTGGTTAAACACATCATTCTTCTCTATTATATTGCTGGTTCTATCAGAAGTTCCATTGTTGTGAGTAAAGGAAATACCGCGACTTGCATTACTTTCAATATTCAGGAAACCCTTTTTTACAAGTGCATCCAAGTGCCTTTTTACACCAAAAGTGGAGGAAATTTGAAACTTCTTACCAATTTCCCTTAATGTGGGAGGAAACCCGTTTTCTTCCCTGAATTGCTCAATAAAGGTTAAAATTTCTTCCTGACGTTCTGTTAATTGTTTTTTCATTTTAGTGCTCTTTTGTTCACTAGAAATATAGTGAACAGTTGAGCACTTGTCAAGAGAAATTTTTATTTTCTTTAAAACGTTTAAAAAACTTTGAATTTGGAATAAAAGGAAGCATTAATAAAAAAAAGACGGCCTATTGACCGCCTTTTAGAGTATAATTAGGAAATTTTATTTCCCGTCTTTCTTTCCAAAATCAGGATAAGGCGGGGGTGAAGGTATTTTAGGAGTTTCATTTTTTAGTTTTTCTTTTATCACTTCTATAGCTTTATCAAGCTGATCATCTTTTCCTTCAAATACTTTTGCCGGATCATTATAAACTACAATATCCGGTTCAACTCCGTGACCCTCCATTATCCATTTTTTCCCTTCAAGATCATATCTTGAAAATTCCGGCTTCATCAAATATCCGCCGTCCATTAATGGGAGTGAGCCACGAATTCCAACAACACCTCCCCAGGTTCTTTTTCCAATAACAGGTCCGATTTTATCATGCTTAAATCTGTAAGTAAAAATATCACCGTCCGAAGCTGAGAATTCATCGGCAAGAGCTACTTTTGGTCCAACCTGCATTCCCCCCGGATCATAACCCGGTGCGCTATTTCTGGCTATGTCAATCATTACTGCCTGGCGTCTTAATTTTTCAATTATCATCGGGGAAACGTTTCCGCCCCCGTTGCTTCTTACATCAATAATTAATCCCTTCTTTAATAATTGTGGATAATAATGTTTTACAAATTCATTTAATCCTGCAACTCCCATATCAGGAATATGAATGTAACCAACCTCACCATTTGTTGCTTTATTAACTTTCTCAATATTTCCTTCAACCCAATTATAATAATCGAGGTTGTGTTCATCTGCAATTGGAACTACTGTTGTAATCCTGCTGCCTGACATAGATGGCGACGAATTTGTTGTCAGTTTTACCTGTTTATCCGCTTTATCAATTAAGGATTCATAAATATCATTCATTTTATCAGTCGATTGTCCATCAACAGCTAGTATATAATCTCCGACATTTACATTTACACCAACCTCGGTCAATGGAGAGCGACTTCCATTATCCCAGTTTTCTCCTTTCAAAATTTCAACAATTTTATAGAATCCGGTTTTAGAATCTCTTTCTAATCTCGCCCCAAGTAATCCTAAATTAATTCTTTCAGGTTTTGGATAATCTCCACCACCAACATAAAGGTGGCCGGAATTTATTTCTCCGATCATTTCACCTATTATGTAAGTCAGATCTTCTCGCCTGTTTACATAAGGAACGAGAGGTGCATATTTTTCTTTGACAGATTTCCAGTTTACTCCGTGCATATTCGGATCGAAATAAAAATCCCTCATTTGCCTCCAGCATTCATTAAATATTTCTGCCCACTCAGCGTGTCTGTCTAGTTTCACCTTCATATCAGAAAGATCAAGTTTGTCTTTCATCTCTACTTTCTGAAGAGGCAGATCCAGTATTGCATAGCTTCCTCTTTCACCGATTAATATTTTTTTACCGTCAGCAGAAATTTCATAACCGCCGATGGAACCAAGATCGGTTTCTTTTTTCTTTTTATAATCAAATACCATCAATGAAGTGCTTTTATCCGAACTTCCTCTTTTTGAATAATAAAGTTTATCTCCAACAGAACTTAGGTTGCCGTAACCGGAATTTGAAATCGGCAGATCAATTATTCTTGAAGTTATCCCATCCAGATCGATTTTCACATCATTTGATTTATCATCCTTAGAATCGCTTTTTGAAGACTCTTTTTTATCTTCTTTAACTTTTACCTCATCACTGGTAGGTTCAAATGGCGATGGTGTTTCTTTTGCCAGTGTAACAAAATAAATCTTAGACATATCTCTGTAAATAGTTTGAAATTCTGTCCAGCCATAAGATGGGTTAAAACTCCTGTCAGAAACAAAAAACAGATAATTTCCATCACTACTGAATTCAGGTGAATAAGAAGAATACCATCCATCTGTAACCGCGGTTGATTTACTCGTTTCAAGCGAATAGAGATATACTTTATTTAAAGTTTCAACTTCATTTTGAGAATAAGCTATCCATTTGCTATCGGGCGACCAGACATAATTTGAATATTCCCACGCTTTTGCCTGTGCAACTTCAGTTACTTTTTTTGAAGTAACATCAACATAAAGCAATCTTAATTTTTTATCCGCCCACATAATTTTTTTACTGTCGGGCGACCAGTAAAGCGAATATTTATAAGTATCTGCATTTGTTGTTAACCGAGTTGTTTCCCCTGAACCATCCTGTGCTGTTACATAAATCTCATCTTCCCCTGATTTATCAGAAATAAAAGCAATCCATTTGCCATCAGGTGACCACTTTGGATTTCTGTCATGCACGCCCGGAGTATTTGTTAAATTTCTGGTAGGACCGTTTTCCGCTGGAACAGTAAATATATCCCCGCGTGCACTGAATAATGCCCTGTTTCCATCCGGTGCAATTTCATAAGAATCAACATTTTTTGAAACGTCTTTTAAACCGCCTCTTCCACTATCAAAATCTTCATTAATTGTTATGCTTACTTTTTGTGATTTTCCTGTTGCGAGATCCAGTTTGTAAATATACCCGCCATTTTCATAAACAATTGCGTCGTCACCTATCGAAGGAAATTTAACATCGTAATCTTTATAAGATGTTAATTGTTTTGTTTCCTTTGTGTCAATGTCATAAACAAAGATGTTCATAGTTTCAGTTCTGTCAGAAACAAAATATATTTTATTACCGTGCCACATTGGAATAATATCCTGGGCAGGATTGTTAGTTATATTTTCACTTTTCTTTGTCGCGAAATCAAAAATCCAGATATCATCGGCCTGTCCTCCGCGGTATCTTTTCCAGGTTCTGAATTCTCGGAAAACCTGATTGTAAGCCATCTTTTTTCCGTCAGAAGAAAAAGAACAGAAGCCAGCTCTGGAAAGCGGAATTTCCTGAGAAAGTCCACCATTTTTTGAAACAAGAAAAAGCTGTCCTTTAAAACTATTCCATTCTCTACCGCGCGAACGATAAACAATTTCATTATCGTCTCTCCACCCCATTACAATATTATTCGGACCCATTCTATCAGAAATATCATCTCTTCCAAGAGTAGCCGTGTAAGTTAATCTTTTAGGAACTCCGCCTTCAGCGGGCATTAAATAAACTTCTGTATTTCCATCATACTGTCCGGTAAATGCAATGCTTTTTCCATCAGGTGAAAACCTGGCAAACATTTCATAACCGACATCGTTTGTAATCCTACGTGCAATACCACCTTCAGCAGAAACCGTATACAGATTGCCTGCATAAGTAAAAACAATTTGATTTCCGTGAATTGCAGGAAATCTTAATAACCGTGATTCATTTCCGGCAAATGTATAAATTGAGAAAAGCATTAATAACAGGGGAAGAAATAATTTCCGCATAAGTACTCCTGAATTGAATATATAATTTTGTAAGAGAGCGCTAAAATTTAGAATTAAACTTCGAATATATTAGGAAATATTCAAGCGAAATGTGATAAGAATTAACTGCCCCGGAAAGTTTTCGGGGCAAAATATTTTATATTTATTTAAATAATTGAATATAGAGCAAAATCAGATGAAGAAAAGTGATGTTTTGAATTCTTGTAATGGTTAAGTCTTTCCTCGAACCAGTTTTCGTCAATTAAATTTGATTTGGCAATTTTTTTCAGCCAGTTCAGTTCGGAATCGGGAGCTGTGCCATCTGAATAAGCAAGTTTTAATCCATCACAAATAAATGATTCTGCTATTTTTATATCGCTGAATTTAATCGGATCATCAAGAATATATTTATTTGCGATCAGGCTTTTTAGCGTATCTTCGTAAAAATCGGTCGCAAATCCCAATTTTATCGCAATATTTCTAATGATCTTTTTTTCCGGTTCGGTTAGTTTGTTATCTTTTTTGGCAATTACAAGAAGACCTTTTAAATAATTACTTTTATCAAGAACAGAAATTTGCATATTTTAACCTGTAATTTTTGTTGCACTAAAGTATAAAAAAAAATGAGTGTGTGAAAGTCATTTCAATTACTTTTTTAATGAATTAATTTTAAATAATTTAAATACGCAGGCAAGCAGAATGAAAATCTTAAATTACATGCTAATATTGTTGATTTTTTCAATATTAATTTTTTCTACTTCATATTCTCAGGATAAAGTTTCCGATAAATGGCAAACACGTTTTGAGAAATCAAATTATCTTGAAACGGAATCCTACAAAGAAACGATAGAATATTTCAACAAACTGGCTGCGTACTCTCCCTATGCAAAAATGATATCATTCGGAATTTCTCCACAAGGTCGAAATCTATATTGCCTTGTTGTTTCAAAAGATAAGGCATTCTATCCTTCACTAGCAAAATCAACAAAGAAACCTATAATCATGGTAGAAAACGGAATTCATTCGGGTGAAATTGAAGGAAAAGATGCTTCGATGCTTTTGCTTCGTGAAATTTTAATTACAAAAGAAAAAGAAGATTTAATTGATAACGCGGTACTGTTAGTAGTTCCTATTTTTTCGGTGGATGCTCATGAAAGATTCAGTGCTTACAACAGGATAAATCAAAACGGACCGACAAATATGGGCTGGCGTACTACTGCTCAAAATTTAAATTTAAATAGAGACTGGACTAAAGCTGACGCTCCTGAAATGCAGGCGATGCTAAAATTATTCTCGGCATGGTTACCTGATTTTTTTGTAGATACCCATACTACCGATGGAGCTGATTATCAGTACACAATTACTTATTCAATGGAACACTATCAAAATGTTTGCACAGGTATTAGAAAATGGATAACACAAAAATTAATGCCTTATCTAAATAATGGTGTAAATGATGATGGGTTTTTGATAGCGCCTTATTTAGAATTTAAAGGAAGAAAAATTGAAAACGGTATAGTCGGCGCTTCTTTCAGTCCAAGATTTTCTCATACTTATGCCGCTGCTCAAAATCGCCCCGGTTTATTAATTGAGACTCATATGCTAAAACCATTTAAGGACAGGGTATTTTCAACTAAGTCATTATTAAAGGCAATAATAAATTTTGTAAATAAAAATGCCAAAGAACTAGTAACTCTAAACAAACAGGCGGACGAAAATTCAATTGAAAAATATTCTTATGAAAAAAAATATTTCCCACTTTCTCTTGATCTCACCAATAAAAGCATCCCTTTCCATTTTATGGGCATAAAGTCAACAGAAGATTCGAGTTGGGTATCTGGAGGCAACTGGACTCAGTTTATTGGTGAACAATATGAGACTGAAATTCCCTACTTTGATGAAATGATTGTAGCAGACTCAATCCAGGCACCTAAAGAATATTTAATTCCGGTTGAATGGGGGAAATGGGAAAACCTGGTTGACAGAATAAAACTACACGGCATAAGTGTAGAACAATTAAGAGAAGATAAAACGCTCAAAGTAACTGAGTATAAATTTCACAATCCAAAATTTGCCAGCTATCCTTATGAAGGCAGACAAAGAGTTTCCGCAGATTATGAATCAATTTCAAAAACCATAAATGTGCCCAAAGGAACCTATGTTGTTAAAACAAATCAGAGAACTATTAGGCTAATATTAAATTTATTTGAGCCCAAGGGTCCAGACTCTTTTTTACAATGGGGTTTCTTCAATTCAATTTTTGAAAGAAAAGAATATTTTGAATCTTATGTAATGGAAAAAATCGCAAGAGAGATGATGGATAAAGATGCTGAACTAAAAAAAGAATTTGAGAATAAACTGGCAGATGATGAAAAATTCAGAAAGAACCCGAGACAAAGACTCGATTTTTTCTATTCAAAGTCGCCATATATGGATGATCATTTAAACGTCTATCCAATTTTAAGGGTTGAATAAAACAGCTATTAATATTTTTTTGAATATGAATAAATGTGAATTGGGAAGTTCGAATAAAAATATACTAGCAAAGCAATAAAGCTAATAGATGTTTTAAGTCGCACCGATTGGCGGTTTAGCAATAAGAAACAACAATAGGACAGTAACAATAATACTTCCAAATATTAGCATTGTTATTGTTTTAGATCCTGAAAATGTTTCCAGGATTTTTATTTTATCAAGACTAATAAACCTGTCAAATTTATTTTCAGATTTGGTATTATATTCTATGCAGTAAATTCCTGTTGAATCCGGGGATTGGGCAACTACAATGTGATGATCTCTTTTTGATTCTATAATCTCACCATTCTTTAAATTAATACGAATATCTTTTTCATTCAGATCTTCATCCAATGAAAGGTTACCGTTATTTTTTATTATAGAATAATTTGTGCACGATTGGAAAAGTAGCGATGGAACAAGCGCAAAAATTAAAATGAGTCTTATAAAATTCATTTTCCCCGGTAGTGTAGTTTATTCAATTAAAGACAAATAAACGGTGTAAATATTCAAACGATATTTTATCCAACTCTTTTAATATTTTCCAAGTCAAAATATTCGGGAAGTTTTCTTTTAACTGAATTATAAATAATATCTGCAGCTTTTTTGTATGATAACTGGCTTGTATTAATAGTTAAATGATACAAAAGTGGATCATCAATGTTTTTGTGAAAATAAGCTTTTATATATTCCTCTCTGTTTCCATCTTCCTTTTCAATATATTCTATAGCTTCTTTTCTGCTCAAATTAAAAATATCCTTTACGTGATTTATCCTGTCTTCTTTATTCGCAATCAGCCTAATGTGAAGACAATTATTCAATTTTGCAGTTATAATATTTCCTCCTCTTTCCACAATTATTGAATATCCTATATGTGCCAGTTGCAAAATTGTTTCAGTTGTTTTATGAAAAAGCGTCCATGTGCCGGGCTGACCGACAATTAACTCATTCATAATTGATCTTACAGCAGAATATTTTCTTTCTTCCATTATTTTACTTAATCTCATTGGCAGGTGATGATCCTGCAAAACTTTTTCAATCAGATTTTGATCAAATATTGTCCAGGGATGCCTGTTTTGATTTTCAAAACCTGAAAAATTCTCTGAGATCAGCTGACTTATTGCTTCAGCACCTGCTCCCGTTTCTCTGGAAATTGTAATGCATGGCCCTGAAATAGCATTAACATCTTCTTTTTTTGTTTCTACTGTATGCGATTCAATATAGTTTTTTGCCTTTTCAAAGGCTCCTTTTACTATCATTTGTTCTTCTCCGGGGGAATGTATTGAATAAACTAAATATATAGACCGAAAGTTCCGGTAGAAAATAATTTACAGTTTTTTAATATTAAATTCGAGAATATCAGAAAAAATATGTTGGGTTTCTTAAATGAAGTTAATGGGAATAAAGTTTTGCTAATAAAAAAGGCGATCAAACGATCGCCCTAGTCAAAATTGATATTTAAGCCTTATGCTTCAACCACTTTTTTTTCAATCCACGTCAGCCAGTTATGCTTGTCCTCTATCTTACCGTAATGTATAGAAGTTAATTCCTCAAATAATGATTGAGCAAGATATTCGGGGCTACTAGTATTAAAAATCATTTCCTGTCCTTTATAATTTAGTGAGCCAACAGGAGATATTATTGCTGCAGTTCCTGTCCCAAATAATCCTACTAAATTGCCCTTTTTATATTCATTCATTACTTCGTCTATGCTGATTGCTCTCTCTGTAATATTTAAAGCCCGATCTTTCAATATTTGTATAACCGATCTTCTTGTTACACCCGGTAAAATACTTCCATTCAGCTTAGGAGTAACAATTTCATTCTTAAGCTGGATAAATATATTCATAGTTCCAACTTCTTCAATGTATTTTTGTTCAATACCATCTAACCATAGAACCTGTGTAAATCCTTTTTCTTTTGCCTGCTGACCCGCAAGAAGACTTGCAGCATAGTTTGCAGGAGTTTTACATTCGCCCATTCCCTTTCTAACAGCCCTTACATAATCATCAGTAACAAGAATTTTTACTGGCTTAAAACCTTCCGGGTAATAAGCACCAACAGGTGATAAAAGAATTACAAGTTTATATCTGCTGGATGGCTTAACTCCTAGAAACTGATCGTTTCCATAAATGAAAGGTCTGATATAAAGTGATTCTCCCTCTTTTTTCGGAATCCAGTCTTTTTCAATTGCTACCAGTTCATTCAATGCATTTAGTAAAAATGGGATATCTACCTCAGGAATACAGATTCTTTTTGCTGAATTATTTAGCCTTTCAAAGTGCTTATCTGGTCTGAAAATTACTACATCTCCATTTACAGTTTTAAACGCTTTTAATCCTTCAAAAATAGCCTGCGCATAATGGATGAACATTGTGGCTGGATGAATGCCATGTTTTTCAAGAGGTTTTATTACAGGGTTGTGCCAGCCGTTGGTAGGATCATAATCCATCTCAAATACGTGATCAGTATAAATAACTCCGAAACCAAGTTGTTCAGGGATTTTTACTTTTTCGGGCCTTTCTTTAATTAGATATTTAATTTTTTCCATAGGTCCGCCTGATTTAAATAAAAAATAAAAACACTATATGTATATTTACAGAATTTTAAGCACAATTTAAAATAAAACTGCCCGGTGGAGGGCTACCGGGCAAAGGGAAGATCCATTAAGGGGGGTAAAACTTAATGAATCCTATCAGATTAAAAATTAATATATACTAATTTGATTGTCAACGAATTTTTAATGAATGAATGTTATTTCCGGGCATTTTATAGCTTTCAAAATATGAGCATCCAGAGTACATAATCAAGTATTAATATCATTGCAGAAGACAAAACAAATGACCTGATTGTAGAGAGCCCAACCCCTTCTGCCCCACCTTTCGTTTTAAACCCGATATGGCAACCGAGCAATGCCGTCATTCCACCGAAAAATACAGACTTTACAAGTCCGGAGATCAAATCGGAAAACAAGAAAAATCTTTTAACAGACTGAAAAAACACATCAAATGAAACACCAAGAAAATAATTTGAAACCAGGTATGACCCAAAAACGGCAATTGTATTTGCAAAAATTACCAAAACAGGCATCATAATTATTGATGCTAAAAACCGGGGCATTGCAAGATATCTAACCGGACTAATTGCCATTGTTTCCAGTGCATCAATCTGCTCTGTTACTTTCATTGTACCAAGTTCGGCAGCAATAGATGCACCGACTCTGCCTGCTATAACAATTCCTGTTAAAACAGGCCCCAGCTCTGTAATAATTGCTCTACTTGTTGCAGCACCAAGAAATGAAAGAGGAGCAATACCTTTTAACTGATACGCCGCTTGCCAAGCCGACACTGCACCAGTAAAAATCGCAATTATTATTACCAAAGGCAGCGAATTTACTCCTATATGTTCCATCTGGTAAAGAATTAATTTTCTACTTCTTGGAATTGTGGAAAAACTTTTAACAATTCCCCAGGATAAATTAAATACCTGCCCTATTTCTTCCAAAAAATTTAAAGTCTTCTTCCCTAGCCTGCCTAAAAATTTACTTAGCAACAACTTATATCCTTAGTTTACCTGACCAAATTTAGTAAATAATTAATTATCTGAATAATCTCTCATTTGAAATGACTGCAATTTGTAGATATTATCACTTCTTAAACACAAAATCCAATCAATTTTGAGCCTTGCATCGTTGAATGCATTAGTATTAATCTGTATTTTAATGCCCTATTCATTTTACAAATTTTAGATATAATAAAAATTTAATTGAAACTTTATACAAAAAAGTATAAAATTTTTTCAGTTGCCAAAAAATCTTTGCAAATTTTTAATTAAATCTAATTAAAATAAATTCAGATTAATATAAAAAAATCAGGAATTATTATAATGACATCAAATAAGAGTCTACTAATATGGGTAGAAGAAATGAAAAAATTATGCAAGCCGGACAAAGTTCATTGGTGTGACGGCTCGCAGGAAGAGTATGATATTCTAGCCAGATTGCTTGTAGAAAAAGGAACTTTCAAAAAACTAAACGAAAAGATAAGAGAAAACTGCTATGTAGCTGAATCTGATCCATCAGATGTTGCCAGAGTTGAAGACAGAACTTTTATCTGTTCAAAAAATAAAGAAGATGCTGGGCCAACTAACAACTGGGAAGAGCCACAAGAAATGAAAACTACTCTCAATAATTTGTTTGACGGCTCTATGAAAGGAAGAACAATGTATGTGATCCCCTACAGTATGGGTCCATTGGGTTCTAATATTTCACACATTGGAGTTGAACTTACAGATTCTGAATATGTTGTTTGCAATATGAGAATTATGACAAGAATAGGGAAAAAAGTACTTGATGTACTTGGAGAAAAGGATTTTGTTAAATGTCTGCATTCGGTTGGCTTTCCATTAACAGAAGGAAAAACTGATGTAACCTGGCCATGTAATGAAACAAAATATATTGTGCATTTTCCTGAAGAAAAAAGTATCTGGTCTTTTGGAAGCGGTTATGGTGGAAATGCCTTACTTGGTAAAAAATGTTTTGCTCTAAGAATTGCTTCTTTTATGGCAAAGCAGCAAGGGTGGCTGGCAGAACATATGTTAATTTTAGGAATTACTCCACCTGACGGAGAAAAGAAATATATAGCCGCCGCTTTCCCCAGTGCCTGCGGAAAGACAAATCTTGCAATGTTAACTTCTACTTTGCCGGGATGGAAAGTTGAAACAGTTGGCGACGACATTGCGTGGATGAAATTCGGAGAAGATGGAAGATTGTATGCTATCAATCCTGAAGCAGGATTTTTTGGAGTTGCTCCCGGAACTTCAATGGAGACCAACCACAATGCGATGTTGACGATGGAAAAGAACTCCATTTTTACAAATGTTGCAGTTACTCCGGAAGGCGATTTCTGGTGGGAAGGTCTTACAAAAAAGAAGCCTCAAAAATTAACTAACTGGCTCGGCCACGATTGGACTCCGGAAAGTAATGAAAATGCCGCTCATCCAAATTCAAGATATACTGTCCCTGCAAGTCAGTGCCCAGTAATCGATCCTGATTGGGAAAATCCTCAAGGTGTTCCAATTTCTGCAATTTTATTTGGTGGACGAAGAGCGGAAACTATTCCATTAGTTTATCAGGCTTTAAATTGGCAACACGGCACATTTATGGGCGCAATCGTTTCTTCCGAAAAAACTGCGGCTGCTACAGGAAAAATCGGAGAATTAAGACACGACCCTTTTGCAATGCTTCCATTCTGCGGATATAATATGGGAAACTATTTCGCACACTGGTTAAAAATCGGAAAAATGACCGATGAAGAAAAATTACCAAAAATATTTTATGTAAACTGGTTCAGAAAAAATGCTGAAGGAAAATTTATTTGGCCAGGATTTGGAGAAAACATCAGGGTCTTAAAATGGATAGTAGAAAGATCATCCGGAGGAAATTCAGCAACTAAATCACCAATTGGTTATTTGCCGGCTGATGGGGCAATTGGTAATAATGGAATTAATATCAATAATGAAGAACTAAAATCTATTCTTTCAATTGATAAAGAAAATTGGTTAAAAGAAGTGAAGGAGATTGAAAATTATTTTAAATTTTTTGGTGACAGTCTCCCAAATGAACTGAATGAGGAATTGCAAAATCTAAAAAAAAGGCTGAATTCGTGATTTTATAAATTCAACAATTGCAGGAAGTTATGCTTCCTGCATGACGAATTAAATTATTACAAATTATCATAATGAGACATTTAATAATAATAAAAATTACTTCTAAAACCCCATTCTCCTGACCATCTTCTATTGTATTTTTCTATTTTATAATTCCTTTAATTATTTGTTATATATAGGTTTACAGAGGATAGCAGCATCAATATATTTAAAAATTCAGCTTAAATGAAATCAGCTAGCTATGCCCTAAAAAATCATTAAATTTATAGCATAATTATTGTGATAGTAGACACAAATAAAAGAAAATATGGAATAATATAGAGTTAAATTTACCTGATGGAGAATTCAAAATTGACCGGGAGGGACTCCCTGCAAAATATATTAGACCGGGTGCCTGTCGGTATGATCATCTTTTTGGCTGATGGAACAATAGACTATTTTAATCAAAGTCTCATCTCCTTGGGAAACCTGCATCAACTTGATTTATCAGAATTAAACGGAATTAACATTTTTAGATCTAAGCTTTTCCCCGGAATAGATCTTAAAGAACACCTTCAGGATCTAAAAGATGGGATTCCTTTTGAAAAAGAAATCAAAAATATCAAAACAACTTCCGGTAGTTACCTTTCAATAATTATAAAAGGCTCACCCTTTATTGATAATGATAAATTTAATGGTGGAATCTTAATAATTGAAGATCTTCAAATACTAGATTCAACAAAAATCTATAGTGACGAAAGAATTGAACTTACAAATTTTGCTTTTAAAAAAATTAATGAGTTCTTATTTATAACTGATGATAATGGCATTCTTAAATACAAATTAGGTAATGAACTGTCAACATTAGATATAAAATTAACTTTATCACCCGGACAAAATATAGCTAATTTTTTATCGCACGATGAAAAGAACAAACTTCTGGCAGCAATTGAGAATGTAGTATCAAAAAGACACCCTGAAATTTTATTTCTAGAAGTGGTTTTAGGTGGATCCAATTTTTATTTTAAATGTAAAATTGAACCACACATTAACAGAAGGAGACAACTTCAGTTTCTCCTGTTTATTTTGCAGGATATATCAGACGGTGAATCTGAGAAGAAAAAATTAGTAAAAGAAAATGAAGAACTTCAAAAGATCCAATTAATAAGCGAATCACTTACCGATTCTCTTTTTGTTGTAGACAATGAAGGGAAGATACAGTTCTGGAACAAGGCAGCCGAATCGCTATTTGGTTATAAGAGAAGTGAAGTCTACGGGAAATTCTTCGGACGAGCAATCGGATTATTTGATAAAGAATATTTTGAAAATGTAAAAACACAAATTGATAAAACAGGTGTTTGGGCAAAAGAAATTACTGTATATAAAAAGAACAGAGAAAAACAAATTGTAGAAGCCAAATTCACTTATATTGACCTGGACAAAAAAGAAATATTAATCCTATGTTCGGATATAACTAAGCGAGTAAGAAGTGAGGAACAACTAAGGACCAATGAGGAAAAATTTAGAAATCTTGTAGCTTATACTGAGGAGCTTTCCTGCACATTTGCTCCCGATGGAACTATTTCTTATGTCAACCCTGCCTTTGTAAAAACTCTAAAATTTTCCGAGCAGGAAATTCTCGGGAAGAATATTAAAGATTTGATTAGGCAAGGCATAGAAGATACTGACAATTTGGCAAATAGCTCGTTCGAAAGATCATCCGGTAAAACCCTGTACTTTTCAATTACATCAAAGTATGGAAATCCGCTTCTTTTTTCTTCCAGAATTATTCCTGTATTTAATAACGAAAATCAGATTAAGTATTTTAATGGTTTTTTTAAAGACGTTACTGAATTAAAGGAAAAAGAGAGTAATCTTCTATTATTTAAAGCTCTCTTTGAAGCCTCAAATAATGGAATAGCAGTTGAAAAAGATAAAAAAATAATACTGGCAAATGATGAATTTGCAAGAATCTTTGGTTATCCATCGGGCGACGACCTCTTATCGCGAGATATATCTGAACTGGTTTCACCGAATGACATTTCAAAAGTCACAGAGCAATTTCAATTAATTGAAAGAGGGAAAACCGCACCTAATAAATTTGAATTTCTTGGTAAAAAAATTGACAATTCCACTTTTTTTGCTGAAGCTGCACTTGCGTCATTTACATTTCAAAATGTAGTTCATATTGTTGCTGTAATTTCTGAAGTTACTGAAAGAAAACGAGCACAGCAGGCAATAAAAGAGTCGGAAGAAAAATACAGAAACATTACAGAAAATATTGATGACTTTCTTTTTACGTTTGAAAGAGTAAATGAAATTCTTCGACCAACTTTTTATACCACCTCAGTTGAAAAAATTACAGGCTACCCTCAGGCTGATTTTCTGGGTGATTACAAATTAATAATGAAGATTATACATCCAGATGATATTAAAAAGTTAAAAGAAAAATTGATGAATATTCTTAGAAGCAAAATTCAGCTTTCTGCAGAGTTTGAACTGAGAATCATCAGCAAACACGGTAATATTGTGTGGGTTAGAGCAAAGATTAATGTAACCAGGAATGCAGTTGGCAAAATACAAAAATTGTATGGCCTGGTAAGCGATATTTCTCTTAGAAAAAAGGCAGAAGAAGAATTGGAAAAGTCTACTGAGAATCTTGTTAAATTAAATGAAACCAAGGACCGTTTCATTTCAATTATTTCACACGATCTTCGCACCCCTTTCAGTTCTATTTTAGGATTTACAGATCTTTTATTGAATGATGAGGGACTATCCGAAGCAGAAAAGAATCAATATGTAAAATTTATTCGCGAATCTTCCAATTCAATGTTGTCTTTAGTTAATTCTTTATTGGATTGGACTCGGCTACAAACAGGTAGAATTAAATTTGAGCCGGAGAGAATTGAAGCCAATTCAATAGTTAAAAAATCAATAAACTCTCTATCGGGAGCAGCTCTGCAAAAAGGCATAAATTTAGATTCAAATATTCCGGATGACCTTTTAATTAACGTGGATGAAAGCCTGATATTTCAGGTTTTCAATAATTTGCTTTCAAATGCAATAAAATTTACAGGAAAAAACGGTAAAATTGTAATTTCATTTGCATATACTGAAAGTTTAAGGTTTATTGAATTTTCAGTAAAAGATAGTGGAACCGGAATAAAAAAAGAAAATATTAATAAGCTTTTTAATGTTGATTCCAAGTTCACTTCTGAAGGAACAGCCGGGGAGAGAGGAAGTGGCCTTGGTCTATCGTTAGTAAAAGAAATAATAGAAAAGCATGGTGGTAAAATATGGGTAGAAAGTGAATATGGCAAAGGGAGCGATTTTAAATTTACCCTCCCGATTGCTTCTGAAAACATTTTGCTCATTGATGACAGCAAAACTGATAAACTATTATATTCAAAAATTCTAAAACATATAGCACCTGATTATAATGTCGATACTGCTTCAAACGGACAGGAAGCATTTGAAATGATAATTAAATCCCCCCCTGCCCTGGTAATCACAGATCATTTAATGCCGGTAATGGATGGTTATAATTTTGTTAAAAAACTTAAGGAGGCAGACATTAAAGGAAAACCCCCCGTGATTGTACTGGCTAGTGAACTTGATAGAAGTTTAATTTTTGATTATAGCGAACTGGGAATAGAATATGCATTTCAGAAACCCGTTAACCTTACTGACTTTAAAAAGGCTGTTGATAAATCCTTAAAACAAGTATATGATTTGAAATAGTTGTTACTTCTTTAATAAGATCATCCCGGAAATTGGTCCAACATTAATTTTCCCTTTTAAATTCTCAATTATTCTTTTACCCGCAAATTTGGCGTTAGCAATAACTTCCCATTTCCCATCTGGCAATTTAATATCAATTGCGTTTTTATGATCTGTGTTAAAAGCAACTATAAACTCCTTCGTTTTACATTTTATTAAAAAAGATAATGAAAAAGGATTTTCCTGATTTTCATAAAAGAAAATATTTTCCGGGTTTGACCTTCTAAAAGCCATAAAATTATTACGGATCGCGATCAATCCTTTATAATAGTTTACCAGTTCTTTATTTAGTTCTGCAT
>Ga0102953_1000472_pt1 | contig 27896 bp, 24 predicted proteins | sample SalPon2A_C_D2_MG_FD_78509 | JGI IMG/M metagenome (GOLD analysis project Ga0102953, IMG submission 78509) | Soil microbial communities from South San Francisco under conditions of wetland restoration - Salt Pond MetaG R2A_C_D2_MG | ecosystem: Environmental > Terrestrial > Soil > Wetlands | place... | reverse complement strand
GTGTATACTGCCGGACTTGTCAATCCACTTGACTATGATGTGCGTGGTGTAATGTTGGAAAACTCTAGGACCCTGTCCACGTACCGAATTCGTAATTCTACGATAAATATCAATAATTTTTTTAAGGAGAGTTTCATGAAAGTAATGTTATTAGGCGCTCCTGGCGCTGGGAAAGGTACTGTTGCCAAACTTCTGACCGCCCTGGACGGTTCTGTGCAGATCTCGACCGGAGATATTCTCAGAGCTGAGGTTCGCGCCGGTTCCGACCTTGGCAAAAAAGCCCAGGAGTTTATGAACGCAGGTGATCTGGTTCCTGATTCCGTTATTATGGGTATGATGGAAAAACGTCTCCAGGAAGATGACTGTAAGAAAGGGTTTCTCCTGGACGGTTTCCCCCGGACAATTCCTCAGGCGGAAGCATTGAAGGTGTTGATGCAGAAAATCAACATTGACCTGGACATGGTTGTCAATATTGATGTGCCCCGGGATGTTATTCTTGACCGGCTCTGTACCAGAAGGACCTGTGAAAACGGTGATTGTCAGGCCATTTATAATGTCAAGAGCAATCCGCCCAAGAAGGAAGGCATCTGTGATAAATGCGGCAGTGCGGTTATTCAGCGTGAGGACGAAACAGAAGAAGCCATTACCCATCGTCTTGAAACATTTGCCGAAAAAACAGCGCCTCTTATTGGCTACTATGAGAAGGAAGGAAAATTTAAGAATATTCCATGTACTTCCAGTGATGATGTTGTTAATGCCATTAAGGAACAGCTGGGATTATAATTATTTAAAGAGATGATAAAGGATGATAGATAGTCCGCAGGCAGAAACATCGTTTTTGACGGTTATTGGCGGCGGCTTGGCAGGTTGTGAGGCAGCCTGGCAAGCCGCCGCTTTTGGTTGCAGGGTGACCCTGTTTGAAATGCGTCCGGAGAAGACAACTCCAGCTCATGAGTCGGAGTTTCTTGCGGAGCTGGTATGCAGCAACTCCTTTCGTTCCGATGCTGGGAACTCGGCTGTCGGCCTGCTTAAAGAAGAGATGCGTCATCTTGATTCACTCATTATGACAGCCGCCAGGTTGCATAGGGTTCCCGCTGGTAAGGCACTGGCTGTAGATCGTCGTAAATTTGCTGATTATATTACGAACGCAGTCACAAGCCATTCTCTGATTTCGGTTGTCCGGCAGGAAGTTTCAGACCTGCCGGATTTGTCGGCTGCCAACCGGAAGACTCCAGTTATTGTGGCCACCGGCCCGCTTACCTCTGATGCTATGGCCGAAAGCCTTGGTCGTATAGCTGGGAAAAAACAGCTGGCCTTTTATGATGCTATTGCCCCGATCATTGCCACGGATTCGCTGGATAATAATATTGTTTATCAAGCTTCCAGGTATGATGACGGTCCGGGAGATTATTTGAATTGCCCCATGGACCGGCAGCAGTATGAGCGCTTTATTGCGGCTGTAAAAGAGGCTGAGTCGGTGCCTTTGAAGCCTTTTGAGGACAAGATGTATTTTGAGGGCTGTCTGCCTATCGAGGTGATGGTTGACAGGGGTGACGATACCCCGCGGTTTGGCCCTATGAAGCCGGTTGGCCTGCCGGATCCGCGGACCGGCAGGGACCCTTATGCTGTGGTGCAGTTGCGCCTGGAAAATAAAGAAGGGACCCACGCCAACATGGTGGGTTTTCAGACCAAATTGACCTATCTGGAGCAAAAAAGGGTCTTTCGGTTGATTCCCGGTCTCGAAAAAGCTGAGTTCAGCAGATTGGGAAGCATTCATCGCAATACTTTTATATGTGCACCTGAACTCTTAAATGAGTATCTTCTTTTTAAAGGGACATCCGGGTTATTTATTGCTGGACAGCTTTCCGGAGTTGAGGGCTACGTTGAATCAGCGGCCATGGGGTTGATTGCCGGCATCAATGCCGCCTGTTTAATGAAGGGCTGTGATTTGCAGCCGCTGCCGTCTGACACGGCTCTTGGCGCGCTGCTCAATCACTTGACCCGGACAGACCCGAAACGTTTTCAACCTTCAAATGTAAATTTCGGACTATTTCCTGAAATTGGCAAAAAATTACCTAAAAGGTTACGAGGTGAGTACCGTGCAGAAAAAGCGCTTCAGTCACTTTCTCTTTGGAAGCATTCAAATAAAATCTTTATGCAGCGCCTTGGCGTTTAGTCTTTTGGTTGTGTGCGCACTGCCTGCTGCGGCTCTGGAAACTCAAAGTAATGCGGTTCCTCGCTACAATCTGGCTATTGCTTTTGATATCGAGGCGCAGCAGGTTAAAGGAACCGCTGTTGTTGCCATTCCGGTCGGGCTTTCACTGGGCTTGAATTTCAGTTCTCTTGAAATCGGCGCAGTTGAACTCGATGGCACGTTTGTGCCTTTCGGCACCGATGGTATTAAGGTCGATGCCTCGTCTAAGCCCCAGGAACTGACGGTTCATTATCGAAAATCATTCCAGGGCTCAGGCGCCGGTCTGATCACTCCCCAGGGTATTGCGCTGACAGGGGTGTGGCACCCCTTGCCGGACCAGAAGTGCCAATTCTCTCTGCAGGCCACAGTGCCTGCAGATTTTGAAGCAATCTCCGAAGCTGATGCCATTGAGCAGGAGGTCTCTGTTGCCGGCAAAACGTTTACTTTCACTTTCAGGCAGCCTCTTACCGGCATCCATTTTGTGGCCGGGCCGTATACAGTGGGGCAGCAAGTTATTGAGGGCAGCGGCGTCATTGTTGCCTCCTATTTTTTTGAAGAAGATAAGGAGTTGGCCGCCCATTACCGCCAGAAGGCGCAGGAGTATATCGCCCGGTATCAACAGTTGATAGGGGCCTACCCGTACAAGCGTTTTTCGATCGTTGAAAACAGGTATCCAACCGGCTATGCGATGCCGTCAATGACGCTGCTTGGCCAGATGGTTGTCCGTTTGCCCTTTATTGTTGATACCTCTCTGGGGCATGAGGTACTCCATTCCTGGTTTGGCAACGCGATTAGCGTCGACTATTCATCGGGCAACTGGTGCGAGGGGTTGACAACCTATCTTGCCGACCAGGCGTATGCCGAAGAGGAAGGTAAGGGGCAGGAGTATCGTAAGGGGCAGTTGCTTAAGAATCAGCACTTTGTTCATGACGACGCGACTCTTGCCATTAAGGATTTTGTTGGAGGCGACGGCAGGCGTACCGCTGGGCAGCTGGCCCAATCGGCGGTGGGGTATGGCAAGGTCTCCATGTTTTTTCACATGCTTGCCAAGAAGGTTGGGAAAGAAAAATTTGAAGCGGCAATTCGTGATTTTTATCAGCGCCTGCAGGGGAAGACAGCCTCATGGAGCGATATACAGAAAAGTTTTGAGGCATATGGCGATGATATGGAGCGCTTTTTCTCTCAATGGTATGAGAGGACGGGGATGCCTCAGGTTTTTGCAAGCAATTTGAAAATTGAGGAGCGCCAGGGGGATTTGACCCTGTCTTTTCTTTTGCGCCAGGGGGATGCAAAAGAGCCTTACCTTATTGATGTCCCCATCGAACTCAACACGACCGATTCGAAAATAGTCAAGAATGTTTTGCTCACCGAACACGAGCAGTATGTTGAGTTTAAACTTGCAGATTATCCTGTCAGTCTGGTCATTGATCCTGACTACGATGTTATCCGGCAGCTCAGGCGGGATGAAGTCCCGCCGAGCTGGGACATGTATAGAGGGGCTAGTGATAAAATTGCCGTTGTTGGCAGCACCTCTGATTATGATCTCTATAAGCCGCTGATTGATGAGGTTGAAGAGCAGGGCGCCGAGGTGATAGCCGCCAATGAGGTGATCGATGACCAACTTTCGGAAAATGCCGTGATCTATTTCGGGGCTGACGCTCCGGCTGCGCGAGCCTTGTTTGCTCAATCTGCGCAGCCAGAGCAGGGGCTTGTTGTTGATATCCGCAAAAACCCCTTGAATCCGTATATGCCGGCAGTGCTGATTTCGGCATCAAGCCTTGAAGAAGTCAAAAATGGTATGGCAAAACTCAAACATTATGGCAAGTACGGTTATCTGCATTTCGAACAGGGGCGTGCCCGGACAAAGAGGATCGGTGAGGCTGAAAACGGCACAATTTACTGGTTGGAATATACTCCAGTCGCAATGGAGGCTGCCAGGGCTAAAGACTTTGGGGAGATAGTCGAAGACCTTCTGTCGAAAAGAGTTGTCTATGTCGGTGAAATCCATAACCGTTATGAAGACCATAAATTGCAGCTGCGCATGATTCGTGAACTGTATCAGCGGGATTCCAATTTGGCTATCGGGATGGAGATGTTCCCCCGCTCGTCCCAGGAAGCACTGGACCGGTTTATTGCCGGTGAGATTGATGAAGCCCAGTTTTTGAAAGATTCCAGGTATTACGACGTTTGGAATTTTGATTATCGATTTTACCGGGAAATATTGAATTTTGCCAGGAGCCGTAATATTCCGGTGATTGGTTTGAATATTGACAAGAAATATGTCAGTAAGGTCTATAAAGAAGGAGGGGTGTCAGCGCTTGGGGTGGAAGAGTTGGAGGAGCTGCCGATCGACCGTGACCTCGACGTACCTGGCTATCGAGAGAGGATTTCTTCGGTCTTTGCTGGGCATTCGAGCCAGAAGAGTCAGAAGACACTTAAAGAGTTTGCTGGCTTTTTTCAGGCCCAGGCAATCTGGGACGAGACAATGGCGGAAACTATTGCCAATTATATAAATGATCATCCGCAGCAGCGGATGGTGGTGGTTGCCGGAAGGGGCCATGTGGATAAAGAGACGGCCATACCTCCGCGGGTTAAACGAAGAACCGGGGCATCCCAGGCAGTTCTCATCAGTGCAAACGGAGCAGAACTCTACCCGTCTGAGCTTGACTATCTTGTCTTTGTTCCTAAGGCCGAATTGCCCAGGCCGGTTTTGATGGGGATCTTCATGAGTGAAGAGAAAGACAGTGGGCGGATCCGTATTGACAAAATTGCTCCAAAGAGTGCGGCCGAAAATGGAGGTGTAAAGCAAAAGGACATTATGCTTGCTCTCGATGGCCAGGAGGTGAAAAGTATTGAGGCAGTTAAAATCTTTATGATGGGCAAAAAAGTCGGAGAAAAACTGGTCATGACCGTGCAGCGGGCCCGGCCGATTCTGGCTGATGAAATAATTGAGCTTGAACTTCAGTTGTAATTTAAAACTATATGGTTGTGGACAGTTCTCGAAAAATTCTTGAAGATATCAGCAGGACACTGCGGTTTCATGCTGAGCTTGGTCTTGAGTCGTACGTCAGATCTGAGGCAGTTCAGTCGTTTCTCAATATTCCACTGGCGCCGCTGGCTGTTGATCGGGAGCCTGACGGACTTGTACGGACACCAGCTGTTTCTGCGCCCCGGGAGGCTGTTGCGCCGAAAGCCGTACAAACGACATATAAAACCCTTGAAGATATCAGGCGTAAGCTTGGTGACTGCACTAGGTGCGGGTTGTATGAAGGGCGGAGTCGGATTTTGTTTGGTGACGGTCCTGCGGATGCACGCCTGGTCATTGTTGGTGAATGGCCGAACAGGCATGATGATGCCGAGGGCATTCTTTTTAGCGGCAAAGAGGGGGAGCTGCTTCAGAAGATGTTGCAGGCCATAGATGTTGATTTGGGTGATGTCTATATGACCAATACGGTCAAATGTATGGCTTCAGAAGAGAGGCCGCCCAAAAATGAACACCTCGCTGCCTGTCGACCTTTTCTCCTGAGTCAGATTGATGTTATTTCTCCCAAAGTTATTGTGACCATGGGGCCACTGGCGGCCCAGGTGATGTTGGGCACGAGTAAACTTCTTGTTCGCCTGCGCGGGCGTGTTCATCGCTATAAGACAATTCCGCTTGTTCCTACCTTTCAACCTTCCTATCTATTGAAAAATCCAGAAATGAAAAAAGCCGCATGGGTCGATCTGCAGCTTGTTCAGCGTGAGTTGAACAGGTAACCAGAAATATCCGAGTGGGTAGCTTTTGTGGTGCTGATATTGCCAATGAAAGGCGAGATGGTTTTGTCAAAGTTTGACAGATTCGTAAAAAGTCTCAATAGATCCAGCGCCACCTTGTAAAATCAACTAGCCCCAATATTGCATGAACATTTTATGTAAAAATACTATAACATATTGATTATAAGAGTTTTTGGGTTGTTTTTTAGAGAAGTTTTTAAAGGCACAGTTTGTACCCAAGCCCTTTTATTGAACTTTACAAAACTGTTCACCCTTCGGGTGCGACGATCTACATGCATCTGCTGCTGTTGCAGGCGTTTGGCATACCCATGTATAGCCAAACTGTGCTCCCTCGGAGTCTCGCTGGCTCGCTTACCTGCATTTCCACGCAGCTTATTACGTGCAATATTGGGGCTAGTTACATAGTGTCCCGGGGATGTCGAGCTGGTTTTCGCGAGACCATCAAAGTTTGCGTAAGTCAGAGAGCTCGCGCCGGTGAATATATTTTTGCAGCAGCATTTCTTCTTGTTTGTTCGGGCAAAGTTTGAGTCCTGCAAAGTATTGGTCTACTTCTTTTATCTTGTCCAGACGGACAACCTCTCCCTGTTGTGCCCGAAGATTCGCTCTGCTTTTAGATGTATTATCCCGTGTGGGGCCATACACTTCAAGGGCCAGGTTGTTAACCTCGTCACCTACCTCAAAGAGGGGGGCGGACTTTCTGAAGATGAGAATACCCCGGATACTGACATCCTGGGCAATGAGGTCGGAATATTCACTCCCTTTATATTGGAGAGAAACATTGTTTGAGCTGGGAACTGAAACCCGGTAGTACTGGCGACGTTGTAGCTGAAAGAGTTCGGTGGGGAATTCGGTGAAAATAGAGTCGTTTGTCACTTCAACGATTTTGGCCTTATAGAAGTTGAGCAGTTTGGCCGTATCCTGAAATCGTATAAATATCAGTCCGGTCAGTTGAGGAGGCCAGTCCAGGGGGCGGTCAATCAGCAGGTGTTTGCTGCTGTAGTCAACCAGAATGGTGTTGCCGGAAAAATATCTTTTCTTGGTCAAGGTCAGAAAGCGGCGAGACTCCTGCAGGCGCGTGATGGAATCCAGGATGATCAGGGGAGAGCGGGTCTTCTGGTAGCCTGATTCGGTCGGGACCCATCCGATATCAATTTGCTCTGGCACTGCTTGTTTTTTGTGTAGTGGCATATGTGAAAATGAAAGTCACAACTATTAGCTTAATTATTACTATTATTATTCCATTTTTATACTGTTAGGCTCCCGTAGTGTCAATCAAAAGAAGTTTGGCCACCTGTTCCAGAACAAGTTTGCTTGCGTACTGGATTAGGGTTTTATGATTTTGCATTTGACAGTGGCATAGATTATGTGTACATATGAGCATATGCTCATATGTAACGACAAGGGGCCTTATGAAAAATTTAACTGACTTATGTGAATGCCGGATTATCCATGAGAAAAGTGTGGACCAGGCAAAAAAATGGGCTTTATCGGAACAGGAATTTGGCGTACTTGCTCATCTCTTCAAGGCCATGGGGGACAATACCAGGCTGAAAATTATCTGGGCCTTGAACAGTGATGAAATGTGCGTCTGCGATCTTGCTGCCTACCTGGGCGTATCGGAATCGGCTGTCAGCCACCAGCTGAGGATTTTGCGGCAGTTGCAACTTGTTGCCAACCGGCGGGAAGGGCCGGTTCTCTATTACCGGCTGAGTGACCGGCACGTAAGCAAATTGCTGGATGTAGCCCTGGAGCACGTCAGGGAAGGTAGCTGATCAATCGGGATATAAAGGAAAGGTTATGTTGATATTAGTATCATTTTTACGCGACACTGCACTTGCATCGTGGGACCTCTTTTTCGATGCATCACCCTATATTCTTTTTGGAGTTATAGTTGGGGGAATGCTCAAAATGTTCCTCTCGACGGATTATATAGCCAGACATCTGGGGAAAGGCAGGTTCCTGTCAGTTATTAAGGCCTCGCTGTTTGGAATTCCGTTACCGTTATGTTCCTGTGGTGTCTTGCCGACGGCTGCGGCATTAAAAAAGCAGGGGGCCAATAATGGAGCAACAATGGCTTTCCTGATTGCCACACCAGAGTCTGGGGTTGACTCTATTTCAATCACCTACGCACTTCTTGACCCGCTGATGGCCGTTGCCAGACCGGTTGCCGCCTTGGCGACCGCCTTGACCGCCGGATGTCTTGAAAATTGGTTTAACTCACAGAAGAAACATACAAAGGCTCCTCTGGCCGCCCAGAGTTTTATCCCCCTCCCAAAACAGATACTTAGTGTTCAGCAGTCAGTAGCGCAGAGGCTAGTTTCCGGGATCTGGTTTGCTTTGGAGGATTTGTGGGCTGATCTTGCCGCCTGGTTTTTTCTGGGAGTTGTGCTTGCCGGCGTTATTACAACATTGATACCGGAAGAGTATATCTCTCTGTACTTGGGTGGGGGGCTTTCCGCTATGCTCCTTATGCTGGTTTTTGGCGTTCCTCTCTATATCTGTGCAACTGCTTCAACCCCAATTGCGGCTGCACTGATTTTAAAGGGGGTAAGCCCCGGCGCAGCTTTGGTTTTCCTGCTGGTGGGACCAGCAACCAATATGGCTTCATTGTCGGTGCTTATTGGTCTTTTGGGAAAAAGGGCAACCGGCTTGTATCTCTTTGCCATTGCCGCAGTGAGTGTGATTTGTGGAATAGTGCTTGATTCCATCTATCGCTATCTGGGCGTATTGCCCCAAGCTGTGATTGGTTCAGCCGCTGAAATTATACCATTTTGGTTACAGGCGGGCTCTGCTGCTGTTTTGGTTGTTTTTTCTTTCCGTCCTTTGCTCAAGAGCGCCACTTATTGGTGGCATAAATGTTTCGGCGGCAACAAAAAAAACTGACAGTTTGTCATTTTTTTATGAAACTCTGGGCGTGTTGAAGAATTTCCTGAATTTTCAGCATTTCAAACCCTTTTCGGCAGATGTAGGAAATGTCTGTTGAGGCTTCTATTGATCGTTCAAAAATTTCAATTGACTCTTTTAAATCAATTTTTACGATCCTCCTACAGTTGAAGACAAGTCTCTTAGGGCTTTTACCTGCGCATAAAAGTGATACCAAATGGTTTGAAAAAATTACCACAGTTTTGAGATTGGCATCTGCGTCATAGCTGCTTTTTGGTTTTGGAGGGGTCGGGAGCAGACAACCGTGTATCTGTTTTGAAAAATTCCATAAGAGAACAATCTCTTTGGCAATCTGTATAAACGTGAGGTTGTTCAAAGTTTCCTTGGCGGCCGTATCAAGATCTTTACCTTTTTGTACCTTGACAGCTATTTCCTGATAGAGTTCCGGCAAATAGACTGCTACAACAATTTCACCAAGATTGTAGAGCAGTGAGCATAAAAATGCTTCATCAGGGTTGACATACAGTCCTTTTTTTTCTGTATGGATTCTGGCAAACATTGCGCTAAGGAAGGACTTTGTGAGAAGTCTGATTAAGTGCTCCTGCATTTCAGCACTTTTAATCAGTTCTTCAAAAAGAGCGATGGCCATAGCTAGTTGACGGACGACTGTAAAGCCAATAACAGTTATTGCTCGATGGACTGAATTTATTGGTACACCACGACTGTAATAGGCAGAGTTAGCCACCTGCAGGACCTTATTCGTCAGAGAAAAATCTTTCAATATGACCTCTGCAAGGTCATTTGCGGTAGACTGACTACTGTTCGTCAAGGAAATAAGTTCCTGGACGTGGGCTGACATAGCGGGCAGATCCGTTATGTTCATTTGAGCGAATAAATGCCGGAGCAGATTTTTTGCTGGCCTGTTGATCATATTTTTATCCGGATGAAGCCTGAAATTTATAAACAGGAATTGGTATTAGTAGTAATTATTATGAACCATAAATCATTAAAAATCAATGGGCTGCGGATTGTTCCAATCGTTTCTGGTAGCCCTGATGAGTAGGGTAAAAATATCATAAAATTTGTTTAGGGGCTCAGAAAGTAATTAAGAAAAATTACAGTCTTGTGAACAATAAAACTTACCTGAAATTATATTTTATTTACTATCGGTACTTGTGATACTATTAATCGCAGATGAAGAATTCCCCTTATACATTAACGGTAGACAGATTGTGTTACATTGTGAGAAATCATGAAAGACCTTCAAGTAAGCAAAGACAATCTTGCGGTAATAAAAGTACTGCGCAAAATAAACAAATTCAGTGAATTCTCTGACGCAGATCTTCGTTCCTTATTACATGTTGGCAGAATTTGTGAATATGAGCCTGGTGAAGTCATTATTAAGGAAGGCGCCCTCGATTCCTGGGTCTATTTCTTAATTAAGGGGTCTTTGATCATAGAGAAGGATGAGCAGAAAATTGCTATGCTCCGAAGGTGCGGAGATATGTTCGGAGAGATGGGGGTCATTGACGGTTCTCCAAGGTCTGCTACAATTCGAGCGGATTCTAAAGTAATGATCCTCGAATTTGATGCCGCCCTGATTGAGGAAAAGCATAAGTCTCAACAAATCAATTTCTGTTACATGATTTACCGTATTTTTTCGGAAGTACTTGCATCACGCCTCAGAAATACGACAGACGAAAATATTAAGGTAAAAGCAGAAAATGTGATATTAAAACAACAAATCAACCTGTTGCAGCAGAATGTTTCCGCAACAGCAAAAAAACTCCGGGCATCGGATGGGGCCATTGGGTCCTTTGCCAAAAAGAAAGTACTGATTGTTGATGGACTGGAAGCTACTCGAAAAATATTAAGATCTTTATTGCGGGAACTGAAATTTGAAGAAATAGTTCCTACGTCTGACGGTGAGAGTGCCATTAAACTTTTGAGTCAATATAAATTTGATTTGATAATTTCCGAGTGGGATCTGCCCAGGATGTCTGGCTTTGATTTGCTGAAAAATGTTCTGTCCAGTCCCTTTAAGAAGACACCGTTTGTTCTGATAATCAGTGAATCAGAGGTAGAAAAAATCAAACAGGCAATGAAGGCGGATATGAATCAGTGTCTTGTGAAACCTTTCACGATCAATACCCTCTATGAAAAAATTTCCGATATCCTGCTGACAAAAGAGGCATAGGATCAAGGTCAGTCCCACGGTAGCTGCTATTCTTAAATTATCTGACAGTATATCGTTTCAATTCCTTTTATAACTATAGCGTTTCCGGTGTAAAGGCCACGACCTGATCAATACTTGAGTTGTTTGTCATGAGCATGACAAGGCGGTCAAGTCCCAGGGCGATGCCGGCGGATTCCGGCATTCGTGCCAGGTCGGCAAGAAATCTTTCCGGCATGGGACCAGGCTTTTTGCCGGCAGCACCAATTGTGGTCATTTCTTTTTCAAAGCGTCGGCGCTGCTCATCAGGGTCAGTGAGTTCTGAGAAACCGTTGGCGATTTCGATGCCATTGATATAGAGCTCACAGCGCTGGGCAGTTTCCGGGTTGTCTGGGGTGAGTCTGGCAAGTGAAGCCAGCTCGGCTGGATAGTCAGTGATAAAAACAGGGGATTGAATTCCCAGATGTGGTTCGACCTCTTCCACCAGAACTTCTTCAAATCTGTTTGATTGTATGGCTGTTTGCAGGGGGGTCCGGCTAAATTGGTTGAAGGCGTCTTCCAGGGTAATTTGCGGCCAAGGGGGGCTCAGCGAGACTGTTGTGTTGTTAATGGTGAGCAGCTGGCCGGGCACCAGAAAGTGCAATAGTGCTTCGCAGTCAGCCATGAGTTGATGATAGTCGGCATGGGTCCGATACCACTCAAGCATGGTCATTTCCGGTAAATGAAGGTGACCACGCTCATTTTTCCGGAAGCATTTGCAGATCTGGAAAATAGACTGGCAGCCGGCGCAGAGAAGTCGTTTCATGCAGAGTTCCGGTGAAGTCTGTAAAAACCAGTCACCGCATTCCTGGGGATCAATGTAGGCTTCAGGGGCCGGGGCTGGGATTCGTATTGGAGTTTCTACCTCCAGAAAACCCTGATCACAAAAAAAAGAGCGGACTGCCTGGAGTATGGCAGCACGCTCTTTGAGAGTTTTGGTTGAAGTCGGCAATGTGTCTATACGATTGACAGGATATCTCTAGTGGTGCTGTTACTCTTTTACGCGGGTCATATAGGACCCGGTACGGGTATCCACCTGGATCAAATCGTTTTCGTTCACAAATGGGGGAACCTGTATGACATAACCTGTCTCTAAGGTAACTGGTTTGGTGTCGCTGCCGCTGGTGTCGCCCTTGGCCCAAGGGTCGGCTTGTACGACACGTAAATTTACAGAGTTTGGCAGAGTGACGCCGATAGGCCTGCCTTCGAAAAGCAGAATCTGCACGTCCATATTGTCAACCATGAAGTTCAGGTCGTCGCCAAGCTGCTCTTTGGTAACAGTAATTTGCTCATAGTTCTGGTTGTCCATGAATATGTATTCGTCGCCCTGTGAGTAAAGAAACTGCATGGCGCGTTCTATAAGTTCTGCTTTTTTAAATTTGTCGCCGGATCTGTAGGTACGGTCAAACATATTGCCATTGACCATATTCCGCATTTTAGTTCTGTAAAGGGCCTGGCCCTTTCCGGGTTTTGAAAAAGTAAAGTCAACGACAACATATGGCTCGCCGTCAATTTCGAGTTTAACTCCTTTTTTTAAATCTGATGCGGTGTACATGGTACTTCTCCAAAATATTTTTACGAAAAGAGCGTCTGCAGCTCAACTGGGAAGCCATTAGACGGGGATAATTTTTCTACGCCTTTTAACCAAAAAATAACATCATTTCAAGGCAATCTCAGTTCTTAAGACTTTTTGTGGCTATTTCATAGACCCCATTGGAGAGTTTGGTTTGTGACAGAATCCGCTTGATCTGTTCCTGCATTAATGCCTGCCTGGCTTGGTCATAGCGCCGCCAGTGGCTCAACCTTGCCATGAGCCGGGAGGCAATGTTAGGATTTAAGGGGTCAAGGCGCAGGATCTGGTCGGCAAGAAAGGCATAGCCTTGTCCCGATTTATCGTGAAAACAGACGGGGTTTCCGGCAGCAAAAGAACCAATTAACGCACGGACCTTATTGGGATTCTTGATGTTAAAATGGCTATGGTCAAGGAGTTCCTGCACCCGCGAAAATGTTTCCGGCAGTGGTGCGGTTGCCTGGACTGTAAACCATTTATTGAGAACCAGAGTTTCATTGACCCACTTGCTGAAAAAAGCGGCCAGGGCGGTCACGCCTGATTCACACCCGGCATGGACAAGGATCTTGAGGGCGGCTATCTCATCGGTCATGTTATCGGCCTGTTCGAATTGGAGTCTGCACATATTTTCAGCCTCCGGAGAAGATGAGGCCAGCAACAGGTTGAGGCATAGATTTTTCAATTGACGATGACCTGCAAGCTCCGGGTTGTAGGTATAGGGCTTTTCAGTGCAGTTTGCCCGATACGATTCCTGTAAGAGTTCAACTAGGTTTTCGGATATATTTCTTCTGACAAACTCGCGGGCTTTGTGGATGGCATCAACATCGACACTGTCAACCTGTTCGGCCAGAAACGCTTCAGTTGGCAATGAGAGAAGCTGTGCAGTGAAGGCCTTGTCACTCTCAGATCCAGCGTTAAGAAGTGCAGCAAATATATCAGTTAAGCACTCATCGTAGAATGGGGTTTGTCCCAAAGTAAAGGCCTCGGCACAGGAGAGGAGGTGTTTGGTGAAGAGGCGTTGACCTGCCTCCCACCTGTTAAAAGGGTCTGTGTCGTGCAAAAGAAGAAAGCGTAACTCGTCATCGGAGTAATCATAGTTGATCTTTACCGGAGCAGAAAAGTTTCGCAGCAGCGAAGGAACGGGGCGTTTGTCAATGCCGGTAAAGCGGAAAGTCTGAATCGTCTCGGTGATATGCAGGACATGGTTTGTAGTCGGGGGCGTTGCCGGTTGACTGTCAACCGCCACCGACAGTTCGCGGCCACCTTCTGCGATGAGTCCAACTGCCAGAGGGATATGGAGAACAGCTGGTCTCTGGCCTTTAATTTCAGCCGGTATTTGCTCTACAGCTAAGGTATAGGTTTTGTTATTTTCGTCGTAGGATGACGATATTGTCAGGGTCGGGGTGCCGGCCTGACAGTACCAGCGTCTAAAAAGGCGCAAGTCTGTCGTCGTATTTGAACGGTTTTCCTTTTGCAGCACATCTTCCATTGCCTGAACAAAATTATCCGTTGTGGCAGCTTCTCCGTCATGACGCTGAATATAGAGTGCGACACCTTCCTGGAACAGTTTCTCACCAAGAATTGTGTGCAGCATGCGAATGACCTCGGCCCCTTTTTCATAGACGGTAAGCGTATAAAAATTGTTGATCTCGATATAGGATTCCGGCCGAATTGGGTGGGCCATAGGTCCGGCGTCTTCGGCAAACTGGTGGTCCCGGAGAAAGGTGACATCCTGGATGCGTTTTATGGCCCGGGAAAGTGTATCGGAGGTGAATTCCTGGTCCCTGAAAACAGTAAGGCCTTCTTTCAGGCTGAGTTGGAACCAGTCCCGGCAGGTGACCCGGTTGCCGGTCCAGTTGTGGAAATATTCGTGGGCCACCACAGACTCGATACCCTCATAGTCTGAGTCAGTTGCCGTCTGGGGATTGGCAAGAACGTATTTGGAGTTAAATATGTTCAGACCTTTATTTTCCATGGCGCCAGCATTGAAATCATCCACGGCAACAATCATGTACTGATCCAGATCGATTTCAAGATTGAAACGGACCTCATCCCATGCCATTGCCTTTTTCAGGGAGGCCATAGCGTGCCCGCACTTGTCGGCATTATGGTGCTCGGTATATATCTGCAGGCGAATCGTTCGGCCGGATTTTGTTGTGAAGGTATCTTCCAGTACGGCAAGGTCGCCGGCAACAAGGGCAAAAAGATAACATGGTTTTCTGAAGGGGTCTTCCCACTTTGCATAATGGCGAGTTGGGGAAACTGCACCAGCCGCTATGAAGTTTCCGTTGGCGAGCAGAGTGGGATAGGCGGTCTTGTCCGCCTCTATGGTTACCGTATAGGTTGTCAGGACATCAGGGCGGTCAGGGAAGAAGGTTATGTTGCGGAAACCTTCGGCCTCACATTGGCTGCAATACATGCCGTTGGATTTATACAGGCCTTCCAGAGAGGTGTTTTCCTGGGGCTTTATTTCGGTCTCAATGGACAGGGAAAAAGCCTTGGGAGTGGAATGCACCGTAAGTGACTCGCTGGTCAGGGTGTAGCGGTTTTCAGGCAACTGTTTGTTGTCGATCTCAACGCCCAGCAGTTTAAGGTTGCCGCCGTCAAGCACAAGGTCATCAGGGCCCGGTTCAATAGTCTTGTGGATGGTCAACCGGGAACGGACCCTGCAGCTGTCTTCATGAAGTAAGAAGTGAAGGTCAATTGAATCGATGGTATAGGGACAGGGGGTGTAGTCTTTTAAGTATTTGGATTTTGGTGTGTTGTTCATGGGTATAAAAGGAGTGTGGCATCTCTCCTACAAAAGCGCCACAGGATTGGTTATCGGTTCGGTAACCGGAATGGTAAGCCGTTGTTTTGGCCTAAGTGAGTCAAAATTTAAGACAGGATTATATTTTCTGATGAGCCAAAAAGGCAACTCTAATTTGTCCCGACATAATGTCCAGATATTATCACCGCGTTTAATGGAATATGCCTGGACGCCGACAACCTTGTAGGCAGAGAAGAAATCCTCTTCAACCTCTTTATGGTGTTCATAGCGGCGTTCTTCAAAGAGTTCTTTGCCTACTTTGCCAAGTGGAATTTTAATCGTCTGGTGGGTCCGTATCTGTTTGCCATAGGCAAAGCCGTTCAGGTCTCGGATGCGCTGGGTTGGAATTTCGAGCCAGTCTGCATAATGGCCGAGAGTCTCCGTGTCTTCAATTTGTACATAACCAATTTTCTGCCCTTTTTTCTCAACGACCCGTTCAATTTTGAAGTTGCCGAATACCACTTCCGGGTTGACTTCAGCAATACTTGAAACTGGTGGCTCTACAGCAGGCAGCTCCTCTCCGGCAATCTTGAATGGGGGCTGGTAGGCGCGGATTTCCGGCGGCACATTGGCCCGTTGACTCTCAGCGACTTGTGGAGCTGGAGATGGTGGTTGTTTAAGTGCTGCCATTGAGGTGGCTTTTGCCGTTGGTTCTGGGGGCTCGGGTTGGCTATTTTCGGTAGACTCTTGAGTGCCCGAAGGGCCTGCTGCCAGAAGGATTGGTTGTTCAGGCGGTTCAACTAGCGGCGAAGTCGGCGATTTTACCGTAGTTGTCTCAAGCTGTGCCAGGCGGGGCTCAGAAGGGGGAGGCACGGCTGCAACATGTGGTGTTGCAGCTTCCGGTTCCTTGACAGGTGCGATGGGTGCAAGTTTTGACTTGGTAAGCAGTGTTACCGGCGGTTCAGCTTTTTCCTTGACGGATGCTCGGGCAAGCGCGATTTTCTCTCCTGGAGCGGGAATGCGTAAGTTTTGACCGATGTAAATTGTCGCTCGACGGTTAAGATTATTGATATCGATTAAATCCTTTATTGAAACTCTATGCATTCTGGCAATTTTGCCGGCGGTATCACCCCGTTCAACTCTATAAAAACGGCTGCGCTTCTGCTCTGTCTTGTAAAAATCGACCGGAATACTTGCGCTCAGTTGTTCAAAATTTTCAAGGTGAAACGGCAGCCGAACGGAATATCCTTTAGGGATATATTTCTGTCCTAAATAAACCGGTTTTCTCAAGGCTGGGTTGAGTGTTCGAATGGTGTCGTAATCAAGGTTGAAGTGCCTGGCCAGGGAGTCGATAGGCAGATATCCCTGTAGCTGGATCTGTTTTGTCCGAACAGTTGTATCCATAGAAATGTTGTTGAAATAAGAACGATAATTCTTGGCAATTTCGCGGGCGGCAAGAAACTCGGAGTAAAAGTTTCGGGAGGCGAAACCAAATCGTCTATTGTTATATTCGTTTAATATAGTCTCATAATCGCCTAACTTATTTTGGGCTTTGAGCATGGAGTTGGCGCCATGATTATAGGCAGTAATCGCCAGCGGCCAGTTGTTTAATATCTGATAATTTTCCTTGAGGTATTTAGCTGCGGCATGGGTTGCGGCGATAGGGTCTCGTCGTTCATCAAGGGTGTAGTTTACAGTCAGAAATCGTCGGCCTGTGGAGCGGATAAATTGCCAGATGCCGGCTGCACCGAATTTTGAGTAGGCTTCATAATTGTACGAAGACTCAACATGGGGTAAATAGGCGAGGTCTACCGGCAGGCCATTTTGCCGAAAAATTGATTTTATTTCGGTCAGGTATTGTCCGGAACGGATTATTCCGGATTTGAAGCGGTCACTTAAACAGAGCTGGAAGCGAATATTTTCGGCAGCAGCTTTCCAGACTTTTGGAGAGCCCATTTCTCCAAATAAGGCGGCAACTCTTTTTTCTTCAGCTGTGAGAGGTTTTTTGTTTACTGCCAGATTGTTGAGAATTTCTTGATACTTTCTTTTTATCTTTTTGATTTTCTGCCTGTTGGATCGCCGGCTGCTTCGATTGTCTGTTGATTCAACTTTCACGACTTCATAAATGACAGCAAGGTTATCGCTGTCGTGAATCAGGCCTATGTCGGAAGGATATTCACCAAACACTTTTTTCCAGAAAGCGATATTCGGTTCAATGCACTTATAGGTCGGAAAAGGGCTTACAGAAGCTTTTGTGGAAGCTGACAGAAGGAATACAGCGGTGAACATGACACCGAAAATAAGCGAGAATGCAGTTCTGGGCAGAGTATATTGTTTCATGATTATATGGTAAGTAAAATAGTTAGATGTCAGATTGTCCGTAACAGACGGTGTTATTATACCCCTTTTTTTTTGCCAGGTTTAAGGCTTCTTCTGTCATAAGGAGCAGGTTGTTTATGGCCATCTTGCCCGTGGGGATCACACAAGCTGTCCCCAAACTGACGGTGATGAACTCTGATGAACAGTCCGGGCTGTGTTTAAGCTCAAGAGCGGCTACGCTGATACGCATACTTTCGGCGACGGTTCGCGCTCCGTTTGGGTCGGTCTGGGGCAAAAAAACGGCAAACATATTGCCGCTGTATCGAGCAATCTGGTCGCCGGCCCGGCGAAGCGATACCCGCAGGACCTGGCCAATAAGTTTAAGGCATTCATCGGCTTTTATTTGACCTGCATAATCCGCGTATTGGCTGAATTGATCAATGTCGATAAAAATAACCGAGAGCGGTTTGGACTCCCGGGAAGAACGCTGCCACTCATTTTCAAGGCATTCGTTGAAATAACGCCTGTTGCCGACGGTTGAGACTTCATCTGTGATTGTCAACTCAGACAGTAATTGATTGGCCTGCTCAAGTTCAATTGAGAGCTCAGACAACTCCTGTTCGCGAGTCCTGCGCATAGCAATTTCATTTTTGAGTTTGATCGCTGATTTTACCCTGGCGGCAAGCTCGATTTCTACAGCGGATTTATTTATGTAATCAGAAGCGCCGGCTTCGAATGCGTACTGAAGCGTTTCCTGCTCATCCTTTATGGTGACCACCAAAACTGGGGTGTCCCGATAGGTCGGGTGTTCTTTAATGATTCGGCAGGTTTCAATACCGTCAAGGCCTGACATTATGATGTCCATCAGGATGCAGTCAAGCGCAGGATTCTCATCGTTTGCAGGGTTGATACCGAGAAAATCCAAGGCCTTATTCCCGGAATCCAGACAATGTATTTTTTCGTGCCCCGCTCGCGTCAGTATCGATTGAAGGAGGAGACGGACTGGCGGGGAGTCATCAACAATAAGTATGGACATGGGCTATCCCAAAGTGGTGCTAAACTTGATTTTGTCAGGTGCTGTTTAGACCGTTTGTCGCAAAAAATCTGCGAATAACAAATCAGCCCCGTCTTATAGGTTACCAATTAAAATATTAGGATGCAATAAATGGTTATTTTTAAATGAAGGAGGTTACATGTATCGACCCATTGTCGGAACATTAGGTTTTGTGCTCTCTGAAGACAGGAGCCAGACGCTGCTGGTGCATCGCATTGCGCGAACAAACGATGCCCATTACGGCAAATTTAACGGACTTGGCGGAAAAATGATTGTCGGTGAGGATGTGGTTAGTGGCATCAAGCGGGAAATACACGAAGAGGCAGGCATTATCTGTGAGGAGGTGCTGCTTCGCGGAACAATCAACTGGCCGGGATTCGGGCCTCATGGTGAGGACTGGCTGGGTTTTATTTTTCGAATAGACAGATTTTCCGGGACGCCGTTTTCGGAAAACGAGGAGGGACCGTTGCTCTGGAAGGCGGTCAATTCTCTCGGAACATTGGCAATGTGGGAGGGGGACCGGTATTTTCTGTCCATGGTGTTTGATAATGATCCCAGAGCCTTCCATGGCTATATGCCTTACGAAAAAGGTCGTCCTCTGAGCTGGTCATATACCAGGATCTGAAATGCTGCGTGGGCTCGTGAATATCCTGGTTGGGCATCGGCAGAATCTTCAGGCACAAAAAAAGCCTGCATCAGCTGATACAGGCTTTTTTGTTCGCTGCTGTATCTCCCAAACTGGGAGGTGCGTTATTTATCAGCCGCAGTCCGCTGCGTCCCAAGGGTCGTAAGCGTTGGCAGCTTTTGCATAGAGGTAGTCATTGAGGCGCATTAACTGTTCCTGTTCAAGGTCGCCCCAGGAGCCATCTCGAGCGCATTTAGGATAACGCGTTGCAAAAACTCTGTTCCAGGCTTTCATGGTCTTCGACTCTGTGTGAAGAAAAGGAGCGCCCTTATCATTTCCGGTGAAATGACAAATTTTGCAGGAATTCTGGAATGTTCTGTACCCATCCCACAAGGTAGGCTGTGTAAAAATGCGGCAGGTCTGTGTTGCCTCGTCCAGCCGTTTCCGTGGGCTTGAGCTTGCTTCTGAAATGAGAAAAAGGACAATTATTCCGCACGCAAGTAAAATACCAAGTTTTTTCATATCGTTACATCTCCCAGTTGACATGGTGTGGTGATACAATGTGTCACATTCTAAACTATGGGGCTTTTGGGGCGAGATGTCAAGTGGAGTTGCTCCATGGCTTTCAACGCTTTTTCTTTCCTTACTTGACTTCCTGGCCCTAAAGCAATATTAAAGACTGTTGCAACTCACAGGCTACCGAATCTTTCCGCGATCATTCTGATTTACGTACGACTTTTACGCTACCTCAGCCTGCTTACGAAAATATTCGGCCCCCTGTGAGCGGCACCCTTAAAAAGAGCACTCTTTTCAGTACTCGCTTGACGGGTATAAACTCCGACTTCGAGAAACTTATTTCTAAGTTACTAAAAATGATTATGGATACCAATGGAAGATTCAAGTAGGTCATATCCCCCTGAAGTGCAGTTTGTGCAATTGGGAAACCGGGAAATTGTGCTTGTGGGTACTGCCCATGTTTCTCAGGAGTCGGCAGATTTGGTCCGCAGGGTGATTGTGGCTGAAAAACCTGATTGTGTGTGTGTGGAACTGGATGCAAAGCGCTACGAGGCGTTGTCTCAGAAGACGCGCTGGGACTCCATGGATTTGAAGCAGCTTATCAGAAAAAAGCGGCTCAGCACTCTGGTTGTCAACCTTATGCTTGCTTCTTATCAGAAAAAACTCGGTGCTCAGCTTGGCGTTGTTCCCGGCGCCGAACTGCTTGAGGCAACCAAGGTTGCCGACGAACTCGGTGTCCCAGTGTCTCTTTGTGACCGTGAGGTGCGTGTGACCCTGCGGCGGGCCTGGGGGAAGACCAAATTCTGGAAAAAAAGCTATCTCCTGGTGACTCTTTTTGCCAGCTTGTTTGACACCACAGAGCTGACAGAGGAAAAGCTGACTGAGCTCAAAAAACAAGATGTCCTCTCCGAGCTGTTAAATGAACTTGGTGAGGGCCTGCCCGAGTTAAAGGGAGTCATTATTGATGAGAGAGATACCTATCTTTCTGAAAAGATTAAGGCCTCCGAAGGGGATAAACTTGTTGCTGTCATAGGCGCTGGTCATCTGGAAGGAACTAAAAAGGCATTACAGGCAGACAGGGCTTCCTGTATGGAAGAAATTGACACAATCCCTCCTGTTTGCCCAATCTGGAAAGTTTTGGGCTGGTCGATTCCGGTCATGATCATTGCCTCAATAGCATTTATTGCCTGGAAAAAAGGCGGTGCGGTTGCCGGTGAAAATATTCAGTACTGGATTCTGGCAAATGGTATCCCGTCTGCGGCAGGGGCATTTATCGCTCTGGCTCATCCTTTGACTATTCTGGCCGCCTTTGTTGCGGCTCCGCTTACCAGCTTGACGCCGGTCATCGGCGCAGGGTACGTTACCGCTTTTGTCCAGGTAATGGTCATGCCGCCAGTGGTGAAAGAGTTTGAAACGGTGCTTGATGATATGGCGACCGTCAGAGGATGGTGGCGCAATAAACTGCTTAAAGTGCTTATGGCTTTTATGCTGCCTGCTTTTGGCTCGGTGATCGGTACCTGGGTTGGCGGAGCCGAAATTTTTTCTAATCTTTTTTAGTTCCTTAACGAAATAATTTTTTTTATGAAAATTATTTCGTTAAGGAACTATACCCGAAGGGTATGATAGAGTTTGGTGGTTTTGCCGACCCAACTCAACATCCCCGTATCACTCTGTAACTTGTTGAATTACTCCCTCAGGAAGAAAATTTTATGGCAAAGAAAACAAAAGAACTGACAAGCAGGCAGGTCAAATATCTTAAAGGCCATGGGCACCACCTTTCGGTGGTGGTCATGGTTGGCCGGGAGGGAATCTCCAAATCGGTGCTGACGGCCATTGAAGAGGTGCTGCGCGCCCATGAACTGGTTAAGATCCGGATGCAGAATAACTGTCCTTTTGATCGCCAGGAAGTGGCGAAACGCTTGTCTGAGGCGACTGGTGCAAGCGTGGTCCAGGTCCTTGGCAAGACAATTCTGCTGTACAGAGAAAATGATGATCCCCAGAGAGACGAAAAGCTGCGACTCCCTTAAGATGGACCTTTTCTGCGATGAAAGACCAATTATTTAACGATCCTGACAGCCTGCAGGAAGATTTCCAATTCACAGCGAAAGTGGCTGAAGTTTTTGATGATATGCTAGAGCGGAGCATTCCGTTTTACAGTGAAATTATCGACATGTCCGCTCAGCTCATTAAGCAGTTTGTGCCTGCCAGGGGGCGGATTTATGACCTAGGTTGTTCAACGGGGACAACAGTTCTCCAGTTGGCGAGAAAGACTGATGCGTCAGGGTATGCATTTGTCGGGGTTGACAGCTCATCGGCCATGATCGAGAAGGCAGTACTGAAAGCAGAAATGTACGCCAAACAGGACAGGCTGGAATTTATCCAAGCGGATATTTTTGATATTGAGTTCCAGGAGCCGGCGGCAATTATTATGAACTATACCCTGCAGTTCATCCGCCCGATGCTGCGGCAGGAATTCCTGACAAGGCTCTATCAGGCGTTGCTGCCCGGCGGTCTTTTGCTGCTCAGCGAGAAAACAGTCTGCCAGACCTCAGAGTTAAACAGAAGCTTTATCCAGCACTATTTAGATTTTAAACGCAGGCAGGGGTACTCTGAAATAGAAATATCCAAGAAACGTGAGGCCCTGGAAAATATTCTGGTGCCCTTCTCAATTGACGAAAGTCTCAGCCTGCTTCGAAATGCGGGCTTTAAAAAGGTTGAACCTTTTTTCCAGTGGTTTAATTTCTCGTCGTTTGTTGCGGTTAAATAAACGCTGTCGCCTCAACCTCAGTTTGAAACATTGCAGACTGTCTTGAGCAAAGGTGTTGCATAGTCCGAAACCAGTTATGACAAATTATCTTTCCTCTATGCCAAAGGCGGACCACAAGGCCGTTGGGGCACTCCAAAAAAAACTCCGGGACAGGTTCAACCAGAATAAGAAAGGATTCAGGCGTTTTCGGGACCCGTACGAATCATTAAGCGGGGTCCGAGCCCAGTTTCTGGATTTTGACAACGACAGAGTCGTCATTGGGGAGCGAGGCGAGATTGATGATCAGCTGCATCAAAAAATCCACACTGTCCTTAAAGAGTTTATGCCCTGGCGCAAGGGGCCGTTTTCCGTATTTGGCATTGAGATTGATGCCGAGTGGCAAAGCCAGCGAAAGTGGAACCGTATTGTTCCGGTTCTACCCGATCTCAGCAATAAGGTTGTTGCCGATATCGGCAGTAATAACGGCTACTATATGTTTCGGATGGCGACCCAAAAACCAGCATGTGTTTTGGGGTTTGAACCGTATATCCAGCATTATTATACCTTCAAGGCCCTCAATCAGTTGGCCGGGCAACAGAATTTGCATGTTGAACCGTTTGGCGTTGAAGATATCGGCCTGTTTCCGGAAACGTTTGATGTTGTCTTTCTTATGGGAATTATCTATCACCGGATCTCTCCGATTGAAATGCTCAGGGACATAAAAGATTCCATGAAGTCCGGGGGGGCCTTGATCCTTGAATCACAGGCCATACCAGGTGACGAACCGGTAGCCCTTTTTCCGGCAAAAACCTACGCCAAGGTCCCTGGAACATATTTTGTGCCAACGGCCAACTGTGTTGCGAACTGGTTGAAAAGGGTTGGGTTTAAGCGCGTTGAGTTCTTTGCCGCTCACCCTATGAACAGTGAGGAGCAACGCAAAACGGACTGGATGACTTTTGAGTCGTATAGCGATTTCCTTGATCCAGCCGACCAATCCAGGACCATTGAAGGGTACCCCGCCCCAATTCGCATCTATTTTAAAGCTATAGCCCCTTAACTCGAACTTTTCAGACCACTCCTCTACACTATTGTCAAATTCCTGGTTGCAAAAGTCTGGGAAACTGCTATCAGTAATGGTTACTGCTTGGAGAGCATATGCGACGAAAGAAAATCAAAATAGAAAAGACCCTGGAGCCTGATCAGATTGCCGCTTTTTTGCGGCGGCTTGCTGCTGAAATAGATGGGAGCGGCGGTGAGGGCTTCAATGATTACGGGGTTGATCTGCACAATTTTAACAAGCTTAAGGTCGGCCTGGTTAAAAAGGAGGGTGGGCAGTTTCATCTTGAATTGAAAATCAAAGACAAAAAAACTTCCGACGCAGAATATGAGCCGGAGGTTGAAGCCGAAGATTTTGGCGAAAGCAGTTATAAATCCTTTAAAAAAAAGTTGGCTAAAAATTTTAAATCGATTGGCCGTGCCATAGAAGAACAATTGCTGCCGCCGGCAGAACTTATTGAAACCTTTATGAACGAAGCGGAGCAGCTGGTCTCTTATCCAGGTTTTGGGGATGAATATTATGACTCCTTTATGAAAGAGTGTCGTTCTTTCAAGGACCAATATCTACAAAAGAACATGGAAGGTCTGGCTGGACAGTACGGCAGGATTCTTTCGATAATGAAGGACTGCCACCGCCGCTACAAGTGAAACTCCACAGATAATATCTCTACCTTGTACAACGCAAAAAAGGCAGAGCCAAATGAATGACCCTGCCCTTGAAGATGTATTAGAGATATTGAATTACCCCAAATGGGATAACAGTAAGAAAGGCAGAGCCATTTCTGCCCCTACCCTAAGTTTTAATGCAATCAATGACTTATAAAAGGATACTATTCTAACTATGAACCTTCACAGTACAAAGCAAGAAGGCCATTGACAACGTTTCTTAATTCATCGGTAGCTGGCCCGCTGACAAAATCAGGTGGCGTATCATTGCCATCTACCTTTTTATAAACACTAAGTAACTGGCTACAACCATCCACAACAAGGCCATCATTAATAAGATCGCCAAATGCCTCTACCATGTTTTTTAAGGCTTTAATTTTATTATTAGCAGAGTTCCCGTTTCCTACTCCTATCAAATCACCATTGTTTACAGACTCTTCTATAAAGGTAATGACATCAGCGACCTGCTCAGAAGGAGTATCAGACAGGACACCGACACCTCCAAAAGAAATTGCGATACTAGGCTCATCTGGGTCATCACTTGAAATGTTTAAAGAATTATCTTGATAGCCCAGATAGGAAGGGGCAAAAACCACTTCTAAATCTATTGATGTCCCTGGTTCTATCTTCGATGTCGCAATAGGAGTTACTGTGAAATCACTAAAAGTTTTTTCAAATGAAATATCAGTTAGATTTAGTTCCTTATTACCAGTGTTTGAAATAGTTATGAATACTGACTGAGGCTCTCCCATCCATTGAACATTTCCAAAATCGTAAGTCATTAATTGCACATCAATATCAGGCTCCAGAACGGAAGAAAGAGGTGTTACTTGCAAACAGGCAAAAGTTAAATACGAATTTTCACCTGTTATATCATTTGACATAATAAGTTGAAGTGTGCCTCCATCAACGAGTGGCAGTGGGGTAGGAAGATCGTTGCTGTCGAGGAAGTCGGGAACGGGCCAGCCATCAAATCCCCCCATCCAATACATACGTATACCCGTCAGTGAATAATTGTAGGAAGTAAATCCGTTAAAGGTCCCAGTACTGGAATTATTTCTAATCATTAACCAGTCCATGTTAGTGCCAAACCTAAAAGCTTGATCACCAACGCTGATTTGACCATTGGGGTCGGAAAATGTTCCAGTTCCAATTGAACCATTGATATCTCTTATAGCATTTTTATATATTATTGATCCCGCAGGCATCGGTGTCTGTTCAATATCATATTCATTATCGTAAACAAATGTGCCAGTTACAGCGTCATGTATATCAAAGTAAGGTGGCCACCTATCACCAAAACATTCTTCACCCCCTACTGTGGTGAAACTATAGGTAACAGGTTCAGCTTGTATGTTGCTTGTTATGCCAAACAGAAAAAATACTGCAATTAAAGTCATTAATTTCTTACTCATCATTTCCCTCCCTCTTTTATTTATAATTTCTACTGTCTCTTTTGAGTCAGCCATTTACTAACGTGTATGTTGCCTATCTTGACCACCTCAGATAGATAGGCATACTTATTGGGTGTAGTTTTTATTGCAATATCTACACCTTTACTAGCAAAATACTATTGATTTAATAAAAATGAATAGGAATTCAGAAACTTACAGTGACTCTTGCTAGTGCCTGGTATTGTATTGATTTGATAAATAAAATATATTTTTGGGGGATATTACTAAATTGATGGTGGGAGAATTACCAGATTTTATCTCAGGCAAAGATAATCCATGTAAAGTTTGTAGGCTGTTTAAACAATAAAATCCCACACACATAAAATAAACAGTCGTGGTCAAACAAAATGAATACCAGTTACAGGTATTCTTGTGCTTTGACTCTTCCCCCCAAAACAAGTAGGTTTTGTGAACCCCAAAACGACTAGGGAGTACGTATGAAAAAAATCACCATATTATTATTCACAACCATGCTACTTGTATCATGCTTTTATGCTAGTGACTTTAAGCTAGTTGGTTTTCAGTCTGCCAATGAAGTTTGGCCCTATACAAAATATACTTTGTATTATGCATCCCACCTGACAAAGACTGAATGGGAGATATTTTACAAAAGATTCCCTGAGTTTCTTAAGAGAACTGAGTCATCGAAAATGTTGCTAGGTGGTAGCGACAATCAACCTCCGTTCACACCCTACGCCTTTAAATGGACAACTTTTAACAGAGCAAAAGAATGGCCACTTGAAACGAAAGAAAGACTTTTCCGTGGACAAATAGAAAAAGGTGATGACGTTTTCCAAGTTGTGTGGGCTTTAGGGCCACCAGAGCGCATAATTTGGGATAACGACTCTGAAGTATTGGCATATAAGAGAGGACAACAAGCCTTGATAATGGACTCTAGCAAGGTTCAGGAGACAAAACAGTGTAAGGGGTGTTGGGAAGATTATCGTATTGATGAAATTACAGGAGTAATCATTGGTATTAAAGATTATGAAGTCTTGAGGGAACTAGGCCTTACCCGTCCTGATAGAATTTAATAATTAACCCGATATTACCACTGCCCAGAGTCAACATAATCCATGTATGTATTATAGGAGTTGGCAGATTGAATTGGATTTAGCATGTAATAATTGTCAAGCCGTTTTGGATTTTTACAGCTAAATTGACCATACTTAACAATTTTATACCTTGTCTAGGGCCGGGGTACGGATGTTGAAGAGTTTTGCTGTCTCAATGGCCCGTATAAGGCGCTCTGGTGCTGACCTGCCTCTGCATTTATGATCAGGGTCAGCATTCAGGGCCGTGGCGAAATCAGCAAAAAGCTGCTGCCCGTCAAGATCAATTTTCGCCTGTACCTTTTGAAGGGCGACAATATCACTGAATATCTCTTCTGCCAACCGCCTGTGATTTTCCAGGAGCTGCCCGGTTGTACCGCCAACAGCCAGCCCGGCAATGTTGATTGTGAAGACAAAGAGGTTTTTCATGACCAGGGCCTGGGTAAGTTCTGCTGAGCTGGAAAGGATGGTGGTTGGAATATCCAGGGCAGCTAAGGCCTCGGAAATAGTATCTGCCTGAGGGCCGAACACCGGGGAAGGCAATAACACCTTCACATCCTGGCCTTTTTTCTTTTCAAACCAGACAGAAATTACGGTAGGATTTTCTATGCCTCGGGAAGTCCAGATATCTGGAAGCAGTTCGTTTTGCAGCAGGGCGATCTTTGATTTCCAGGCCTTGGGGATACTCTCCAGAGATTGAAAAAAATCCTTTTCCGCCACGGCTATCAGGACAAGATCTGGGTCTGGGCAGGCAGTGACAGCCTGGGCCGGGTTGACCTGTCGGGTTACAGGATAGACCGGGTGGCCTAAGCACAGAAATCCCCTGGCAAAGACTCCCCCCATTTCTCCAAGGCCCATGATGATGATCGATTTTTTCATTATTCGTCCTCTTCTTTTAAAGCGGGCTAGGCCAGTTCGATAGTGCCGCGCGGCAGCTTGTCTGAAAAATTGATATTGACATTGTCAAGTAAGCCCAATGATTTCAGTCTGTTGAATGAACTTTTCTTCTGGCCTAAGACAATTGAT
>Ga0102953_1000471_pt1 | contig 27900 bp, 27 predicted proteins | sample SalPon2A_C_D2_MG_FD_78509 | JGI IMG/M metagenome (GOLD analysis project Ga0102953, IMG submission 78509) | Soil microbial communities from South San Francisco under conditions of wetland restoration - Salt Pond MetaG R2A_C_D2_MG | ecosystem: Environmental > Terrestrial > Soil > Wetlands | place... | reverse complement strand
GTCGCTTAACAGACGGCCACGACGATAGCTTTGGCGGTGCGTAGCACAGGGCGTCGGGGTGCCCGGACCGCGGGTCCGGAACAGGCGAGGAGGAGGACGATGAGGACGCTGGCGAAGATCCTATTGGCCCTGGCGACGATGATGGCACTGGCGACGAGCCTGGCCCTCGGCTTCGACGAGAGTGCCGTCGACTACTCGAATCAGGACATGACGACGCTGTATGTGGCCCTCCACCACACCGGACAGGGGCTGCTCGTGAGCCTGTCCGAGGAGCAGTCGCCCGTCACGGTGGGCAGCATGGACGTCGCGGACAAGCTCACCGAGTACGACAACGGCTCGTTCACCGACGGCACCATCGCGCAGCTGCTGGGCAACCACTGCTGGGCGGCGAAGGCGTTCCCCGACCTGGTCACGCTGGAGCACGTCTCCCTGAACCTCGACAACTGGTTCACCCAGATCCGCTTCGAACTGAACCAGCCCGCGCCCACCGTCACCGCGGCCTACCTCGAACGGCTGGACGCGCTGGGCTACACGGTCACGGAGCAGCCTCTCACCAGCAACATCACGGTCTACATCGCTTCGCAGGGCAACGAGACCATCCGCATGATCGTCGCCCGCCGCGGTGATAGCACCACCCTGGTGACGCTGGCACCGGCCTGATCCCGGCGTCTGCTTCCCGTTGCGTGCCCCCGGGCACGCGCTCCCCTCCCGTCGAGGGACCATGAGCGGGCGGGGCCGGCGCCGATCGCGTCCGGCCCCGCCCGCCTTGCAGAGGGCAGCGATGGTGGACAGTAGCAGAGCCTCGGTGTTGATCGTGTCGCGGGATGAGCGGCTCCTGGCGCGCCTGGGCGAGCAGTGCCGGCGCGAGCGCCTCGGCGCGATGCGGGCCGGCAGCGTCCTCGAGACCACCGCCATGGTGCGCGGCAACGCCGCCGACGTGGTCGCGATCGACCTGGCCCTGCCGGATGAGGACGGCTTCGATGTCGTGCGCCGCCTCAGACAGGTATCCGAGGTGCCGATGGTGCTGCTTTCGGAGGACGGCGCCGGCGCCGAGGAGGAGGTCGGTCTGGCGCTGGGAGCGGACGACTTCGTCCCGCGCAGCGTGTCGCCGCGCCTGTTCGTGGCGCGGGTCAAGGCGCTCCTGCGGCGCGCTCGTCCCGCGCCCAGACCCACGCTCCTGCGCCTGGGGCGGTTGCAGCTCGACGCCGTCGAGCTGCGCGCCACCGTCGACGGCCGGGACGTGGGACTGACGCTGGCGGAGCTCCGTCTGTTGGAAGCCTTGTTGCGAAGCTCCGGCGGGGTGCTGACCCGTCGGCGTCTGCTGGAGGCGACCGGATCCGAGCGTGGCGCGAACGAACGAACGGTGGACGTGCACGTCGCCAACATCCGCCGGAAGCTGGCGCGCTTCGCCCTCGGCGGGCTGCTGCAGACGGTGCGCGGCGTCGGCTACCGGTTGACGTGGCCTGCCGGCCCGGAAGCGGCGATGGCGACCCCGGTCGCGTCGGCGGGGGACGGAGGGCCCTAGCCGACCGGCCCCGAGGGCTCTAGACTGACGCCCGAAGGGTAGCGGCCAGGGTGGAACACGCTCACCACGGCAGACTCGTTCTGCTCGCCGACCGTGATCTTCGTTTTCTCATCGCGCTGGAGGCAGCTCTCCGGCGGCAGCGCTTTCATCCGGAACGGCTTGGGGAGCGGGATGGCTGTGCCGCCGCGGTGCGTCGCTTGTGGCCGGACGCCGTGGTCCTCGCCGAGCGCGCGGGCAGTGAGCTCGCGGGGACGGCGCTACGGGCGATCCGCAGCTTCTCGGACGCGCCCGTCCTCGTCCTGGCGAGCGGCGGCGGCGCCGCCACCGAGTTGCGCTTCTTCCGGCTGGGGGCGGACGACGTGGTGTGGTTGCCGGCTTCCCCGCGGGTCGTGGCGGCGCGGGTCGCCACCCTGGTGCGGCGCGCGTCGGCCCCTCCGGAGTGCCCGGTATGGCGCCTGGGGCTGCTGGCGATCGATCGCTACCGCAACGGCGTCAGCGTGCGCGGGCAAGAGGTGGTGGTGACGCCGGCCGAGTACCGCCTGCTGGTGGTGCTGGCGGGGGCACCCGGTCGCGTCTTCAGTCGTGCCGAGCTGATCGAGGGGGCGGCGCCGGAGAGCGACGCCCTGGAGCGGACCATCGACGTTCACGTGTGCAGCCTGCGGCGCAAGCTGGCGCGCGCCGGCGCCTTCGGCGTGTTGCAGACGGTGCGGGGCGCAGGCTACCGGCTCAGCGATGCGGTGATACGCGCCTGACGCCGGCCTGGCCAGCCTGCGGCGTGAGCCGGACGGGGGCCTGTCGCGTGCGGTCGGTTCTCGACCGGCAGTTCTCGAGCGCCGATGCCAGAGCGCGGCTGCGCGACCGCCGGTCCTCAGCGGCCGGAACGGCCACCGCGACCCGGTGCCGGGGTCGTCCCACGGGCGGGGGCCGCCGTGCCGTTGGCGCCGCGCGTCTGGGGCCCGGCGCCGCGGTGACCGTTCGCCGCGCCGCGCGCCTGCGGCGTGGAGTCGGTGTTGACGCCGCCGGTGCTGACGAGGCGCTCGAACTCCTTGGGGTCGACCGAGCGGGCGAGGCCCACGTCGAAGCTGATGACCCGCTTGAGGTGGAGCTCGGCGAGGTTGGCGTCCATGGTGACCATGCCCAGCGAGCCGCCCATCTGGATTTGGGCCGGGATCTGGTGCGTCTTGCCCTCGCGGATGAGGTTGCGGATGGCGGGCGTGGCCACCAGGAACTCGTAGGCCAGGACGCGGCCGTCACCGCTCGGCTTGGGCACCAGCTGCTGGGTCAGGATGGCCTGCAGGTTGTTGGCCAGCTGCACGCGCACCTGCTCCTGCTGGGCCTCGGGGAAGACGTCGATGATGCGGTCGATGGCCTCCGCCGCGGTGTTCGTGTGCAGCGTTCCCAGCACCAGGTGGCCGGTCTCGGCCGCGGTCACCGCGGCGCCGATCGTCTCGAAGTCACGCATCTCGCCCACCAGGATCACGTCCGGCGCCTGGCGCAGCACGCTGCGCAGGGCGGCGTGGAAGTCGCGCGTGTCCTCGCCGACCTCGCGCTGGTTCACGATCGAGGTCTTGTGCTGGTGGAAGAACTCGATCGGATCCTCGACGGTGACGATGTGCTTGGCGTACTCGTCGTTGATGAGGTCGATCATGGTCGCCAGCGTGGTGGACTTGCCAGAGCCGGTGGGCCCGGTGACCAGCACCAGCCCGCGCGGCAGTCGGGCGGTGTTCGACACCTCCTGCGGCAGGCCGAGCTCCGAGAAGCTCATGACCTCCTCGGCGATGGTGCGCATGACGCCGCCCACGGAGCCGCGCTGCTGGAACACGTTGACGCGGAAGCGGCCGTGCCCCGACAGGCTGAAGGAGAAGTCGAGGTCCTTGCGCTCCTCGAAGTTGCGCTGCTTCTTCTCGTCCATCAGCGCGTACATCAGGCGCCGGGTGAGGTTGGGGGTGAGCGGGTCGTAGTCCGTCGGCCCCCAGTCCCCGTCGATCTTCAGCATCGGTGGCAGGCCCACCGTGATCAGCAGGTCGGAGGCGCGCCTTTCGATCGCCATCTTGAGCAGGTCGACGATGTCGGCCTGGATCTGGGTGGAGCGGATCTGGTCAGCCATGCGCGTCCTTCCGGCCTCCCCGCGTGCCGCGGCCTAATCCGCGGTGCGGGCGAGGACCTCTTCCAGCGTGGTGATGCCTTCGAAGGCCTTGTGGATGCCGTCCTGACGGAGCGTGTGCATGCCGTTCTTCATCGCGATGTCACGCAGATCGAAGGACGAGGCTTCCTTGACGATGGCCTTCTCGATGTCGTCGTCGACGACCAGTAGCTCATGGATGGCGTAGCGGCCGTTGTACCCGCTGCCGCCGCACTTCTCGCAACCGACGCCGCGGTAGAGCTTCTTCCCCTTGATCTCGTCCTCGGACATGCCCAGCCGCCGGAGGACATCCGGCTCGGGGGTGTACTCCACCTTGCAGTCCTTGCACACCTTGCGCACCAGGCGCTGTGCCAGCACGCCGATGAGCGACGCCGACACGTTGAACGGCTCGATGCCCATCTCGGTGAGGCGGGTGATCGCGCCGGCGGCGTCGTTGGTGTGCAGCGTGGCGATGAGCAGGTGGCCGGTGAGGGCGGCTTCCATGGAGATCTTGGCGGTCTCGTGGTCGCGGATCTCACCGACCATGATGATGTCCGGGTCCTGCCGCAGGAAGGCCCTGAGGGCGCGGGCGAAGTCCAGCCCCGCCTTCATGTTCACCTGGGTCTGGTTGATGCCCGGGATCTCGTACTCGACCGGATCCTCGATGGTGGTCACGTTGACCTCGGGCGTGGCGATGCGCTTCAAGATGCTGAAGGTCGTGAACGACTTGCCCGAGCCGGTGGGGCCGGTGATCAGGAACATGCCGTAAGGCTTCTGGATGACGTCCTGGAACCCCTGGAAGTTGTAATCGGCGAAGCCGAGCTGCTCGATCTCGGGGATGTCGGTGGCGCGCTTCAGGAGGCGCATCACGGCTTTCTCGCCGTACACCGTGGGCAAGGTCGAGAGGCGGAGATCGACCTCGGTGGTCTTGTCGCGGAAGCGCACGCGGCCGTCCTGCGGAACGCGGCGCTCGGCGATGTTGAGGCCGCCCATGATCTTGATCCTGGCGGCCATGGCGCTGGCCGTCGACTTCGGCATGGTCATGTACTCGCGCAGGGTCCCGTCCTTCCGCACCCGCACGACCACGTTCTTGGGGCGCGGCTCGATGTGGATGTCGGACATGTCGCTGATGAGGGACTCGCGGATGATGTTGTTGACGACCTTCACCAGCGCGTTGTCGTCGATGGCGCTGGTGTCCTCTTGCTCCTCGGCGGCGCCGCCGCCGACCTCCTCCACCAGGGCCTTGGCCAGCTCGTCCATGTCGGTGCCGTCGTGGTAGAAGCGGTTGATGGTGCGCGCCAGGGTGTCCTCGGTGGCGACCGCCGGTTGGATCTCCTTGCCGGTGATCAGGCGGATGTCGTCGAGCGCGAACACGTGGCGGGGGTCCTTCATGGCCACCACCAGGGTGTTGCCCTCGATGCGCACGGGCATCGCCTGGTAGCGGCGGGCGGTCTGCTCCGGCACCAGGCTCACCGCGTAGGGGTCGACCTTGACGCCGTCGTCGATGAACTCGTAGCCGAGCTGCATCGCCAGGCTGCGCGCCAGCATCTCGGGGCTGATCTTGCCGGACTGGACCAGCGTGTCCTCGAGGCGCCCGCCGCCCGCCCGCTGCTTGTTGAGGGCCTCGTCGACGTCCGTCTGGGTGACGTACCCCAGGTCCACCAGGATCTCGCCGAGCGGCTTGACGCGTCCGAGCTTGGCCTGCTCCTCGAGCGCCCTGCGCAGCTGCTCGCGCTTGAGCTTCTTGTTCATGAGGAGCGTCTCGCCGAGCCGCCCCTTGTTGTCGGCGTACATGACCTCGATGCGCTTCATGACCTCGCGCTCGGGCGCGGCCACGAACGTGACCGGCCGCTGCGCGATGGCCTCGATGTCCGGCATGCGCCGCGGGTCGGAGATGGCCACCACCAGCTCGTCCCCGTCCAGCCGGTAGGGGACGGCGCTGAACTGCACCGCGTCGAGACGCAGCAGCGTGGAGGCGAGCCGCTCGTTGACGGCTTCTGCCTCGAGCGACGGTTCGAAGGGGATGCCCATCTGCTCAGCCAGGAGCTGGGCGAGCTTGTCCTCGTCGATCGCGCCCTGGCGCATCAGGATGCGGCCCAGCAGCCCGCCCGTGCGGTGCTGCTCCTCGACCGCGCCCTGCAACGCCTCGTCGGTGATGAAGCCGCGCTCGACGGCCAGCGACCCGAGGCGTTGGCTGATGTCCACCTCGAAGTCGGGCGGAGGCTCCTGCCCCAGCTCCGGGTAGTAGGTGGCGAGCGCCCATTGGAGCTCCTTCTGGAGCGCCTGGTAGGGCTCGACCAGGCAGCCGGAGGCGTCCTCGACCTCCTCGATGGCGAGGGCGTCCAGCGGGTCCTCGAAGGCCACGCGCAGGCGGTTGCCGTCGATGGCGAAGGGCATCGCGCCGACCTCGAAGGCGACGTCCGCGGGGATCTTGCTGAGCGCCTCGGGCATGACGTCCACGCGGGGGAGGACGACCAGCGGGATACCGATGGACTCCTCGATGGCGCGGGCGATCCTTTGCTCCGAGATGACACCGATGTTGACGAGGATGTCCGCCAGGCGACCGCCCACCTCGGCGTGGCGACTGATCGCCTGCTGCAGCGACTCGTCGTTCACGTAGCCGCGCTCGAGCAGCACCGCACCCAAGCGCTTGTCACCGATGGACAGGACCGCCACGGTCACCTCCTCGCAGGATCATTCTCTCAAGGTGCCTGAGCATCCGGGTATGAGGAAGCTTACCCGGCGAGAGCGGACGTACCAGGATCGACACCAGCCCCGCCATGTTGGCCCCGAGCACGTCGGTGAACAGCTGATCGCCGATCATCGCGGTCTCCGACGGGCGCGTGCCCAGGAGCCGCAACGCCCGGCGGAAGGCCGGGGCGAAGGGCTTGCCGGACAGCGCCAGCGAGCGGCAACCGAAGCGCGCCGCCAGGGTCGCCACGCGCTCCCGCTCGCCATTGGAGAGGATGGCCACGGGGAAGCCGGCAGGGCGCAGGCCGCCGAGCCACGCCGCGACGGACGCGTCCAAGGTATCGGCCCCGGACGGCAACAGCGTGTCGTCGAGGTCGACCAGGACGCCTCGTACGCCGAGATCCCGGAGGAGCTCGGCGCTCACCTGGTGGAGCGAATCCACCATCAGGCGCGGGCGTAACATCAGCGAAGTGTAGCATGCCTCTCGCTCCCCGCGAGCGGAAGTATTCACGTTGGAGCCGGTGTTTCCGGGCTGTCGCCCGACGGCCTGGGGGTGGCGGGGCCGCCGCGGAGCGGCGGGGCGGTCGGCACGCATGGGTGGAGACCGCATCGCGGGGCAGTCTAGCGGGCCGGACCTTACGAGGTTCTTACGTCGAAGGCGTCGGTGAGCAGCGGAACGAACGTCTCGGGGTCGTCGATCCAGGGGTAGTGGCCGGCGTCGAGCAGGCTTACCAGCGCGCCCGGCATGCGCTCCAGGCCCGCCTCGGCCTGGGCGGGGTAGACGGTGGCGTCGTGCGTGCCCACCAGCAGCACCGTGGGGAGCCGCAGGGAGGCGAGCTGCGGCAGGGTGTCGAGCCGCCATACGCCCTCCGGCTCGGTCGCGTGGTGCGGCCCGAAGAGCGCCGTGGCATCGCTGTGCTCCAGGCGCATACGGCTGGACGGGTCCGGGAACTCCATCAGGTCGAAGAGCGCCTTGGCGCTGGCCCAGGAGAACGCCTGGTCCACCAGCGGCTCTGGATCGAGCGCGTCCGGCTCGGCCAGCGCGCTCTCGGGCGGCAGCGCTTCGTCCGGGCGTCCCGCCTCGTGAGCGGCGCGGCGCTGCAGCTCGCGCGCCAGCATGGGCATGGAGAGCCAGGGGTTCACCATCACCAGGCGCTCGAAGCGCTCCGGGGTTGCGAGCGCGGCCCTCACGGCGACCTGCGCACCGAAGCCATGGGCCAGCAGGCTGGCCCGGCTCACGGCGAGCGCATCGAGGACCGCTCGCACGTCGTCGGCAAGGAGGTCCACGGCGAAGTCGCGTTCGCTGTAGCTACGGCCGCCGCCGCGCTGGTCGGCATAGACCATCTGGAAGGCCCCGAGCTCGTCGCCAACCAGATCACGGAACGAGAAGCTGTTGTAACCGGGCCCGCCGTGGAGGTAGTAGACGACGGGCGCCTCGACCGGGCCCACCTGCTCGACGTAGAGGTCGGCGTCGTGACGCTCGATGTTGAGGGGCCGGTCCAGGAAGGAGACGGGCTCGGTCATGGCGTGCGGTCCGCGCTCATCCCGCCACCCGCTCGAAGGTCCACACCCGGCACCCGTCGGGCGGCGCCTGGGCGGGCGCCCGGTCGGACTCCGCGACCAGAAGGTACAGATCGGGCTCGTCCCGGCTGGCGAGCAGCGTCACCCTGGCGCCGTCCTCCTCCAGGGCGCTGCCCAGGCGGTGCAGGCGGTCGCGTGCCTGCGGCCCGTGCAGCTCGAAGAAGCGTGTGCGCATCGGCGTTCCCGTCATGTACACAGTGTAGGTCCTCAGCGTAGGCGCCGTGACCGGCGGGGAGGCGTTCCCGGCGCATGGCCTGTGGCGCGGTCGCGGAATGTGGCGACGCTCCCACCGGTCGTGCCGGGGGTGCGTGCTAGCATGACGCATGCAAGGCTAGTGAGCGGCGCCGGCCCCTTTGGACCGCGCCGCTCTCGCTTTGCTGCCCGTCTGGTACCGCCAGACCCTCCCGGAGGTGGCGTCATGGACGAGCAAGGCTATCGACCCCGCCAATCGCGCATCGTCTCGGGCGCGCGCGCTCCCACACGACGGCCCAGGCGGCGTACGCTCTCGGAGCTACGCCCGTGGGTGAGGCAGGGGCGCTACCGCATCGGCAGCCACGCCGCCAAGCACGCCACATGTGAGGGCTTCACCGAGACCGACATCGTGCAGACCGTGCTGTACGGTCGTGAGCTGATGCGCTACTGGGACGACGAGCGCTTGCTGGTGCTCGGGTACCTGCCGGTGAGCGCCAGCGTCAAGATCCCTCTCCACGTGGTGGTGGAGTACCGTACGCACCGCTGGGTGGACGTCGTGACCGCGTTCATCCCGCAGGACCCGCACCGCGTACCGTCTCGTGCCCGCCTCGCCGAGGCGCTTCGCTACGATCGCGATCAGCCGCGGAGCCGGGTGGTGGGGCCGAGCGGGTCCGGGCACTGACGGCGCCGGCGCGGCACTCCGCGCCCGCCTCCCGTCACCCCGTGGTCCAGCCGTAGACCCGCGCCGCGTTGGCATCGAGAACGGGCTCCAGCTCGTCGAGCGCGACCCCTCGCACGCGCGCCAGCGCCTCCGCGGTGTACCGCACGTTGGCGGGCGTGTTGCGTTTGCCGCGCCTGGGCTCGGGGCTGAGGTACGGGCTGTCCGTCTCCACCAGCAGCCGGTCGAGAGGCACGCGGAGGGCGGCGTCGCGCAGCGCCTGGGCGTTCTTGAAGGTGAGGTTCCCGGCGAACGACACCATCCAGCCCAGCTCCAGCCCCTTTCCCAGGAGCCCGGCGTGGCCGTTGAAGCAGTGCAGGATGCCGCGGCGGTGGCCGGCAGCGCCGATGGCCTCGGCCGCCGCCCGCGAGGCATCGTCACCGCCCCGAGCGTCACGGACGTGCAGCACCAGCGCCTTGTCCAGACGGGCGGCCAGCTCGGCGTGCCAGTCGAAGGCGCGCCGTTGGCTCTCCAGCGTCTCGTCGTCCCAGTGCGTGTCGAAGCCGGTCTCCCCGATCCCTACCACGCGGGCGTGCTCGGCCATGGCCTCGACCTCGCGGCGCACGTCTTCGGCGTCGGCGTCGGAGGCGTTGTTGGGGTGGATGCCGAGCACCGCCCACACGCTGTCGTGGGCCTCGGCCAGGCGCAAGGCGGCGCGGTCGCTCTCGAGCGTGGTGCCGACGGTGACGATGGCGCGCAGCCCGGGATCGATGGCGGCGACGGGATCGTCCAGGCCGTCGAGGTGGCAATGACTGTCGATCATGGCGCCACCATAACGGCCGGCGCGTGCCGCCCCGGTCGCGGGTTGGGGGGAAGCCCGACGCCACTCGCTTACCCGGCCCGGTCTCCGCGCGGCCAGCGTTCGCGTCGAGGACGGCATCGGAGATGAAAGACTGTGAGAATCCTGTAAGAGGGCCGCTGCTAGACTCCGACCAGCTTGGGAGACCCGTCCATGCCAGGAGAGCGAGGAGCCAAGGTGGTACAAGCACAGGGAACGAGCACGCAGACCTTGCGTACCCTCAGCAACGAGGAGCTGTCCGACATCATCGCCAGGTGCGAGAGCGCGATCGCCGACGGCACCGCCGAGATCGAGGACTTCGAGGCTTTCGTGCTGTGCCAGAAGGAGCTCGCCAGGCGGACCTGGGCCTGATCACCGTCGAAGTACACCGGAAGCCTTTCACAACCGCGATGAGGCGCGCGTGCGTAGCATGGGCCGTGCTCGCACGCGCGCTCTCTCATGTCGCCTGGCGGTTGCGCCCGGCGCGTCGCTGCCTGGTCGGAGCCTGTCGCTCCCGCCCCCTGCAGGGCGCCGCGCCGGCGCTGCTGCTGGCGGTGCTGCTGGCGGCGTGCGCTCCGGCGCTCAGCGCAGCACCCGCAGCCGGAGCGGTCGCCGGCAGCTCTGCCGGGACCGGCGGCACCTCGTCCGGCGGGACCGCCGTCGCCCCCGCGGACGGCTCGGGCACGGCCGGCGACCCGACCGCCGCCACGCCGCCGGCGGCCGGAACCTCGCCGATCCGCGCGGATCTCGCCCGCACCGCCGACACGGCTGCGGCGGATACCGTGATCGGCGTGCCCGACGCTACCGTCACCCTGGTGGACGCGGCGACGTCCGCGAGCGCCGGGAGCGCCCCGTCCTCCCCGCCGTCCGGCCCCAGCGCGGAGGCAGCCCCAGCCGCGGCGGATCCGCCGGCACCATCCCCTGCGACCGGGCTGGCCGCCGGGGTGCAGGTGGGGATCGCCTCCTGGTACGGCCCCAACTTCGCCGGAAGGCTCACCTCCGACGGCGAGGTCTTCGACCCCAGCAAGCTCACCGCCGCGCACCGCACCTTGCCGTTCGGCACGCTGGTCAAGGTCACCAACCTGGTCAACGGCGAGAGCGTGGTGGTCCGCATCAACGACCGCGGGCCGTTCAAGCCGAACCGCATCATCGACCTCTCCGAAGGCGCAGCCAAGGCCATCGGCATGTTCCGGATGGGCGTCGCTCGCGTGCGGCTCGAGCCGCTGTCCCTGCCCGACGGCGTGGTCCGGCTGGGCGTGGACAGCAAGCTCCAAGGGTATGAGGTGCTCTCCCGCTTCCACAGGGTCGGCCAGCTGCTGCTGCTCTCCCGGCGCAACGGCGCCAACCCCGTGGTGGTGCGCGTGGTCGGCACCGACGTCCCGCCGGAGAGCGGCGCCGACGTGCTGGTAGCCAGCAACGTCTACGCCCTGATCGGCTCCCAGGCCCACGTCCAGGACCGCTGACCCCGCGTCACGCCGCGGGCTCGCGCCGGCATCCCGCCGCCAGCTCGCCTGCCAGGGCCGCCACGCGTTCGGTGGCGCCGCTCGGATGCCCGGCCTCCGCCTCGTCCTGGATGGCGCGGATGAGCGCCGAGCCGACCACCACGCCGTCGGCCACCGCCGCCACGCGCGCCGCGCTGGCGCGTGACGCCACGCCGAAGCCCACGGCGACGGGCAGCCCGGAGGCGGCCCGCGTGCGTGCCACGAGGTCGCTGACGTCCTCGGGCAGCGAGGCCCGCTCGCCGGTCACGCCGGTCACCGACACCGCGTAGACGAAGCCGCGACAGGCCTCCGTCACGGTGGCGATGCGCCGCTCCGTGGAGGTGGGGGCGACCAGGAAGACGGTGTCGAGGTCGGCCGCGCGCGCGGCCGGCAGCAGCGCCCCCGCCTCGTCGGGCGGCAGGTCGGGCAGGATCATGCCGTCGGCGCCCACCTGCCGAAGGGCCCGCACGAAGCCCGCCTCGCCGCCGTGTCGGAAGCAGAACACCGGGTTGTAGTAGGTCATCACGGCGATGGCGGTGTCCGTCCCGCGCCGGAGCTCCGCCACCATGGCGAGCGTGCGCTCGGTGTCGACGCCGCAGCGCAGCGCCGCCTCGCTGGCACGCTGGATGGTGGGCCCGTCGCCGAGCGGGTCGGAGAAGGGCAGCCCGACCTCCAGCACGTCGGCGTGCCGCAACAGCGCCTCGGCGTACGCGGGGAAGCGTTCGGGGTCGGGGAAGCCGGCGGTGATGAAGGGGACGAACGCCGCGCGGCCCTGGTCGCGGGCTCGGGCGAAGGCGCGATCGATGCGGCTCATTGGGGTACCTCCTCGCCCGCCGCCGCTCGCTTCAGGCGCATGACCTCGGCGACGTCCTTGTCGCCGCGCCCGGAAAGGTTGACCACCACCACCGCGTCCTCCGGGAGCGTGGGCATCAGGGTACGCAGGTGGGCGATGGCGTGGGCGCTCTCCAGCGCCGGGACGATGCCCTCGGCGCGCGCCAGCAGCTCGAAGGCCGCCAGCGCGTCGGCATCCTCGACCGCCACGTACTCGGCGATCCCGTGGTCGGCGTAGTAGCAGTGCTCCGGGCCGACGCCCGGGTAGTCGAGCCCGGCCGAGATCGAGTGGGCAGGGGTGATCTGCCCGTCGTCGTCCGACAGCAGGTACATCAGCGAGCCGTGGAGCACGCCGCGCTTGTGCCTCGAGATGCTGGCGGCATGCGCGCCGCTGTGCAGGCCGCGCCCGGCGGCCTCGACTCCGATCATGCGGGGGCGCTCGGCGGCGGGCAGGTAGGCATAGGGCGCGAACAGTCCGATGGCGTTGCTCCCACCTCCCACGCACGCCAGGAGCACGTCCGGCACGCGCCGGCCTTCGGCGGCCTCGAGCTGCTGCATGGTCTCGACGCCGATCACGCTCTGCAGGTCGCGCACCAGCATGGGGTAGGGGTGCGGCCCCACCACCGAGCCGAGGATGTAGAAGGTGTCCCGGACGTTGGTCACCCAGTCGCGGATGGCCTCGTTGGTGGCGTCCTTCAGGGTGCGGGTGCCGCTCGCCACCGGGCGCACCTCGGCACCCAGCAGCTGCATGCGGAAGACGTTCATCTCCTGCCGGCGGACGTCCTCCTCGCCCATGTAGACCACGCACTCCAGGCCGAACAGGGCGGCGGCGGTGGCGGCCGCCACGCCGTGTTGCCCGGCGCCCGTCTCGGCCACGACGCGCCGCTTGCCCATGCGCCGGGCGAGCAACGCCTGGCCGACGGTGTTGTTGATCTTGTGGGCGCCGGTGTGGTTCAGGTCCTCGCGCTTGAGGTAGATGCGGCCGCCGCCCACGGCCTCGGCGAGGCCATCGGCACGGTACAGCCTGCTGGGTCGGCCGACGTAGTCGCGCAGGCAGTCGGCCAGCCCGGTCTGGAAAGCATCGTCGGCGCGTGACTCGGCATAGGCCGCGGCGAGCTCGTCGAGCGCGGGGATGAGCGTCTCGGGAACGTAGCGGCCGCCGTAGGCGCCGAAGCGCCCGCGGGCATCGGGGAGCGGGAACATGGGGCCTCCTCGGTTGTCGGAAGATCGGCTGGGAAAGGGCGGCTCAGGCGCGTGAAGGGCGCCACCAGCGCTGGTGGCGCCGCTTGAAGCTGCGTGGCGTGCGCACCCGGGCTCTCGGCCGCATGCGCCAGTCTATGCCCGCGCTCCGGGGGTGACAAGTGAGCGTGCCGGCGCCGGCTCGGGGAGCGCCGCGGGCCTCGCGGGCGAGCCGGCGCGGGCATTCGTCTCAGGCCGTCAGCCAGGCCGAGGCGTCCGCCTCGAGCCGTACCGGGCCGGGCCGCAGCGACGCGAGGTCGAAGGCGGCGAGCAGCTCGGCGGCGCTCGCCGCCCGCAGCTCCGGGAGGAGGCCGAGCCCGAAGGCGAGGAGGCCCAGCACGCGTTCCGGCGGCACGCCCGCGGCACGCAGGGCGTGGAGCGTGCCGGCGCCGGTGCGTTTGGCGAGCCGCCTGCCTTCCGTGTCCAGCAGCAAGGGCAGGTGGAGGAAGGCCGGCGGCACCAAGCCGAGCGCCCCGTAGAGCACCAGCTGCACGGCGGTCGAGGGGAGCAGGTCGTCACCGCGCACGACCTCGGTGACGCCCATGGCGCCGTCGTCCACGACGGTCGCGAGCTGGTACGCCCAGAGCCCGTCGGAGCGACGCACCAGGATATCGCCGAAGTCGCGGCCGGCGACGAACCGCTGAGGGCCGGCGAGCGCGTCCTGGAAGCGCACCTCCCCCGGCTCGACGCGCAGCCGCAGGCTGGGCGTGCGCCCCTGGGCCCGCTTGCGGGCGGCCACGGCCGCGTTGGCGCGCCGCTGCGCCTCGCCGTACACGGGAGCGAGGCCGTGCGGAGCGCTGGCGACCTCCTGCAGCTCCTTGCGCGACAGGTAGCACTCGAACAGCCTGCCGGTGGCTCGCAGCCGCTCCAACGCCTGCCGGTAGCGCTCGCTGCGCTGGCTCTGGCGGTAGGGGCCGTTCCCGCCGCCGACGTCCGGGCCCTCGTCCCACGTCAGGCCCAGCCAGCGGAGCTCCTCGAGGTTGCCCAGAACTGCCTCCTCGACGGTCCGCGGGGCGTCGAGATCGTCCACGCGGAGGATCAGGCGGCCGCCGGCGCTGCGCGCCCGCAACCACGCCACGAGCGCGCTGCGGGCGTTGCCGAGGTGCAACCAGCCGCTGGGGGAGGGGGCGTAGCGGCCACGGTAGCCGGTGGCGCCGGAGGGGCTGGGCGCGGGCATCGGCACGGGACCTGGCGGCCCGGCCGCACGCGCGGCCGGGCCGCCGGCTGGGCTCAGACCGCCTTGCCGACCTTCGCCATGGCTTCCAGCATCGCCGAGCCCATGTCGCTGGGCGTCTGGGCGACCACCACGCCGGCCGCCTGCAGCGCCTCGATCTTGTCCTTGGCGGTGCCGCGCCCGCCGGAGATGATGGCGCCGGCGTGGCCCATGCGCTTCCCGGGAGGGGCGGTGGTGCCGGCGATGAACGCCGCCACCGGCTTGCGCATGTTGGCGCGGATCCAGGCGGCCGCATCCTCCTCGGCCGACCCGCCGATCTCGCCGATCATGATGACGCCTTCGGTGGCGGGGTCGGCGTTATACAGCTCCAGCACGTCCACGAAGTTGGTGCCGTTGACCGGGTCGCCGCCGATGCCCACGGCGCTGGTCTGGCCCAGGCCGTTGTCGGTGAGCTGCTTGACGGCCTCGTAGGTGAGCGTCCCGGAGCGGCTGACCACGCCGATGCGCCCGCCCTGGTGGATGTAGCCCGGCATGATGCCGATCTTGCAGGCGTGCGGGGTGATCACGCCCGGGCAGTTGGGGCCGATCAGGCGGGTGCCGGAGCCCTCCAGCACGCGCTTGACCTTGACCATGTCCATGATCGGGATGCCCTCGGTGATGACCACCACCAGCGGGATGCCGGCATCGGCGGCCTCCAGGATGGCGTCGGCGGCACCTGGCGGCGGCACGAAGATCACGCTGGCATTGGCGCCGGTGGCGGTCACCGCCTCGCGCACGGTCCTGAAGATCGGCAGCTCGACGGAGTAGCGGTCGTCGCGTCCCGGCACGCCGCTGTGGTCGGTCTCGCCCTCGAAGCGTTCGGTCTCGCCGCCCCGCTTGGGGTGGACGGCCGCCACCATGGCGGTGCCGTAGGCGATGGCCTTGTCGGTGTGGAAGCGGCCGGCGCTGCCCAGCCCCTGCACCAGGACCTTGGTGTTCTCGTCGACGAGGATGCTCATCGGGCCAGCTCCACGATCTTGCGTGCGCCGTCCTTCATGTCGTCGGCCGCGATGAGGTTGAGTTCCGACTCCGAGAGGATCTTCTTGCCCAGGTCCACGTTGGTGCCTTCCAGCCTGACCACCAGCGGCACCTTCAGACCCACCTGCTTGACGGCCGCGATGACGCCGTTGGCGATGGTGTCGCACTTCATGATGCCGCCGAAGATGTTGACGAAGATGCCCTTCACGTTGGGGTCGCGCGTGATGATCGTGAACGCCGCGGTGACGTTCTCCTCGGTAGCGCCGCCGCCGACGTCGAGGAAGTTCGCGGGCTCGCCGCCCACCTGCTTGATGGTGTCCATGGTGGCCATGGCCAGCCCAGCGCCGTTGACCAGGCACCCCACCGTGCCGTCGAGCTTGATGAAGCTCAGGCCGTACTTGCCCGCCTCGACCTCGGCCGCGTTCTCCTCGCTCAGGTCGCGCATCTCGACCACGTCCGGATGGCGGAAGAGGGCGTTGTTGTCGAAGCTCATCTTCCCGTCGAGCGCCATGACGGAGCCCTGCTTGCCGACCACCAGCGGGTTGATCTCGAGCATGTCGGTGTCGAGGGCCTCGGCGGCGGAGGCCAGGGCCTTCAGGAAGCGGACGCCGTTCTTGAAGGCGTCGCCCTCCAGGCCCAGGGCGTAGGCCAGCCGGCGGGCCTGGAAGTCGGCCAGCGACGCCGCCGGGTCCACCGTCTCCCGGAGGATCTTCTCGGGCGTGCTGGCGGCGACCTCCTCGATCTCCATGCCGCCCTCGGTGGACGCCATCACGACGTTGCGGCCCGTCTGCCGGTCGAGCACCACCGACACGTAGAGCTCCCGGGCGATGTCGATGCCCTGCTCGATGTAGACGCGGTTGACCTGCTTGCCCTCGGGCCCGGTCTGGACCGTGACCAGGGTGGACCCGAGCATCCTCTCGGCGAGCTCGCGCACGCGCGCCTCGGCTGCCTCCACGCCGCCCTTCACGCCGTCGGTGACGACATTGACGCCGGGCAGGTCGGGGTGCTCCTTGAACCGGCCCTTGCCGCGGCCGCCGGCGTGGATCTGCGACTTGACGACCACCACGGGATGCCCGCCAGCCTCCACGACCGGGCGCACGGCGGCCGCCGCTTCGTCGGGCGTGGTCGCGACCCGCCCCACCGGCACGGCGATGCCCCGCGCCTTCATGAGCTGCTTGGCTTGGTACTCGTGAATCTTCAAGGGTGACCTCCAGCTGACGTCCTGAAACCGACCCAGGGTAACGCCCCCGCAGGCGCGGGGCCAAGCGCCGGCACACGCGGCCGACACCGGAGCCCCGCCGCACGCCGCCTGCTGACCGGCATGCTGGCGGGCGCCCGCCCCTTCCGTAGGTGTGGAGCGCTTCAACGCCGCCGTCCCGCGGGGGCGGTAGCATGCGGCATGGTGCGCACAGCCATCCTCACCGTCAGCGACCGCGGCGCGGCCGGGCAGAGGGAGGACACCTCCGTGCAGGAGATCCGTCGCCTTCTGCAGGGCGGGCCCTTCGTGGAGGTCGACTACCAGATGGTCCCTGACGAGCAGGCCATGATCCGTGCCAAGCTGCGGCTCTGGTGCGATCAGGACACCGTCGACCTCGTCCTCACGACGGGCGGAACCGGCCTCGCTCCGCGGGACCGGACGCCGGAGGCTACCCGCGAGGTGATCGAGCGCGAGGTCCCCGGCCTGGCCGAGCTGATGCGCGCCCACGGCGCGCTGCAGAACCCCAAAGCGATGCTGTCGCGTGCCCTGGCGGGCGTGCGCCGCAACACGCTGATCGTCAACCTCCCGGGCAGCCCGCGCGGGGCGGGCCAGTCGCTCGAAGCGATCATCGGGGTGCTGCCCCACGCGGTCGACACCATCCTGGGGGAGAAGCGCAGCGCTCCCGAGTCCTGGCACAACTGACCGCCGGACGCACCGTGCGCGGCCTGCCGGCAGGCCGCGCCGGCGTGTAGCATGGCCGCGTGACGATCCTGGCGCTGGTCCTCTTCATCCTGTTCCTGCTCGTCGGCCTGGTGGGCGTGGTGGTGCCGATCCTGCCGGGCGTGCCGCTCGCCGCCGTGGGCGCGGTGCTGGCGGCCTGGATGGTGGGTTTCCACCGCTTCGGGCTGACGCCGCTGTTCTCGATCCTGGGGCTCGCGGTGCTGGCACAGCTCATCGATCTGGGCGGCAACTGGGTCGGAGCGCGCTTCTACGGGGCCGGGCGGGCGGGGCTGTGGGGAGGCGTGCTCGGGTCGCTGGCAGGGCTGCTGTTCTTCCCGCCCTTCGGCTTCCTGGTGGGGGCTCTGGTGGGCGCGGTGCTGTTCGAGCTGGTCGCCGGCCGGCCCGTGGACGAGGCGTTGCGCGCCGGCATCGGCGCCTTCGTGGGGGCGCTCGGCGGCACCGTCGTCAAGCTGCTCATCGTGATGGCGATGGCGGTGGTGGGGATCCCGCGGTTGCTGTGAGGCGCGCGGGGCCGACCGCGCGAGCGGGCGCGATGTGAGCCCCGGGGTGGCGGCACACGCCTCGGCGGCTGGTAAGCTCTGGACTTGAGTCGCAGGCGAGGCATGGTCCGGAGTGCCCGGCGCCGGCTGGGCGCGAGAGGGCGCGTGGGCCGCCGGCCTGCCGCTGGGATGGCGAGAGGACGACTGCATGGATCCGATCATGGTTCACATCGGGCCCCTGGCGATCCGCTGGTACGGCTTCCTGATCGCGCTCGCCGTCTTGATCGGCGCGCTGTGGGGGCTGCGCCTGGCCGAGCGCCGCGGACTCGACCCCGACAAGCTCCTCGACTCCGCGGTGTGGCTGGTGCTCGCGGGCATCATCGGCGCGCGGCTGGTGTACGTGGTGACCAGCCCCTCGGCCTTCTTCGGGCCCGGCGGCCACCCGCTCGACGCCTTCAAGGTGTGGCAGGGAGGCATCAGCATCCACGGCGGCATCCTCGGGGTGCTGTTCGCGATGTGGCTCTACAGCCGCAGCCAGCGCATCAACATGTGGGCCTACATGGACGTGCTGACGCCGCTGGGCGCGCTCGGCATCATGGCTGGCAGGATCGGCAACATCATGAACGGCACGGACACCGGGGGCCGGCTCACCGACCTCGCCATCGGCATCGACTGGCCGAAGCCCGGCACGCCGTTCCTGGACGGCGTCGGGCGCGCGGTGTTCGGCAAGGAGCTGTGGCGCTACGCGCCGCCCGCCTGCAGCACCGTGCCGGTGGGGCAACCGTGCCACATCCACTTCGCCCAGGCCTACGGCTTCTTGGTCGGCTTCCTCGTGCTGTTCATCGTGCTCTGGGCGCTGCGGCACAGCCGCGCGCCGGGGTACGCCTTCTGGCAGTTCGCGTTGTGGTACTCGGTGCTGCGCAGCCTGCTCGAGGAGCCCTTCCGCGACAACCCGCTGTTCTGGAAGGTCTACGACAACGCCCAGGCCGGCATCGGCTTCTTCACGCTGACGCAGCTCGCCAGCATCCCCATCGTGCTGTTCTCCATCTACATGCTGTGGAGGATCCACAGGCGCGAGCGGAGGTCGGCCCGGCCCGCGGGAGGTGATTGACGGTGGCGGAGCCTCCGGTTGCCGTGCTGGTGTTCGCGGCGGGTCAGGGAACGCGCATGCGCTCCAGCCTGCCCAAGGTGCTCCATGAGGCGGCCGGAAGGCCGCTCCTCGGCCACGTCCTGGCCGCGGCACGGGCGCTGGACCCCGACCGTCTGGTGGTGGTCGTGGGCCACGGCGGCGAGCTGGTACGGGAGCGCTTCGCAGGCGCCGGCGTCGAGTTCGTCGAGCAGACCGAGCAGCGCGGGACGGGCCATGCCCTGCTGACGGCGCGCGGCGCTCTGGAGGGCTTCCGAGGCAGCCTGGTGGTGCTCTACGGCGACCAGCCCATGGTAGCGGCGGGCACCCTGCAGGACCTGGTCGCCGAGCACCGCCGCGCCGGCGGCGCGGTGATGCTCAGCTACCAGGTGGAGGATCCCTCGGGGCTGGGGCGCGTGGTGCGCTCGGCGGGCGGCGAGGTGTTGCGCGTAGTGGAGGAGAAGGACGCCGGCGACGAGGAGCGCGCCATCCGCGAGGTGTATCCGGGAGCGATCTGCTTCGACGACGCCGTGTTCGACCTGGCCGAGAACCTCAGCGACGACAACGCCGCCGGCGAGTACTACCTCACGGACATGGTCGATCTCTACCGCCGCAGCGGGCGCGGCCTGCGGGCCCACCGCGGCCACGACGAGATGAGGCAACTGGTGGGCGTGAACACCCGCGCAGAGCTGGCGCGCGCCGAGGCGCTGCTGCGCGCTCGCACGCGGGCGCGCTGGCTCGAGGCGGGGGTGACCATGCAGGCGCCGGACACCACCTTCCTCGACGACACCGTGACGTTGGCGCGCGACGTGGTGCTCGAGCCCGGGGTGCTCCTGCGCGGCGACACGCGCGTGGGCGAGGGCGCGCGCATCGGCGCTTACGCCGTGCTGGACGAGTGCACGGTGGAGCCGAACGCGGCGGTGCCCCCGCTCACCCGCGCGCACGCCGAACGCTTCAGGGCGTCCTGAGCGCAGCCCGGTGCCCGGATAGGGAGAGGGCGCGCCACGCCTCGGCGCGCGCCGCATGGCGGGCCGGCCGCCCGACCGTGGCGCATGTGGTTCTCGCGGGGGCCCGCGTGACGGACCGGTCGCGGCGATTGCTCAGTCGTCGGCGCCGGGCGCCCCGCCGCCCTCCACGGTGTGGGTGGTGTACGGCTCGTCCTCGGGGCACTCCATGGTCTCGAGCCTGAGGTGGTGCAGCCGGAGCCGGGCGCTCTCGGTGTAGAAGCCTACCCGCCCCTCGTTGAAGCGCTCGTCGGACAGGGTGAGGAGCACCGCGCCGTCGAGCGAGAACTCCAGGTAGGAGCCGTAGGCCAGCAGCACGAACGGGTGCGGGTCGCCGTGCGCGACGTAGAAGTTCGATTGCAGCGGGATGTAGTCGAAGGCGCGCTCCACGTCCCCGCCCGGGTGCGCCGCCCAGGCGCGCAGCTGGGCGATGCCCTTGTGGAGGTCGAGGCTGAGGTAGTAGCCGTCGCCGTTCTCGTCGATGCGCAGCACCAGGCCGATCTTGCCCGCGCCGTCCATGTGGAGCTCGCCGTGCAACCGGAAGTCGCGGTGGCGGCCCTCGAGCAGGAAGGTCTCGAAGCCGCTGTCGGTGCCGAAGCGGGCCACGCCGTCGTCGACCTCGCTCACCGCCGTATCGATACCGAACAGCGGTTCCAGCGGCAACAGCTCGTCGGCGTCACGGGTGCGCGAGACGCGCGAGTCGAAGCCCGAGAAGCTCGCCAGGTACAGCTCGCCGCGCTCGTCCGCCTTGAGCTCCTTGGGCGGCGGCAGCAGGTGCTGCCCGTCCGTGACCTGGCCCTTGAAGAAGAAGTTCCACACCAGCAGCCGGTCCTCGTCGCGCGACACGCGGGCGGCGTAGTTCCCCTGCGGCAGCAGCACGTTGTCGGAGAAGTTGAGGTAGGGGCCCTCGAAGCGGTCGGCGTACCAGTAGTGGACCTTGACGTCCTCGCGGATGGAGCCGAGGAGGTACCAGCGCCCGTCCAGCTGGACCGGCACGGGCACCTCGATGTCGTCGTAGCGGCTGGGATGGAAGAGGGGCTCGCGGGGCTCGAAGCGGTCGGGGGCCACCTCCTCCAGCAGCGCCACGGCGCCGCGGCGGATGACCGGCCCCCGCTCCACGCGCCCCGCCGCCAGCAGATAGCCCTTGCCGTCGACGCGCAGGTAGTAGGGGTCGCGGAAGCTGACCCAGTGGCGGCCCTCGTCGATGTCGTGCTCGTAGGGCGCCGCCGTGAGCTCCAGCGGGAAGGCGCCCGACTCGTCCTTGTGCCAGTCGAAGAGGTTGGCCGACCGCGCCAGCCCGACGCGTTGCACGCGGCCGCGATCGCGCATGCTGAGCCCGGTGTAGAACATGCGCCACCCGCCGCTGACGTGAGGGTCGGGGGACACGCTCATGGTCCACAGCATGTCGTCGTCCCAGCCGCCGGGGTCGTTGATGAAGATGGCGTTCTCCACGCGCTCCCAGGACAGCCCGTCCTCGGACACGGCGTGCGCGATGTAGTCGTGGTTGGGGAGCACCAGATGGAACAGGTGGTAGAGGCCGCCGTGCCGGACGACCTCGACATCGCCGATCTCGCTCACCCGGAAGCCGAAGCCTGCATACACCGAACTCACACCCCCTTCGTCGCGGTCACGCGGGCGCGGACCCTTCGCGCTCGTCGACGGCGGCCGCGTCGCCCACGAAGCCGTAGTGACGCAGGCCTTCCAGCACGCCTCGGGCGAGCGCAGCGTCGGCGAAGTAGATGCCGCGCCGTCCCCGGAGCTCGGCCAGCTCGGGGGCATGGTTGCCCACCACGATGCCGCTGAAGCGCGCCGCGAGCATCTCCGTGTCGTTCCCGGAGTCGCCGGCGACGGCGACGTCACGCGGGCTGAGCCCCCACTTGCGCGCCAGGTAACGGATGGCCTTGCCCTTGGACGCCCGCGACGGCAGCAGGTCGAGGAACGCCCCGCCCGAGTGCACCACGGTCGCCTGTACACCCGCTTGCGACAGCGCCCGTCGCACCTCCTCGAGGCGCTCGGCGGCCTCGTCGCCGCCGGCCCGCAGGTAGTAGCTGACCTTGAACGGGCGCTGCGCATGCTCCGGCTGCGGCTCCAGGAACTCCAGCCCGGAGAGCGCCTCGCGCACGCCCTCCGGCCGCCAGCCGTGCGCCAGGTAGTGGGCGTATCCGAGGTCCTGGACGGCTTTGGGCCCGTAGTAGATCTCACTGCCGACGGCGCAGATGAGCACCTCGGGGTCGGGGATGGCGTGCGATGCCAGGGCGTCCCGTACCTGCTCGAGGTTGCGGCCGGAGGCCACGGCGAAGGCCAGCCCGCCCTGCCGCAGCGCCTCGCCGAGGGCCCGCAGCCCCTCCACGTCATCGCCGCCGTCCTCGTCGATGAGGGTGTGGTCGATGTCGCTCACCAGCAGGCGCCGCCCGCGGTGGAGGTGCTGGCCCGCGCCGGTGCGCCAGGGCGCCCGCCGCAGCTCGTCGAGGCGGCCGCGGAGGGTGCCGATCTCGCGCAGGTAGCTCTCCGCGTGCGCCTCCCAGGCGTAGTGCCTGCGTACCCCCTCGATGCCGTTCTCCGAGTAGCCGTCCCACTCGTCGTGGTTCACCAGGACCCGCTTGAGCGCTTCCTGGATGGCGGAGGTGTCGCTGGCGTCGACCAGGATCCCGCTGCGGCAGTTGGCGATGATGTCCTGCGGGCCGCCGTGGTCGGTCGACACCACCGGCAGGCCCGACGAGCTCGCCTCGATCAAGGTGATGCCGAAGTTCTCCACCAGCGCCGGGTTGATGAAGACGCCGCGGCTGGCGGCCGCCAGCCGGTAGAGCACCGGGATGTCGGTGTCGGGGTCGTGCTTCTTGGGCAGCGCCAGGCGCCCGTAGAGGTCGTAGCGGTCCATGAGCAGGAGCATGCGGGTGAGCACCTCCTGCTCGTTGTCGTCCATCTGCGTGATGTCCTTGCGCACCCCGGCGAAGATCGCCAGGTTGGCGATCTGCTGGAGCTCCTTGTCCTCTCCGTAGGCGGTCAACAGGCCGTCGATGTTCTTGCGGCGGTCCGGCCGGCTGATGGCCAGGATCAGCGGCTTGTTGGGATCGTACAGGAACCGTGCGATCTCCTGGCGCTGCCGCACGCGGGCGCGGACGACCTCCTCACCCGGGTCGAACGCCTCGTCGAGGTCGTAGTAGAAGGGGTAGAACTTGCCGACCTCGATGCCGGGCGGGATGACGGTGTAGTTGGCGTTCGGGGTGGCCTCGTAGAGCTCGTAGCCGCGGTGCACCTCGTGGTTGGTGCTGGCGATGACCAGATCGGCCTTCTCCAGCACCTCCTCTTCCACCGCGATGCGGTGGTTGATGTGGTACTGGCGGTCGATCTCCTCCTCGCTCATGCCGGCGCGGCTCAACACGCGCAGCTTGTTCCTCCCCAGCGAGTGGCCGGTGAAGATCAGAGGCACGCCCAGCACGCTGGCGAGCTGCAGCGCAACGTAGCCGGCGTCGGCGTAGTGGCCGTGGACCACGTGGGGGCTGATCCCGCGTTCGCGGTTGAAGCGCAGCACGCCCTCGACGAACTCGTCCAGCAGGGGCCACAGCAGCTCCTTGCGCCGGTAGCGCGTGCCGCCGGCCTTGATGCGCACCAGGCGGGCGTGCGGCCCGAGCTCCTCGAGGGGCGTGGCGTAGTCGTCCGACAGGCGCGGATCGTCGATCAGGCGGGTGAACAGGTCGACCTGCTCGACCTCCTCGCAGCGACCGAGCGCCCGTGCCAGCTCGACCACGTACTTGGTCTGGCCGCCCGTGTCGGCGTCTCGTCCGAGCTCCAGGTCCCGGCCTCGGATGAGGCCGTGGACGCTGAACATCTGGATGATGAGGCCGTGAGTGTCGTTCGCCTCTTCGCTGCCTCGCATGATCGGCGGTTGCCCTCCCGTTCAAGGCTAGCAGACGCTCTCCGCCGGCTCCGTAAGGGGCGATGGGCCGCGGCCGGCGGCGGGTGCTATCCTGCACCGCGGAGGAGAGATGCCGCTGTTCGACAAGCCCCCTGCGGTCCTGGCGCTGGAAGACGGCACCGTCTACTACGGCTACGCCTTCGGCTCCCCGGGCCGGAGCGTCGGTGAGGTCGTGTTCAACACCTCGATGACCGGCTACCAGGAGATCCTGACCGACCCCAGCTACAAGGGTCAGATCGTCACGATGACCTACCCTCACATCGGCAACTACGGCGTGAGCGTGTACGACATGGAGTCGAACCGCCCTTACGCGCAGGGGTTCATCGTGCGCGAGTTCAGTCGCACGGCGTCCAACCACCGGGCCAACCAGGACCTGCAGAGCTTCATGGAGCAGCACCGCATCGTCGGGATCGAGGGCATCGATACCCGCGCGCTCACCCGCCGGCTGCGGACCGGCGGCGTGGTCAAGGGGGTCATCCACCACGGCAGCGTCGACGCGGAGCTCGAGGCAGAGCTGGTGCGCATCGCGCGCGACCACGAGGACATCGACGGCCGCGACATGACGCCGGAGGTCACGACGCCGCTGCCGTACGCCAGGCCGTCGTTCCGCGACAACCCGCGGGTGGTGGTGATGGACTTCGGCATCAAGCACTCCATCGTCTACAAGCTCGAGCAGGCGGGCGCCGAGGTGATCGTGGTGCCGGCCCAGACGACGCCGGCGCAGATCATGGCGCTGGACCCCTTCGGGCTGGTGCTGTCCAACGGCCCCGGCGACCCCGACGGCCCCAAGTACGCCCACGACACCGTGTGGCAGCTCCTGGGCCTGCTGCCGACGTACGGCATCTGCCTGGGGCACCAGCTCCTCGGCCTGGCCGTCGGCGGCCGCACCTTCAAGCTGCGCTACGGTCACCACGGCGCCAACACCCCGGTCAAGAACGTGGTCACGGGCGCCGTGGAGATCACCAGCCAGAACCACAACTACGCGGTCGACATCGACTCGATCCCCGGGCGTCAGTTCGTGGCGACGCACATCAACCTCAACGACGGCACCCTGGAGGGCATGGCCCACCAGCGCTACCCGGTCTTCAGCGTGCAGTACCACCCCGAGGCGAGCCCGGGCCCGCACGACGCCAACTACCTGTTCCGCCGCTTCATCGAAGAGGTGAACGCCTTCGAGGGGGCCACCGCCCTGCCGGCGGCGAGCGGCCAGCCGCTCACCGCGCTGTGACGCGGCCGCGCCGCGGCGCGCCGCCGCTCAGTTGACGACGCGGGTCGGATCCTGCCGGCCCTTCCGCCAGCGGGCCACCAGGTAGGCGGCCAGGCCCACCGGCCCCAGCAGCAGCGTGGCGATCACGTAGGGTGCCGCAGGCACGTTCCAGTAGCGCGTGTCCCGGAAGATCCACACGCCGGCGAACAGCGACAGCGTCACCACGTCGGCGACCGCCAGCAGCGTCGCCCAGGGCGCCTGGAGATAGTGCCGGACGCTCTCCAGCGCGAGGCTGGGCAGGCCGGCGGTCGCCAGCGCGCCGACCAGGGGGATCAGCACGATCACGCCGAGGCCCACGAAGGGCCAGGGGGACTGCACCGCGGCCACGGTGAAGCGTCTCCTGGGGAAGAGCAGCATCGCGCCCCAGAGCAGGAGCGGCGCGATCACGAACAGGTTGAAGAGGCCGTTCATGGCGCGAGTGTATCCTCCCCGTCGGGTCACCGGCTGCGGCCGCCGCGCGCCCGTGGCGGGGCGTGCCGGGATGCAAGCGTGACACCCCCGTGCCAGACTGGAGCCACCATGGCTTCCGAGCGCCTGCTGGTCGTCGAGGACGACCGCGACATCGCCCGGGTGGTCGAGCTCCACCTCGCGGACCTGGGCTTCGATGTCACCTGGACGCCGTCGGGGCTGGAGGGCCTGGAGCTGGCGCTCTCGGGCCGCTTCGCCCTGGTGGTGCTCGACCTGCGCCTGCCGGACCTCGACGGGCTCGAGCTCTGCCGCGCCCTGCGGGCCGGCCGCCCCGACGTGCTGGTGCTGATGCTCACCGCCCGCTCCTCCGAGCTCGATCGCGTGGTGGGGCTCGAGCTCGGGGCCGACGACTACCTCGGCAAGCCGTTCGGCGTGCGCGAGCTGCAGGCCCGCGTCAAGGCGCTGCTGCGACGCAAACGCGAGGCGGCGCGTGCCGAGCGCGTGCCGGAGCGCCTGCGCTGCGGCGACCTGGCCATCGACGTGCGGGCGCGGGAGGTGCGACTCGGCGAGGCGCCCGTCCACCTCACCGCGCGCGAGTTCGACCTGCTGCTGCAGTTCGCCCGCAACCCGGGACGGGTCTACAGCCGCACCGAGCTGCTCGATCTGGTGTGGGGACACGGCTTCGACGGCTTCGAGCACACCGTGAACTCGCACATCAACCGCCTGCGCGGCAAGATCGAGCCGGATCCCGCACGCCCCCGTTACATCCGCACGGTCTGGGGCGTGGGCTACAAGCTCGTGGGACCGGAAGGGTGAGACGCGCCGTGCGCACGCTCCACGCCCGCCTGATGCTGGCGCTGGCCGCGGCGTTGGTGGTCGCGGGGGCCGCCCTGCTGCTGCTCACCCTCCGTACCGCCCGCGGCTACTACCAGGAGGTGACGCAGCGCCAGAACGCCGGCATCGCCGCGAACCTGGTCGCGCAGCACGACCTGATGATCGGGCACGACGTCGACCGCGCCAAGCTGGCGGAGGTCGCCAGGAACCTCGCCATGACCAACCCGGGCGTCGAGGTCTACGTGCTCGACGCTCAGGGCAGGGTGCTGGCGGGCAGCGTGCCGTCAGCCGACCGGCACCGCTCCGAGGTATCGCTCGCCGCGGTGCGCCGCTTCCTCGCCCGGCCGCGCCGCTACCCCGTCCTCGGCACCGATCCGCGCCGGGGCGGCCGGACGGTCTTCTCGGCGGCGCCGCTGGCGGGCGGCGGCGGCTACCTCTACGTGGTGCTGACCGACGAGATGCGGTACGGCATCGTTCAGGACGTCCAGGGGAGCACGGCGCTCCGCTTCGCGCTGTACGGCGGCGCCCTCGTGCTGGTGCTGGTGCTCGCCGGAGGCGCGCTGGCCTTCTTCTCGCTGACACGGCGGCTTCGCCGGCTGCAGCAGGCCATGACCGCTTTCCGTAGCGCGGGGCCGGCGTCGGGTGCGCTGGCGTTGACCCCCGTGACCGCGCCGCGTGACGAGATCGATGCCCTGCGTAACGACTTCATCGCGCTGGCGGCACGCATCGAGGAGCAGGTCGAGGCGCTGGAACGCTCCGACCAGGTGCGGCGGGAGCTCGTCGCCAACGTCTCGCACGATCTGCGCACGCCCCTGGCCGCGCTGCGGGGTGCCCTGGAGACGCTCGCGCTCAAGGCCGACGCCTTGAGCGCCGAGGAGCGCGAGGCCTTCCTGGCCTCCGCGCAGGCGCAGAGCGAACGCTTGGGCCGCCTCGTCGACCAGCTCTTCGAGCTGTCTCTCCTCGAAGGCGAGGAGGCGCCGTGGGAGCCCGAGGCGTTCCCGCTCGCGGAGCTGGTGTCCGACGCGGTAGGCAAGGAACGTCCGCGGGCCGAGGCGCTGGGCGTGCGCCTGGGGGTCGATGCCGCGGAGGGGTTGCCGTTTGTCAGCGGCAACCTCGGGCTGATCGAGCGGACGCTCTCCAACCTGCTCGACAACGCCTTGCGCCATACGCCGGCCGGCGGCGAGGTGCGGGTGGCGATGCGCGCCGGTCGCGGCGGCCGGGTGTGCGTGAGCGTGTGCGACACCGGCGAGGGCATCGCGCCCGAGCACCAGGCGCGCATCTTCGAACGCTTCTACCAGGTGAGGACCGGCGCGCGCGGCCAGGCAGGGGCCGGGCTCGGCCTGGCGATCGCCGCGCGTGTGGTGGAGCTTCACGGTGGCAGCCTCGAGGTCGCCAGCCGGCCCGGCGAGGGGAGCCGCTTCACCTTCGACCTGGCGGCCGCGTCCTCGTGAGCGTTCGGTGACAGGTCGTGACGCCGGCGCCAGCTCCGCCGTCTAGGCTCGCATCCGAAAGGCAGGGTGAGAGCTTTGAGAAGGGTCCTGTTCGGTCTCATGCTGGGCGCGCTGGCGGCATGGTCCG
>Ga0102953_1000470_pt1 | contig 27906 bp, 25 predicted proteins | sample SalPon2A_C_D2_MG_FD_78509 | JGI IMG/M metagenome (GOLD analysis project Ga0102953, IMG submission 78509) | Soil microbial communities from South San Francisco under conditions of wetland restoration - Salt Pond MetaG R2A_C_D2_MG | ecosystem: Environmental > Terrestrial > Soil > Wetlands | place... | reverse complement strand
GCCCTACCGGGACCGCCTCACGCCCGACCTATTTGGCCGGGTAGTACTGGCGCCCTTTCTTCTTCACCCGTCCCTCTTTCTCCATGTCGCCGAGGACGCGGTAGAGGTAGTTGGGCTTGATCTTCATCTGCTTGGCGATGTCCGAGGCGCTGATCCCGGGGCTGCCCTCGACCAGAGCGACGGCCTGGTCGGCGCGGGTGCCCTTGCGACGACGACGTTTTTTCGTGCCGCCGCTTTTCGCCCCCGAGCCACGCGGGCGGCCCGGTCCACGACCGCTGCTGTGGCCCGTGACTTTGCCGCCCAGCTCGGCGAGGGCGCGCTCGAGCCGCTTGCGCTCGTCGTCGAGCTCGGCAAGGCGCTTCTTGACCAGGTTGCGAGCCTCGTCGAGTACGTGAGTGGTGCTTGGCATTTCGTTCCTTTCGCCCGGGTCGCTCTCCGCGCCGGGTACTGGTAAGCAAGCTATTGCGTACCGCAGTGTTGCACAGTGACGGCGGAGTCTGGCAGGGAATGTGTCAGTAAGGAAGATGCAATGGACAAAATGGCCAATCGCACACTGACTATTTGTACGGGAGTCCGAAAGTCCGGACTGTCAGTTGCGGGCCGCTCGTCAGCGGCGGCGCTTGCGGGGCAGAGTCCGGAAGACGACGTCCCAGACCGGTGACGAGACGCCGAAGCCGTACCGGTGGTCCTGGAAGTGGTGGCGCATGTGCTGCTCGCGCAACTGCTTGCCGAAGTCGGACTTGGGCACGAAGTGATGCACGTAGTAGTGCGTGTAGTCGTAGAACAGGTAGCCCGCGATGAAGCCGCCGAACAGCGGGTAGGCGGCGGGAGTGCCGAAGATCAGCGTGAAGGCGAAGAAGAAGAGCGCCGCCAGCGGGATCGAGACCGCCGGGGGCATGACCAGCCGCAGCTTGTCGTTCGGATGGTCGTGGTGGATGCCGTGGATGATGAAGTGCATCCGCCGGCCGAAGGCGTTGTCGGGCTCGAAATGGAAGACCAGCCGGTGCAGCCAGTACTCGGTCAGCGTCCAGATCGCGACCCCGCCGAGGCTGAGCAGGATCAGCTCCCAGGCGGACTGGCCGCGATCGGCGCCGAGCCACTCCATGACGACGACCACGGGCACGAAGACGATCCCCGGGATCGCCGGGTGTACCCGCGAGAAGAAGTTGAGGAAGTCGCTCTCGAACAGCTGGGGGGAGGCCGAGAGCTTCTCGGTTCGGACCTTGTGAGCCTCCATTCGCGCTCAATGGTAGCGGGGCCTGGCCCCGACTCCCGCAAGACGCGGGGAAGATGTAACGACTCTGTGTCTGGATCGTTGCGATTTGCGGAATCGGGCGTCACGGAAGCGTCACGAGATTGGCAACATGGCCGCCGTGCCGCGCAAGCCCAAAGCCCCGACCTGCGAGCAGTGCTACTTCCGCAAGAACATGCTCTGCGCGTTGCAGGTCGAGGAGCCCTGCGCGACCTTTCGCGAGAACCGCCCCGAGGGCCTCGTCCCGCCCCGCCAGCCGGTCCTCCTGATGCGCCCGCCCAGATGGGCGAGTCAGCCGGCCTAGCGGCGAGCAGGGTCGCCGCGCGGGACGGCTATGTTTTGCGCCATGTCTGAGCGGGACGTATTTGCCAACTTTGCTCGTATGAGGCGTGAGATGGATCAGATGCTTGGTGGGGCGTGGGGGCGGACCACTTATGTGAGCCGGCGGAGCAGCGGGTTTTCGCCGAATGTCGACGTCTACTACTGCGGGGAACCGCAGCGGGCGGTCGTCAAAGTCGATCTCGCGGGAGTCGATCTGGAGCAGGTCGGGATCGAGGTGAGCGGGCGGCAGCTGGCGATCGTCGGGGAACGGCCGCTGCAGGAGACCGAGGGGCGCGTCTACCAGCAGGTCGAGATCCCCTCGGGTCCGTTCCGGCGGATCGTCGAGCTGCAGGTCGACGTCGATGCCGACCGCGCCAAGGCGACCTACGAGGACGGGATCCTGCGGGTCGAGCTGCCGCTCAAGGACCCGGCGCAGACGACGCGCCGCGTGCCGATCGGGCGCCGGTGATGGAGGGCCACCCGGCGCTCGAAGTGGTCGAGGCGCCGTTCGACGCCGAGGACGCGATCCGCGCCAACCAGCCGCTGCCCGACGCGCTGCCGGTGCTGCCGCTGCGCGAGACCGTCACCTATCCCGAGACGCTGACCCCGCTCGCCGTCGGCCAGGAGCGCTCGATCGAGCTGGTCGACGATGTGCTCGGCGCCAGCCGGATGCTGGCGATGGTCGCCGCCCGCGACCCCGAGGACGAGGAGCCGGGGCCCGAGGGGCTCTACGGCGTCGGCGTCGTCGGCATCGTCGCCCGCATGCTGAAGGTCCCCGACGGAACCCTGCGCATCCTCGTCCAGGGGACGCAGCGGGTGAAGCTCGGCCCCTACGTCGCCGAGGAGCCCTACCTCGTCGCCCGGATCGCCGAGCTGCCCGACGTCAGCGAGGAGGGGCCCGAGCTGGAGGCGCTGACCCGCAACGTGCAGCGCACCTTCACCGAGATCGTCGAGCACATCCCCTACCTGCCCGAGGAGCTGCAGATGGCGGTCGCCAACATCGACGACCCGGCGGCGCTGGGGCACCTGATCGCCGGCGCGCTGCGGATCTCGACCGCCGAAAAGCAGGAGCTGCTGGAAGAGCTCGACGTCGGCGCCCGCCTGCGCAGGCTCTCCCAGATCCTCGCCCGCGAGCTCGAGGTGGTCCAGCTGGGCAGCCAGATCCAGTCCCAGGTGCAGTCCGAAGTCGACAAGGGGCAGCGCGAGTTCTTCCTCCGCCAGCAGCTGAAAGCGATCCAGGACGAGCTCGGGGAGGGCGACGAGCAGCAGGCCGAGGCCAACGAGCTGCGCGAGCGGGTCGAGGAGGCGGGGCTGCCCGAGCAGGCGATGAAGGCGGCCGAGCGCGAGCTCTCGCGGCTGGAGAAACTGCCTCCCGCCGCGGCCGAGCATGGCGTCATCCGCACCTACCTGGAGTGGCTGGTCGAGCTGCCCTGGTCGAAGGGGACCGAGGACAACCTCGACATCGGCCACGCGCGCGAGGTGCTCGACGCCGACCACTACGACCTGGAGAAGGTCAAGGACCGGATCCTCGAGTACCTGGCGGTGCGCAAGCTGAAGCCGGACTCGCCCGGGCCGATCCTCTGTTTCGTCGGCCCGCCCGGGGTCGGCAAGACCAGCCTCGGCCGCTCGGTCGCGCGGGCGCTGGGGCGCGAGTTCGAGCGCATCTCGGTCGGCGGCGTGCGCGACGAGGCCGAGATCCGCGGCCACCGCCGCACCTACATCGGCGCGCTGCCGGGGACGATCGTGCGCGCCCTGCGCGACGCCGGCTCGCGCAACCCCGTCTTCATGATCGACGAGATCGACAAGATGGGCGCCGACTTCCGCGGCGACCCCTCCTCGGCGATGCTCGAGGTGCTCGACCCGGCGCAGAACGACAGCTTCCGCGATCACTACCTCGACCTCGAGTTCGACCTCTCCGAGGTGATGTTCATCGCCACCGCCAACGTGCTCGACACGATCCCCGGCCCGCTGCAGGACCGGATGGAGACGATCGAGCTCGCCGGCTACACGCTCGACGAGAAGCGCCACATCGCCCGCCGCTACCTGGTGCCGCGCCAGATCGACGCCAACGGGCTGAAGCCCTCGCAGATCGCCTTCGCCGAGCCCGCGCTGACGGCGATCGTCGAGGAGTACACGCGCGAGGCGGGGGTGCGCAACCTCGAGCGCCAGATCGGCACGATCTGCCGCAAAGTCGCCCGCGACGTCGCCGAGGGCAGGCAGAAGCGCAAGGTCACGGTCTCGGCGAAGAAGGCGCGCGAGCTGCTCGGCCGCCGCCGCGTCTTCGCCGAGCAGCGACGCCGCACCAAGGACCCCGGCGTCGCCACCGGCCTCGCCTGGACGCCGGCCGGCGGCGATGTGCTGTTCATCGAGGCGACCGCGATGCCCGGCGCGGGCAAGCTGGCGATCACCGGCCAGCTCGGCGATGTGATGAAGGAGTCGGCGCAGGCGGCGCTCTCCTACGTGCGCGGCCACTGGCGTGAGCTGGCGCCGCAGCTGGCCGAGGACTGGTTCGCCGAGCACGACATCCACATCCACGTGCCCGCCGGCGCGGTGCCCAAGGACGGCCCGTCGGCCGGCGTGGCGATGACCGTCGCGCTGGGCTCGCTGATCGCGGCGCGGCCGGTGCGCAACGACGTCGCGATGACCGGCGAGGTGACGCTGACCGGGCAGGTGCTGCCGATCGGCGGGCTGAAGGAGAAGTCGCTGGCGGCGCAGCGCGCCGGGATCAAGCGTGTGATCGTGCCGGGGCGCAATGAGGGCGACGTCGCCGAGATCCCCGAGCACGAGCGCAGCGCCCTGGAGTTCGTCTTCGTCGACGAGGTCTCGAAGGCGATCGACGCCGCGCTTGCGTAGGTCGCGCGGCTTCTGGATCGTCGCCGGGCTGACGCTCGGCGCCGCGGCGCTGCGCTTCGCCACCCTGGGGACGCAGGCCTACCACCACGACGAGGTGGTCACCGCCAGTCGCGTCCTGCGCGGCGACTTCGTCCACGCGATGGAAGCGGTCGGCTTCAGCGAGTCGGCGCCGCCGCTCTACTACGCCCTCGCCTGGCTGTGGACGCAGGTCGTCGGGACAGGCGAGTTCGGCCTGCGCTCGCTCTCGGCGCTCGCCGGGGTGGCGACGGTGCCGGTCGCCTACCTGCTCGGCGTCGAGCTGCGCGACCGCCGCGCCGGCATCGCCGCCGCCGCCCTGGTCGCCGTCAACCCGATGCTCCTCTGGTACTCCCAGGAGGCGCGCGACTACGCCCTCCTGGTCTTCCTGACCGCCCTCGCGGCCCTCTACTTCCTCCGCGCCCTCTCCGGTGCGCGCAGGGATGTGGTCCTCTGGGGCGCCTTTTCGGCGCTGGCGCTGGCGACGCACTACTTCGCGATCTTCCCGGTCGCGCTCGAGGCGGCCTGGCTGCTGCGGCGACGCGGGCGGCGGGCGCTGGCTGGGCTGTGGATCCCGGTCGCCGCCGGGCTGGCGCTGACGCCGCTGCTCGTCCACCAGGTCTCGATGGGGCACGCCGAGTGGATCGACGACCGCAGCCTCGGCCACCGGCTCTGGGTGACCGGGGTGACGTTCGTGATCGGCGAGACCGGCGACATACTCGGCCGCCCGGAGAGCGTGCTGCCGGCCGTCGTGCCGCTGCTCGCCGTGCTCGCGGCGCTCTTGCTGCTCGCCGCGCGGGGCGATCGCCGCGAGCGTCGCGGCGGCGCGACGATGCTCGCGCTGGCCGCGGTGACGGTCGGCGCGCCGCTGCTGCTCGCCGTCCTCGTCCCCGGCAAGGACTACGTGCTCGCCCGCAACCTGCTGCCCGCGCTGGTGCCTCTGCTCGTTGCCGTCGCGCTCGGCCTCACCGTGCGGGGTTCCGGTGCGCCTTTCCCACGCAACGGGTGGGAAAGGCGCACCGGAAGGCTCGGGGCCGCCCTGGCGGTGGTCCTGGTCGCCTACTCGCTCGGCTTCAGCATCCTGGTCAGCGCCTCGCCGGCCTGGCAGCGGCTCGACTGGCGCGCGGTCGCCGGGCGGATCGGCGAACCGCGGGCGCCGCGCGCGATCGTCCTCTGGACCCTCGGCGCCGCGCCGCTGCGCTGGTACCTCTCGACCGGCTCGTTCCAGGTGCGCCCGGTCGAAGAACACGCCTGGTCGATCCACGAAGCCGACTTCGTCTCCGACGGCCCGGCGCCGCCGGTCCCGCGGCGCCTGCTTGGTCCGCGCTTCCGCCAGATCTCCTACGAGAAGCTGGGCCGCCTCTACGTGCGCCGCTACGCGATGCCGGTCCCCGACCTGGCGCCGCTGCGCCTGCGCCTGATTCGCCACGCCGACCTCGGGTTCGGCAGCAACAGTGTCCTGCTCGACGGAATCGGCCCTCCGTGACCCAACCCGCCCGAGCGCGGTAGAGGTTTGGTCCGCTATGTGGCTCTAACCTCGACCGCGCTTCGCGTTTAGGGTCTATCCTCAGCGGGAACACGGACTTCATCCAGTGAGGAGACGGCATGACTAAGACGAAGGCGAACCAGGCGGCGGACATCTACTCGACCGCCCGCGAGAACCCCTACGTGCAGCGGTTGATCGAGGACGACGAGCTGCGCGACAACCTGCGCGAAGCCTTCGAAGCGGCCCGCGGCGCCTACGGCCGGGCGACCGGCAACGGCAAGGGCGCGGTCAAGGCCGTGACCAGCGACAAGAAGGTGCAGAAGGACCTGCGCTCGGCGGCGGAGAGCCTGCGCGAAGCGTCGGAGGCCTTCACCGCGAAGAAGAAGCGCAAGAAGAGCCGCCTCGGCCGCCTGATCCTCTTCGCCCTCGTCGCCGGCGGTATCGCCCTCGTGCTCAGCGAGGACGCGCGCAAGACCGTACTCGACACCCTGTTCGGCGCCGAGGAGGAGTTCGAGTACACGAGCACCACCAGCATTAACGGCAGCTGACGGCCCCAGACACCGACAGGCTGCGTCCTCGGTCGCTCGCGTGCAGAGCACGCCACGCTCCCCGCGTCCTTGCCTGCCGGCGTCTGGACCTCGTCAGGGCGGGCTAGACTGATTCCATGGAGGCTGCAACCAAAGAGCGCGAGCTGAGCGGCGAAAAGGCGCAGCGCATCGTCGATGCGATGCGCGAGAGCGTCGCCAAGCGCGGCGCCGCCGGCTCGACCTTCGAGCAGGTAGCCCGCGAGGCCGGCGTCAGCCGCGGGCTGCTGCACTACTACTTCGGCACCAAGGAGCGGCTGCTGGTCGAGGTCGTCCGCCGCGACTCCGAGATCCGCGTCGCCCGCCTCGACGAACCGCTGGCCAATGCGCAGAGCGTCGATGATGTGCTGCAGGTCCTGGTCGCCAACCTCACCGACCTGATCGACAACGAACCGGCCTTCTTCCTGCTGCTCTACGAGCTGTTCAGCGCCGGGCGGCGCAACCCCGAGATCCAGCGCGAGGTCGGCCAGCTCTTCGACCGCACCCGCTCGCATGTCGCCGAGATCCTCGAGCAGAAGGAGCGCGAGGGCGTGCTGAAGCTGCGCCACGACGCCGAGGCGACCATCGCCTACCTGTTCGCCGCCGCCGACGGCTTCGCCCTGCAGGCGCTCTCGGAGCCGAGCCGCGACATCAGCGCGGTGCTCGAGGCCGGCGCCGACAGCGCCCGCTACCTGCTCGCCGGCGAGTGACCCTTTTCACAGACTGAGCCGCCGTCGTCGATAAGGCTGGCTGACCAGCCAATGCGCGAGCGGATGAACAGCCTGGCTGGATTTCTCGGACGCCGGCGGCGCTGGGTCCTCGCCGGTTGGGTCCTCGTCCTCGTCCTCGCGCTGCCGCTCGCCGCGCGCCAGACCGAACACCTGACCGGCGGCGGCTTCGATGTGCCGGGAAGCGACTCGATGGCCGCCAGCGAAGCGGTGCAGCGCGAATTCGGCGGCGACTCGAACGGGGTCGCCGTGCTGCTGAAGGCGACGCCCGGCAGCGGCGCCGCCGCGCATGCCGCGGCCGTCGGCCGGGTGCGGCGCGCGGTCGCCGGGGTCGACGATGTGGCGCTGCCGCGGTCCGCCGCGCGCGCCGGCGTCGCCGAGCTCGGCCGCAGGGGAGTGGCGATGCTGGCGCTGCGCAGCAGGCTCAGCCCCGACGAATTGATCGACCCGGCGGCGACCCTGCGCGAAGAGCTCGACCCGGGCGTGGCGCGCGGCGGCGTCACTACCTACCTCGCCGGCCAGCCGACGATCTGGGCCGGGATGCAGGAGCTCTCCAAGAAGGACCTCTCCGAGGCCGAGGCGGGCGGCTTCCCGATCGTCGCGATCATCCTGCTCGTCGTCTTCGGCTCGCTCGCCGCCGCGGCGCTGCCGCTGGCGCTCGGCTTCGTCAGCGTGATCGTCACCGGCGCGCTGATCTACTTCATCTCGCTGCAGATGAGCACCTCGGTGTTCGTCACCAACATGGCCTCGATGATCGGGATCGGGGTGGCGATCGACTACTCGCTGTTCATCCTCGCCCGCTACCGGGAGGAGCGCGCCGCGGGCCGCAGCTGCGACGACGCGCGCGCCGAGGCGCTCTCGACCTCGGGGCTGGCGGTGACCTTCTCCGGGCTGGCGGTGATCGTCTCGCTGGCCGGGCTGTGGATGGTCGACAACCAGGCGCTGCGCTCGATGGCGCTCGGCGCGATGACCGTCGTCGCGATCTCGATCCTCGCCGCGACCACCCTCTTGCCGGCGCTGATCGCGATGCTCGGCGACCGCGTGCTGCCTGGCGGCGTCGTGGCCACGACGCTCAGGCACCTGCGCCGCCCGTTCAATCGGGGCCGACGGGACGAAAACCCACGAAATACCTCGGAAATCGGCCCGTCGGCGGGCTTTTGGGGGCGGTGGACGCGGACCGTGATGGCGCGGCCCTGGACCGCCGTGATCGGCGTCAGCGCGATTCTGCTCTTCCTCGCGATCCCGGTCCTCTCGCTGAGCACCGGAACCGAGCCGCTGCTGCAGTTCCCCAAGCAGAGCGACGTGCGGGTCGGCAACGAACTTGCCTCCGCGCAGGCGGGCGGCGGGACCGACCCGGTGCAGCTCGTCGGCTCCTTCGACGCGGGCGCCGGGGCGCGCAACCGCCGCGCCGCGACCGCCGCCTTCGTGCGGCGCCTGGAAGCGACCCCCGGCGTCGCCTCCGTCGCCCCGCCGGTCTTCGCCAGCGACGCCGTGCTGGTCAAAGCGACCCCGACCGCGGCGAGCGAGTCCAACACGGCGATCGCCCTGGTCGAGCGGCTGCGCGACCCGATCGTCCCCTCGACCGCCCTGGCTCGGATCGCGACCGTCAACGTCGGCGGCGAAACCGCCCGCGGCCATGACGTGCGGGCGCTGATCGGCGGCTCGATGTGGAAGATCATTCTCTTCGTCCTCGCGCTCAGCTTCCTCGTGCTGATGGCGATGCTGCGCTCGCTGCTGCTGCCGCTGAAGGCCGTGCTGATGAACCTGCTCTCGATCGGCGCCGCCTTCGGCGTGCTCGTCGCGATCTTCCAGTGGGGCTGGCTCGACAGCCTGCTCGGCTTCGAAAGCCAGGGCGCGCTCGACACGATCAACGTGCCGCTGATCTTCGCCGTCGTCTTCGGGCTCTCGATGGACTACGAGGTCTTCCTGATGTCGCGGATCCGCGAGCGCTACATGGAGCACGGCGACAACGAGCGAGCCGTTGCCGAGGGCCTCTCGACCAGCGCCCGCACGATCTCCTCGGCGGCGCTGATAATGACCTGCGTCTTCGGCGTCTTCGTGCTCACCGGCGTCCCCTCGATCAAGGAGCTCGGCCTCGGCTGCGCCGTCGCGATCGCGCTCGACGCCACCCTCGTGCGCCTGGTGCTGGTGCCGGCGGCGATGAAGCTGCTCGGCGACTGGAACTGGTGGATGCCCTCCTGGCTCGACCGCCTGCTGCCCGATTTCGCCTTCGAGGCCGGGCCGCCTGACGGGACCGCCACGCCCGAGCCCGCCAAGGCTTGACACCCGCGGTCGAGGTTTGACCCGGATAGCGGACCAAACCTCGACCGCGCGCAGGTAGGCTGCGCATGTGAGCGACGATTTGGCATTTGCCGGAGCGGCGAGGCAGGCGGAGATGGTGCGCGCGGGGGAGGTCTCCCCGCGCGAGCTGGTGCGGCTCTGCCTCGACCGGATCGAGCGCCTCGACCCGCGGCTGAACTGCTTCCGCGTCGTCTTCGCCGAACGCGCGCTGCTCGAGGCCGAACAGGCCGAAGCGCGCTTGCGCGGCGGCGAGGAGCGGCCACTGCTGGGCGTGCCGGTGGCGATCAAGGACGAGGTCGACGTGACCGGCGATGTGACGACCTACGGCACCGACGGCTTCGACGACCCCGCCCCGGCCGACGCCGAGTCGGTGCGCAAGCTGCGCGAGGCGGGCGCGATCGTCGTCGGCAAGACGCTGCTGCCCGAGCTGGCGATCTGCGGCTTCACCGAGTCGGCCACCTATGGCGTGACCAGGAACCCCTGGAACCCGCAGCGCACCCCGGGCGGCTCCAGCGGGGGCAGCGCCGCGGCGGTCGCCGCCGGCCTGGTGCCGATCGCCTTCGCCTCCGACGGCGCCGGCTCGATTCGCATCCCCGCCTCGTCCTGCGGCCTCTTCGGGCTCAAACCGCAGCGCGGCCGTGTCTCGGTGGCACCCGATCGCGCGCGCTGGAACGGCATGTCGGCCTTCGGCTGCGTCAGCCGCTCGGTGCGCGACACGGCACTCTGGCTCGACGTCAGCCTCGATCGCTCCGCTGACGCACCGCCGCCGCCCGAGCGTCCCTACGTCGAGGCGGCGGCGACCCCGCCCGGCAGGCTGCGGGTCGCCTGGTCGACGGCAGCGCCGCGCGCGGTCGCGCCGGTGAAGGTCGACGAGACGGCGAAGCGGGCGGTGGCCGAGATGGCCGAGACGCTGGGCTCGCTCGGGCACGATGTCGCGCAGCGCGACCCGGACTGGGGGAACCTCGGCAACAACTCGGTGCCGCGCTACCTGCACGGGATCGCCGAAGACTTCGCCAAGGTGCCGAACCCGGAGCGGCTCGAACGCCGCACCCGCAACATGGCGCAGCTCGGACGGCTGATCCCGGAGGGCGTGTTCGAGAAGGCGCGCCGCGGCGAGGGGGCCGACGCGGCCCGCGTCAACGCGATCTTCGACTCCTGCGATGTGCTGATGACCCCGGTGATGGGCGGCACGGCGCTGCCGGTGCGTCGCTGGGAGGGTCGCGGCGCGCTCTGGACGCTGCTCGGGATGAGTCGCTTCTATCCCTACTGCATCCCCTGGAACCACCTCGGCAACCCGGCGATGTCGGTGCCCGCCGGCTTCGCCGCCGACGGCATGCCGCTCGCCGTGCAGATCGTCGGCCGCCCCGGCGACGAGCCGACCCTGCTCTCGCTCGCCGCTCAGTTAGAAGCTGAGAGACCGTGGACGGATAGGAAACCTCCGGTCGCTTGAACCATCAATTAGCGAGCCTCACGATCTGATTCTTGGCGAGCGGCGCCGATACGGCGCATAGCCGCCGCCCCCGGACGCGAAGCGGAGGAGGCGGCGGAATATTTACGCGAAGACTTTCCTCATCCGGGCGATCTCGCGGATCTTGCCGCGCGGCCGGATGCGTCGCGTGAGGATCATCTTCAGCGGGTTGGCTTCCGGTTTGCTCATCGAGACGAAGTCGCGCCAGCTCGCCTCGATCGTCAGCGTCGGGTTGGGCGCTTCGCCCGGCTCGGCGCGGGTCGAGCCGTTGTCGAGCACCAGGTGCCATGGGTCGGCGTCGTCGAAGCGGTACTGGTAGACGAGCGGCGAGCCGTTCGCCGCGGCGGGATTGGCGACCCGGGTGACGATGTCGAAGTAGAGGCGCTGGACCTCGGGCGAGGCGTCGGGGGCAGGGCCGTCGGGCGGGCCGAGCACGCCGGCCTCCATCAGCTTCACCTGCCGCGCCGCGACCTCCTCGGGCGGCGCCTCGGAGTCGAAGGGGAAGACGCCGGGCGGCATCTCCTCGGTCGGGTAGCCGATCGTGCGCCAGCGCTGGCGGATCAGTTTGAGGCCGAAGGCGAAGATGTCCTCGAGCGAGAAGCCGTAGCACTCGGTGTATTCGCGGTTCATCCCCGGTGGGTGGAAGACGCCCGGCCCGTAGGGCAGCGTCTCGCGCAGCAGCTCGACCACGGCGGCGCGGTTCTCCTCCCAGCCCGGCGCCCCTTCGGCCAGCAGTTCGGAGAGCACCTTGACGCCGAAGCCGATGTGGCGCTGCTCGTCCTTGGAGACGTTGCCCATCCCCTCGCTGAAGCCGGGCATCGTTTCTTTGGAGGCGAAGAAGTCCTCGATGAAGTGCTGGCCGGGCTGGGCGAGGCTGCCCTCGACGATCAGGTGGTAGAGCGTGATCGCCTGCGCGTACTTGGGCAGCGAGCGGTCCTTGCGCAGCTCCTCCGCCATCCGGTCGAGCCGGTCGAAGATCCCGCGGTAGCCCCAGTTGAGCTGCGGCATGGTCGCCGAGAGGGTCTGCTCGATCGAGTCGCCGCCGACCCCGATCACCTCCTTGAAGAAGCGGTGGAAGAAGATCGAGTGGCGGACCTCGTCGACCTGCTGGGTGGCGAGGAAGTAGGACTGCTCCTCGGTCGGCGCGGCGGTGATGTAGGGGGCGAGCGTGTCGGCCACCCGGTCCTCGCCGTAGTAGAACATCGAGTAGATCCACATCGCCGAGCGCCGCTGCATCTCGCTCAGCGCCTCCCAGCCCGCCCGGTCGGCGGAGAAGTCGAGGTCATAGGCGCTCCACTGCCCCTGCTCCCAGCGCTTGTACAGGTCCTCGTAGGTGACGTTGTCCATCAGACTCTGGGACGCGACGCTCATAGTGCTCCTTTGGGCAGGGGTTGGACTGCCGAGCAGCTTAGCGTGAAACTGGCTGGTCAGCCAGTTTCGCCGGAGGCTCGATCTCTCGCTTGAGGATCTTGCCGGTCGGGCCCTTGGGCAGCTCGTCGACGAACCAGACGAGGCGGGGGTACTTGTAAGCGGCGATGCGGTCCTTGACGTAGGCGCTCACCTCGTCGGCGGAGAGCCGCTCGCCCTCCATGAGGACGACGGCGGCGCCGATCTCCTCGCCCCACTCGTCGTGGGGGACGCCGACCACGGCCGCTTCGCGGATCTTCGGGTGCTCGTAGAGGACCTCCTCGACCTCGCGCGGGTAGACGTTGTAGCCGCCGCGGATGATCAGGTCCTTCTTGCGGTCGACGATGAAGAAGTAGCCGTCCTCGTCGACGCGGGCCATGTCGCCGCTGTGGAACCAGCCGCCGCGCATCGCCTCGGCGGTCGCGTCGGGGCGCTGCCAGTAGCCCTTCATGATGTTGTGGCCGCGGATCGCGATCTCGCCGACCTCGCCCTGCGCCACCTCCGCGTCGTCCTCGTCGACGAGCTTCATCTCGACGCCCTCGATCGGGGTGCCGATCGAGCCCGGCTTGCGCTCGCGGTCGGGATGGTTGGAGGAGGCGACCGGCGAGGTCTCGGAGAGCCCGTAGCCCTCCATCACCTTCGCCCCGAACGCCGCTTCGAAGCCGCGCAGGACCTCGACCGGCATCGAGGCGCCGCCGGTGATGCAGGTGCGCAGCGAGGCGGTGTCGTAGCTCTCGCGCTCGGGGTGGTGGAGCAGCGCGCCGAACATCGTCGGCACGCCGTAGAAGTGGGTGACGCGGTCGCGCTGCATCGTCGCCAGCGCCTCGCCGGGGTCGAATTTGGGCACCAGCGTGAGGCAGGCGCCGACCTTCAGCGAGGCGTTCATCGCCACCGTCTGGCCGAAGGAGTGAAAGAGCGGCAGCGCGCCGAGGACGACGTCCCCCGGCTGGATCTCGCTCGTCGTGCGGGCGCTCACATCGGCGTTGCGGAAGAGGTTGCTGTGGGTCAGCTCGGCGCCCTTCGGGCTGCCCGTGGTGCCCGAGGTGTAGAGGATCACGGCGGTGTCGTCGTCGGCGGTGTCCGCCACATCCGTTCCACCGGAAGCATGTTCGGCGAGCGCCGCGGCGAAGGCCTGCGGCTCGACCTCGATCGCCTCGGCGCCGGCCTCGGCGGCGCCCGCCGCGGCCTCCTCGCCGAAGCCGTGCCAGGCGAGCATCAGCTTGGCGCCCGAGTCCTTCAGGTAGAAGGCGACCTCGCGCCGCTTCAGCAGCACGTTCATCGGCACGACGATGCCGCCGGCCCGCAGCACCCCGTAGTAGGCGACCGGAAACTCGGGCACGTTGGGCAGCATCACGCCGACCCGGTCGCCCGGTTCCAGCCCCTTCTCCCGCAGCAGGCTCGCCAGGCGGGCGCTGCGCTCGTCGAGCTCGCCGTAGCTCAGCTCGACCTCGCCCAGGCGGATCGCCGGCGCGTCCGGCGAGCGCTGCGCGCTCTCGCTGAGTATGGAAGCAAGATTCATCCCCGGGACCCGCCGCCGAGGATAAACCCTTTAGCATGCGTCGCCGTGAGCAGGGGACTGATCGCACTGATGGTTTGCGCGGCGCTGGCGATTGCCGGCTGCGGGGGGAGCAGCGACTCCTCCTCCAGCGAATCGACGGCCGGCGGCGAAACGACCGCGGCCGAAGCGAGCGGCGGCGAAAAGACCAAGCCCAAGGTGACCGTGCCCAAGGGCGCGCCGCCGAAGAAGCTCGAAATCGAGGAAATCGAAGAAGGCAGCGGCGCCGAAGCGAAGTCGGGCGACGAAGTCACCGTCCAGTACGTCGGCGTCAGCTACAAGAACGGCAAGGAATTCGACTCCTCTTGGAGCCGCAACGAACCCTTCAGCTTCAACCTCGGCGCCGGCGAAGTGATCCCCGGCTGGGACCAGGGCGTCGAAGGGATGAAGGTCGGCGGCCGTCGCGAGCTGATCATCCCGCCGAGCCTCGCCTACGGCGAAGCCGGCGCACCCCCCGCGATCGGTCCGAACGAAACGCTCGTCTTCGTGATCGACCTGCTTGAAGTCGGCTGACCCGCCGCCCTCACGCGAACACGTCGGCCGCGGTGACCGGGAGGACGCCCTCGGGGTTCTTGACCTGCTCCCGCGCGGCGACCGCGTAGGTGACGTCGGAGGCCAGCGCCGGCAGGGCCGCAGCCTTGCCCTCGAGCTCGGTGCGCAGCGCCGCCCCGTTTGCCCGGCGAGCCCACTTCGCCTCTCCGAGGAGCACCGCATCCCTGCCGCGCCCGGCCAGCGCCACGACGTCGATCTCGACCGGCGGGGCGTCCCGCCACCAGCGGCCGACGTCGACGATCTGCTCGCCCAGCTCCCCGTTGGCGGCGAGTCGCAGCAGGTGCTGGCGGAAGGCGGCCTCCCAGCGGTCGCCCATGTGGTCGTCCAGCTGCTCGGTCAGGACGGGGAGGATCTGCGTTCCGAGCCCCCGGCTGATCGCCGACCGATGGCGGTCGAGCACACCCAGCCAGAAGGCGAGGAAGTTGTCCGCTATCCGGTACAGGCGCCGGCGGGTGCGGGCGGGGTTCTCGGTGACGGGGACGAGCCGCTCGACCAGGCGCAGCTCGACCAGCCGCTCGAGCACGCGACTGGGATCGGCGCCGATCGCCTGCTCGATCTCGTTGTGGCGGGTGCGGCCGGCCGCGATCGCCCGCAGGGCCAGTCCACCGAGCCCGCCGAGGTCCCCCTCGGTTGCCAGAACCAGCCGGCCCTCGTCGAGCAGGCGGCCACCGGGTGAGCAGGCGAGGCGCAGCAGATTCTGCTTGACGCTGTGGCCGCTGTCCCACCAGTTCAGGTAGAGCGGCACGCCGCCGACGATCCCCCAGACGAGGGCGCGATCGCCGGGATCGAGGCCCTTCAGCATCGCGCTCGCCTCGTGTGGGCGGAACGGGTGCAGCAGCAGGCTGAGGTCGAAGCGCCCGTACAGTGGCGCCCGCTCCTCCTGCAGCGCCTCCATCGTGCGCACCGCCGAGCCGCAGACGAGTATGCGCAGCTTGGTCTGCTCCCGTGCCCGGTCCCAGAAGGCGCGCAGCACCCCCGGCAGCTCGGGGCTGACGCCGACGAGGTCGGGGAACTCGTCGATGACGAGCAGCAGCCGTTCGCGCGTCGCGGCTGCCGCGAGCGAGTCGAGCGCGTCGTCCCAGTCGGCGAAGGGTCTTTCGCCGAGGTCGCGCGCGCCGAAGCGGGCGACCTGTGCCGCGGCGTCGCTGAGCAGCCGCAGCTCGTCGCCGGCCGGGCGCCCGGCGCCGGTGTGGAAGATCGCCCGCTTGCCGTGGGCAAACTCCTCCAGCAACGAGGTCTTGCCGACCCGGCGGCGTCCCCAGACCAGGCCGAGGGCGGCTCCTCGTCGCTCCCACCACGCGTCAAGCGCGCTCATCTCTTCGCGTCGGTTGACGAACATGCTCGAAAGCTTACCGACATGCGATGTAACCGACATTCAACGTCAGTGACGTTCTATGTGCGCTATTTCGTCACGCACGGCTGTCAGGCGCGATGATGGGACCATGGCTTCGCGCTCCGTCCTCGAAGAGCGCCTAACGGCGCAGGCCCTGGCCGGACCCCCGCTGCCCGATCCCGTCGCCGTCGCCGAGCGGCTGCTCGCCGTGCAGGGGCAGGATCCGCGCGGCTTCCGGCTGGCCGTCCGTGCCCGCACCGAGGGACTGACGGCGGCCGACGTGGAACGGGCGCTGGGCGAGGAGCGCAGCCTCGTCGTCAGCTGGCTCAACCGCGGCACCCTGCACCTCGTGCGCAGCGAGGACTACCCGTGGCTGCAGGCGCTGACCACGCCGCCGCTGCTCAGCTCCAGCGCGCGGCGGCTGCGCCAGGAGCAGGTGGGCGAAGCGGAAGCCGAGCGGGCGCTGGCGACGATCGAGCGGGCGCTGGCGGATGAGGGACCGCTGACCCGGCACGAGCTGCGCGAGCGCCTCGAAGCCGCCGGTGTGCGGATCGAGGGCCAGGCGCTGATTCACCTGCTCTTCCTCAGCGCCGTCCGCGGCCTGACCGTGCGCGGCCCGATGGCGGGCAAAGAACATGCCTACGTCCTCGTGCGCGACTGGCTCGGCGAGCCGCCGCCGGTCGACCGCGAGCTGGCGCTGGCCGAACTGGCGCGCCGCTACCTCGTCGGCCACCAACCGGCGAGCGACCGCGACCTCGCCAGGTGGGCCGGCCTGCCGCTGCGCGACGCCCGCGCCGGGCTGGCGGCGATCGCCGGCGAGATCGAGCACGGGGAGGAGGGCCTGCTGCGCCTGGCCAAGCGCCAGGAGCCGGCCGAGCCCCCGCCCCCGCGCCTGCTCGGCGCCTTCGACCCGGTGCTGCTCGGCTGGACCTCGCGCGAGGATGTGCTCGGAGAGCACACCCAGCTCGTCACGAAGAACGGCATCTTCCATCCCTTCGCGATGGTCGAAGGGCGGGCGGTCGCCAAGTGGGGCTGGCCGGGGGGCAAGCTGCGGCTGGAGCCCTTGCAGCGCCTTCCGGCCAAGGTCACGAAGGCGCTCGCGGCAGACGCCGACGCAGTCGCCCGCTTCCTCGGCCGCGCCTGAGCGCCGTTAGCTTCGAGACGGCGCTTGGAAGCTCGCCTTCCACCAGCAGACCCGGCTCTGAGCCGACCCCGGCATGGACCGGTTCCGCGGAACCGCCGGACTTTCTCGCCAACAGGGGGGAGAACTTTTCCCGCTGAGCCCTTGGCTTGGAAATGGGAAAGCGGAAGGGTCGTCGGCGGCACACGGAGTTCCGAGATATGTCATTGGACGAAATCTCAAAGCTGGCGCGCGACCCGACTGAATCGACATTGCGCCGCCGCAAGGCCCAAGCCGAGGAGAAGGAGCGAAGGCTTCGCAACCGACAGAAACGCGAAGGCAGCTGATGCGTATGAAGCCCTACACTCAAAACATGTCGAAACGTCCGAGATACAGATGGCGGACGTGGCTGCGAGGCCGTTTGCCTAGGGCCTTGGTGGATCTATTCCCGAAGGGCCTTAAGGACTGCGGCAAACACGAGTGGTTCCGCTTCGACGAGGACACCGACCTCTGCTACCACTGCGAAGTCGGCGAACGTCCCCATCAGCACATGCCGATCGACTGGGACGGCGACCTCTGGAGGGAATTAAGCCGCCTAGCCGACGAAGGTGATGAGGGCTACCAGCAGCTCATTCGCAAGCTGAGGCGAGAGGAACGAGAAGCGGAAATGACGAAGGCCGCGTAGGCCGGTTTCGTCGTCTGACTTTGGTCAGCCCAGCTTCGGGCTCTGCCAGGGCTGGGCGAGTCGTGCGGCCAGCTCGTCGGCGAGGCCTTCGATCGGGACTCTGGTCTGCTCCAGGGAGTCGCGGTCGCGGAGGGTTACGGTGTCGTCCTCCATCGTCTGGTGGTCGACGGTTATTCCCCAGGGGGTGCCGATCTCGTCCTGGCGGCGGTAGCGCTTGCCGATCGAGCCGCCCTCGTCGAACTCGGCGGGGACGCGGCGGCGGACCTGCTCGAAGACCTCGCGCGCCTTCTCCGGCAGGCCGTCCTTGGAGACCAGCGGCAGGACGGCGGCCTTGACCGGGGCGAGCCGCGGGTGGAGTCGCAGCACCGTGCGCCGGCGGCCCTCGACCTCCTCGACCTCGTAGGAGTCGACGAGGAAGGCGAGCGTCGCGCGGTCGGCGCCGGCGGCCGGCTCGATCACGTGCGGCACGTAGCGCTCTTTCGTCTGCTGGTCGAAGTACTCGAGCTTCTCGCCGCTGAACTTGGCGTGCTGGGTGAGGTCGAAGTCGCCGCGGTTGGCGATCCCCTCGAGCTCCGACCAGCCGATCGGGAAGAGGTACTCGATGTCGCTGGTCGCCGAGGAGTAGTGCGAGAGCTCCTCGGCGCCGTGCGCGCGGACCCGCAGCATCGCCGGCCGGATGCCGAGCTCGGTGTACCAGCGCTCGCGCTCCTCCATCCACAGCCCGTGCCACTTTTCGGCTTCGGCCGGCGGGACGAAGAACTCCATCTCCATCTGTTCGAACTCGCGCGTGCGGAAGATGAAGTTGCCGGGCGTGATCTCGTTGCGGAACGACTTGCCGATCTGGGCGATGCCGAACGGCGGCTTCTTGCGGGCGAAGCCGAGCACGTTCTTGAAGTTGATGAAGATGCCCTGCGCGGTCTCCGGCCGCAGGTAGACCTCCGAGCCCTCGCCGGCGACCGGCCCGACGTGGGTCTCGAACATCAGGTTGAACTGGCGCGGCTCGCTCAGCTCGCCGCCGCACTCGGGGCAGCGCAGCTCCGCCTCCGGGTCGCCGCCCTCGGCCTCGATCGCCTCGCGCAGGTGGTCCTCGCGCCAGCGCTTCTTGCACTTGCCGAGGCACTGCACGAGCGGGTCGGTGAAGCCCTCGAGGTGGCCCGAGGCCTCCCAGACCCGCGGGTGCTGGAGGATCGCCGAGTCGAGCGCGACGATGTCGTCGCGGTCCTGCAGCATCGCCCGCCACCACTCGGCCTTGACGTTGTTCTTCAGCAGCACGCCGTAGTGGCCGTAGTCGTAGGTCGAGCCGAGCCCGCCGTAGATCTCAGAGGACGGGAAGACGAAGCCGCGCCGCTTGCACAGCGCGACGATCTCCTCCATCGTCGTCTCGGTCGCGGTCTCCTGCCCGGCGTCGGCCATGCCGGAACCGTACCGGCTGCGATAATCCGCGCGCCTGATGCCGATCTACGAGTACAAATGCGCCAACGGCCATGTCTTCGACGTGATCCAGAGGATGAGCGACGAGGCGCTGACCGAGTGCCAGGAGTGCGGCGCCCCCGCCGAGCGCGTCCTGCACCCCGTGGCGATCCACTTCAAGGGCTCCGGCTTCCACAACACGGACTACGCCAAGAAGAAGACCGGCGCCAACGGCAGCTCCTCAGAATCAAGCTCCTCCAGCGAGGGCTCCGACAGCTCCAAGTCCTCGTCCGACGCCAAGTCCTCGGGCTCAAGCTCGGAGGCCTCGAAGCCCGCCGCCAAAGCCGATTAGACGGCCGGGAGGGGCGGATGGGTCGCCTCACCGGTGCCTCGCGAAGCGGCGCCCCGGCGGGCTACCCTGGGCCGCGAAGCGGCACAAAATCAATCCGCCGAAGGCGGATTTAGGCAGCCGGGGAGGCGACCCATCCGCCCCGCCAGACCTACCCCATCAATTTCTTGACAGCCCGCCGCCGCTCGGAGTCCGGCACTTCGATCGAGCCGCCGGGGCCGGGTGCGCAGCTCGAGTTGGCGCCGGAGCAGAGCACATCGGCGGCGCTTTCGCCGCCGATCGCGGCGGAGAGGATCAGCTGCGGCATCGTGACGAAGCCCATGTCGCTGACGAAGGCCTTCGGCGCGTCCCAGCCGATGATCGGGCCGTGGACGAAGTTGTAGGGGAGGCGGAGCGGGTCGGTGAGGCGGTCCTTGATGCCGGCGATCACGGCCTGCTGGGCCTTCTCGCGGTCGTAGTCGTTGTAGCCGAGCGAGTAGGCGCTCCTGCCCGCCCCGGGGCATTCGCTCGGCTCGCGGATCCGCGAGTAGATCAGCGCCTTTTCGCCGTCGAGCGTGTTCTCGCCCTTGCCGAGCCGCAGGGTGAAGCCGCCCTGGCCGCCGCCGGCGCCGCCTGAGATGTTCGCGCAGAGCTTGTGCGGCACATCGACCTTGACCCCGCCGACCGCGTCGATCAGGTCTTCGAAGCCGGTGAAGTCGACGATCGCGACATGGTCGACTTCGACGCCGAGGAAGTCTTCGACCGCTTCGATCTGCGCCGCGGCGCCGCCAAAGGCGTAGGCGGCGTTGATCTTCTGCGGGCTCTGGCCGGGGATTTCGGCGTAGCTGTCGCGCGGGACCGAGAGTTTGCGGAAGGCGCCGCCGCCGGCGCGGATCAGCATCAGCGTGTCGGCGCGGAATTCCCCCTGCGAGCAGTGGCCGTGCGGCGAGTCGCCGTGCGACTGCTGTTCGAAGCATTCCTGCGAGGGCGCCGCGCCCGGCTCCTTCGTGTCGGGCGGCCGGGCGTCGGTGCCGAGCACGAGGATCGTCTGCGCGCTCGGCAGCAGGAACGGGTTGCCGTGCAGCTTCGACTTCGCTTCGCCCGACAGCTTGAACGACTGAAGCTGGGCGGAGACGGCGAAGGCGAGGAAGCTGAGCAGGATCCAGCCGAGCGCCGCGATGCCGATCCATTTGAGCGCCCGGCGCAGCGCGGGGCGCGGGGCGCCGGGGCCGCGCTCGCGCTTCGGCCCGCCGGGACGGCCGGGCAGCTTCGGCGCCCGCCAGTCGCGTTCGCGCAGTCCCGAGAGGTCGGGCTTGCGCAGCCGCGAGAAGAACCCGCGCCGGGCGCGGTAGACCTTGTAGTCGGGCGGTCCCTGTGGCCGCTGCTCTCCGTCGTTGCCCATGAAAGACTCCGGAATCATGCCGATGACCGCGGTCGCCCGCGACAGGAGTCCCAACACACGATGAGCGAGGTCGAAGCGATCGGCGTCGATCTCGGCGGCACGAAGATGCTGCTCGGCGTGCTCGACGGCGACTCGAAGACCGTCTGGGAGAGCCGCGAGCGCTCCGCCGGGGAGGGCGAGGACGAGCTGGTCGAGCTGCTGGTGCGCGAGGTCGAGCAGGCGCGCGCCGAGCGTCCCGGCGTGCAGGCGATCGGCATGGGCATCCCGGCGACGATCGACCACGACAAGGGGGTCGCGCTCGCCGCGGTCAACCTGCCGATCGCCGACCTGCCGATCCGCAACCTGGTGCTCGAACGGACCGGCCTGCCGGCCTTCGTCGACAACGACGCCAACGTCGCGGCGCTCGCCGAGCACCAGTTCGGCGCCGCCCGTGGCACGCGGAACGCGATCATGCTGACGATCGGCACGGGGATCGGCGGCGGCCTGATCCTCGGCGGCGAGATCTACCGCGGCTCGACCGGCGCCGGCGCCGAGCTCGGCCATGTCGTGATCCAGATGGACGGCCCCGCCTGCCAGGGCAACTGCCCCAACCACGGCTGCGTCGAGGCGCTCGCCTCGGGCACCGCGCTCGGGCGCGAGGGACTGGCGGCGGCGGAAAGCAACCCCGAGTCGGCGCTCGGCAGGCTGCACGGCGAAGGCGAGCCGATCGACGGCAAGGCGGTGACGTTGGCCGCCCAGAAGGGCGACGAGGTCGCGGTCGCCGTCTTCGAGCTGATCGGGACCAGGCTCGGCGTCGCCCTCGCCAGCTTCGCCAACATCTTCGAGCCGGAAGTCATCGTGATCGGCGGCGGCGTGATCGCCGCGGGCGAGCTGCTGCTCGACCCGGCGCGGCGCGAGCTCGAAGCGCGGGCGCTGCGGCCGATGAACCGCACGCCGGTCGTCCCCGCCGAGCTGGGCGCGGACGCGGGCATGATCGGCGCCGCCGCGCTGGCGCGGACCGAACTCGAGAAGGCGAGCTGATGCCGGGGTCGCTGATCGTCTGCCCGACCCCGATCGGCAACCTCGACGACATCACGATTCGCGTCCGCGACGCCCTCGTCGCCGCCGACTACATCGCCTGCGAGGACACGCGGCGCACCGGCGGGCTGCTCGACAAGCTCGGCATCCGCCCGGCGCCGCCGCTGATCTCGATCCACGAGGGCAACGAAGCGCCGCGCGCGGTCGAGCTGGCGCAGCGGATCGAACGCGGCGACGTCGTCGCCCTGGTCTCCGACGCCGGCATGCCGGCGATCTCCGACCCCGGCTTCCGCCTGATCCGCCGCTGCATCGAGCGCAGCCTCGAGGTCACCGTGCTGCCGGGCCCCTCCGTCGTGCCCGCGGCGCTGGTCGCCTCCGGCCTGCCGACCGACCGCTGGCGCTTCGAGGGCTTTCTGCCGAAGCGCTCCGGCGAGATGGAGCGCGTGCTGCGCTCGACCGAGACCGTCGTCGCCTTCGAGTCGCCGCGCCGGGTGGGGGACTCGCTGGCGGCGCTGGCGGCGATCGCCCCCGACCGCCCGGCCGCCGTCGTCCGCGAGCTGACCAAGATGCACGAGGAGGTCTCGCGCGCCACGCTGGCCGAGCTGGCGCGCCGCTTCCGCGGCGACGTCAAGGGCGAGATCGTGCTGGTGATCGCCCCCGCCTCCTCCGACGACCACGACCAGGACGTCGCCTTCGCCGTCGACGCCCTGCGCCACCTCGTCCAGTCGGGAGCCCGCCCGCGCGCCGCCGCCAGCGTCGTCGCCGCCCTCACCGGGACCCGCGCCAACGACCTCTACAGGGCGCTGACCGGCCGCGAGCCCCGCCGCTGAACAGGGAAACCCCGAGCGCGGTCGAGGTTTGAGTCGCCATGCGGTTCAAACCTCGACCGCGCAGGTGAACTAGCCTGGCCCGACCGATGTCCTACTACGTCACCACGCCGATCTACTACGTCAACGCCGAGCCGCACCTCGGGCACGCCTACTCGACGATGGCGGCCGACGTCTTGGCGCGGCACATGCGCCAGCGCGGCGAGGACGTCTTCTTCCTCACCGGGACCGACGAGCACGGCGAGCCGATCGAGACGGCGGCGGAGCGCGAGGGGGTGACGCCGCAGGAGTTGGCCGACCGCAACGCGGCCAAGTTCGAAGCGCTGATGCCGATCATCGACGCCAGCAACGACTTCTTCATCCGCACCTCCGATCCGCGCCACGGCGAGCGGGTCGCCGAGATCATGCAGCGCGTCTACGACAACGGCTGGGTGAGCAAGGGCACCTACGAGGGCTGGTACTGCCCGCGCTGCGCCGACTTCAAGACCGAGCGCGAGCTCGGCCCCGGGCAGACCTGCCCGATCCACGAGATCCCGCTCGAGCAGGAGCGCGAGGAGAACTGGTTCTTCCGCCTCTCCGCCTTCCAGTCCCAGCTCGAAGGCCTCTACGAGGAGCGCCCCGACTTCGTCGTGCCCGAGTTCCGCCGCAACGAGGCGGTCTCCTTCATCAAGGGCGGGCTCGAGGACGTCTCGCTCTCGCGGCCGAAGCTGAAGTGGGGGATGCGGCTGCCCTGGGACCCCGAGCAGCGCATGTACGTGTGGTTCGACGCGCTGCTCAACTACGTCACGGCGCTCGGCTTCGCCCGCGAGGGCGAGGACCTGACGGCGCGCTTCTGGCCCGCCGACCTGCACGTGATGGCCAAGGACATCCTCAAGTTCCACGCGGTGATCTGGCCGGCGCTGCTCTGGGCGGCCGGCCTCGAGCCGCCGCAGCGGATGGCGATCCACGGCTACCTGCTGATGGGCGAGAAAAAGATGTCGAAGTCGCTCGGCAACGTGCTCGACCCCTTCGAGGCGATCGAGCGCTTCGGCGCCGACGCGCTGCGCTTCTACTGCTTCCGCGAGGTCAGCTTCGGCCAGGACGGCTCGATCTCCACGGCGGGCTTCGAGTCGCGCTACGAGACCGAGCTTGCCAACGACTTCGGCAACCTGGCGAGCCGCGTGCTGGCGATGGTCGACCGCTACCGCGACGGCACGGCGCCGCCGGCCCAGGTCGACGCCGTGCTGGCGGAGGACTTCGAAGGCGCCGTCGGCAGCTTCGCCGAGCTGCTCGACCGGGCCGAGCTGACGCAGGCGCTGGAGGAGGCCTGGAAGCTCGTCCGCCGGCTCAATCGCTACGTCGAGGAGACTCGCCCCTGGGAGCTGGCCAAGGACGAGGCCGACCCCAAGCGCCTCGACGAAGTCCTCTACAACCTCTGCGAGGGCCTGCGGGTGACGACCCTGCTGCTCGTCCCCTACCTGCCGCGGGCGGCCGACCAGCTCCTCGCCGCGCTCGGTGAGGACTCGCGCGAGCTGAGCGCCTTCGGCACCCACCCCGGCGGCCAGCCCGTCGAGCGCGTCCCGCCGCTCTTCCCAAAGATCGAGGCGCCGGCCTGAGCTTCAGCGAGCCCGCAGGCCCAAACGCCGGCGCCAGTCGCGCGCGTTGAAAGCGCGCGAGATGCGGCCGATCAGGCCGCGGCGCGACCTGGTGTAGGGGAACCAGACCGGTTCGCGCTTGCCGCCGAAGCGGTGGACGATCACCGACTCGGGCCGGCAGTACTTCTTGATCCCGTACTCGCCGTGGCGGAAGCCGACCCCCGACTCCTTCCAGCCGCCCATCGGCACATCCATCAGCACGTAGTTGACGATCACATCGTTGACGTTGACCGCGCCGCACTCGATCCGCCGCCCGATCCGCTCCGCCCGCTGCTTCTCGCCGAAGACCGAGGCGGCCAGGCCGTAGCGGGTGTCGTTGGCGTGGCGCAGCGCCTCCTCGGCGTCGCGCACCTTCATCACCCCGACGACCGGGCCGAAGGTCTCGTCGCGCATCACCTTCATCGAGTGGTCGACGTCGACCAGCACCGTCGGCTCGTAGTAGTGGCCGGGCCCCTCGACGGCCCTGCCGCCGGTCAGCGCCCGCGCGCCCTTCTCGAGCGCCTCGGTCACCTGCTCTTCGACCACGGCGCGCTGGTTCGGCGAGGTCATCGCGCCGACGTCCTTGGCCGGCGTCCGGCCGTCGGCGCCCTGGCGCAGCGCGCTCACCTCCTTGGTCAGCTTGGCGACGAACTCGTCGTAGACGGGCTCCTCGACGTAGATCCGCTCGACCGAGAGGCAGACCTGGCCCGAGTTGAACATCGAGCCCCAGGTCGCGGCGTTGGCGGCGCGGTCGATGTCGGCGTCGTCGAGCACGATCATCGGGTCCTTGCCGCCGAGCTCGAGGCTGACCGGGGTCAGCGTCTCGGCGGCGCGCGCCATCACCTTGCGGCCGGTTCGGTCAGAGCCGGTGAACTGGACGAAGTCGGCGTTGTCGATCAGCGCGCCGCCGGCCTCGCCGGTGCCGTGGACGCAGGCGAACACATCGGGGCCGCCGATCTCCTCGCGCCAGGCCCTGACGATCTCGTCGATCCCCAGCGGCGTGAACTCGGACGGCTTGACGACCACGGCGGCGCCCGCCTGCAGGGCGGGGAGCGCATCGCCCAGCGCCAATGCCAGCGGGAAGTTCCAGGGGCTGATCACGCCGACCACCGGGTAGGGCCGGTACTGGACCATCAACTTCTTCGAGGCCATCAGCGGCGAGTGCGGGCGGACCGTCTCGTCGCCGATGAACTTGGCCGCCCTCGAGCCGTAGAAGTTGATCAGGTCGGTCAGGTAGTAGATCTCGGTGCCGGTGTCGGCGCGGACCTTGCCGGTCTCGGCCTGCATCGTGTCGGCGATCCGCTCGCTGTTGTCGAGCATCCAGTCGCGCAGCCTGCCCAGCCAGCGGTAGCGGCCCTCGATGCCGAGCGCCTCCCACTCGGCCTGGTTGCGGCGCACCCGGGCGACGACCTCGGCCACCCGCTCGGGCGAGTCGACGGCGACGCTGCCGACCGTCCCGCCGGTCGCCGGGTTGGTGACATCGATTCGCTCGGTCGCCGTCTGGTCGTACATTGGCTGGCTAGCCAGGATAGCCGCTATCGCGCCGCCAGTCGATACACGGGCCCTTCCAGCGAGCAGACGTAGAGCCGCTGATGCTCGTCTTCGCCGAAGCAGCTCGGCGTGTCGACGCGCAGGCCGAGCTTGCGCTCGCCGCTCGCCCGCTTCAGGTGGGGGACGAGGCTGCGCAGCTGGCCCTCGCAGAGGTCGGCGTAGACGTAGCGCTTGTACAGCGAGGGGAGATGCTTGTCGGCGACCACGTAGCCGCCGATGATCGAGCAGCTTCCGGCGCGGCTGTGCGGGTAGGCGAAGATCGGCTTCACCGTGCCGCCGGGGTCCGGCGTGCCGCTGTTGGCGCCGGTGTATGGCGCGAAGCCCTCGCGCGCGTCCCAGCCGAAGTTGGCGCCGCGCGCTGCGCCGAGCGGCAGGTAGTCGACCTCCTCGTAGCGGTCCTGGCCGACGTCGCCGATCGCGAGCCGCGGGTGGCCGGGCCGCGTCACCCGGTCGAAGGAGAAGCGGAAGGGGTTGCGCAGGCCGATGCTGAAGATCTGCGTATGGGGATGGACTTCGCGCGGGTCGACCCGCAGCAGCTTGCCGAGCCGGCTGTGCGGGTTCTGCGCGTTGTTCGGCGGGTCGCCGCCCGAGCCGCCGTCGCCCGTGCCGAGGTAGAGCCAGTGGCCGAGGAACTGCAGCTGGCCGCCGTTGTGGTTGGTGTTCACCGGATGGGGTATGTGAACGATTGCGCGACGAGAGCCCCGCGCGGCTCGCGTCGCGCTTCTGCGCTTGAACTGGTCGACCCGGATGTTGCCCTGGCGATCGGTGTAGCAGACGTAGAAGCGGCCGTCGCGCCGGTAGTCCGGCGGGAAGGCGATCGAGAGCAGTCCCCGCTCGCCGCCGTAGGAGACGAGCCCGCGGATGTCGAGGAACGGGCGGCGCTGCCGGTGGCCGCGGCGCAGCACGATCACCCTGCCCTCCTGCTCGACGACGAACAGCAGCTTCGGGAAGCCGGGCGCGCCGGTGACGTAGACCGGCGATTCGAAGCGACCGACCTGCTTGAGCCCGACCTTGCCGGGCTGTTCGGCGGAGCCGCAGGCCGGCAGGCTCAGCGCCAGCGCCGCCGCGGCAAGGCTAGCGAGCGCTGTTCGCGCTCTTCTTGCCGATTTCCACGACTTCGCCGTTGTCCTTGACTTCGACTTCCGGTGGCACATCGCTGATCTTCACGGTAAACGACCCGCCCGCTTCGGCTCCGTTGGCGGTCTCCGCCTTGGTTTCGCTGCTGAGGCCGGCGGCGATCTCATAGAAGAGCCTGTGGTTGCCCGCTTTCACGGCGCTCACCTTCCACACCGGTTCGGCCGTCGCGCCGGGCTTCAGCGGGCCGAAGGCGAAGGTCCTCGGTTCGGCGGTTTCGGCGCCGCCGCGCCGGTTCGAGCCGTCGAGTTTCGGGTACCCCTCGGCGAGCGCCCAGATCGGCCGGTCGGGCTGGGCGATGCCGGAGGCCGGGTCGCGGTAGCCGAAGGGCAGCCAGGAGTTGTGCGACTGCTTGTCGCCGCCGCTGATCGAGACGGTCAGCGAGGGCAGCGCCTGCTCGCCCGTGTTGCGGACGCCGAGGCGCAGCAGCGTCGTCTCGCCGAGCCGTTGCTTCGGCGGGAACTCGGCCTTGACCACCTTCACCTGGTAGGCGCCGGCCTGCTCGTTGGAGTCGGAGGACGATTCGCCCCCGCAGGCGGCGAGCGAGGTCGCCGCGGCCAGCCCGACGAGAGCCGCCGCCAGCGCGCCGCCGCGAGAACGCCGCCGCTGTCCGCGATACCCCCCCGAGGATGAACTCCCAGGCTCCAAAGCGGCCCGAACATACCACGGGGATTTCCCTGCACCGGAGGCTCGCGGCGAGGCGCGGCGGGATTAGCCGGATCTCAACACTCGGCTAACGGAGGGCACCGGCGCATCCCATAGACTCAGAGCGCGGAGCAGGGTCCGCCCAATGCGGTCCCGCCCGTCCGGAGGAGAGATGGAAGCAGCTGCATCGATAGGCAGGATGTTCGCCCCAGCCAAGTCGTTCTTCGAGCAGACGGGGAGCATGATGATCCTCACCGCGCGGACGATCGCCGCCGCCGTGCGTCCGCCCTACCCCTATGGCGAGGAGCTGGTCGGCCAGTTCCTCTTCGTGCTCAAGCTC
>Ga0102953_1000469_pt1 | contig 27917 bp, 22 predicted proteins | sample SalPon2A_C_D2_MG_FD_78509 | JGI IMG/M metagenome (GOLD analysis project Ga0102953, IMG submission 78509) | Soil microbial communities from South San Francisco under conditions of wetland restoration - Salt Pond MetaG R2A_C_D2_MG | ecosystem: Environmental > Terrestrial > Soil > Wetlands | place... | reverse complement strand
TTCTCGATGCCTGCGCCGCCCCCGGCGGCAAGACCACCCACATCGCCGCCCTGAGCGAAAACGGCGCCTCGGTGACCGCCCTCGATCTTCATCCCCGAAGGGTCCGTCTGGTCGAGGAGGGTGCCCGCCGCCTCGGTTGCCGGGGGATCGCGGCCCGGACCTGGGACCTGACCAACCCGCCGAGTTTTCTCCAGCCGCGGAGCTTCGACCGGGTCCTGGTCGATGCCCCCTGCAGCGGGCTGGGCGTGTTGCGTCGAAACCCCGAGATCCGCTGGCGCCGGACCGGGAAGGACATCCGCGAGATGGCCGAGCTGCAGCGCACCATTCTCGACCGGGTCGCTAACCTGGTACGCCCGGGGGGAGTGCTGCTCTATTCGCTGTGCACCTTCACCGCCGAGGAGACCACCGAAGTGACGGACGATTTCCTGAAGAACCACCCCGATTTCGTCGCCGAGGACCTGCGCCGGGAGGCGCCCGACAGCTGGGCATCCCTTTTCGACGAGCACGGCCGCCTGCGCACCTGGCCCCATCGGCACGGCGGCATGGACGCCTTTTTCGCCGTCCGTTTCAGACGCCGGGACGGCTGAGCCGTCCCGATCTTTTCAACGACATGAATTTTCCCCCGACCTCGCTGCGGAGCCGACCATGATCAAAATCGCCCCATCCATTCTTTCGGCCGATTTTTCCCGCCTCGGCGAAGAGATTCAAACCATCGAAAAAGGCGGCGCCGACTACGTCCATGTCGATGTCATGGACGGACACTTCGTCCCCAACATCACCATCGGCCCGCTGGTGGTCGAAGCCGTGCGCCGCATTACCACGCTGCCCATCGACGTGCACCTGATGATTGAAAACCCGGACCGCTTCATCCCCGACTTCGCCCGGGCCGGCGCCGACATCATCACCGTTCACCAGGAGGCCGTGCCCCATCTGCACCGCACGGTGCAATTGATCAAGGGGCTCGGCAAGAAGGCCGGAGTATCGATCAATCCCGCCACTCCCGTCTCCACCCTGGAGGTGATCCTCGACGATCTGGATCTGGTGCTGGTGATGAGCGTCAATCCCGGCTTCGGCGGGCAGAGCTTCATCCCGGCCTCTCTGCCCAAGATCGAGGAGCTGCGCAAGCTGATCGACCGGCGTCGCCTGGCGATCGAGCTGGAGGTGGACGGCGGGGTCAAGACCGACAACATCGGACTGATCGCCGGTGCCGGGGCCGATGTCTTCGTCGCCGGCAGCGCGGTCTTCGGCGCCGACGATTATGCCGCCACCATCGCCGCCCTGCGGGAAAATGCCGTCTCCGTGAAGGTGTGATGTCCGATTTCGCTGTATTGCGCCGGGCCCTGGCGGGCCGTCCGGTACGCATCATCGACGAGGAGGGGCTGCGTCCGGCGGCCGTTCTGGCGCCGCTTTTCATCAAGGACGGCGCCGGGCACCTTCTGCTGACCCGTCGTACCGAGCTGATGAACCACCACCGGGGCGAGATCGCCTTTCCCGGCGGCGTGCGTCAGGCCGATGACGACGACCTGCTGCGGACCGCCCTGCGGGAAACCGGGGAGGAGATGGGCATCGCCGCCGGCGATGTACAGATCCTCGGCCGGCTCGACGATTTCATCTCCGTTCACGGCTACCGGGTTTCGCCCTTCGTCGGAACCTTTCCCTGGCCCTACACCTTCCGGGTCAACGAGCGTGAAATCGCCGAGGTGATCGAGGTGCCCCTGGAACGCCTCCGGGACCCGGCGCTGTGGCGCACCGAGGATTGGAGCCACAGGGGGCGGCTCCACCCGGTGCACTTCTGCGACCTGGGGCGGCATGATCTGTGGGGCCTGACCGCGGCCATCGTGCGGCAGCTTCTGCGCTGTCTCTCTGCCGCCTGAAAGGGCCGGCCGACCGGCTCGCCCCTTGCATCCGGGGGCCGAGCGGTTAGAATTGCAGGAGTTTTCTTCGGAAGGGGTCCCGGCATGAAGCCACTGCGCAATCTCGGTCTGCTCACCAAGATCAATCTCATCATCGCTGTCATCCTGCTGGTTTTTCTCGGGCTTTCCACCCTCTTGAACTACCGGCTGCAGAAGGCCTACATTGTCGACGAATCGATCGAAAAGGCTCGCATCATCGCCTCCGAGGCGATCCGGGCGCGGGAATACATCTCCGACCAGCTGCAGATCGGCCAAGTCAAACTTTCGGTCGAGCGCTACGGAATGATTCCGGTGGTCGCTTCCACCCGCATCGGGGCCTTGGTGGCCGAGGATCTCGACTACCACATCCGACAGGTCTCCGACCGCTACCGCAACCCCAGGAACGCTCCGGACGAATACGAATCGGCCACCCTGGAAAAATTCCATGCCAATCCCTACCTGGAGGAAAGCTATGCCATCACGGGCCTGCAGGGGGAAAAAGTCTTTCGGTACATGCAGCCTTTTCGCGCCGAGGAGAGCTGCCTGGAGTGTCACGGCGATCCCGCCGATGCGCCCGATTTCATCAAGAAGCTCTTCCCCGAGGAAAAGGACCAGGCCTACAACTACCAGATCGGGCAGATCATCGGCGCCGCCTCGGTGACCATCCCGATGGACCGTCTTGAGGGCCAGATTCACGCCAACATGCGCAATGGCTTCCTCTTTATCGGGGGCATATTCGTGGCCCTGATCTCCTGCCTCGGCCTGCTCATCCGCGGGACCGTTACCCGGCCCCTGGGCCGTCTCGGAGAGGTGATCGGCGGCATCGTGCACACCGGACGTTTCGAGGAGAAGATTCCCCGCCGCGGCCGCGACGAAATCGGCCGGTTGATCGACGGCTTCAACGAGATGATCGACCGTCTGCGCGAACAGACCGATCATCTGGAAGAATCGGAAAAACGGTTCCGGGCCCTGACCGAAACGGCCCGCGACGGCATCGTCTCCTTCCTGAGCAACGGCCAGATCATCCTTTTCAACCGCCAGGCAGAGCGGATGTTCGGCTACAGCAAGGCGGAGATTCTCGGCGTCACCGTCGACCAGCTGGTCCATCCGGAATGCGAGTCCTTCGAGGCGGGCAAGGTCGAGGAGTATCTCCGGAAACATGCCGCGGAGCTGATGGCCAGGGTGCATCCGATCGTCGGGAGGCGAAGGGACGGCACCCGTCTCGACCTGGAGCTTTCGCTCTCCGAGGCCGAATCGGACGGACATCTCTTCTATACCGCGATCCTGCGCGAAAAGAGTTGAGGTTTCTCCCCGGCCCTTCGGCCGGGGAGAAACCTCGGCAAGTACCTTTATTCCGATGCCGTTTTATGGCATAACGGCAGCAATCCTTTTTTCGTCCCAATCCCACACCCCTGCTTAATTGACGGAATCTACAGAATTCATGAGCGGATATAACCGGCGCAGCACCCTTTTTCTGGAACGGCTCAAAGAAACGATCCTGGTCGGCGACGGGGCCATGGGCACCCTTCTGTACAGTCGCGGCATCCCTCTCGAGGCCAATTTCGAATACCTCAGCCTGATCCGCCCGGAGCTGGTGGAGGAGGTCCACCGGGACTACGTCCGGGCCGGTTCGCAGGTTATCGAGACGAACTCCTTCGGCGCCAACGCCTCGAAGCTGGCCGCCATCGGCCTGGAGAAGAAGGTGCGGGCGATCAACGAGGCCGCCGCCCGGCTGGCCCGCAAGGCCGCCGGGGAGGAGTGTTTCGTCGCCGGTTCGGTCGGCCCCCTGGTCCGGCCGCGGGAAGAGGGCGGGGAGGTGTTGCCAACCGAACGGCGGGAGGTCTTTCGCGAGCAGATGGAAGCGCTGGCCGAAGGAGGGGCGGATATCTTTCTGCTCGAGACCTTCTCCGATCTCGAAGAGCTCGCGGCGGCGCTGGAGGTGGCCCGGCGGATCGGCCTGCCGGCGGTGGCCCAGATGGCCTTTCTCGAGGAGGGCCGCACCCGCGAGGGGGTCAGTGCCGAAGAGGCGGCTCGCCGCCTGAGCCTCGCCGGCGCTTCGGTGCTCGGTGCCAACTGCGGCTCCGGCCCCCGGGAGCTTCTCAGGGTCGTCGGCCGCATGGCCGCGGTCTCCGATTTGCCCCTTTCGGCCTTCCCCAACTCGGGCTTTCCCCAGTACGTGGAGGGACGCTACATCTACCTGGCCACGCCCGAATATTTCGCCGCCACCGGCCGGGAGATGGCCCGCGCCGGCGCCTCGCTCATCGGGGGGTGTTGCGGCACGACTCCCGAGCATATCGCCGCTTTGACCGCTGCCCTGGCCGAGATTCGACCGGCGGCGCGTCCCCGGCCGGAGCCCGCCGGCGAGGTGGCCGCCCGCCCGGTTCCCCCCCCGCCCCCCCGTGCCACCTTTCTCGACGACTGGGACCGTCGGCCGGTGGTGACGGTCGAACTCGATCCGCCCCGGGGCTCGACTGCACCAAGGTGCTGGCCGGGGCCGAGGCTCTCGCCGAGGCCGGGGTCGACGCCATCAGTCTGGCGGAAAATCCTCTGGCCCGTATCCGCCTGGGAAACCTCGCCCTGGGGGCGAGAATTCAGGAGCGGACCGGAACCGAGGTTATCGTCCACGTCACCTGCCGCGACCGCAACCTGATCGGCCTGCATTCGGAGATGATGGGCGCTCACCTGCTCGGTATCCGCAACGTGCTGGCGGTGACCGGCGATCCGGTATCGGTCGGCGGCGAGTCGGGAGCCTCCAGCGTCTTCGATCTCAATTCGATCGGACTTCTCGAACTGCTGCAGGCCCTCAATTCGGGCCGTGATATGCTGGGCAGGGATCTCGGCGGACAGACCCGCTTCCTGCTCGGCGCCGCCTTCAACCCCAATCTGCCGTCGATGGAAGGACAGCTGCGGCGCCTGGAGAAGAAAGTCGCGGCCGGCGCCCGTTTCGTGCAAACCCAGCCGGTCTACTCGCCGCGCGTCCTGGAGACCCTGGTCGAGCGGACCTCGGCGATGAACATTCCGGTGCTGGTGGGGATACTGCCGCTGGTCAGCGAGCGCAATGCGGAATTTCTGCACAACGAGGTGCCGGGCATCTCGCTTCCCGACGAGGTGCGCGGGCGGATGAAGGGCCGGTCGGGGGCGGAGGGGGTCCGCGAGGGGATGGCTATCGCCCGTGAGCTGGTGGAGGCCGGGCGGGGGAGGGTCGGCGGCTGGTATCTCATGCCGCCCTTCGGCAAGGTGGAGCTGGCCCTGGAGCTGATGGCCGCTATTCGTTCGCTGGCCTGAGCTCCAACAGGGAATCGAGGCCGCCTCTTTCATCGAGTTCGAAAAGCTCGTCGCAGCCGCCGAGCAGTCGGTCGTCGACGAAGATCTCCGGCACGGTCTCCCGGCCCGAGCGCCGCCTCATCTCCTGTTCTCCGGCCGGGTCCGAGGTGACGTCGTATTCGATGAAATCAACGCCCTTGATGCGCAGCAGCTCCTTGGCCCGGCTGCAGTAAGGGCAGTAGCTCTTGGTATAGATCTCCACTTTCTTCATAAACCAATCTCCTTGCTTGCAAGGCGCAATGGACCTCATTCTACCCGAGGATGGTGGACTTGCAAGAAGAAGAGAGCCCGGAAAGGTTTGCTTCATGATACCCGTCGGGAAATATCTCCGCCTGCTCTGTCTGGTCGCGTTGCTGCTGGTTTCCTGTTCGGTCGTCGTGCGGCCCGGCAAGAAACTCGAGGAGGTCGCCCGCGACTATGCTCAGCGTCTGCGCTGGATGGATTTCGTCGCTGCCTCCCGTTACCTCGATGAGTCGTACCGGCAGGACTTCCTGCAACAGTTCCAGGCTCTCAAGGGTCTGCATATGGTCGATGTCCGTATCGAGTCGATCGATTACCGGCCGGAGAAAAACGGGGCGGAGACCTCGCTGGTCCTGGAGTATTACCAGCTGCCCTCGGCCACCGTCAGGTCGTATCGCCTGCACCAGCAGTGGAGCTACGAAGGCGGCGACCGGTACCATTTCGGCACCTGGCAGATCGCCACCCCCTTTCCGGCCTTTCCCTGAAACCGCCTCGCCGGGGTCGCCGGCGGGTGCGGGCAGCCGGCGGCCGGTCGACGGCAAAAATTTCGTCATTCCAAGCTTTTATTGCTTGAACTTCCCTTTTCCGAAGGGAAAATTTCCCTTGATTTGACCTCATCCTTTGTGGTATTTAGCTGCATACTGTATACAGATTGACGGGAGACTGCGGCGCCTTCGGAGCGGTTTTTCCCTTTTTTCAGAGAGTGGTCCGCCCCTGATGAAGGGGGGCGGATGGAGAGATAGAGGAGGTCAACTTGTCTCAGGTCGTTTTTTCCAGCTGGGGAAAAGAAATCGTCGATAACCGCCAGGGTGGAGACAGCGAGGCCGAGGTTGTCAGCAAGAAGCTGCCCGTCACCTTCGATGGTGAACGTCCGCTGGCGGCCTTCATGGGCTGGGATGGGGTCGTTCTCAACGATCCGAACGTCGATGTCGTGGCCATGGCCGCCGAGTACGCCAGGCGGGTTCAGGAAGATTACTGCTGCGCCAAGTGCACGCCCGGCAAGAAGGGCACCAAGGTGCTCCAGGATACCCTTGCCCGCATCGTTGCCGGCCACGGCGAAGAGCGGGACCTTCAGACCATCGAAGGAATCGCCTCGCTGCTGCAGAACTGCAAATGCACTCTGTGCCAGACCTCGGCGCGGCCGCTGATGGATAGCCTCAAGCATTTCCGCGACGACTACCTGAGCTACATCCGCGGCGAACGCAAACCCAAGGGCTCCTTCAAGTATGTCGCCAAGCTGACCGCCCCCTGCCAGAGCAAGTGCCCCGCCCACATCGACATCCCCGCCTACATCGAGGCGATCAAGGAATTCCGCTACGGCCACTCGCTGGCCGCCGTTCGGGCCAGCATGCCGCTGCCGTCGGTGTGCGGCCGGGTCTGCCCGCATCCCTGCGAAACCGCCTGCCGGCGCAAGAACGTCGATGAGCCGATCAACATCATGGTCCTCAAGCGCACCGCCTCGGATTACGAGTGGAAGCACCAGCAGGCCCCGCCGATGCTCGGTTCGGGCGGAAGCTGCAAGGAGACGAAGCCGGGCGAAGAGAAGGCCATCACCACTCCCACCTTCGAGCGATTCCTTCCCGTCCAGGCGAAGGCCCGCAAGGAAAAGACCATTGCGGTGGTAGGGGCCGGTCCGGCCGGCCTTGCGGCGGCCTACTACCTGGCTCTCGAAGGCTACCCGGTCACCATCTACGAAGCGCTCCCCGAGGGCTACGGCGGCGGCATGATCGCCGTCGGCATCCCGCCCTACCGGATGCCCCGGCACCTGCTGCAGCGCGACATCGACATCATCGCCGAGCTGGGCGTCGAGATCATCTACGACACCCGCATCGGCAAGGACATCTCCCTGGCCGAGCTGAAAGGGAAGTACGACGCCGTCTTTCTCGCCCCGGGCGCCCATCGCTCCAAGCCAATGGGAGTTGAAGGCGAGGACAAGGGGTACGAGGGATTTCTCACCGGCGGCATCGATTTTCTCCGCGAGGCCTACATGGGCCAGCCGACCGGCATGGGCAAGAAGGTCGTGGTGGTCGGTGGCGGCAACACTGCCATCGACTGCGTGCGGGTGGCACTGCGCGAGGGAGCCGAGGAGTCGATCCTGCTCTACCGGCGAACCCGCAAGGAGATGCCGGCCGATGTCTGGGAGGTCGACGGCGCCGACGAGGAAGGGGTCAAGTTTGAGTTTCTCGTGCTGCCCACCAAGATCCTCGTCGACGAGCAGGAGCAGGTCACCGGCGTCGAATGCGTGCGGATGGAGCTCGGCGAACCCGACGCCTCGGGACGCCGCCGGCCCCAGCCGGTGGAGGGCAGCGAGTTCGTCATTGAGTGCGACACCGTCATTCCCGCCATCGGCCAGGACCCCGACCTCTCCTTCATCCCCGAAGAAATGGGGATCGACATCACCCGCTGGAACACCGTGGTCACCAAGTCCCTGCCGCTCAAGAACGGCGCCGGCCGCGACCTCAACGACGAGATGGGCAACCCCCTGTCGCGGCGGCTGATCACCGACCTGGACGGCGTCTTCGCCGGCGGCGACGCCGAGATCGGCCCGCTCACCGTCGTCGCCTGCGTCGGCAGCGGGCATCGCGCCGCCAAGGTGATCGAGCGCTGGCTCGAAGAAGGGGAAGCCTATCTCACCGACGACGATATCGTCGAAGACATCCTCTCCCATCTCGGTGTCTACGATCCCGAAGAAGATGTCCCCTGGCTCGATTCGGTGGAGAGACGGGACCAGGCGGAAGTCCACGGCAGGGAGCGGGCCAGCAAGGGCAACTACAGCGAGGTGGAGCTCGGTTTCGCGGACAGCCAGGCGGTGATCGAGGCCGAGCGCTGCCTGCGGTGCTACCGCGTCGCCCTGTTTGCCGTATAAGGAAATAAAAAGATGCAGGGCAACGGTCCCGGGGTGCCGGACAGGCCCCGTTCTTTTCTGCCCATAGCCAGGTTCTGAGGTGAATAATAATGGTCAGTTTGACGATTGACGGCAAAACGATAAGCGTGCCCGCCGGAACGACGATTCTGGAGGCGGCCAGGGAACTGGGGATCGCCATCCCGACTCTCTGCTGGCTGCAGAAGGTCTCCCCCACCGGGGCCTGCCGGATCTGCGCAGTGGAAGTCGAAGGGGTCGACCGGACGATGACCGCCTGCAACACCCCGGTCAGGGAGGGGATCGTCGTGACCACCCGGTCCGAGAATCTCACCGCCCTGCGCAAGCAGCTCGTCGAGCTGCTGCTGATCAATCATCCCCTCGACTGCCCGGTCTGCGACGCCGGCGGCGAATGCGACCTGCAGAACATCTGCTACGATCTCGACGTCGACAGGCAGCATTTCGAGGCCGAAGACGTCAACCACGGGGTGATCGACGAGTGGCCGCTTATCCAGCAGGTCCCCTCGCGCTGCATCCTGTGCGAGAAGTGCGTCAAGGTCTGCCACGAGGTGGTCGGCTCCAGTTCCCTCTTTCTCAACGAAGCGGGCGACCGCGGTTTCATCGACAAGCATCTGGAGCTCTGCGAATTCTGCGGCAGCTGCGTCGACGTCTGCCCGACCGGGACCATGATCTCCAAGCCCTTCAAGTTCAAGGCCCGCCCCTGGGAGCTGAGAAAGACCCCCTCGGTGTGCACCTACTGCGGCAGTCAGTGCGAGATCGATATCAACGTCAAGCAGAACGAAATCTATCGCGTCACCTCCAGGGACGGGGTGACGGTCAACAACGGCAATCTCTGCATCGGCGGCTTTTTCGCCTACGGGTACGTCAACTCGCCCCGGCGTCTGACCCGGCCGCTGGTGAAGAAGGGCGGAACCTCGCAGCCGGCCTCCTGGGACGAAGCGCTCGACACGGTGGCCGACAGGATCCAGTCGGTGCGTTCGGAAGCGGGGGCCGATGCCATCGCCGGGCTTTCCTCCCCCCGGCTGACCAACGAGGAGAACTATCTCTTCCAGAAATTTTTCCGGGCGGCGGTGGGCTCCAACAACATCGACTCCGAGGCTCGTTTCGGGGCCCTGCGCGCGATGAAGGCCCTTTCCGCCTCTCTCGGCCTGCACGGGACCAGCAACGCCATCGACCGCATCGGCGGCAGCGATGCCGTTTTGGTCTTCGGCGCCGACGCCACCGCCGAGGCGCCCGCCATCGACTGGCAGATCGAGATCGCCTGCCGCAAGAAGGACGGCAAGCTGGTCCTGGCGAACATGCGCCGGGTCAAGCTGGCCCGCTACGCCAATGCCTTTCTCGATTACCGACCCGGCAGCGAAGTGGCCCTGGCCAACGCCCTGGGACGGATCATCCTGGAGAGCGGCCAGGCCGACGAGGCCTATCTGAGCCGTTACGTCGGCAACCTCGATGAACTCAAGACCCACCTGCTCTCAGTCGACCTCGACCGGGCGAGCGCCGAGACGGGCCTTTCCCGGGAGCTCCTCGCCCAGGCCGCAGGCTACCTGGGCGGTGCCGAGGCGGTCTCCGTCGTCTTCGGCGCCGACGTCATCAAGGGCGAGATGGCCGAGCAGAAGTGCGCCGCCATCGCCAACCTGGCCCTGATCTCCGGCGCCCTGCACGGCGATGTCGGCGGCCTCTTCCCGGTCGACGAGAAGGGCAACATGCAGGGCCTTCTCGACATGGGGGTCTTCCCCGAGGGCCTTCCCGGCCACCAGGACTACGAAACAGGCCGGCAACGCTTCGAGAAAGCCTGGCAGGTGAAGCTGCCTGCCGGCGGCCGCGACGCTCTCGGCATTCTCGAGGGAATCGAGAAGGGCGAGATCAAGGTGCTCTACCTGGCCGCCACCAACCCGCTGGTGGCCTTCCCCGAGAGCGCCCGCTGGCGCAAGGCGCTGCAGAAGGTGGACTTCCTGGTGGTGCAGGACATCCTCTCCTCCGACCTCACCGCCATGGCCGATGTTGTCCTGCCCGGCACCTCCTTCGCCGAAAAGACCGGCAGCGTCACGTCGCTCGATAACCGCGTCAGCTGCCTGGGCAAGGCCCTGGCGCCTCGCGGCGAGGCCCGGGAGGACTGGGATATCCTCGCCCGGCTCTACGACCGCTTCGACGGCAAGGTGCGCCCCCTGAACCCGGAGGCGATCCAGGCCGAAATCAAGGAACTGGCGCCGCTCTACGGCGACCTCTGCTTCGTCGGCGGGGACCGCTGCCGGTCCTGCCGCAAGGAGCCCTACGCGCCCGAAGAGAAGAGCCTGACCTACACCCCCGTGGAAGGCGGGGCGGCCGCCGAGGGCCTGCAGCTGCTCAGCGGCAAGATCCTGTTCCAGTTCGGCACGACCTCCACCTATGCCGACGCCACGCTCGAGGTGGTCCCCGGCGGTTATGTCGAGATGCATCCGGAAGATGCCGAGGCGTGCGGCGTCGCCGAGGGCGGCCGGGTCAAGGTGGTCTCCGCGGTCGGTTCGGCCGAGGGGCCGCTGAAGATCAGCGGCAACGTTCCCCGCGGGCTCCTTTTCGCCCCCCATCACTTCGGCGACCTCAATGCCCAGCAGCTCATCCCCGTGGGGCAGAATCGAGTCGCCGTGCAGGTGAGCAAGGCGTGATCGCAGGTCCTCACCACTGACAAGATCAGTCCTGGCGTGCCGGCCCGATTTGCCGGCACGCCCTTTTTATCGGAGTTTGCGCCATGGCCGTTGCATTGTGGGACTACCAGGACAAGGTGGCCTTTGACCCGGAGGAAGCCAACAAGATCGTACTGGCAAAGACGGGGCATTCCCGTACCACCCTCTGGTGCCTGCTGCCGGGCCAGCGCATCGGGACGCATGTTCACTCGGGGGATCACACCTGGGTGGTGCTGGAAGGGCAGGGAAACTTCCTCGGCGAGGACGAACCGCAACCCCTCTTTCCGGGCCAAGTCCTGGTGATACCGGCTGGAACCACCCACGGGGTCGAGAACAGCTCCTCGGAGGGAATGGTCCTGCTCAGCGTCTCGGTGGGATAAACATTCTCCCGCATACCGAACATGGAAAAGCCAGCCGGAACCCGGCTGGCTTTTTCTGTCTTTACGGCGGACAGGATCGCAGGGCGACGGGCAATCACCCTCCGTGCCAGCCCAGCACCACCAGGAGACAGCTGCCGTCGGCGATGACGTTGATGCCGGCGTCGCGGCAGCGCGCGACGGCCTTTTCGCTCTGGGCGCCGGGCTGCATCCAGACGTTTTGGATGCCGTGGGCAAGGGCTTTCTCGACCACCTTTTCGGTCACCGCGGGCGGGGTGATGATCGAGAGGCTTTTGACCTCGGCAGGGAGGTCGGCCACCCCGGCGACGCTTTCGACCCCCTCGATCGCTCCTCCCTTCGGGTTGACGGGAATGGCCTTTTTGCCGTTTTGCAGGTAGCAGCGAAGGACCTTGTTGCCGTACTTGGTGCGGTCGGCAGAGGCCCCGACCACGGCGAAGGCCGGGGAATCGAAAAATTTGGTGAAACGCTCTTCCATGTCTGATACCTCCGAGTGAAAGTTAAAGTTTTGTGGGGTAAAACCGATCACATTCGTTTCGGTGAGCGTCAGCTTCCGCCGCCAGGTTGCCCCACCCGGGGGAGGGGTCCGGTTTTAACGATCTAGCACGGCCGGTGTCTTGACATCCCCTCCCACCACCATTGGCGAACCGCTGCTGTTTCGTAAATGACGACCCACGAAGACGCGCTATTCGGGCCTTGCAGCTACCGTGTTCGGAGGCAGAGGCCCACGCGAATGCCATGCGGCGCAGCCACAAGTTTCTTTTGGTTCGATTTCTTTGCGCGCAAAGAAATCGAACCCGGCTGCCGGCCGGGACCGGCGGTTTTGAAGATTTGGCCGCTTTGATTGATTTTTGAAAACTTCTAAAATCAAAACCGGCGGGTCGCGTCCCGCCAGACGCCTTACTTTTTGTCCAGGCGGCGACAAAAAGTAAGCAAAAACGCCTTCCCCTGGCGGGGGGGGGCGACTCCTGTCGCAGGTGACTCGTGGCACTCATCAACTAGTTACTACCGGCCTTTGCCTGTGGAAAGGAAACAACGGCCTCCATGGATTGTCACTGCTCTCCAGTTGGAAGCGTAGCCAGCGTCATTGGACCTGATTAAGTAAAGAACCTATCTACGGCCCGAAATTTAAAGACCCGGGAAAGGATTTTCCGGGGCACGAGCCTTTCTCTGGATAAGGGTCCATGTAGCTATTATGGCAAATTATTTTCGTTTGTCTGCTCCGGCTCCTCCTCCGAACCTTCGTCGTGGGTCCTATCGGTGGACGACGGGGCGGTTCGGGGGTCGAGAGCGGTGACGACGTGGGAGGTGCGGGGGACCGGCATGTAGGGCAGGGCTTCTTCGTAGGCCGGCTTGGCCGCCGGACGGAAACGGATGACGGCCGCGGCGAGCAGGCCGCTGCATAGAGCGATAAAGGCGTAGAGCCCCTCCGGACCGAGAAACTTCATCGCTGCCGAGGCGAGCGGCGGGCCGAGGCAGGCCCCCAGCCCGTAGAAGAGGATGAGGGCGGTGCTCGCCGGGACGATCTCCGAGGGGTCCAGCCGATCGTTGGTATGGGCGACGGCCACCGGGTAGAGGGTAAAGGCCAATCCGCCGTAGGCGGCGGTGGCCGGAATCAGCAGCCAGAGACTGCGTCCGCCAACCAGGACGATCACCAGGCTCGCCAGACACACCAGCAGGGCGATCACCGAAAGGACCCGCAGGCGGTCGGAGCGGTCCGATAGGATGCCGACCGGCCATTGCAGCGCCAGACCGCAGAGAATGGTCGTGGCCATGAAATAGGCCACGATCGAGACCGAGAGCCCGGAGCGCGATACGAAAACCGGTGCCATGCAGTAGAAGGCGCTGGCGATCATGCCGGTCGTTAGCGAGCCGAGCAGACCCAGCGGGGCCTTGCGCAGCAGCCGTCCCAACTCGAGGTGGCTGGTTTCGGGCAGTTGGGGATGCAGTGCCCGGGTCAGCACCACCGGCAGCAGGCAGAGGGAGGTGAAGATGCCGACGACCAGGAAGAGGTCGCCGCTCTCGATCGGCCGGAACTTGAGCAGGAACTGGCCGGAGCCGAGGCCGAGGAAGGTCATTGCCATGTAGACCGAAAAAACCCGGCCGCGCATATGGGGCTCGGTGCGGTCATTGAGCCAGCTCTCCACCACCATGTAGAGGCCCATCATGGAGATGCCGGTGAGCAGGCGGAAGCCGAACCAGGCGGGCGCGGAAAGGAAGAGTGGATAGAGGAGGGTGGCGGTGGTGTTGACGGCGGCGAAGGCGGCGAAGGCACGAATGTGGCCGGCGCGCTGCACGATGGCCGGGCAGACGAAGCTGCCGCCGACCAGACCGACGTAGAATCCTGCCATGACCAGGCCGATGACCGGCTCGGAAAAGCCCTCCAGCGCCATGCGCAGGCTGAGCAGGCTGCCGAGAAGGCCGCTGCCGACCATCAGGGTCAGGGTGGCGACGAAGAGCGCGGTGAAGAGGGCCAGGGTGTAGAGCATGGCGTCAGCTCCTGCTAGGCGCGGCGCGTCTTCTGCGGCGCTCAGGGGACGACGGCGGCGATCAGGTCGAGCAGCGGGCCGGGCAGGATGCCGAGGAGCAGGGTGGCGGCGAGGCAGATGACCAGGCCGGCGTGCTCGTGGCCGCCGCCGGGGTGGAGGGGCACCGCTTCTTCGTCCGACATGAACATGACGATCACCGGCCGCAGGTAGTAATAAAGGGAGATCAGCGAGGCGAGCACCCCGAGCAGCACCAGGGTGATATAGCCCTCATCGACCGCCGCGTAAAAGATGCCGAACTTGCCGATGAAGCCCGCCGTCGGTGGTATCCCCGCCAGGGAGAGCAGGAAGAGGCTCATCGCCCCGGCGCGGAAGGGGTGGCGATAGCCGATCCCCTGCCAGCGTTCGAGGTCCTGGGGCTCCGTTTCGCCGTCGGCCAGCGAGGCGATGACGCCGAAGGCACCGAGGTTCACCACCGCGTAGGCGATCAGGTAAAAGATCACCGCCGAGCGACCGGCGGCGCCCGCGGCGAGCAGGGCGATGAGCACGTAGCCCATGTGCACCACCGAGGAGTAGGCGAGCATCCGCTTGATGTTCTCCTGCGCCAGGGCGCAGAGGGTGCCGATCAGCATGGAGAGGGCGGCGAGCACCCAGAGCACCGGTGCCAGTTCGTGCCAGCCGCCGCCCAGCCCGGCGGCCAGGGGGACCAGGGCGGCGAAGACCGCCCCCTTGCTGCCGGTGGAGAGCAGGCCGGTCACCGGCGCCGGCGCCCCCTGGTAGACGTCGGGGGTCCAGAGGTGGAAGGGGACGAGGGAAACCTTGAAGCCGACGGCGATCAGCAGCATCGCCCAGCCGACCAGGCCGAGGGCGCGCAGCCGCCCCTCTCCGCTCACCGCCGCCATCGCCTCGGGCAGATGGAAGGTGCCGGATGCGGCGTAGATCAGGGCGATGCCCAGAGCGAGGAAGCCGGTGGCGACGGCGCCGAGCACCAGGTATTTGAGTCCCGCTTCGGCCCCCTCGGCGGTGCCCTTGTGAAAGGCGATGAGGATGTAGAGCACCAGGGTGAACGCCTCCAGGCCGAGGAAGATCCCCACCAGAGAGGTCGCCGAGGAGAGCAGCGCCATACCGGCGCAGGCGAAGAGCACCAGGGCTGTGTACTCGCCCCCGGGAAAGCGGCGCTCCTCGCCGTAGCGCAGCGAAAGGAGCAGGGTCACCGCCGCCACCAGCGACCAGAGAATGGTGAAGAAGCGCCCGTAGGGCCCGGTGTCGAACATGCGCGCCACCTCGCCGAGCGGCGGATGCAGCAACCCGGCGCAGAGGGCGGCGGCAAGGGCGGTGAAGACCCCGGCCAGGAGCAGGGGACGGTAGCCCGGCCGCCAGGCGCCGACCATCAGCAGGGTCGTCGAGCCGAGAACGAGGATCAGGATCGGCAGCAGGGCGAGCAGGTCGGTCCAGCTCACGGCAGGCCTCCTTTCAGCGCCAGCAGCGGAGCCTCCGCGAGCAGTCGTCGCACCGGTTCGGCGATGGGGGCCAGGAAGGGGGCGGGATAGAGGCCGAGCCACAGCACCATCAGGGCGAGCGGCACCAGCACCAGGGCCTCCCGCGCCGTGAGATCCCGCCAGGGCTCCTCGCCTAGCGGCCGGCCCCAGACCACGCCGAGGACCAGGCGCAGCATGTAGACGGCGGCGAAGAGCACCCCGGCCATGGCCAGGCCACCCCACAGGGGATGGACGCGGAAGGTGCCGAGCAGGATGAGGATCTCGCCGGTGAAATTGTTGAGACCGGGCAGCCCCAGCGAGGCCATGGAGAAGAAGAGCAGCAACGCCGCCAGCACCGGCGTGCGGGCCCACAGTCCGCCGAGCCGGTCGATGCGGCGGGTGCCGGCGCGCTCGTCGATCATCCCGACCAGGGCGAAGAGGGCGCCGGTGGTGACGCCGTGGTTGACCATCTGCAGGATGCTGCCCTGCAGGGCGGTTGCGTCCCAGGCCGCCAGGCCGAGGATGACGAAGCCGAGGTGGGCGACCGAGGAGTAGGCGATCAGGCGCTTGGCGTCCTCCTGGCAATAGGCGACCCAGGCGGCGTGGAAGATCCCGAGCAGGGCGAGGGCCGCCAGGAAGGGCAGGCTGGCCCGGGCAACCTCGGGGAAGAGGGGCAGGCCGAAGCGCAGCAGGCCGTAGACCCCGGTCTTGAGCAGCAGACCGGCGAGGATCACCGAGCCGGCGGTGGGCGCCTCGGTGTGGGCGTCGGGCAGCCAGGTGTGCACCGGCACCAGCGGCACCTTGACCGCGAAGGCGAGCAGGAAGGCGCCGTAGAGCCAGGGGGCGAGGGTCGCCGGAACGTCGGTCTGCTGCAGCGCCGCCAGGGCGAAGGTGTAGTCGCCGGTCTGGCGGCCGTGCAGCACGTAGAGGGCGAGGATGGCGAGCAGCATCAGCAGGCTGCCGGCGAGGGTAAAGAGGAAGAACTTCACCGCCGCGTAGATGCGCCTGCCGTGCCCCCAGACGCCGATGAGGAAAAACATCGGGATCAGCATCACCTCCCAGAAGAGGTAGAAGAGGACCAGGTCGAGAGCGAGGAAGACCCCCAGGATCCCCGCCTCCATTACCAGCAGCAGGGCGTGGAAGAGGGGGGCATGGCGCGAGACGTTCCAGGAGATGAGCACCGAGAGCAGCAGCAGAAAGGCGGTCAGCAGCACCATCAGCAGGCTGAGGCCGTCCATCCCCAGCGTATAGCGGATGCCGAAGCGCCCGATCCAGGCGCAGTCCTCCCAGGCGAGCCAGCCGCCGGCCCCTTGCGCCCGCGCGAACATCCCGAGGGCGAGGACGAAGACGGCGCCGGTGGCGGTCAGCGCCGTCCAGCGGCATAGCGCCGCGCTGCGGTGCAGCAGCAGGCATCCCAGCGCACCGGCCAAAGGGATGGCGATGAGCAGGGTCAGAACTGGGAAGTTGGTCGGATCGATCATCATAAGCCCCGGAATTCAGAAGTCAGTATTCGGAATACAAGAAGAAAAGCAAATCTCCCCGGTTCCTCCTGACTCCTGCATTCTGCATTCTCGTTTTCTACTTTATTATCGCGATCAGAAACCACCCCAAAATCACCACCAGCCCCCAGGCGAAGGCTGTGAGGTAGCTGGAAAGGCGTCCGGTCGTCAGGATGCGCAGCCTCTCGCCCCCCCCGCGGCAGCCCCGGGCGAGACTCTCCAGAAGGCCGTCAATGACCGAAAGGTCGACTCCTTGCCAGAGGAAGCGGGCGATTGCCCCGAAGGGGCGCACCAGCAGCAGGTCGGCCAATCGGTCGGCCTGCCAGCCGGCCAGCAGGAAACTCTGCAGCGCCCCCCGCGGCTTGCCGGAAAAGGTGCGGTAGCGGGAGCGGGCGATCAGCCAGCCGGTCGCCACCGCCAGGGTCGAGAGCCCGGCCAGTATCCACTCGACGGCATGGGAGGCGCTCGCCTCGCGGCCGGCCAGGGGCCCGAGAAGTTCCTGCAGCGCCTCCCCGCCGCCGACCATCGGCGGCAGGTTGAGCAGTCCACCGGCCAGCCCGAGAGCGGCCAGGGGGTAGAGGCTCCAGACCATCGAGGCGGGCAGCCGGTGCGCCTCGCCGCTGCCGCGCGGCTCGCCGGCGAAGACCAGGTAGAGCAGGCGGAAGGTGTAGAGGGCGGTGAGCAGGGCGGTCACCAGGCCCACCGCCCAGAGCAGCGGGTAGAGGGGATGGCCGCCCTCGAAGGCGGCGAGCAGGATCAGGTCCTTGGAGAAGAAGCCTCCGGTGAGCGGCACCCCGGCCAGGCAGAGTCCGCCGGCGACAAAGAGAAGGAAAACCGGCCGGTGCTTTTTCGCCATCCCTCCCATTTTGAAGATGTCATTCTCGTCGCCGGCCAGATGGATGAGGCAGCCGGCGCCCATGAAGAGCAGCGCCTTGAAGAAGGCGTGGGTGAAGAGATGGAACATCGCCCCGGTGACGCTGCCGGCGCCGACGGCGAGGAACATGTAGCCGATCTGGCTCATCGTCGAGTAGGCGAGCACCCGCTTGATCTCCCGCTGTGCCAGGGCGCTGGTGGCGGCGTAGAGAGCGGTGAGCGCCCCGACCGAGGCGATCGCCCCCATCCCCGCCGGCGACAGGGAGACGAGGGGAAAGAGACGGCAGAGCAGGTAGACCCCGGCGGTGACCATGGTGGCGGCATGGATAAGGGCCGAGACCGGGGTGGGGCCGGCCATGGCGTCGGGCAGCCAGGTCATCAGCGGCAGCTGGGCGCTCTTGCCGCAGGCCCCGGCGAGCAGCAGCAGAACCAGAACGGTGAGGTCCCCGGCCGGGATGGCGTCCGCCCGCGCGTTGATGGCGGTGACCGAGAGGGTGCCGGCCAGCTTGAAGAGCCACAGCAGGGCGATACCGAAGAAGACATCACCGACCCGGGTGACGATGAAGGCCTTGCGGCCGGCGATCGCGTTCTTCTCCTCGCGGTACCAGAAGCCGATCAGGCCGTAGGAACAGAAGCCGACCCCCTCCCAGCCGAGAAAGAGCAGCAGCAGGTTGTCCGCCAGCACGATGGTCAGCATGGCGAAGACGAAGAGGTTGAGCAGGGCGAAGAAGCGGGCGTAGTCCTCCTCGCGCTCCATGTAGCCGGTGGCGTAGAGGTGGATCAGGGTGGAGACGAAGGTGACCATCAGCGTCATCGGCGCCGAGAGGGCATCGAAACGGATCGCCACCGGCACCTCCAGGGGGCCGCTCGCCAGCCAGGTGTAGAGCACGGCGGCAGTCCCCTTGCCCGCGGCCAGCGGCCAGGCGACCAAGGTCAGCACGGTCGCCGCCGCCACCCCGCCAACCGCCAGGATCACAGCGAGGCGCCGGGGAAGGCGCATGCCGCAGAGGGCGTTGGCCGCCCCGCACAGCAGCGGCAGCAGCGGTATCAGAAAGAGTAGCTTCGGATTCATCCCTTCATCCCGTCGAAGGCATCGGCGTTGATGGTCCCCTTCCGGCGGCGCAGATAGACCACCATCGCCAGGGAGATGGAGACTTCGGCCGAGGTCATCGCCATCAGGAAGATGACGAAGACCTGGCCGTCGACCTGCCGCCAGAGGGCGGAGGCGCCGACCAGGACCACCCCCACGGCGTTGAGCATCACCTCCACCCCGATCAGGATCATGATCAGGTTGCGTCGGGCGAGCACGCAGGCCAGGCCCATGACAAAGAGAGCGGCGGCGAAGGTCAGCACGTGGGCGAAGGGAACGATCATCGCTTCGCCTCCGCCGCTCTCTTCGGTGTTTCGGCGCGGCCGACGTAGAAGGCTCCCACAGCGGCGAAGAGCAGCTGGAAGGAGACGATTTCCACCGCCAGGGCGTATTCCTTGAACAGGACGTAGCCGAAGGTGCGCGGCGAGGCGTACCAGGAAGGCACCCCCTCGGCGGCGGCCGGGTCGAAGGCCATCAGCAGCACGATGGCACCAAGCAGCACCGCCGAGAGCAGCAGTACCGGCCCCCAGCTCAGCCAGCCCGGCCCCCGGGGCTCCTCGGCCGGCGCCAGCTCGAGCATCATGATGATGAAGAGAAAGAGCACCATGATCGCCCCGGCATAGATGATCACCTCCCAGGCCGCCACCAGCGGCGCCCCGAGCAGGTAGAAGATCAGCGCCAGGGCAAAGAGAGCGTTGACCAGGTAGATCACCGCATGCACCGGGTTGCGCCGGGTGATCGCCAGCCCGGTCGCCACCAGGGCGGTGCAGGCCAAAATGTAGAAGAGAACAGTTGACATAAAAACCAGTTATTAATTTTGGGTTTCTGGTTTTGAATTCAAACTCAAAACTGGAAATTTAAAACTCATAATTAACGAATCTGCCCCTACGGCATGTTGCTTTTGATATCCACCGGACCGTATTCGTCCTCGTTGCCGCCGCGCCGGTTCGCCACGCCGATGCCGGCGTGGCGGTAGAAATTGTATTCGGCGTCCTTGCCGCCGCCGTCGATGAGCAGATCCTCCTTCTCGTAGACCAGCTTGAGCGGATCGCGGTTGCCCATCTCGTAGTCGGCGGTCATCTGGATCGCCAGGGTCGGGCAGGCCTCGGCGCAGAGGCCGCAGAAGATGCAGCGGCTGAAGTTGATACGGAACCAGGCGGCGTAGCGCCGGCCGTTTTCGTCCTCGGTCGACTGCATCGAGATGCAGTCGACGGGGCAGGCGGCGCTGCACAGGTAGCAGGCGACGCAGCGCTCGCCGCCGTCCGGGTCGCGGGTGAGCACGATGCGCGCCCGGTAGCGCTCGGGGGGCGTGCGCTTTTGCTCCGGGTACTGCACCGTCACCGGGCGCCTGAGCATGTTGCGCAGGGTGACCCAGAAGGGTTCGAAGGTGCCTTTGATGTCGCGCCAGAAATTCATGGTGCCTCTAAATGCGTGAGGTGTGAGGAGTCAGGGGTGAGGAATAAAACCTCACGGGTTTTGCATCCACAGCAGTATCCCGCCTGTAATCACCACGTTAAATAATGCCAAGGGAATCAACACCTTCCAGCCGAAATGCATCAGCTGATCGTAACGCAGCCGCGGCAGGGTGCCTCGTATCCAGATGAAGACGAAGGAGACCGCCAGCACCTTGATCAGGAACCAGAGCACCGGTGGCAGCAGCGGACCGGACCAGCCGCCGAGGAAGAAGACGGTGGTCATCGATCCGAGGATGATCATGTTGATGTATTCGCCGACGAAGAAGAGGCCGAAGCGCATGCCCGAGTACTCGGTGTGGAAGCCGGCGACCAGCTCGTTTTCCGCCTCGGGGATGTCGAAGGGGATGCGCTTCGACTCCGCCGCCACGCTGATCAGGAAGATGAGGAAGGCCAGCGGATGGATGAGGGCGAAGGGGACCGGATCCTGGGCGAGGACGATATCGGTCAGGGAGAAGGAGCGGGCCGTCATCACAACCGGCACTACCGCCAGGCCCATGGAGAGCTCGTAGCTGATCAGCTGGGCCAGGCCGCGAATGCCGCCGAGCAGGGCGTACTTGGAGTTGGAGGCCCAGCCCCCCAGAGCGACGCCGTAGACCGCCAGCGAGGAGAGGCCGAGGAAGTAGAGCACCCCAACGTTGAGGTCGCAGACGACCATCGGTATCTGTCGGCCGAAGAGCGTCAGGGGCGGAGCGAAGGGGACCACGGCGAAGGCGAGCAGGGCGGTGACAGCCGCCAGCCCGGGTGCGAGCAGGAAGAGCCACTTGTCGGCCTTTTCCGGCAGGAAGTCCTCCTTGGTCAGCAGCTTGATCAGGTCGGCCAGCGGCTGCAGCAGGCCGAATGGGCCGACCCGGTTGGGACCGTGACGCAGCTGCAGCCGGGCCAGGACCTTGCGCTCGGCCAGCACCAGGTAGGCGGCCATGGTGAGGATGACGCCGAAGATCAGGCCGAGCTTGATCAGGATAAGGATCAGGGAAAGGATCAGGCCGTCCATGTTGATCCCCCTTTCTTATCGATCCGGCCGTAGAGGGGTCCGCCGCCGGGAACGAAGGCCTCCAGGGCGCTGCCGCGCAGGCGGGGGATAAAGGCGATGCCGTCGGCGGTGCGGTCGGAGAGCCGCGTCGGAAGCTCGAAATGACCCAGTTCGGTCGTGAGGAGGATTGTATCGCCTTCGGCGATGCCGAGGCGCCGGGCGTCGCCGCGGCCAAGCATCAGGTGCGGGACGGGGACGACGGGTTCCAGCGGCGCGGAGAAGGCGCTCAGTGCCTCCGAGCCGAAGGGGATTTCGATCGGCAGCAGCAGGAGCGACCCTTCCGGTCGGACGGGCGCCAGTGCTTCCGGCGCCTCCGGCGGCAGTTCCCCCGCCCCGGCGCAGCGGACACCCTTCCCGTCGGTTTCGAGTCCGGTGAGGCCGGAAAAGCGGTCATCCGACTCTTCCAGCTCCCGGCGAACGGCGGCGAGGTCCGTCGCCTCGTCCTGCAGCTCCGCCAGCACTTCCGGAGCCGATCGGGGCAGGCCCCCCGGCGTTCGGGCCGGGAAGGTGCGCGGCGGGTGCCCGCCCTCTCCGGTCACCCGGATCGGCGTCCCCGGCTCCAAGACGGGCTCGAAGGGCAGCATGCGTCCCTCGTTGTTGACGAAGGTGCCCGCGTTCTCCGCCACCGCGGCGGTCGGCAGGAGGATGTCGGCGCGCTCGGCGGAGCGGGTGGGCAGATGATCGAGAACCGCCAGCAGCTCCAGGCGCGAGAGGGCGACCTGGGCCCGGTCGGGATCGGGGTGGTCGGTGAAGGGGTCGGTTTCGAGGCAGACGAGCGCCTTGATGCGCCCCGCCTCCATCGCGTCGAGCAGGGCGTCGAAATCTCCCCCTTCTTCCGCGAGGAGAGCACCGCCGTAGCTGCCGGGGCCGCCAAGGACCATCGCCGCGCCGCAGGGGCGTTCCTCGGTCGAGAGCTTTCGTGTCGCCTCGAAGAGGAGGCTGGCGCCCTGCTCGCCGAGCAGGTCTCCGCCGCCGATCAGCACCGGTCGCTTCGCTTGGGCGAGGCGCCGCTGCACCCCCTCGATCAGGGGCGCCTGCCGGCGGGTGAAACCCTCCTGGCCGCCAGTGCCGAGCGCGGTGAGCAGGGCGGGGAGCTTCCCCGGCGCCAGGGGAAGGTGGGCGGCCTCGCAGGGCAGGGTGACCGGGCGGGGATCGAAGGCGGCCACGAAACCGCCGGCGCGCACCGCCTGGCGCAGGGCCAGGGCGAGCATCGGCGCCTCGGCCAGGGGGTCGGCGCCGACGAGAATGGCGCAGTCGCTGCTGCGGATCTCCTCCAGGCTGCGGGCGTACTCGCCGAGGCGGGCGGCGGTGACGCGGGCGACCCGGTCGCGCCGGGGGTGGGGATCGAAGACCACCCTCCCGGAGCCCAGCTTCCGGGCCCAGCGGCGCAGCAGATAGTTGGCTTCGAGAGAGCCCCGGGGCGAGCCGAGAAAGGCGACGCTGTCGGCGCCGTGCCTCCGCGCCAGCTCCTCGACGCGCCCCTTGAGCGCCGGCAGCGCTTCCTCCCAACCGGCCTGCCGCCCGTCGATCCGTGGGATTCGGGGGCGCTCTGGATGGTTGGCGTAACCGTGGCCGAAGCGGCCCCGGTCGCAGATGAAGAAGCCGTTCACTTCCCGGTTCACCCCGGCGCGCGTGCGCTGCAGCTCACGGTAGCGGGCCCCGGGGATGGTCGCGCATCCCAGCGAGCAGTGGGGACAGACCGACGGGGACTCCTGCAGGTCCCAGTAGCGGCTGCGGAAGCGGAAGGTCCTGTCGGTGAAGACGCCGGTCGGACAGACATCGGCCAGGTTGCCGGCGAAGTGGCTCTGCAGCCGCCCCTCGCGGAAGCGGCCGAAGAAGATCCGCTGGTTGCAGCCGAGCACGCCGAAGTCGGTGCCGCCGCAATAGTCCTGGTAGGTGCGCACGCAGCGGTAGCACTGGATGCAGCGGTTCATCTCCTGCTCGATGAAGGGACCGAGGTCCTGGTTCTCGTAGGTGCGCTTGTTCCCCCGGTAGCGCCGGAGGCCGTGCCCGCCGGCGATGGTCATGTCCTGCAGCTGGCACTCCCCGCCCTCGTCGCAGACCGGGCAGTCGTGGGGATGATGGACCATCAGCCACTCGATGACGTGCGCTCTCAGGTCGACCGCCTTCTCGTCGAGGGTAGAGACGACCATCCCGTCCTGCGCCTCGATCATGCACGACATCTGCAGCCCCTTGACCGGCCCCTCGAGAAAAGTCATGGCGCAGAGCCGACACGCCCCCACCGCACCGAGCGCCTCGTGGTAGCAGAAATGGGGGATGACGATCCCCAGGCGCTTGGCCGCCTCCAGGACGTTGGTCCCCTCGGGGACGGTGACGCTTCGGTTGTCGATGGTCAGTGTCGGCATGGGTTCCTTGTAGGGGCGACCCATCGGGTCGCCCTGGGCGAGGCGGCGCCTCGCCCCTACACGGTCACGATTTCAGCGGGCATTTGCCCTTCCTGATATGATCCACAACCTCCTCCTCGAACAGCCGCAGCAGGGCCTCCAGCGGTCCGACGGCGCCCTGGGCGAGGGCGCAGAAGGTGGTTCCGGTGATGTTGCGGATCTGGTCGCGGAGCATCTCCAGGTTGTCCATCGTCCCTTCGCCCCGCTCGATCTTCTCCAGCAGCCAGTTGACCAGGAAAAGGCCGTCGCGGCAGGGGGTGCACCAGCCGCAGCTCTCCCGGGCGAAGAAGCGGTTGAGGTTGAGGGTGGCGGCGACCATGCAGGTGGTCTCGTCGAAGACCGTCACCCCGGCGGTGCCGAGCCGGCTGCCGACCTGGTCCAGGGGATCGAAGTCGAGGGGGACGTCGAGATGGTCGGCCATCAGGTAGGGAGTGGAGGCGCCGCCCGGCAGGCAGGCCTTGAAGCGACGGCCCCGCCAGACGCCGCCGCCGACCTCCTCGATGATTTCCCCGATCGGCATTCCGACCGGCAACTCGACGCAGGGGGTGCGCTCCAGGTGACCCGACAACCCCACCAGCTTGGTTCCCGCTCCCCCCTCGGTGCGCGCCAGCCCCTTGAACCAGGCGCCGCCGCCGGTGACGATGTGCTGGATATTGGCCAGCGTCTCGACGTTGTTGACGTTGGTCGGCCGTGCGAAGAGCCCGCTCTGGGCCGGAAAGGGGGGCTTGGAGCGCGGGTTGGCGCGCCGACCCTCCAGGCTGTTGATCAGCGCGGTCTCCTCGCCGCAGATGTAGCGGCCGGCGCTGCGGTGGACGTGGAGCTCGCAGTCGAAGCCGCTGCCGAGGATGTCGCGGCCCAGGTAGCCGGCCTCGCGCGCCTCGGCAAGGGCGCGCTCCACAGCCCGGGCTGCCTCCTCGTAGGCGTAACGGATGAAGATGTAGCCGACAGGCGTCTGCAGGGTGTAGGCGGCAATGATCATTCCCTCCACCAGCTGGTGGGGGTCGGCGCGCAGCAATTCGCCGTCCTTGAAGGTGCCCGGCTCCATCTCGTCGCCGTTGCACAGCAGGTACTTCTCCCCTTCGGCGTCGCGGGGGAAGAAGGACCATTTCTTGCCGGTCGGAAAGCCCGCCCCGCCGCGCCCGCGCAGCCCCGAGGCGATCACCTCCTCGCAGACTTCCCCGGGCGTCATCGACGCGAGGGCTTTTTTCAGCCCCTCGTAGCCGCCGCTTTTGCGGTAGTCGTCGAGGAAGACGGTTTCGCCCGGCCGGCGGTTTTTGAAGAGGAGTTGCGGGGTTTTGGTCATAATCGTCCGTTGTCCGTTGTCCGTTGTCCGTTGTCCGTTGTCCGTGGCCCAGTGGTCGATTGCCGAAGCCCGTAGCCTTTCTGCTTTTTGCAACGGACCACGGACAGGCTTCACTCACCAGCTACGGCGGCTCGCTCTTTCTCCAGAATCTCATCGATCCGCTCCGGCGTCAGATTCCCGTAGGTGGTGAGTCCCACCATCATCGCCGGTGCCTCGCCGCAGGCCCCGAGGCAGCAGGTCGGCAGCAGGGTGAAGACGCCGTCGGCGGTCGTCTCGCCGGGGACGATGCCGAGCCGCTGCTGCAGGTGGCCGTAGAGATCCTCGCCGCCGCGGCTCCAGCAGGCGATGGAATCGCAGACATGGACGACCCTTTTCCCCACCGGGCGGCGGTAGATCTTGTCGTAGAAAGTGGAAACCTCCTCCACCTGCAACGGGGAAAGTCCGACGATCTCGCCGGTCAGTTCCACCCCCTCGTCCGGCACCCAGCCATGGCGGTCCTGGATGGCGCGCAGCACCTCGATCACCATCTCCCGGGGATGGGGTGCCTTTGCCGCGCGGGCGCGCAGATCGTCCATTTGTTTTTCGGTCAACAGGTTATCCATTTTCGTCCGGAACCTTTGTCTCACGCCCGCTCGCTACGCTCGCTCACGACGCAACGACGCTACGAACTGCAAATTCATGATCCATAAAATCGTCCTACGGGTTTATCGCCTTTCGTTGCGTCGTCGCGTCGTTGCGTGAGACGCTTTTTGCTCTACCGATCCAGGTCCGCCAGCACGAAGTCGATCGACCCCAGAATCGTGATCAGGTCGGCCACCAGCCAGCCGCGGCTCATCAGCGGCAGCGCCTGCATGTGGGCGAAGCTGGGGGTGCGGATGCGCATCCGGTAGGGGACGCTGCCGCCGTCGGAGACGGCGTAGTAGCCGCACTCCCCCTTGCTCGACTCGATCGCCCGGTAGCACTCCCCCTTCGGCGCCGTCGGTCCCCGGGTGACGTTGACGAAATGGTGGATCAGGCTCTCGATGTCGTTGAGGCCGTCGCGGCGCTGCGGGTAGGCGTAGCGGTAGTCGTCGGTCATCCATCGGCCTCCCGGCATCTGCTCGGCCGCCTGCCTGACGATGCGCAGGCTCTGGCGCATCTCCTCCATGCGCACCTGGTAGCGGGCGAAGCTGTCGCCCCCTTCCGCGGTGGCGACCTCGAAGTCGAAGCGCTCGTAGCCCGAGTAGGGCATCGTTCGGCGCAGGTCCCAGGCCAGGCCGCAGGCGCGCAGGTTGGGTCCGGAGACGCCCCAGTCGATCGCCTCGTCGAGGCTGATCGGTCCCACCCCCTCGGTGCGGGCGCGGAAGATCGGCCCGTCGGTGAGCAGCCGCTCGAATTCCTCGATGCGGTCGGCGAAGTCGCCGGTGAAGGTATTCACCGCTGCCTTCCAGCCCTCGGGCAGGTCGAGGGGAAGCCCGCCGATGCGCAGCCAGGAGGGATGCATGCGGCCGCCGGTGATCATCTCGACGATGTCGAAGATCTTCTCTCGCGACTCGAAGGCGTAGAAGACCGGGGTCATCGCCCCGATGTCGTGGGCGAAGGTGCCGAGCCAGACGAGGTGGTTGGCGATGCGGAAGAGCTCGCAGAGCAGCACCCGGACGAACTGTGCCCGCTCCGGCACCTCGACCCCCATCAGCGTCTCCACCGGGTGGAGGTAGGCGAGGTTGTTCAGCACCCCGGAGAGGTAGTCGATGCGGTCGGTGTAGGGGATGTACTGGTTCCAGTGCTGGCGCTCCCCCATCTTCTCCGCGGCGCGGTGGTGGTAGCCGATGTCGGCGTCGAGATCGGCGATCTCCTCGCCGCGTAGCTTGAGCAGCAGGCGCAGCACGCCGTGGGTGCCCGGGTGGTGGGGGCCGAGGTTGAGCACCATCAGCTCTTCTTCGTCCTCGGTGCGGGGGAAGAAGTCGGCGCCGTCGCGGGGAATCATGCCGGCGGCGGTCTCGGCGGTGTAGGGAGCCATCTCGGTGCCGCGGAAGGGGTGCCCCTTGCGCAGGGGATGGCCCTGCCAGGAGTCGGGCATCAGGATGCGGCGCAGGTTCGGGTGGCCGGAAAAGCCAATGCCGAACATGTCGAAGGCCTCCCGCTCGTACCAGTTCGCCGCCGGCCAGATGTCGGTGATGGAAGGGGCCTCGGGGCTCTCGCCGGCAAGGGGCACCTTGACCCGCAGGTAGCCGGGCTCGTCAAAGCTGAGCAGGTGGTAGACGAGGGTGTAGCCGTGGGCGCCACGGCTGCGGCGGGCGCTCTCGTCGACGGCGGTGAGGTCCTCCAGTCGGCGGAAGCGCCGCGGCGCCTCGTTTTTCAGAAAACGCAGCAACTCCGGTGCCTGGTCGGCGGCGGTGACAAGGGTCGGCATGTCGGCCGCCTCTTTTTCCTCGCGCACCGCCTCGCCGAAGCGCCCGGCCAGGGCATCGCGCAGCGCGTCGGTGGAGGGCGGAAACTCGACCCGCGGCTGGGGCGGGGTCCACATCGATTCGGAGCGGCTGCCCGCAAAGTGCGGATGCTGGGCGGAGGTGCCGCGGATCGTCGCGTTGCCGTAGCCGGGGCCGCGGGTGTCGCGGCTCTTCGTCTCTCCGTCGATCAGCACCGGCACCGTGGTTCCCTCGCTGCCGCCTTCGAGGCCCAAAACCTTGCGCGCCGGGCGCTCCTCGGCGGCGATCTTCTCCTGCAGCAGCATCAGTCCCTGCATGAAGGCCTCGGGCCGGGGCGGGCAGCCGGGGATGTAGACGTCGACCGGGATCGCCGTGTCGATGCCGGGGATGACAGAGTAGATGTCGCGGTAGAAGTCGCCGCTGATGGCGCAGGAGCCCATGGCGATGCACCACTTGGGCTCTGGCATCTGCTCCCAGA
>Ga0102953_1000467_pt1 | contig 28021 bp, 26 predicted proteins | sample SalPon2A_C_D2_MG_FD_78509 | JGI IMG/M metagenome (GOLD analysis project Ga0102953, IMG submission 78509) | Soil microbial communities from South San Francisco under conditions of wetland restoration - Salt Pond MetaG R2A_C_D2_MG | ecosystem: Environmental > Terrestrial > Soil > Wetlands | place... | reverse complement strand
GAAATATGTCCCGGTCTGCTATAATTTGTATCCGCACCAGTATAAAAATTTTCCGTTCTTGCATCAACAATTTGAACTTTAGGATTATCCAGGTTTTTTTCAACATAATTTATATCCACTACCACATCTTTATCAGGATTACTAATTGTGATTTTACCTCTTTTAGTTTTGAGAATTTCACTTGTTACCTTCCTGTTTTCTTTTTTCCATTGTGGCAACCCGCCATCTAAAATTGAAGTATTGTTTCCCAGTCCCATATAATCCAGGGTGAGATAGAATCTTGCTGTCGGTGTTACCCAATCATTACCGTAATACAAAATGATTCTTGAGTTATCCGATACACCGGCTTTTTCAAAAGTATCAATTAGTTTTTTCATATCAGGAATCTGAAGTGTAAGACCTTTGCCGCGGGGAGTTGAAATTTCCATAGTCTGTAGAAATACTGCACCGGGTAAATGTTCTTTTTCATATTTGGCTTTATCACCTATCTCAATCAGAACAAGGTTTTTATCATTTAAATGATTTGCCAGCCATTCTGTTGTAACAATAAACTTGTGATCTTCAAATCCCTTATTTTGTCCGGCAAGAGAAGCCGCAGACATAACAACAATAAAAAGAACCAAAGCTTTTCTTAGGAATGACATATCTCTCTCCGATGTAATTTTTTAAATTTCTTCTTTTAATTGGAATATTAGGCTGACTTTAATTTTAATTAATTATGAATAATAAGAAACTGATTTTTGATAAACGGTATTATTTACAATTATCCTTCAGTTAATAATAAGAAGATATAATGTTAAACTTAATCTTTTTAGATGAATCTGCATTTTTCTAATACAGGCAAAGCTATATTAAAGACAAATCGGACTTACTAAAGTATAAAACTGAGATTCGCGCTCATTTATCATCTACAGCCACCGTTTATCAATATATATCCCTTTTTCCTACCAAAACGAGCTTTTAAACTGAACTCTTTAATAATTTAAGCGTCCAAATAAACAGATAATGCAAATATTAAAGGAGTTAATATGAAAAACAAAATTAAAACAAAGCCCTTCTTAATTACCGCCTTGACAGCGGTTTTTGTGGTTTGTTCATTTGGGTTTTATTCCTCACGAACGGATAATTTTTTAAGCAACGGATTATCAATCAGCAGCCATAAAAATGTGAAAGGGAAAAAGTATTCCTTCTCAACAAAAGAAAACGGCAAGAAAATTTATTGGAAAGTTATTATGCGGGATGGAGAAATTGAAAAGGTTTACAGAGATGGAGATAAACTTTCAGAAGATGAAATTGATAAATACCGCGATATGATTATCAACCGCATCGAAGAACTGGAAGAAGATCTCGCTTCACTGGATAATGATTTTGACTTCGATTTTGATTTTCCCAAAAACTTTTCATTTCATTTTGACTCAGACGAGTTTAATGAACAAATGGAAGAACTCAAGGAAAAATTAATAAATATGAAATCCGTGCATATAAATGTGGATTTTGATAAAGAATCATTTCGTGAGTCAATGAAAGAAATGAAAAGGAGTCTTGAGAAATTAAAAGATGAGGATTTCTTTGACGACGAAGCGTTTCAAAAGTCAATGGAAAAATTGAATGATGAAATCAGCAAAAACAAGATGAATTTTAATTTCGATTTTGATTTTTCTGATCTCGCAAAAAGTCTTGATAAAGTAAAATTTAACTTGAAAGACATCAAAGTGGATATGAGTAAACTCAGGGAGAAAATGAAAATCCTGAAACATTTCCTGAAAGATATGAAATCAGAATTAATAAAAGACGGGTATCTCGATGAAGATGATGACGATTTTGATCTTGAATTCAGCTCAGACAAACTGGAAGTAAACGGCAAAAGACTGCCGGATAACCTGCTGGAAAAATATAAAGATATGTACGAAGATTATTTCGGAAAAGAACTTGATGGTAATTTCAATATTTCCCGTTAAACAAATTCAATAATTCTTTCCGGTAATATCCAAATTGCCGGAAAGGATTTTATCCCCCCTTTTCATCCTTTTTTAAATGTAACTTTTATCAAAATTACTTAGTTTATTTTTTACTCAATTATAAAATAAATTTTAGGTGTTATCTTATGCAGGAATCAGTTTTAGATCATCTCAAGACATGGTTTCAATACGAAAAGGATGCCCATTCAAAAACTATTGCTTCACTTACGTCGGTTCCAAAAGAAAAAAGGGACCGGAAGGAATTTCAGAAAGCCAAAAGCCTGTTTGCACATATTGTCGGTGCCCGCTGGTTGTGGCTAAAAAGAATGGGGGTGCTGGAAAATATTCCGGCTGATTTATTCCCGGATAATATAAATGCAAATGAGCTATCACCTATGGCTGATGAAACACATAAAGCGTGGGACAATTATTTTAGCAGTCTCGATCAAAAAGAATTGGAACGGGTTTTTGAGTATAAAAGCACAGAAGGCATCTGGTATTCAAACGAGGTAGAGGAAATTCTTATTCAGTTATTTGGTCATTCCTGGTATCACCGAGGGCAGATTGCCCAGCTTGTAAGAAACCTGGATGAAACTCCTGCTGAGACTGATTTTGTTTACTGGACAAGGAAGGAAATTCCCTCTAAAGATTAACATCTTTTGCGGCAAATATTTATGGCACTTTTCCTTATTTTTATAGAGAAATCTCATATGTTTGTATGAACAGAAAAATAGACACTGCTTTATGTGAATTTTTGTAAAAATCTAACCTTTTAGAATTTAAATATTTTTGAGTAATTTATTGTCTAATTCTGGAAACATTTTAGACACAAAAGAGTACAATACCTTTGACAGATAAGAATTTTAACGATCTGAATGACGAGGAGCTGATCCTCGAATTTCAGAGGAATAATACTGAAAGAGCATTTGAGATTCTTGTTCAGCGGTATAAAAACCCGTTAACAAACTTTGTTTTCAGATATCTCGGTGATTACGAAGCTTGTGTTGATGTTGTTCAGGAAACTATGATCAAGGTCTACCGCTACAAGGACACCTATCAGTCAATTGCTAAGTTTTCTACATGGATTTATACTATTGCAGGCAACCTTGCAAAAACAGAATTGCAAAGAAGAAAACGGAGATCTTTCTTATCTATTAACGCTTACGGTAAAGATGAAGATGAAACCTATGAAATTCCGGATGAGAATTATCGTCCCGACGATATAACAGACAGCGGAATTAAAGACGAAATAATTCAGAAAGCGTTTTTAAAAGTTTCTGAGTCTTACCGCAAGGCTGTAATTTTAAGAGACATCCAAGAGATGTCTTATGAAGAAATTGCGGAAATAATGGGCATTACAGTTGGAACAGTAAAATCCAGGATAAACAGGGGCAGGGCTCAATTACAAAAATTATTGAAACATATACACAACGAATAAAGGTTCAGTAATGAATTTAAATAATGAAGAATCCCAATATAGTGATGTTGTAAAAACCCTCAAGGGACTTCAAAAAGTTTCGGCTCCTTCTAATTTTGAAGCCGATTTAATAAGGAGTATTAACTCCGGTAAATTTGAAAAGAAAGAACGTTCATTCTGGGCGACTTTTCTTTTACCATCAAGGTTAATTCCTTCTGCAGGGATTGCTGTAGCAGCAATTGCTGTTCTATTTTTAGTTAACACCGGAAACCCCGGAATCGAAGAAAATCCTTTGCTATTTCCTCCCCGTGTTCGTGAAGATGTAGTTGCAAGCAAAGAAGTTCCTCCACCTCAAAAAACAAAAGTGGAAGAAGTTAATCCTGAAGCAAAAAATAAAATTAATAAAGAGTCGGTTCCTCCTCCAAACGTTTCGAAGAATAACTCAGCTTATGCTTTAAATGAACCGACAAGCCAAGACTCAGATAATTCAACTCTTGGAATTACTATTACAGGTCCTAATGCATTTACAACCCCATCAAATCAATCGATGGTTTCTTTTTCAAACGGCTATCCGATTAATAGAAATGGTTTAAACTATATGCAGCGCCCGTTAACGCGCGAAGAAAGAGCACAGCTTGAATTATTGAAAAAACAATTAATTGAAATGATGAAGGAGTTAAATAAGTAAACTTATTTTTACTGTAGTGATTTTTTATACCCACCCCTGAACCCCTCCCAGGAGGGGAATAAAAATAAGGACACGTAATGTTTTTATGTTATCTGTTTTCCAAAATCCACTTTTTAATTTTTTCCAATACTTCATCCATTTTATATCTTACATCTAAATCATCAAACCGTAAGACAGTTACACCAAGGCTATTCAGTTTTTTATCTCTTTTCTTGTCTTTTGATTCTTTTCCATAATGACTTTCACCATCAATTTCTATTGCGAGCATCAGATCTTTGCAATAAAAATCTACTATGAAATTGTCAATTGGTCTCTGGCGATCAAAATCATATTCAAGCAATTGCTTTTTCTTTAATTCAGACCAAAGTATTATTTCAGAAAGAGTTGAGTTTTTCCTTAAATGTTTTGCTCTCTCTTTTAATATTGGATTGTATGGCAGGATTTTTCTCCTCTTCATAATTAGATTTTAATTAATGAAAAAGAAAAAAGCAAACAATAAAATGATAGTCCCCTCCCGGGAGGGGTGCAGGGGTGGGTTTAACTCCGCTTCAAAACTATCAAAGAAAGATCATCACTCCTTGGTGCATCGCCGGCAAAATATTCAACCTGCTGGGTAATTGCTTCACCCAGTTTATCAGCTGGGCGGTCTTTAAATTTCTTAATTGTATTGATCAATCTTTCCTTCCCGAAAAACTGTCCTACTTCATTTGCTGCTTCGGTAACTCCGTCAGAAAAGATAATAATTGCTTCCTTGGGTTGTAATTCAATTTCCTTTTCAGAAAATTTTGAATCTTTCATAATCCCGATTGCAGCGTCGCCCTTTTCACATTCCTCAATTTTATCATTTCTTATTATAAGCGGTGGAAGATGTCCGGCGTTAACATATTTTAATTTTCCTGTTCCCGGTTCAACATTAAAATAGATCATTGAAGCGAAAAGACTAGGCAGACTGTCGCGGTTAAAAATTTTATTTACCTTCGATGCCAAAACTGAAAGGGAATCACCTTCATTTGCAATTGCACGAATTGTTGACTGAAGTTTCGACATCATCAATGCAGCGCTTAATCCTTTGCCCGCTACATCTGCCATTGTAAGACTTATTAATTTATTATCTAAGTTAAGATGATCAACAAGGTCTCCGCAAACTTCATTTGCTGGTCGTGAATAAAGCCAGGCTTTCCACCCGGGTATATCCGGGTTTTCATCTGGGAGTAATGCTTTCTGAACTTTTCTCCCATCTTCAAGTTCTGTTTTAGCAAGTAGTTTATCTTTTAGTTCGAGCATTAATACAAAAAGAATTAATATTCCGCCTAACAATCCGTTGTCCAGAACTATGGTATCACCCGAATCTGAAAATGTTGTCCTTCCCAGTACAAGTAAAATAAACCCAACCAGCGCTAATACTCTTCTCAATGGTGTGAGGTGAAGAAACATACTTTTAATTATCCAGAGAAGAACGTGAAAAAATCCGCTGATGGAATTCATAGTCTGGAGGCGTTCTTTTTTGTGCTCATCTATATAGAAGTTCTTTAACTCACGGAATTCCTTTTTCATTTCTGCTATAAAATCAGTTTGCTTAAAATCATTCCGCAGGGTTTTGCCAAGACGCGGGTCATCACTATTTGATCTATCACGATTCATTATACAACTTGAGATTATATTATTATAGACTAAAAAATATGCTGTATTAAATTTAAGCAATGAAAATATGATAAGCTTTGAATTTTATGTAAAATACAACAATTTATTACAAACGAGAGTATTTAAAGATGAACGGTTAATAAAAAAATTACCTATAATACGTCTTTTATCCTATAGTTGGCGGGATTATGGGATAGAGAGAAAATCACTCAATGTAAAAAAGAGATTTAGAATAAATTATAGCATTATACACAGAATTAATAAATGGCCTTTTCCGTATAAATATCATAAATGAGCAATTTTTACATAATTGAGTATTTATTGTGATTTTTAAAAGAACATAGTGAATATTCAGTTAACTTTTGTTTTTTAAGACTATTATGGGACTTACTGAAGCTCTCTTATAAATTTCATGTTATAACTGCATATTTAATAAATGTTTCTCGCCTAATAATACATAAGTTTTTGACTGAGATTTTACATGGTGGTTGCATAGGAATAGCATGGTTAGTCAGATATTTTAGATTTAGATAAACAAGAAGGTTTTGCAATTATATTGATTTGGTTCAAAATGTGAATTTCCTTAAATTAAATAAAAAGAGGTTGAAGAGATATGAAAATTGACTTTTTAAAGCCAGTTGAACCTGCCGGAAGTATTAAGGCTACAATTCATAAAAATGGCAAAATGGGATTTTCCAAATCAGCAAGCAAAAAATTTGGACTGGATGAAGGAAGATTTATGCAAGTTGGAATTAATTCAGAAAATAAAAATGATGAAAATCTTTACGTGGTGGTAAAAAAGTTTGATGATGGTGAATCCCTTAAAGTCCTTAAAGCGGGGCAATACCATTACCTGAACAGCAAAGCTCTGTTTGACATGCTCAAAATTGACTATAAGCATAAGAAAATAATTTATGATGTTGAGGATTTTGAATACAACGGCGTTGATATGTACAAATTTGTAAAAAGAGAACTTGACAGGGATTCTGTTGGCAAAAATAAGAATAATGATACGAGTAAATCCAGTAATCCTGATGAATCAGAAGAATCTAGACTAAATGAAGAGAGAAATTATTAAGATCTTAAAATAAACTGGTTTTAATAGAATCCCGAGGACAAAGACTTTAAGCATATACTAAAAGAAGCAGATTACCAAGATTAATAAACTGCAATAATCTGAAACAACAAAAAAATTACTATGAATAATATATGATGGACTTTTATTAACTTTATTCAAAACCTTTTCAGTACATTTCCTGGCGGCTAATATATAAATAGTATTTCTAGTTACCCTAATTATCCCCAACCTGAAAACACTAAATAAGCATTAAACTGTAATTTCAATTCCTAATATCTCGCAAAAAAATCTTTATAACTCATTATTTTACAAAAGTATACAGAAATATAACTGAATTTTCTTGACTTTTTGCTATCAAAATGATATCATTACAATATCATTTTATAAAGGTGAGGAGAAATGGAAACAATAAGTGAAAAAACCGCAAACAAAATGAGCGGGTTTATCGCTCTAACAATGACCTTCGTATTCCTGGCAATTACAGTTTTGCTTTTTTATACAACGGCAAAGCAGGATGAGCCTTTATTTTTATTTGCTGCTATCCCGATGGTCTTATTCACAATCTTCTGGAACTTCGGATTTATGGTAATACAGCCGAACGATTCGCGTGTACTTATACTATTCGGTAAGTACAACGGAACAGCAAAGGACGACGGATTCTTCTGGGTAAATCCTTTTACAAATAAAAGACATGTATCGCTGAGAATTAGAAACTTCAACAGCGATAAAATTAAGGTGAACGATCTGCACGGCAACCCGATTGAAATTGCTGCGGTTGTTGTATGGAAAGTTACAAGTCCGGCACGCGCAGTTTTTGATGTAGAAAACTACGAACAGTTTGTAGCTATCCAGGCAGAAACCGCTATTCGTACTCTTGCTTCGGAATATCCTTACGACACAAACGAAGGAGAGAAAGAATCATTAAGAAGCAGCCCGACGGAAGTTGCGGATAACCTGCAGAAAGAATTACAGTCAAGACTGGAAGTTGCAGGAGTAAATGTTGTTGAAGCAAGGATTACACACCTCGCCTATGCACAGGAAATTGCTCAGGCAATGTTGCGCAGGCAGCAGGCACAGGCAATTGTTGCCGCCAGGTTTAAAATTGTTGAAGGTGCTGTAGGAATGGTTCAGCAGGCGCTTCAGGATTTAAGCGATAAAAATATTGTGAATCTTGATGAAGAAAGAAAAGCACAAATGGTAAATAACCTCATGGTCGCTTTGGTTGCTGACCACGAGGCAATGCCGGTGATTAACACAGGAACTATTTATCAATAAATTGAATTAAGAAAATGAAAACATTATCTGAAATGGCTGGTGAAACTCTTATTATTCACCAGCCGTCGGTCTGGAAAAATTATTACGAGTTTAAACACGGTGATGAAATCCTTGGAACAATTACAGGAAAAGGTATTTTCGGAATAACGATGATATTTAAAATGGAAAATAATGAATGGGAAATTTACCGTCAGAATTTCTGGAAATCTGAAATAGGAATCAGGCAGGCAGGTTACGAATTACCTTATGCAACTTATAAAAAAGAAAAGTTTAAAAACCGTGGAATTGTAAAACTCTACAAAGGCGAACAGCTTCTAATTGAATATAGACTTCTCCGTGGCGGATATAGCGTTCAGACTTTATCGGGTGAGTACCTGGCAATTTTCAAAGAAAAAGTATCTATAAAAGATAAAACCCAAATTAAAATTGAACAAAAATCAGAATTGCTTGATAAATATCCATGGGTAATAATTCTTGCGTGGTACCTGTCACTTCAAAGAAGACGCGCAGCACACGCAGGTTAAATAACTGATTAAAATGGCTGAAAAAAAGAAATTTTTATTAAGAATCGATGAAAACATTCACGCCGCCCTTGAAAAATGGGCGGCTGACGATTTACGCAGTATTAATGCACAAATAGAATTTTTGTTGAAAGATGCTGTTCGTAAGGCCGGGAGGCTTAAAAATCTTTCCCCGAATCCGGAAAATCCCACGGAAGAGCCCAATAAATAACGGACTTATAAAAAACCAAAAATTTATTATTGCTTTTATATAATTATTCTCTATTTTTCATGTTGTTATGACAAAATAAATTCCCATCAGCCTAAAAGACATTTGAAACTTTTCAAGTCCAATATATGTTTGAAGAAAATGCACTTCAATTAATAAACTTTTCTATTAACTTCACAAAAGGTGCCTTATGAAAAAATTCCTTTTTTCTGCTTTTGCTATCGTTGTTTTTTTTTCTCTTTTGTTAACACAAATCAATTGTTCAACAGCAACTGAACAAAAGACAATGACAAAAGATGAGCAAATTGCACATGGCGAATACCTGGTTAATCTCGGGGGATGTAACGATTGTCATTCGCCCAAAGTAATGACAGCAATGGGTCCTATGCCCGATACCACAAGGCTGCTTTCAGGCCACCCGGCAGATGTACCGGTAGCATCGATTGACCAGGACTTCCTTAAAAAAGGAGACTGGGTGCTGACAGATGGAAAAGACTTTACAACATGGGTCGGCCCATGGGGAGTCTCATTCACAGCCAACCTTACTCCCGATAAACCAACCGGAACCGGGGTGTGGACAGAAGATATTTTTATAAATGCTATGAGAACCGGCAAGCATATGGGAATGGGAAGGCAAATACTTCCTCCAATGCCATGGATGTTTATAGCAAAATGTACCGACCAGGATTTAAAAGATATCTTTGCCTACCTGCAGTCTATTCCGGCAATAAATAACCAGGTTCCCGATCCGATACCGCCGGACAAAATGGGTCCTCTGTTTGCAAAGAAGTAAATTTTAATTTAAAAATCCCCTGAAAAGGGGATTTTTGTTTTACCGCAACCTTTTAACGATAATTTCAGTCTAAATTTTATCTGCCATCACTAATAAAATGCGAGACTGACATGTTTTCAAATTACCTCAAGATCATCCTCAGGAATCTCAAAAAAAATTCTCTCTTTTCTTTTATTAACATCTTTGGCTTGGCGATAGGAATGGCTTGTTCAATCCTTATCTTATTATGGGTGCAGGATGAGTTGAGTTTTGATACATTCAACAAAAACGCTACAAACATATACCGGGTTGTTGAGAATCAGTATTACGCAGGTGGAAAATTATTCCCGGTAGCCGTTACACCCGGGCCGCTTGCAAAATCTTTAAAGGATAATTACCCGGAAATTGAAAATGCTTCCAGGTTTAACTTCGGCGGAAGGATATTGCATTACGGTGATAAATCATTTGTTGAAAAACTTTCTTTTGCCGATCCGGCTTTTCTGAAAATGTTTACCTACCCGCTTGATGATGGAGATGTAAACACTGTTTTAAGTGATCCGCATTCAATAATACTTACAAGGGAATCAGCTCAAAAATATTTTGGCAACGAAAACCCTGTAGGCAAATTTTTAACAACAAGCGATACGGTAAATTTAAGAGTTACCGGAATTATAAAAGAAATACCGGCAAATTCACATATAACGTTTGAAGCACTTGCACCTTTTAAACTTTTGAAAATTCTAGGGAGAGACCTTGACCAATGGGGTAACAACTCCTATTATACATATGTGCAACTGAAGCCGAATACTTCAGCAACCGACGTAAACAAGAAAATAAAAGATATAATAAAAAAACACAATGAAGGTTCCACAACAGATCTTTTCCTGCAGCCTTTATTAAAAATTCACTTATACTCAGCAGGAAAATTTACTGCTGATATCGGTGGACTCGGAAATATCGAAACGGTAAATATTTTTTCCTTAATTGCGCTTATTGTTTTAATAATCGCCTGCATTAATTTTATGAACCTATCCACAGCCCGAGCTTCCAAGAGAGCTAAAGAAGTTGGAATGAGAAAAGTAATTGGCGCTGACCGATGGCAAATAATAAAGCAATTCTATACCGAATCAATTTTGTTTGCTTTGGTTGCCCTGGTGCTTGCCTTAACAATTTCCGATCTCATTTTAAATTCTTTCAATCATCTTGCGGGAAAAGATATTTCATTTACATCACTTGGTTTTCCAACCATTGCCGGACTTTTCCTGTTAACTGTTTTCACCGGGGTAATAGCCGGTAGCTACCCGGCAATTTATCTTTCATCTTTTCAGCCGATAAAAGTTTTAAAAGCTGACTCCAAAGTCTCCGGCGGAGGTTCGCTTTTTAGAAAAATACTTGTTGTTACTCAATTTTCACTCTCTCTTATTTTGATAATCGGTACAATTATTATTTCAAGTCAATTGAATTATATTAAAAACAGGGACATAGGTTTCAACAGGGAAAATGTTGTTTCCTTCGATACGAATGAATCTTTAAGAAATAATAATGAAACAATAAAAAATGAACTTAAACAAAACCCTGATGTAATTTCTGTATCAGCATCAATGAATCCAACGTATATTACAAATTCCACTTCAAGTTTACATTGGGAAGGTAAAAACGAAAATGACCTGATACTATTTCACTTTATGGCAACCGACCAGGATTTTGCGAATACTTTCAAAATCAAAATGGTTGACGGCAGATTTTATTCAAAAGACCATGCCTCTGACTCCGCTGCAATTGTTTTAAATGAAGAAGCTGTAAAAGCAATGGGATTAAAAGATCCGGTTGGAAAAGTCATAACAATGTGGGGAGATAAACTGACAATTATCGGCGTGATTATAAATTTTAATTTCAAACCTATGGAAACCAAAATTGAACCGATGGTAATTCTTAGTGCACTAAATTATACACGTTCAATGTTTGTTAGAATAAAATCAGCAGATATTCCCGGAACTATTAGTTTTATTGAAAACACTTATAAAAAATTCAGTCCTTCAACACCGTTTAATTATCATTTTCTCGACCAGGATTTTGATGCGCTTTACCGTTCAGAAACAAGAATGCAGACAATATTTGAATACTTCGCAATCTTTGCAATTATTATTTCCTGCCTTGGGTTGTTTGGATTAGCATCTTACATAGCTGAAAGAAGGACAAAGGAAATAGGAATTAGAAAGGTGCTCGGTGCAAATATTTTTAATCTTACATATTTACTTTCACTTGAATTTACAAAATGGGTATTGATTTCAAATTTAATTGCCTGGCCTGTTGCGTATTATTTTATGACCAAATGGCTTCAGGGTTTTGCTTACAGGACGGAGCTTTCCCTTTGGATATTCCCCTTGTCCGGGTTGCTTGTTCTGCTGGTAGCACTTGCAACAGTTTCTTACCAGGCAATAAAAGCATCGCTTTTAAACCCTGTAAAATCTCTGAAATATGAATAACAACTTATCCTAATTCAAAAGTAGTTATTCCATATATTTTATTTATATCAACATCGGGAGGATTTCCATAATACATTCTTGCACATTCAAAAACATAAGTAGTGTTGTATTTTTTAATAAGCGCAACTGCATCTTTATTTATTACAGGAATATCGAGATACAATGGGTCTCCAACGACAGAATTTAAACAAGCTTTATAAAGTTCTTCTGCAACTACCGGATTGTCTGCAAACAACGGACAAACCTTATAACCTTTTTTTGTTTTTCTGATAACAGCAAAACCTTTCAACCTTTCATTTTCTGCATATTTAAATGTTTTTACACCCGACTGCTTTAACCATGTAATCATAAACTGCGGACGTGAAAATCCAAAACATTGTTTATCATATTTCAGAATTGAATCAAAATCTTTTGTCTCTATTGAAAAAATATTTTTATTAATTTTAAAATTTTCACCGATCTTTTCGTGACGTTCGTCACGGAATAAAATTTTAAATCCACCTTTGTTATAAAACGGCTGCATATCAATTACCCCGTCCATTCCAATTGTTGCACCTTTGTTTAACCTCGATATTAAAGTATCGCGTCTCTGGTACCATAACTTTCTCCCTATACCGAAAGTTCGATATTCCGGTTTTACAATGAAAAACCCCATAAAACCAAATTCCCCGTTGTATGATACAATAGAACCGCCGGCAATTAATTCACTTTCTTTGTAAAATCCGTAATATCCATCAGGATCAGTTTTCCAGAATATTTCGGCATCGTTTATTCCCGGGTTCCAGCCTTCTTCTTCTGCCCAGTTTACTAAAGTTTTTAATCCCGCAAAATCGAGCTTCTGAAATTGTAGATTATTTAAGTTTATCATTACCGGTCCTCAATTACAATCTCCTTATGTGAATTTTTTAAATTAGGCAACTAATTTTCGCGCTTAACCGGAATCCAAATTTCCTCTTCTGAATTCTCGTCATCATTTTTATATTTTTCTCCGAGTATTTCAAAATGCGGGCGATCATCTAAAACGTATCCGGAATCAGGAAGCCATTCGTAATAAATATATTTAAATGTATAAGATGCTTCGCTCGCCTTTCCTTTATATTGAAAAACTGCATAAAGTCCTGAAGGCAAAATAAAATTTTCCATTCCATCCGGGACGTAATTAAAATCAGATACCTGTATTGCCGCAATTTTTTCAAAATTCCTGTCCGGATTGAAATCATCAAAAAAGCCGGGACCATAAAACTTCATTGAATAGAGTTCACTACTGATATTATTTTTTATCTTATTTTTGCCTGTCATAAAGCTTTTCCAGAGCTCATGCGTTTTATCTCCAGAAGAAGACATAGTAATTTTTTTACCGACCAGTCTTCTAACGGCAATTATTGGTATGCGAGGTTCTTTATTAATTAGGTTGATCATCTATAGTTTATTCTATCTTAATATCATATTTTGTCAAGAGACCCGCAAGACTGTCTTTTGAAAACCTGGCTTTTTTAATCTTATTAATTTCCGGATCTATTGAAAAATTATACGAAGTGCTGAAATCTGTTTTTTCAATTATTGAATTAATAAATACGGCTCTTGCCATATCGCAGTTATCAAAAACGGAACCTGTCAGATCACATTCTGTAAAATCCGTTTCGTGGAGCTGCGAATCTTTAAATAACGTATTATGAATTTTTCTTTTATAAAAAGATGAATGATCGAGAATGCAACTTTCAAAACTGAATGACAGACCAAACTCCGCGCAGTTCTCAAAATGAAGCCCAAGCAATTTACACTCTTTGAATTTTACATCCCTTAATCCTGATTCGCCAAACCTTGCAAGACTAAAATCACAATTCACAAATTCGCAATCAATAAAGTTTATTAATGAAAGGCCTGCTTCAGAAAAATCGCAGTTTACAAATTTGCAAAGTTCGTAATTGCCTTTCGGGAGAGGACTTTTCCTGAAATCTTTTTTCTCGAATGCTTTATTATCAGTTAACTTTTGTCCCATTCGCTTGTTGGTTTGTGAAATTTAGTAACGGCAAAATTTATACTAATTATAGAACAGAAACAAAAATAGTGAGGAGTTAATCACGGGAATTAATTCATTATTCCCGTGGTTAAACAGAGGTTAATACATGATCAGAAAGCGGGATTTTATTTCTCGCCGTAAACAACTATTGAAGAAGAGTCCATTACAACATTTCCTTCCGGATATTTTTCATTTACATTTTGGTAAACTTCGGTTTTTATTTTTTCCTTCATTTTATCATCTGCATTACTAAGTGCTGCAACAATCGGCGCCGCGATTTCTGTCATCATTTCCCAATATACTTCCGTTGTTTTACAGTTCAGTTTTCCGGGGACATAACTTTGTTTAATATTTTTTAAGCCTGCTTTTGAGAATATATCCATCATTAATCCGTCTTTTGCGCATCGGAACATTCCCGGTGCTCCGGGCGTTGGCGGCGGAAGTTTCATATTTTTGCTTATTGTCCCCATAGTTGCAGTAATCCAGAAATTCTTTTCGGGACCGTCCCAGACGGAGGCCGCAATTCTACCCCCCGGTTTAAGAACCCGGAACAATTCTTTTGCAGCCATTAACATGTCCGGAAAAAACATAAACCCTTTGCGGCAGCTTATAGCATCAAAGGTATTGTCATCAAACGGTAATTCGGAGACATCACAGGCACGTATTTTTATGTTTTTAATTTCTCTCAGCAATGCATTTTCATTTGCTATTTCAAGCATACCTTCGGAAATATCGGTGATAAAAACTTTTCCCCCGTTTAGCATTGAAGCAATTGTAAGTCCCGGTTCGCCGGTACCGCCTGCAACATCAAGTATTACCTGGTTTCCTTCAGGCCGGATCATTCTTATTATCTCATCTCCCATCGGTTTTAAGGAATCCATTGTAATCGCATCCCATTTTTTCCAGCCCGGTGAAAATTTATTCCACGCTGCTTTTTGTTGTTCGCGGATTTGCTCAAGTTGTTGCTCCATGGCACACACCCATTTGATAATGGTTTATAAATAAATCTTATTTAATTTCGGTTTGTACTGGCTACTGACTTAATATGGCTTTGAGCCGTATTAATTGCTGCAATAATAAGAAATAAAAACTATATAATTACATTAATTTTTTTTGATTTTTTGCCTGCCGGGTGGGAATCTTAATTTATGTATTTAGAAGATTTCCAGTCGTAAGCTTCTCTTCCAACTCATGCCTTTTGCAGAAATGACAAATAGAAAGGGACTGTCATTGTGGTTGCATTACAAATTTATATAACCACCTTTTTTCTGGCCTGCCGGCAGCGGAGGGAGAAATCTTTTCTCTGCCATTCTGTACAGCAATTGCCGGATTGCTTTAGAATCTTCCTTTTTTTAGGGGGCTCCTGAAAACTAGCCGCCAGGCAAGCCAGCGGCTTCTGCGTGGTCTTTCCTATTAAAACATCAATTTTATTTATTCTGCCACGCGGTAATTTTCCCGATGTTTTTTGTAAGAGGTTGTATCATTCCGGGTACTGCGACGAAGTCTTTGTCTATCATTTCAGCTATGGTCTTTACGTTTTCATCCTTTAGTTTTGCAGCCAGCTGGTCTTTTGTGTAGAGTATCCGGATTCTCCTTGCCAGCTCCGTTTTAAATTTATTAGTATAAATATAATCTACTATTGGCGTTTGATGAAGTTGTTCAAGCGGAGCCAAAAATATCAGGGCATCATATGCGTCATATATTGTCTGTCCCGGCGCAGCGTTCAGCATATGGTTGCCGATGTACGCGGTATTCCCGAATGGAGTATCTTTCATATCGAAAGCAACAGGGTTATTGCCGGTTTCTTTAAACGCGCTGTCCCACAAGCCATTTTCCATTCGCACCCATTTTACATCTACGTTTTCCAGCCCTTCGGTTGTTTTGACAATGCTTTTGTCGACAGCTTTTCGCTTTTCAAAATACAGGTTTATGTTATGAATCCGCACCGAGTAGGTTTTACCTGGTTTTAGCTTATAGAAAAATGTTCCGCAATTCCAGTAATATTCATTATCCTTATTTTTAATTTTTTTATAAGCATGCCGGGTATTGGTAAGAAAGATTCCTTTTTTATCAAAATTAAAATTGTCTAAATAAGATGAAATTATTTTATACATTGTATAATCATTGCCGGCAAGCGCAAACCTGAAGAGATAGAGATCATTCGGTGTTGTTATTTCTTTCCAGTAAACGGGAGAGTTTACGGCTTTTACTTTATATCGTCCTTCTTCCGGTAATTTCGAATTTATTTGCCAAATAACCCGCAGTAATTTAAAATAAGTTTCATAAGGCCAGCCCGTGCCGCTGAAATCATTCTGGAAAGCCGGATATAGAAGCGTCAAATCGCCGTCTTTGGAATTGAAATAATTATCCAGGTATGGCTGCTCACTAACGGAAATTGCTTCCAAAAAAATGTATTTAACTTTTTCATTAAATTTTTTGTTTTTAATAAGCTCTCCGTAAAATTGAAACGGTTCCACGGCTGAGTGCAGCCCGTCGTCGAAGAGGATCAGGTCGTAATGATCAAGTTTGTTCAGAATGAATTGAACGGGTTCCTGTCCTTTCTCCTTAATTGTGTTAATATAAGGTATTAATTCTTTGCTGGTTTGTGCGGGAGAATAACCGTAAATAAATAAAACCAGTAACAGCAGGAAAAAACTTCTTTCTTTCATTTCACTTTCCCCGAATTTTAAAACAAAACATTGTTCTGTGATTTAGACGGACGATAAGCCGGAATGTTCTGTCAAAGTTATCTGGAGTGAAGCTTTTTATCATCCAAAAATTATTACGGCCTTAAATAAATTCCGTATAAAAATTTTGTGGAATTCTCTCAAAGTCTTAACTGGGAAAATCTGTTTGATCACTGACTTGTCCGGGAGAGTTATGTTTCCGTTAACAATAGAAAGCATAAGTTTAGAAATTTATTTTCAGCCTTGATCTGCCTGCCGGCAGAGGTTTGTTCTTTTGTATCAAGACAAAAGAACAAAGGATTAACAATTAAGTTGATGTTTGGTTTTAATATTTTCTTTATCTTAAACTCTAATAACACAAAAAATTAAGATGAAAATAAAAGCAATCATAATCGGCGCTACGGGAATGGTGGGCGAAGGCGTACTGCACACTTGCCTTAACCACCCGGATGTGGAATCTGTTTTAATCATAAACAGGAGATCTTATGGTACCCTTCGACAGGCTCAGGGTACTGAGTTAAAAGAAATTATCCACAGTGATTTTTTTGACCTCTCGCCGATTGAAGACCAGCTCTCCGGTTACAACGCCTGCTTTTTCTGCGCGGGGGTAACTTCCGTCGGTAAAAAGGAAGACCAGTACAGGCACCTCACCTACGATATGACTATGAACTTCGCGGAGACACTCGTTAAAATTAGCGGTGAGAAAAGCAAAGAGATCACTTTCTGTTATGTATCCGGTACTGGCACCGATAGCACAGGAAAAGGAAAAACAATGTGGGCGCGCGTGAAAGGAAAAACAGAAAACGATTTGATGAAGCTCCCGTTTAAAAATGCCTACATGTTCCGCCCCGGCTATATACAGCCTATTAAAGAATTAAAAAACACATACACTGTTTATAAATTCCTGGCGCCGTTTTACCCGGTGTTTAAAACATTATTTCCCAAATACACAGTTACATTAAAAGAACTGGGACAGGCGATGATAAATGTTGCTCTCTACAGCCCGGAGAAAAGGATCCTGGAATGTGCAGATATCAGAGATGCTGCGGGTTCATAAATATTATGCAGATATCCAAAAGGTACATACTTTAGAAAATGATTCGGAATTCATGCTTGCCAGATATTTGATTGACATTTGAACATCAACTCTATATTTTAATTAAAAGTAACACGCCGAATTATTTTCAATTCAAAAATTAATACAGCTCTCTGTGTTATAATATTATTTTAAAAATCATTTTAGGAAAGAAATGAGCCAGCCAGTTACCATCGAAGATTTAAGAAAAGTTGCAGCTTTGCAAAACTTACCCGATGAACATCTACAATGGATTTTGGATCGTTCTGAATATATTGAATATAATGACGGGGATACCCTTTTAACAACCGGCGAACCTATTGATCACATGTATTGCTTCTTCGAAGGAAAAATGAATTTTTATATGAATGTGAGCGGGAAACTGGTTTATTACCATAGTATTGAAAATAATGCTCATTCAGGTGGAATTACAGGTGTGTTGCCCTATTCAAGGCTTAAAACTTCACCCGGCAGTGCATATGCTACAGGAAGATTACGCGGAATAAAGATACACAAAAAATACTTTAAGGAACTTGAACAACTTAATCCTGATTTTATACAGCATCTTATCGGTTACATGACCGAAAGAGCCCGCTCTTTTGCGACTACTCAAATACAACAGGAAAAAGTAAGCGCACTTGGAAAACTTGCTGCCGGAATTGCTCATGAAATGAACAATCCAGCTGCTGCCATAAGCAGGATATCAGAAGAACTTAATAAAAGATTAAAACGAAACTTCAGGCTTACAAAGGAATTGTTAAAATATAATATCAGTCCCGAGCTTTTAAGCAATATACAGGAAATGGCGGGGAATAAAGAAAACAATTCCCCCAGAAAAACTAAATTCACTCCACTGCAGTGTATTCAAAATGAAAATGAACTAAATGAATGGTTAAATGAAAAAGGGATTAACAGCAGCAATGAAATGGCAGAAACTTTTTCTGAGGCCGGTATTACACAGGATGAGCTTGAAAAAATTATTCAGAATGTTCCCGGAGAGGCCTTTCAAAATATTCTTGACTGGCTTGAAAATTTGATGAGTTCTGAGTTAATAATAAAAGACCTTGATAATGCCTCTGATCGGATTACTATGCTGGTGGGTGCTATTAAATCTCATGTCAGAATGGACAGGTCGGGAGACCTTCACAAAACCAATATTCATGAAGATATTGAAAACACGCTTTTGCTTCTTGGATATAAAATAAATGAAAAAAATATAAGTCTTGAAAAAAAATTCTGTGATGATATGAACGGGGTCGATGCTTATGTCGGAGAATTAAACCAGGTCTGGACAAACATAATTGACAATGCAATCTATGCAGTTTCTCAAAATGGTGAAATTGTAATCGAAACAAAATGTGATAAAAAGCACATTACCGTAAGGATCACGGATAACGGCACGGGTATTCCCAAAGAAATTCAATCCAGAATATTCGATCCGTTTTTTACTACAAAAAAAGTGGGAGAAGGAACCGGCATAGGGCTTGATATTTCGAGAAATGTGATTAACCGCCACAAGGGAGAAATAAAAGTATATTCTGTACCCGGCCAAACGGAATTTATTATCAGCATCCCCGTTTCACAGTAATCATTAAGCAAAAAAGCTTAAAATTTTTTTTGTCTTGTCATCCTGAACTTATTTCAGGATCTCCAAAAATCTTCTTCCTGAATTATGCAGCTAAACTAAAGAACCTGACCAGGCGATGATAAATGTTGCTCTCTACAGCCCGGAGAAGAAAATTTTGGAGTGTGGGGATATCAAGGAAGCTGCAAATAATTTTTTTGGCTGCGAATTCACGCCAAAATTTTTCTTATTTTATCCATAATAGTGTCTAACATTAATAACCGGGAAAAAATATTTATGAAAAACGGAATTATTGTTTTTTGTGCCATCCTGCTTTTTGCCGGTCAAGTTATAACTGCCCAGGAGAATACCGATATTGATACGGGAAGTAAGTTTAGTGTTTATTCGAAAATTCTGAACGAGAAACGAATATGTCTCGTGAGTCTTCCGGCTTTATACAATAAAGAATCTTCATTGGATAAAAAATATCCTGTTTTGATTCTGCTGGATGGCGGTGCATATTTTAAACTGGCTTCCGGAATAATAAATTTTATGAGTTCAAATAGAAGCCGAAATAATTTTATGCCGGAAACCATTATAATAGCAATTGAAAACGTTGACCGTGAACGGGACTTTACGGTTACAAAAATTAAAACCAAACGACCTAATACAATGGGTGGTGGAAGAAACTTTCTGGATTTCATCGAAAAGGAACTAATACCCTACATTGATAAGAATTACAGAACAGAACCTTTTAGAACACTTGTCGGACATTCCTTAGGGGGTCTTCTTGCATTAAATTCCTATATTGATAAAGAAAGCATATTCAATTCTTATCTTTCTATAGATCCGAGTATATGGTGGGATGAGGAAATGATGAAAAATAAGGTTGATTCTATCTCGCCGGTATCTTTAAATAAAAAACTTTATATCGCTACCGCAAATCAGGGGGAGGCCAATTACGAAAGGAATAAAAAAAGACACGACTCTCTTTATGCTTTATTGAAAAAGAAATCAGGCGGACACCTGAATGTCGAAAACAAATATTTTGAAAAAGAAAATCATTGGTCAATTCCATTAATAGCTCTGTACGAAGGACTGAAATATCTCAATGCAAAGAATTAAAAACCCTCTTCCCGAAGTATACGGTTACATTAAAAGAACCGGTGATAAATGTTACTCTTTACAGCCCGGGGAAGAAGGTTTTGGAGTGTGGGGATATTAGAAGAGTTAATCTAGAGTAAGTAAAAACCAAAATATGTTATTATTTGTATAATTGATTTCTTAAATTTAATCAGAATTCATTTTGTTTTAATAAGTTATGAATAATGTAATCCCAAATGTAAAATTAGCGGTTAATATAAGACCAATTCAGTTTGCCTATTTTTATAGAAAAGGAAACAAAAGAGATCTGTTAAAAATATTTAAATATTTAAATACACAATGGGGTGGGATTTATAATCTTATTATTCCAATAAATTCTAATGGGAAAACATATCCCTTTTATGAACAAATACTTAAAATCCATACCCCGGATCAATTTGTATCCACACTTAATAATGAAATTCATGAAAAACTAAAAAATAATCTCAGCAAAATTCTTTCACAAAAAGAAATCGAAATATCTCATTTTGAGATATTTGAAAAAGTCGACCATTCTGCACATCTCCTTGGATTTATTTCTGAAAAAGCACCACGACATTTATTATGTCCCAAAGTCTCAAATATTAAGAATAGAGAATTAATTCAGCTGGCATTATTTGGTGAAATCTATCCAATACAAATAAATGATTATAAGAAAAAGTTATCTTTGCAGAGTTATGAAAACGTTGATACAAGCAATCAAATTATTTCATCACAATTCTGGATTGAGCCGTTTTATTCTCCAATTAATTTCACGTCAATTAATATTAAAACATATTCAGTGGGAAATGGATTTTTCACAAGTGCCGACATAATTGATTTGGTAATCGGTGATGATGAAAATTCAATAAGTTATTTTTGGAATCTTCGTGCTTTAAGAGAACGCGGTCAAATTAATAAAACAAATAATTACGGAAGAAGAGTTCTATTATTACCACTGGAAATGCTATATGATAACACTGCCTTTAAAAAATTTTTTACTGAAATAAAAGAATTATTGCCAGGTCCCCAAAAAAACTGCAATTTAAATGTTTGTGTGGACCACATACCGAAAAAGTTGATACCCTTTTTTGAAGAAAAAATGAAATCATTAGATTTTGTAAAAAAATTCGATGATGATCAGGTTAGGGTTACGTTAGGTAATTCGGGTTTCGAAGAAAGAAAATTGACATACGATTTACAGTATCCTCAATGGCTTGGGTTTGACTCGAAAATGGGAACTGGTAAAAGAAATATACTTGTTCAGGATCTAAACATTAATAACAATCAAATTACTTTTTATCCTCCTGACGGGTTTAGTAATAATTATCTTCAATCTGTTGTAATTGACATTATTAGTGACATTTGGAAGTCATTTCCTAAAAGTCGGCTAGTTGCTCAAAGCATGAGATCTAATAGTTATTTTTCTAAATATGGCTTGACAAGCTTTAGTTTAGCATCAAAAAACACAAATAGCTTTGAATTCAAATTATTAGATGATTGGACAAAAATAAAATTGTTTTTTGAAGAGAAAGGATATGAAATTAAACCATCTAAAATAACAAGTTATTCAGCAGCGATAATAAATCTACTTGGGGGAATTAATAACCTTAATGTTCTTAATAACTCACTTGTAATAAATTTGCTTGATGTATTATCAGTAAAAAGCTCCAAAAAACTTGTGCAAAAAATTCTAAATAAAATTGACGGGCGTTCACAAAAAGAAGAGACGTTATTAAAAATATTTAATGAATTTAATTTAGCGCCGGAATTGAAAAGCATACCTAAAACTTATGAAGAGTTAAGAACCCTTCCGCGGTTGAGTTTAATCAAATCAAAAATACTTTCAACATTAAATGAATTATCAAAGATGCAAATTATAAAAAGAGGGTTTTATATTGAATGCAACCGCTGTGGATTAAAAGAATGGTATTCTTTAGGGAGTTCAGATGAATTTCTAATCTGCCCTGGCTGTGATCAAAAGTTTATTTTACCAATTGAAGAAAATAAAAATGTTGAGACAAAGTGGAGATACAGACTGAACTCTTTAATGAATAGAGCCATAGATCAAGATATAATTACGGGACTTGTTTCTGTTGGTCATTTGATTCAAAAAAGGAACACATTTTGTCATTATTTTGGAATTGAGTTGAAAAAAGCTAGTAATAAGAACGCTAAAACAGATATAGACTTTTGCTTTGTGGAAAATCAAAAAATTCACATAGGAGAATGTAAAACAAGCGATGGGTTTTCTAAGAAAGACTTTAATAATGCTAAATTATTTGCAGACCTAGGGGTAGATGAATTCTATTTTTGCACATTAACAACTCTTAGTGAGGTTTCATTGTCAAAAATTAATAAATTAAAAGAGTCTCTTAGAAAGAAAAATATGAAGATGAATATATCAACTTTAACTTCTGACGAACTGTTTAAAAAAGTTTAAATCCATTTTCTTCTTTAACAAAATCTATAAGCCCTAAATAATATTTTGTTTCTGTTTATTAATTAATTTGTTTGCGGGCCGTTTGCAGTTGTTTGGGGAAAAAATTTCTAACCAGGCTGTGTGGTGCAAATTTGTCATTTCGACTCCCGCTAGTTGCGGGATAAACTCCGGGAGAAATCTTTTCCTGTTTACATTAAAGATTTCTCCCCCGATGAGATCGGCTAAGCCGCCATCTCACGGGGTCGAAATGACAGTTCTGGTTATTTCTTTTTAAACACAAGTCCGGCGGGCAGTGTTTTGTAAATATTACTGTTTTCATTCCGGCCCGGGGTTATTGCTGCTGGTTTTCTGAAAGTTTACACCTTTAATCAACAACCAGAACCCGATTGTCAATTCGAATAACGCACCCGATCCGAACACAAGGAGTTCAATTATTTTAGGGAGTCCGGGAAAGAGAATTACAATTAATGACAGGACAAGCATCGATAAATAAGTGAGCATACCCCATACGGAAATTACTGCCGGTATGAGAGATGACTTATAAAACAGGTATAGAAACAGCGTTCCGCCCACGCCAATCAGCGCGAGAATTATATACAGCCCATCTGCGCGCGCGCTCAGTAAAGCGCCGATAGCGGTACTCAACTGCGCGCTTCCTATATTTGCGGCGCTAAACCGGTTATTTAAAAAACCCAGAACAACAAATCCGGCAAGCACAGTCGCGACACCCATCAGCGCCTCGCCGGTCCTGAAAATCAGCGCGGTCAAAGCGAGATTCTTATTCACATTTTTAAGAATTAAATAAAGCAGTACGGAAAGTATGATGACTAAAATATAAAGAATTAAACTGCCGGCAATACCGAGACGAAACAGGAACTGGTTGGCGGTAATGTTATTTATGGTTTGGTTAATGTCACCGGGAATAATCAACCGTGCATCAATAAAAACTGAATTAAGAACACCCAGCACGATTATAATTATGTACAACAACCCGGCAGCTTTTACAATTTTCTTTTGTGAATTCATCACTTCTCCCTGGCTGGTTAATGATGTTATGCAAGTTAAGGAAAAGAGGGAATTTTAGAAAATGATTGTTTCTTCTGTTATTTTCTCTTGCCCGAGGGACCTCTTTGTCATTTCGACTCCCGCTAGTTGCGGGATAAACTCCGGGAGAAATCTTTTCCTGTTTACATTAAAGATTTCTCCCCTGGTGAGATCGGCTAAGCCGCCATCTCACGGGGTTGAAATGACAGTATAATTATATTGTATTCACCACGTGCCGGTTGTTTGGGCTCACGTCTGGAGACGTGAGCAACGATGAAACTTATCCATTAATGGGGTTGTTTCCAGGGATTAATATTTGTTTCTCCCGCACTTTTTTTACAGAAGCATTGCGATTTGATGATGATTTTTTTAACATTCTGCAAATCCGGATACCTGCCCAACGTTTAGATTAACTATTAAAATAAGGAGGATGATATGGAATCTGCACAGGGAAAAAACAGGCAGCACTTCGATAAAAGCTATGGGGGAAATCCGGCGGAGAATTATCAGAAATATTTTGTTCCGGTTATAGGAAAACCAATTGCCGCCGATCTCATCAGTGTGGCAAATATAAAACCCGGGGAGAAAATAATCGATATTGCGTGCGGCACGGGAGTCGCTGCTTTTCTTGCAAAAGAAAAAACAGGTAAAGATGGAATGGTAGCGGGTGTCGACGTCAATCCCGGTATGCTAGGAGTAGCACGTTCAATTACACCCGAAAATATTTCAATTGATTGGTATGAATCTCCTGCTGATAATATTCCACTGGATGATAATACGTTTGACGTTGCTCTTAGTAGTTTATCACTTCAGTTTTTTCCCGATAAGCCGGCAGCGCTTAAAGAAATTTACCGTGTATTGAAACCCGGCGGAAGATTAGCCTTTATAGTTCCCGGGCCAACACCGATTTTTGTTGAAACGGATGAAACATTTTCCAAACATCTTGGAAAGGAAGCGGCCGGATTTATAAGAGCTGTTTTTTCATTGAATGATCATAGTGAAATTAATGATATGATAAAAGATACCGGCTTTAAAGATGTAAGCGTCAGATCGGAAAAAAAGGATCTCCATCTTCCGCCTCCGCAGGATTTTTTGTGGCAATACATGACAAGCACACCCCTTTCATCTTTCATAGAAAAGATGGATAAGGAAACTTATGCTACTATGGAAAGTGAAGTGGTTGAGAAATGGCAGCCGTTTGTGCAAAATAATAGCCTCGTTCTTAAACACGATACAATTATTGCAATAGCTAATAAATAATATTGCAGGTTCGGAATATTAGTTTCCTGAAGCACTTATAATTTTATTTTAATTCCAACTGGTGTTTAATTAAGCGCTATTGTTTCTCCTTAAATTCAGATTCCTCTTCTTTTTTCTCCAGCACCAGCTCGGTTTTAAATTCAACTCTTTCATCCGGTTTGCATATCGGAGTAAACGGTACGGCTCCGCCAATTGCCATTCCAAAGCACGCAAGTACCGCCAGGAGAATAAACCCTAACAATTTCAATATTATTTTTAAGATTTTCATACGTTCATATCCTTTATTGTCGGTCAATAAGGTGTAATTTGTTTTGCACTGTCATTTCGAGGAGTCCTTTTAAGGGCGACGGGAGATCTTTGGAGTTCATATGAAAGATTTCTCACCCTTCGACAAGCCAGGGCTCGAAATGACAATTTGAATTCAGGATAATGGATTATCCTTCAAAGGATATGAAATGGTTCTCTTTTGAAGTTTTGGGAATTGTTTTAATACGGCTGAAAAAGCGCGGAGATTTTATTAAAAGATGTTGCCGAGAAAGATTATCTAATTTTACTTTGATGAGATTATTATATGCAAATAAAATACCGGCTTCATTAATCTTTGAAGCGGGTGATTTGGAGTGTGTTTTTAAATTATGGTTTTTATTAAATAATTTTGCCCAGCAGTGGGTTTTAATTTTTCGGGAGAGGACTAATTCAGTTTTTGTTAAACCCTGCAATGGAGATGCCGCGCTGCTAACATTACCGGGGAAAAATGACAGGGCTAACAAAAGAGAGAGGGCAAAAAATATTTTTGCAGGGCTCTTTTTTTTATATGTTTTTTGTGGTGTCATTTTTAATTTGTCATTCTGAACTTGTTTCAGAATCTTACTGTTTTTTAATGAGATCCCCAAAAAAGCCCGCCTGCCAGGGATTAAAGAGAGTTTAAGGAAAGCATTAATAGCTCATCCCAACCTTTCTCTTCCAGTCAAAATCGTGTGTTGCCAAATTGTCATTTCGAGCCTGCCTGCCGTAACCGAATTATTGAAGTAGTACACTGCCGGCAGGCAAAGCGAGAAATCTTTTCTTGTTAATTTTTAAGATTTCTCATTCGGCGATTGCCGGATTCGAAATGACAATGCCGGTTTATTTTTTTTAAACACCAGTCCGGCATCAGAACTTTGTGATACCGAAATTGTATCCCCGTCACCAAAATTACCCATCAGCAGTTGCTGCGATAGTGGGTTTGTGAGGTACTTCTGTATCGTTCTCTTCAGCGGTCTTGCACCGTAGCTAACATCGTAACCGAGTTTCGCGAGCCAGTCCTTTGCCTCGTCGTCCACTTCCAGGGTTATTTCTTTCTGCTTCAACATTTTCTGAACATATCTTAATTGTATATCGACAATTTTTCTTATCTCTTTTCTCGTCAATGGTTTGAAGAGCACAACTTCGTCGATCCTGTTTAAAAACTCGGGACGAATAGTCTTGCGCAGAAGATCAATAAGCGAATGCCTCAAATTTCCGAGAACATTTTCCATCTCATCATCTTCAACGTTTTCGGTTTTTTCCTGTATCAGGTGAGAGCCGAGATTCGACGTCATTATAATTATCGTGTTCTTAAAGTTCACAGTGCGTCCCTGGTTATCGGTCAGTCTTCCGTCATCGAGAACCTGCAGAAGAATATTGAAAACATCCGGGTGTGCTTTTTCAATTTCATCCAAAAGCACTACAGAATACGGCCTTCTCCGGACTGCCTCTGTAAGCTGCCCGCCTTCCTCGTAACCGACATATCCCGGAGGCGCGCCGATCAATCGTGACACTGAGAATTTTTCCATGTATTCCGACATATCAATTCTTATCATTGCGTGTTCATCGTCAAAAAGATATTCCGCAAGTGCGCGGGCAAGCTCGGTTTTTCCAACGCCTGTTGTTCCGAGAAATATAAACGAACCTATCGGCCTATTTATATCCTGCAATCCTGTGCGTGATCTGCGGATAGCATTTGCAACCGCAGAAACCGCATCATCCTGTCCGACTACCCTGCCGTGAAGTTCGTCTTCAAGTTTAATCAGTTTGCTTCTTTCGCTTTCCAGCATTTTACTAACAGGAATGCCGGTCCATTTTGCAACCACTTCGGCAATATCTTCAGCATCAACTTCTTCCTTAAGCATTTTTTTGTCTTTCTGAATTTTTATCAGCTCTTCGGATTCTTTTTTTAATGCCTTTTCAAGTTCTGTAATTTTGCCGTAACGGAGCTCGGCAACTTTACCGAGATTTCCTTCCCGTTCGAATTTATCTGCCATCGTTTTAGTGTTGTCCATTTCACTTTTCATCGAACGAATCTTCTGTATCTTTTCTTTTTCAAGATTCCAGTGCATCCTGTAAACGTTTCTCTCCTCTTCGAGTCCACTCAATTCTTTTTTAAGTTCGGAAAGTCTTTTTGCTGAAGCATCGTCTTTCTCTCGCTTCAATGCTTCTCTTTCAATCTCAAGCTGTTTAATTTTTCTTTCCAGAGCATCGAGTTCTTCGGGCATTGAATCAATTTCAATTCTTAATTTAGATGCGGATTCATCTATTAAGTCAATCGCTTTGTCCGGCAGAAATCTGTCGGTAATGTAGCGGTGAGAAAGCTGTGCGGCCGCAACGATTGCCGCATCTGTAATCCGCACGCCGTGATGCACTTCGTATCTTTCACGGAGTCCGCGCAAAATAGAAATTGTATCTTCTTCCGAAGGCTCGCTTACCATCACAGGTTGAAATCTTCTTTCGAGAGCGGCGTCTTT
>Ga0102953_1000466_pt1 | contig 28040 bp, 31 predicted proteins | sample SalPon2A_C_D2_MG_FD_78509 | JGI IMG/M metagenome (GOLD analysis project Ga0102953, IMG submission 78509) | Soil microbial communities from South San Francisco under conditions of wetland restoration - Salt Pond MetaG R2A_C_D2_MG | ecosystem: Environmental > Terrestrial > Soil > Wetlands | place... | reverse complement strand
TTCCGCGCATGGAGTCGCCGCCCGGGGTGGCGTTTTTCACGCTCAACGGCACATGGCTGGGCCTGTTCGGCCGCGAGGCGCTGGCCGGGGATGCAGGCGTGGCTCCCGAGGGCAGCGGCTTTGGCGGCTTTGCGCTGGCCCATAATGTGCACTCGGAGGAAGAGGTGGAGGAAGTGCTAGCACTGGCTGCGGCGGCCGGGGGAACGATCACCAAGCCGGGACAGAAAACCTTCTGGGGTGGCTATTCCGGTTACTTCAGCGACGCCGACGGCCACCTCTGGGAGGTGGCGCACAACCCCTTCTTCTGGATCGGCCCCGAAAACCAGCGGTAAAGCGGGTGCATTAAGGCTGCTTTCGCGGCATGATTCGCCGCATGCGAACATCTGCAATGTCTGCACACATCCGGAGCCCGAACCATGTTTGAACTGATCCCCGCTATCGACCTGAAAGGGGGCCATTGCGTACGCCTGAAACAGGGTCGCATGGAGGATGCCACCGACTACGGCGATGATCCGGCCGCCATGGCGCTGCACTGGCAGAGCCTGGGCGCCACACGCATGCATGTGGTTGACCTGGACGGTGCCTTTGCCGGAAAGCCTGCGAACAGGACCGCTATCAAGGCCATCTGCGATGCGCTGGATATCCCGGTACAACTGGGCGGCGGACTGCGGGACCTGGGCATGATCGGCGGTATGCTGGATCTGGGTGTGCAGCGTGTGATTCTCGGCTCGGCAGCCGTTTCCAACCCGGAGCTGGTGCGCCAGGCCTGCCGGGCCTTCCCCGGACGCATCTGCGTGGGCATCGATGCCAAGGGCGGCATGGTCGCCGTGCATGGCTGGGACGATGTCACCGATGTAGCGGCCGTGGACCTGGCCAGAAAGTTCGAGGATGACGGCGTGGCCGCCATTATCTACACCGACATCGCCCGTGATGGCATGCTCTCCGGCCCGAACATCGAGGAAACGGTGAATCTGGCGAAGGCCATCTCCATCCCGGTCATCGTCTCCGGCGGCATCGCCCGGATGGAAGATGCAACGGCCTGCGCGGCCCACCTCTCCGACGGTATCTGCGGCGCCATCACCGGCCGCGCCATCTACGAAGGCACGCTGGATTTCGCCGCCGCGATGAAGGATTTTCAATGATTCGGCCTACGCCATCCGTGGCTTCGGCCTGGAGTCGCTACGCAAGAGCGCGGTCTTGCATAGCTTACGGGCTCGTCAGGCTCGCCCGCCCCACGTCCTGTGGGGAGATGGAGGATTTATGCTAAGCAAACGCATTATCCCTTGCCTGGACGTGGCGCACGGGCGCGTGGTCAAGGGCGTGCAGTTCGTGGATATCATCGATGCCGGCGACCCGGTAGAAGCGGCCATCAAATATGATGAACAGGGTGCGGACGAGCTTTGCTTTCTTGATATCCGCGCCAGCCATGAAAGCCGCGACACCCTCTACCACATGGTTACCGAGGTGGCCGAGCACGTGTTCATGCCGCTCACCGTGGGCGGCGGCGTGAAGGCGCTGGGCGATATCGAGAATCTGCTGCATGCCGGTGCGGACAAGGTATCGATCAACACCGCTGCGCTGCACACCCCGGAACTCGTGAAACATGCCGCCGAACGTTTCGGCTCCTCCACCATCGTGGTGGCCGTGGATGCCAAGCGTGTCGGGGATGCACAGGGTGGCCACTGGGAGTGCTTCACGCACGGCGGGCGCAAGCCGACTGGCATCAATGCGGTGGAGTGGGCAAAAAAGATGTCCGACTTCGGCGCCGGTGAGATTCTGCTGACCAGCATGGACGCCGATGGCACCAAGGCCGGCTACGACATCCCGCTGACCCGCGCGGTAGCCGATGCGGTCACCGCCAATGTGGTCGCCTCCGGCGGCGTAGGCACGCTCGAGCACATGGCCGAAGGCCTTTCCGAGGGGCGCGCCGATGCCGTGCTGGCTGCCAGTATCTTCCATTTCGGCACCTTCACCATCCGTCAGACCAAGGAATATCTTGCTGAACGCGGCATTCCAGTCCGCCTGACATGATCCCCTGCAAGCAGGCAGCCCCGGTCCTGTAAGCCGTGGAATGGGCGCAGCAATTCGTTGAGCAATACGGCTACTGGGCCGTATTCATCTGGACCTTCATCGAGGGCGAAACCGTTTTCATCGCTGCCGCAGCCCTGGCCGCAGCACACATCATGCAACCGTGGAAGGTCATCGCCGTGGCCGCCTTTGGCGCCTTCATCGGCCATATGGTGTTCTTCTGGCTCGGCCGCTGGAAGGGCATGCAGCTGATTCTCTCTATCCCCTTTCTCGCCCGCCACTACCCCAAGGCCAACCTGATCCTCGATAAATATGCCCACTGGTCGATCTTCATCTTTCAGTATCTGTACGGCACGCGGCTGGTCGCCGCCATTCTGTTCGGCTGTTCCTCGATCGAATTCTGGCGCTTCTTCCTGCTGCAGATTGTTAACTGCATCTCGTGGGCCATGATCATCTACGCCGTCGGTCACGTGTTGGGTACGGCCGGCATGGCCATCCTGAATCGCTTCGGTCTGATCGGCCTGCTCATCGCCATCGCAGCGGCCGCCATTATCGGCGGCTGGTTTTACCTGCGCTTCGGTCATCACCACATGAAGCGACATTTCGGCCCGGGCAATCACGACAACCCGGAGTAAGCCAGTCAATCCGCGGCATCTGCGCTATAATCCCGTAAGGAGAAAGGAGCGCACATGCAGCAGCGAATCCGGCCGGCCGCCGTGGCGGGCATGTTCTACCCCGGCGATACCGCAAGCCTGACCACCATGCTCGACGGGATATTTGCGGGCACGGCAAGGACTACCCCGGATGATCCCAAGGCATTGATCGTGCCGCATGCCGGCTACATCTATTCCGGCCCGACAGCAGCCATGGCCTATGCCCTGCTGACCCCCTCGCGCGTTCGACGCGTGGTGCTGCTTGGTCCGGTGCACCGCATTCCTGTGCGCGGCCTGGCGCTTCCTGATGCAGATGCCTTCGCTACCCCGCTTGGCACCGTAGAGCTCAATGCACAAGCCATGCAGACCATCGAATCCCTGCCTCAGGTAAGCCGGAATGCGGCTGCCCATGAACTGGAGCATTCGCTGGAGGTACAACTACCCTTCCTGCAACGCTGCCTGGATGACTTCACACTGCTTCCGCTGGCCGTAGGTGATGCCAGCCCGTCCGAAGTGGCCGAGGTGTTGTCTGCCATATGGGGCGGCGATGAAACACTCATCCTGATCAGTTCAGACCTGTCGCACTTTCATCCCTATGCCGAGGCGCAGCACATTGATGCGGGCACCGCCGATGCCATCCTGCATCTGCATGGCCCCATCGGACATCATCAGGCCTGCGGCGCCACGCCCGTGAACGGCCTGCTGCTGCTTGCCGCCGAGCGCGGCATGCAGTGCCGGAAGGTGGATGTCCGCAACTCGGGGGACACGGCGGGCGACAGGCAGCGCGTGGTCGGATACGGCGCGTTTGCCTTCTATGAGGAAGTACATCATGACGCCTGAGACCAACGACGCGACTGGCGGACAGCTGCTGACCGGCCTCGCGCGCAGCAGCATCGCCGCGCAGCTTCGTTTCGCAAACCAGGGTCCCGAAGATCAGGGGCTCGCGCAGCAGGAGCCCGAGGACGCGTGGCTTATGCAGCCCGGGGCCTGCTTCGTCACCCTGCACAAGCACGGGAACCTGCGCGGTTGTATCGGCAGCCTCGTGGCGCATCGCCCGCTGGGCGAGGATGTGGCGGCCAATGCCAGGGCTGCAGCCTTTCATGATCCTCGATTCCCCCCCCTGGCGCAGGACGAACTGGCCGACATCGATATCGAGGTATCCGTGCTTTCCAGCCCGGAGCCGATCTATCCGTCCGATGAAACGGAACTCGAAGGCATGCTGCGTCCGGGCGTTGACGGGGTGATCCTCGAATACGGACCGCATCGCTCAACCTTCCTGCCGCAGGTGTGGGAGCAGTTACCCGACCCGGCGCAGTTTCTCGCCCACCTGAAGCAGAAAGGCGGCTTGCCGGCCGATTTCTGGCACCCGGACATGCGCATCTCGCGCTATACGGTGACGGCCTATGCCGAACAAACGGGGCACAGGACATAATGCCAAACGAACACTTCCCCGCGCGTTACTGGCACAGGCTGGAAGACGGCCGCATTCAGTGCGATGTCTGCCCGCGCGACTGCAAGCTGCACGATGGGCAGCGCGGCCTGTGCTTCGTGCGCCGGCGCGAAGGCGAGCAGATCGTGCTCACCACCTACGGGCGCTCCTCCGGCTTCTGCATCGACCCCATCGAGAAGAAACCGCTGAACCACTTCTATCCCGGTTCGTCGGTGCTTTCCTTCGGCACGGCCGGCTGCAACCTCTCCTGTCATTACTGCCAGAACTGGGACATTTCCAAGTCCCGCGAATGGGACCGGCTGTGCGACCAGGCCGCCCCCGCCGAGCTGGCCGCCGCCGCATCTCGCACGGGCAGCAAGTCCATCGCCTTCACCTACAACGACCCGGTGATTTTCCTCGAATACGCCGTGGATGCCGCGAAGGCCAGTCGTGCGGCCGGCATCAAGACCGTCGCCGTCACCGCCGGCTACATCCACGATGAGCCGAGGCAGGAATTCTTCGCGCACATGGACGCCGCGAACATCGACCTGAAAGGCTTCTCCGAGGCCTTCTACCACAAGCTGTGCGTCGGCCACCTGCAACCGGTGCTCGACACGCTGGACTACCTCGTGAATCACACGGACGTATGGACCGAGATCACGACGCTCTTGATTCCCGGTCACAACGATTCGGACGAGGAACTCACGAAGATGTGCGAATGGATCGCCTCGACCCTCGGCCCGAACGTGCCGCTGCACTTCACGGCCTTCCATCCCGATTACAAGATGCGCGACATCCCCGCCACGCCGCCGGCCACGCTAAAACGAGCCCGCGACCTCGCGCTGACCATCGGCCTGCGCTACGTGTACACCGGAAACGTGCACGACAGTGAAGGCGGCACCACCTTCTGCCCCGCCTGCCACGCCCCGCTGATCGTGCGCGACTGGTACAACATCCTCGACTACCGCCTCACCGACGACGGCCGTTGTCCCGAATGTCACACCACCATCGCCGGTCAGTTCGAACACTTCGCCGGCTCCTTCGGCGCCCGCCGCATCCCCATCCACCTGGCAAGCTGACGTCGTATTTATGCATTTAGTAAACCAATGGGATGGTCCATCCCATTGGTTTACTTATATTCTGACTGTCGGATGATTGCCGGAAGCGGTCCTTCAGTTCAAGACGATATAACAACTCCCAGCTCAATTGCTACTACGCGCGCTTGGCTTGGGGAAAGCCGACGGTGCTGGAATCCATCACCGTTCGACCCGGGAGGAAGCAGGACATGTCCAGTTCCGGCGGCTCGCCCGCCATCCAGCGACTGATGATGTGCGCGGTAATCGGCGCCAGCGCCACACCGTTGCGGTAGTGCCCACTTGCCACCCACAGACCGGGGCGCTCGTGCACCGGGCCGATGAAGGGCAGCCCGTCAGCCGAGCCGGGGCGAAAGCCCATCCATTGCCGCTCGATGGTGGCATCGGAGAGCCCCGGCAGCAGGCGGGTTAAGGCATTCAGCATGGCCTGCACCTCGGCCACCGTGTTGCCGGATTTGAATCCGACCATCTCCATGCTCGCCCCGACCAGGATACGCCCGTCGGCGCGCGGCACGAAATAGGCGCGGTCGTGCTTGACGATATGCCGTACCCTGCCCTGCTCGCTTTGCAGCAGCACGATCTGCCCCTTCACCGGCTGCACCGGCAACTCGATACCCATGGCTTCGGCCAGCCCCCCGCTCCAGCTACCGGCGGCCAGCAGCACGGCATCGGCATGAATGCTGCGTCCGTCTGCCAGCGTCACGCCGGCCACCCGACCGCCTGCATCAACCAGGCCGGTCACCTCGGCCTGTCCGATCACCTCGATCTGTTCCTGCACGATCACGGCGTACACGGCCTGTAACAATCTTGGATTACGAATCTGCGCCACCTCCGGCCAGACCAGCGCGCCGGAAACATCTTCTGCCAGTGTCGCCTCATGGTGGCGGGCCTGAGACGCATCAAGTTCCCTCACCTGCCAGCCAAAACGATTCGACCAATCCAGCGCTGCCTGCCGGTGATCCGTTTCATCATCGGGAAAAAACGGCACCATCAAGCCGCTTTGCAGCCATTCGGGCGAAATACCGCTGCGGGCGGTCAGCTCGGCCTGCAGCTCGGGATACATGGCCAGGCTGGCATCCACCAGATGCGTGAAATCATCCGGATAAAGCCAAGGCTGAATCGGGCACAGGATACCTGCACCGGCCCACGAGGACTCCTGCCCGAGCCGGCCGCGCTCAATAATCACCGGCTGCATGCCGAGCTGTTTCAAGCGCCAGGCTGTCAAACAGCCGATGATGCCTCCGCCGATAACGGCTACGCGGACCGGTGTAATCGCCATGCCTGTCTCCTCCCAAAACGTCCTGCCAAGGATGCACCTTCAGGAAGACCCCGCAAGCTGCGGATGCCTTTAGGCGGCAATGCGGCTACCATGTCGCAATGCAGAAAAGCCCTGAAGCGCCCCCGGCCGAACATGTACTGAAATCCTATCAGCACTGCATGGACCTGGCACGGGATCACTACGAGAACTTCCCCACCGCCTCTCGCCTGATCCGCGCCGACCGGCGTCCGGCTGTTGCCGCCATCTACGCCTTCGCGCGCACCGCCGACGACATCGCCGACGAGGGGGAGGAGGCAGCCGACAAGCGCCTCAAGCAACTCGACGCCTGGGAAACCCTGCTCGAGCGCTGCGCGCAGGAAGAACTCAATCACCCTGTGTTTCTGGCGCTTGGTGATGCCATCCGCCGTTTCGATCTGCCGGTAAGCAGCCTGCACGATCTGCTGACCGCCTTCCGCATGGATGTCAGCATCCATGCCTATGCCTCGCTCAATGAGCTGCTGTTCTACTGTCGGCATTCGGCCAACCCTGTCGGCCGACTGATGCTCGCCCTGCACGGCGTGCATGCCCCTGCGGCGCTTAGCGCCTCCGATGCCATCTGCACCGCGCTGCAACTGACCAATTTCTGGCAGGATCTGAGCCGTGACCTGCCGAACGGCCGTTGCTACCTGCCCGACGAATGGTTGCAGCCGGCGGGGCTCGACCACCGGGAGCTGCTTGCCCACCCTTCGCCTGCGGTTGCCTCAGAACGCCTGCAACCGGTGCTGCAGCAAGCGCTGGAATTCACCGGCGAGCTGATGCGCCGGGGTCATGCCCTGCCCGCCCATCTCCCTTTCAGGCTGCGCCTGCAAATCACTGCAACCATGCGCGGCGGACTGGCCATCCTGAACAAGCTTGAAGGCATGGATGCGCTACATGCCCGTCCGAAGCTCGGCAAGGCCGACTGGCTCGGTATTGCACCGGGGGCTCTTCTTGAAGCACTTTGGCCGGCGCCGATTAAATCAGCCGGCAGCAAACCAGACACCGGGAGCTTATCGTTATGAATTCCGCCAAATACTGCGAAGATAAGGCGCGCGGCTCCGGCTCATCGTTTTTTTATGCATTTCTTTTCCTGCCAGAGGATCAGCGCCGGGCGATGATGGCGCTCTATGCCTACTGCCGCGAGGTGGACGACATCGCCGACGAGGTCAGCGACCAGGCCGTGGCCACCCGCAAGCTGGCCTTCTGGGGCGAGGAGATCGGCCGCGCCTTTACGGGCAAACCCCGCCACCCGGTCGGCATGGAACTGAACTGGGCCCGCCAGCATTTTCATTTCAGCGAGGAACTGTTCCTCGAAATCCTCGACGGCATGCTGATGGATGTGAACCGCAAACCCTTCCTGAAGACCTCGGATCTGGCCTTGTACTGCCACCGCGTGGCCGGCGTGGTCGGCCTGCTGACCATCGAGATCTTCGGGCACACCTCGCGCAAGGCCGGCGATTTCGCCACCACGCTGGGAGAGGCCCTGCAACTGACCAATATCCTGCGCGACCTGAAGGAAGACGCCGCGCGTGGCCGCATCTATATCCCGCAGGAGGATCGTATCCGTTTTTCCGTCGCCGATCAGGATTTCCGCGACGGCACGATGAGCGAGGGCATGCGCCGGCTTATTGAGCATTATATAGAGAAAACCGGTCAACTGTACGACAGAGCCATCGAGCAGCTGCCCACCGAAGACCGGACATCGCTGCGTCCCTCGCTACTGATGGGCGCCATCTATTTTGCGCATTTCCGTCGTATCCGGGATGCCGGCGACCAGTTGTTCGACTCTCCGCCACGCCTGCTGCCGATCCACAAGATGTGGATCGCATGGCGCATGTGGCGCCGTGAAAAGCGCGCCGCGCGCAAAGCCCTGCCAGTCAACTTCGAGCTCTAGCCGGATTCCGGAAGCATGCACGCGGGCATTATCGGCGGCGGCGTGTGTGGCCTGACAGCCGCCATCCGTCTTGCACAACGCGGCGCGCAGGTGGACCTGTTCGAAGCAGCTCCCCGGGAAGGCGGGCGCACACGCTCCTACTTCGAGAAGGGCATCGGGCAATGGGTGGACAATGGCCCGCACCTGATATCCGGCGCCTACCAAGACACCGGGCAATTGCTGGCCGAGGCCGGCGCGCTGGACATGCTCACCTGGCAGGACTCGCTGAATCTGCCGCTGTGGGACAGACAACGCGGTCATTTCACACTGGCCCCGAGCGCATCCCTGCCCCTGGCGCTTGCCATGCCGCTGGCCAGTGCGTGTCTGCCGGGACATGGCTGGTCGGATATCACTGCCATGCTGCGCATGGCCGGCAGGCTGAAAAGGCCGGTGGATGGCGGACTCAGCGCAGGGGCATGGCTGGAAAGCATGCACCTGCCCACAGCCCTGATTCGCGACCTGCTCGAACCGATGTGCCTGGGCGCGATGAACGAGCCGCTGGAGCGGGCCAATGCAGCCAGTTTTTCCCGCGTGCTGAACGATGCCTTCGCCGATCATGGCCATGCGCGGCTCGGCTGGTTCAATCGCCCGCTCTCCGAAGCACTGGTTCAGCCGCTGCAAGCGATGGCTGAGAGCCTTGGTGTTCGCATGCACAGCAGTTGCCGCATTCGAGCTGTGCAGGCCAACAACAGCGGCGCGCAACTCGGCATAGCCGGCGAACAGCGGCAATTCGATGCATGCATTCTTGCGCTACCGCTGCGCCGTGCGCAGCAATTGCTCGGGCTTCATGTCACGGCCGTGACCCGGCGCATAAGCAATATCCACATGTGGTTTACCGAGATGCCCGCTCTGCCGCATCCCTTCATCGGCGGTATCGGGACGACGGGCCAATGGTTCTTCGATGTTACCAGCCAGATGCCCGGGCAGCCTCGGGCCGAAGCCGGCGGGAAAAGGCTGCGACATATCTGCGCGGTGATCAGTGCCGATGAGCAGGCCTTGAGGGATGAAAAGAAACTCGCCGTGATCATTCGGGAGCTGGCAGAAATTGAGGGAAACGGCAAACGGCGCGAGCCTTATCTCGCCCGTGTTGTCAGTGAGCATCACGCCACCGTCAGCGTACATTCGGGTGAGCTCGACCTGCCTCTCCCGGACAACGTGATCAGCGCATGCGAAGCCCCACTGGCCGGCGATATTCCCGCCACCATCGAAGCGGCTGTCAGACGCGCGAATCATGCTGCCGAGCAGTGTTATTTACAGTACATTCGCTGAGTTTATTCACCATCGCAGCCCTGCATGTGACACTTTAACACAGATGCAGCCTCAGCTTATCAAACACGCACACAATGATTAGCTAATCATTTGTTTTTATTAAATTTTTACCGATGTCTAATTTTTAGGCATGTTACACCGGTATGTCATTTGGGTGGCAAATTAAGGGAAACAGCATGCTTTATCCCCAAAGTTATCCACAGATTCTGTGGATGAAGTCCGCAAGCGCTTGTCAGGCTTGCCTTTGGGCCATTTCGGGCCTGTTGAAAGTGATAGTGAAAATCACTTGTCAAGCTTGCGAAGCCCATCATGATGGCTAGATTGAACCGATGTCGAGCCACCCTTCACCCGCATCCGAATCAGCATCCTTTCGCCGCTACAATATCGCCGACGCCCTGATCGGGCAGATTGACCATGTACTCAATAATATTTTCTGCGAGCAACCGTCCAGCCGCCCCTACCCGGCTGTTGATTGCGCGGCCGATGAAGCCCTTACCACGCCGCTGAGCAACCATGAAAGGAAGACCGCTGCCGGGCTGATGCGCGTCAATCACGCCGGCGAGGTTTCCGCGCAGGCGCTGTATCACGGTCAAAGCCTCACCGCCCGCGACCCGTCACTGCGCATCAAGCTGGGCAATGCCTCGATCGAGGAAAGCGACCACCTGAACTGGTGCCGGCGCCGCCTGCAGGAACTGGACGCACAACCTTCGAAGCTCGATCCTTTCTGGTATATGGGTTCCTTCGCGCTCGGCATGGCTGCCGGTATTGCCGGTGACCGCTGGAATCTGGGCTTTCTTGCCGAAACCGAATACCAGGTGGTACGCCACCTCGATGACCACCTCGGCGCACTTCCTGCAGGCGACGCACGCAGCCGAGCGATTGTCGAACAAATGAAGGAAGACGAACTCGGTCATGCGCATCTGGCCGAAGACCTGGGTGCTGCCGAACTGCCTGCCCCGGTCAAGGGGCTGATGAAGCTCACCTCGAAGATTATGACCACGGTGGCAGAACGCATCTGAACAGGCCGTATCGTCCCTGACACGGCTACCGAAACCCGGCAAAGGCTCTGGCCCATCATATCCACCCATGACGCATAAACAGGCCTCGTGTTAACATCGGCGATTATAGCCGCATGCGCCCCGGAGTTGTGTGCGGCGAAAAAGCTTTCTCAGAGGTAACAGGATTCATGGCAGGACACAGTAAATGGGCCAATATTCAGCATCGCAAGGGCGCCCAGGACGCCAAGCGGGCCAAGATATTTACACGCTACATTCGTGAAATCACCGTCGCCGCCCGCATGGGTGGTGGTGATATCGAATCGAACCCGAGGCTGCGTGCGGCGGTGAGTGCGGCCAAGGGTGTGAACATGCCCAAGGACAACATCGAGCGCGCCATTTCACGCGGTGCGGGTGGTGGCGACGGCGACAGTATCGAGGAAATCCGTTACGAGGGCTACGGTCAGGAAGGCGTGGCGATCCTGGTCGACTGCATGACCGATAACCGCAACCGCACGGTTTCCGATGTGCGCTCCGCGTTCAGCAAGGGCGGCGGCAATATGGGCGAATCCGGCTGCGTGGCCTGGATGTTCAACCAGAAGGGACTTTTCGTGTTCGACCGCAACGACACCAGCGAGGAAAAACTGATGGAAGAAGCGCTGGAAGCCGGCGCCGAGGATGTACAGGACAAGCCGGAAGAAGGCTGCATCGAAGTCACCTGCGAGCCGACCGATTTCGCACAGGTGCAGGAAGCACTGGAGGCAGCAGGCCTTGAGGCGCAGGTGGCCGAGGTCTCGTGGATTCCCGAAAACACCATCAAGGTCGAGGGCGAACCCGCCGGCAAGCTGCTGGCACTGATCGAGCGCCTGGAGGACCTGGATGATGTGCAGAATGTGTACGCCAATTTCGACATCGACGATGCCGAGATGGAACGCCTGACCAGCTGACGACACGGACAAGGCCATGCGCATCCTCGGGGTGGACCCCGGATCACGGAAAACAGGCTACGGCATCGTGGATGTCGAGGGCAGTCGTATTACGCATGTGACGCATGGCCTGATCAAGGCGGGCGACGGCGAGTTCACCGCCCGGCTGGGCATGCTGTTTTCCGGCCTGTCTTCCCTGATTGAGCAATACCGCCCCGAATGCGCGGCGATGGAGGATGTGTTCGTTTCGCGCAACGCCGCCTCCGCCCTGAAGCTGGGGCAGGCCAGGGGCGCGCTGATCGCCGCCTGCACCCATGCCAGGCTGGATGTGGCTGCCTATAGCCCGACTGCTGTGAAGCAGGCCGTGGTCGGCTTCGGTCGCGCCGAGAAAGAACAGGTACAACATATGATCAAGATGCTTTTGAAGCCCCCTGCCCCGTTGCAGGAAGATGCCGCCGATGCGCTCGGCGTGGCTATCTGCCATGCCAACCATGCCGCCAGCAAGCAGCGCATGGCCACCTCTATTAGAACAGCTGCCATGAGGAAAAGAGCATGATTGGATGCCAGCTATGATCGGGTGGCTGAAGGGCACCATCCGCGAGATTGATCCGGCCGGAGGCCTGCTGCTCGAGGTAAGCGGTGTGGGTTACGATGTGTCGGTCAGTATGCAGACCCTGTGCCGTTTCGAGGCCGGTAGTCCGGCCGAGCTGTTTATTCATACCCATGTGCGTGAGGATCAATTAATGCTTTTCGGCTTTGCCTCGCAGCGCGAAAGGTCTTTGTTCCGCCAGTTGACCAATGTGTCCGGCATCGGTGCGCGCATGGGCATGAACATGCTTTCCGCGATGAGCGTGGAAGAACTGCTGGGCGCCATTGATGCCGCCGACGATGCCGCCATTGCCCGCACCCCCGGCATCGGCAAGAAAACCGCGCAACGCCTGATCCTTGAGCTCAAGGGCAAGCTGGCCGACAGCACCGGCGGCACCCCTGCCGCAACCGCTGCGCATTCGGTGGCCGCCGATGTGCGCTCGGCGCTCGCCAACCTGGGTTACAAGCCGGCACAGATTGATGCCGCGATGAAGCAGGTTGAAGACAACGGGGATCTCGAAGCCATGTTCCGCGCAGCAATGAAGGCGCTTTCATGAGGGGTACGGCATGAGTGAAGAGCCGGTCGACTACACGGACCGCTTGCTGGGTGCGACAGCGCGCGGTGAGGATGGCTGGGATGCGGCCCTGCGGCCCACGAAGCTTACCGACTACATCGGTCAGCAGAAAAACCGCGCCAACCTGTCTGTATTCATCCAGGCGGCGCGCAATCGCGGCGAATCGCTCGATCACGTGCTGCTGTTCGGTCCACCGGGCCTGGGCAAGACCACGCTGGCCAACATCATCGCACACGAGATGGGCGTGCATATCCGTTCTACCTCCGGGCCGGTGATCGAACGTGCCGGCGATCTGGCCGCCATGCTCACCAATCTTGAGGAAGGCGATGTACTGTTCATTGATGAAATTCATCGCTTAAGTCCACAAGTCGAGGAAATCCTGTATCCGGCGATGGAAGACTTTCAGCTCGATATCATCATCGGTCAGGGGCCGGCGGCGCGCTCGATCAAGATGGACCTGCCGCGCTTCACGCTGGTCGGGGCCACCACCCGCACCGGCCTGATCACCACCCCGCTGCGCGGTCGCTTCGGCGTGGTTGCCCGTCTGGAATTCTACAGCCCGGAAGAGCTGGCGCAGATCGTGACCCGCTCTGCCGGCCTGCTGAACATCACCCTCGGCGAGGGCGGTGCGATGGAGATTGCGCGCCGGGCGCGCGGAACGCCGCGTATCGCCAACCGCCTGCTCAGGCGCGTGCGCGATTTCGCCGAAATCGAACATGATGCGATCATTACCCGCGAGGTGGCACATGCCGCATTGCTCAGGCTGGATGTGGATGAAATAGGTCTGGACTATATGGACACCAAGCTATTGACCACGCTGATCGACAAGTTCGGCGGCGGCCCTGCCGGGCTCGATACGCTGGCCGCCTCCATCGCCGAGGAAAAGGAAAGCATCGAGGATGTCATCGAGCCGTTCCTGTTGCAGGAGGGCCTGATCAACCGCACGCCGCGTGGCCGCGTGGCCACCCCGCTGGCCTATGCACATCTCAAGCGCGAGCTTCCCGGCAACGGCTCCGGCTCGCAGGGTTCGCTGCTGTGACCCTTCAGGCAAACATCGCGGAACACCGTTTCGATCTGCGCATCTACTATGAGGATACCGACCACGGCGGCGTGGTGTATTACGCCAATTATCTCAAATACATGGAGCGTGCACGCACCGAATTCATGCGCTGCGTCGGCATCGAGCTCGACCGGCTGCAGCATGACGACGGAGTGTTGTTTGCAGTCACCGAGGCGCATGTGCATTATCGCCGCCCGGCGCGTTTCAACGATGCACTGTGCGTGGCCTCCGCGCTCGAAGATGCCCGGGGCGCACGTCTGGCATTCAGGCAGCGCGTGATGCGCGGCGACGAGCTGCTGGTGGATGGATCCATCCACCTGGCTTGCATCGACATCGACGGACGCGCGCGCCGCATCCCGCAGGCAGTGCTGACACCACTCGCGCAGGCCATGAACAAGGCCACGCAACAAGGAAAGAAATCATGAGCGCCGAAGTAAACGCAGTTCAATCAACCGCAACCACCCTGTCCTCGAGCACCGTGGCCGGCGACGCCGTGTCCGCGAGCCATATGACCATGGCCAGCGACCTTTCCATCTTCACGCTGATCTTGCATGCCAGCGTGGTCGTGCAGGGGGTGTTGCTGCTGCTTCTGATCCTGTCGCTGACCTCCTGGGCCATCATCTTCAACAAATGGCGCCTATACAGCAAAACCCGCAACGAGGCCGAGGCCTTCTCTGCGGCCTTTTGGGGCGGCAAGGACATGGATACCGTGCTGGCCGGTATCCCGCAGCGCTATCCGAACAGCGCCCTGCCCAATATCTTTTCGGCCGGCTACCGCGAATTCATGCGCCACCGGCGCGACGCTTCGGGCACGGGCAACGCCGGTAAGATCACCGCGGGCGGTGGCCTTGAAGGCATCCGCAGGGCACTTGATGCCGCGCTGTCGCGTGAAATGGAGCGCATGGCCCGGCACCTGGCCTTCCTGGCCACGGTCGGCTCCACCTCCCCCTTCATCGGCTTGTTCGGCACGGTGTGGGGCATCATGAATGCCTTCCAGAACATCGCGCTGACCAAGAACACCTCGCTGGCAGCCGTTGCGCCGGGCATTGCCGAGGCCCTGGTCGCCACCGCCTTCGGCCTGGTGGCGGCCATTCCTGCCGTTGTGGCCTACAACAAGTTCACCTCGGATCTGAAACGCATGGCCGGCAACATGGAGCAGTTCAGCTCCGAGTTCCAGAACATCATTTCGCGCCACATCAAGGGCTGAAGTCATGTGGGCCGGCAGCAGCAAGTGGGACAAGAACACCGAACCGATGGGCGAGATCAATGTCACGCCGCTGGTCGATGTGATGCTGGTGCTGTTGATCATCTTCATGGTCACCGCACCGCTGCTCACCCAGGGCGTGGATGTGGACCTGCCCGATGCCGACTCCCCGCCGATGCAGCAGAACATCGAGCCGCTGGTCGTTTCCATCGGCCGGAACGGCGATATCCACCTGCAGAAGCAGAAGGTCACCCTTACGCAGCTCGCTCCGCGCATCAAGGCCATTCGCGATCAGAAAAAAGACCTGCCGGTATTCATCCGCGGCGATGCGAAAACCCCGTATGAAGACGTGGCCCGGGTGATGAGCGCGCTCTCCAGCGCGGGCATTGAGAAAGTCGGTCTTGTCACCGAACCCCAGCGTTAGGACATAGGGTCTGTTAGTGCTGTATGAGTTCGAAGCGCTATCGCCCGAAATGGCGTCAGGCAAGGCGCAAGGAGTGCCGTTTGGTGAATCCAAACAATCAACGAGCAACGCTGCATGGCGTCATTTCGGGCACAGCCCTGCGGGACGGGCCATTTTTCCGCCCTGCTGCGTTATGGCTCGCTAATGTGCAATAAGCACATCACGTGCACCATGCCTTGAAGGACCGAAAAAAATGGCTCCGTCGTCTCGCACTCACACAGCACTAACAGGCCCCACCGACAGCGCAAACCTGCAATCGCTGGACATCCTGTTCGCGGTTAGCCTGCACGCGCTTGCACTGGCCGTGATCCTGATGCTCACCCTGTGGCACAAGCCGCACGAGTTCCACCCGCAGAGCGTGCAGATCAGCATGATCTCTGCCGATCAGCTGGACCGGATGATCAAACGAGCCAGGCCACCGAAACCGGCGGCAAAACCGAGGCCCAAACCGAAACCGAAAAAGCCTGTGGTCAAACCGAAGCCGGCCAAGCCGAAGCCCGCCCCCCGGGCCAAGCCCAAACCGGCCAAAGACTTCGACCCGTTCAAGCCGATGGAGTCGAGCAGCGATGTGAAGAACAGTGCCCCGAAAAGCAACAGCAAGGCTGCCGAGGTGTTTGCCGGACAGCTTTCCGAGCAGGAAATCAACCGCTATATCGCGCTCATCCAGTCTGCCGTACAGCGTCACTGGAAGGTTCCGACCACCGGCAAGGTGCATGATCCGCTGGTTGAAATGGTGCTTAACCCGGATGGTAGCGTGAGCAAGCTGCGCATCCTGGAAAGCTCGGGCAATACAGCCTTTGATGCCTCGCTGCTACGCGCCATCGAGGCCGCCGCCCCCTTCGAGGTGCCGAAGCGTGAATTCGAGCTTTTCCGCAACAACCGGATCCGTTTCCGGCCGATGCAATAGAGGCATTGCGGCCGCGTATTGAATCTGTGTCCAAAATGCGCAGGAATTGCTAGCTTGCGCCCATGGGGAAACTGTTGAAATCATTTACCTATATCGACAATGCGGCTGAACTGGCCGATGCATGTACCGTGCTGTCGCGCGCGGATGTGCTGTGCGTCGATACCGAATTTCATCGCGAATCCACCTACTACGCCGAGTTCGCGCTGATCCAGGTAGCCTCGCGCGAAGCCTGCTACCTGATTGACCCGATCCAGTTAAAAGACCTTGAGCCTCTCTGGAAGCTGATGCTCGATCCAGCCATCCTGAAGGTCTTCCATGCCGCGAGGCAGGATGTGGAAATTATCGTCAACAAAACCGGCAAGCTGCCTTTGCCGCTGTTCGATACGCAAGTGGCGGCCGCCCTGCTCGGTTACGGTCAGCAGGTTGGCTTCGGCAACCTGGTTCAGAAGGTGACCGGCAAGGCGCTGCCCAAGGGTGAATCATTCACCAACTGGATGAAGCGACCACTGACTGACGACCAGCTGACCTACGCTGCCGATGATGTGATCTACCTGATGCCGGTTTACCAGCATCTTGCCGAGCGCCTGCAGGCCGAGAAACGCGCCGACTGGCTGGATGAAGAGCAAAGCGTACTGTGCGACCCGGATACCTATGCCAACCACCCGGAGCAACAGTTCTGGCGGGTGAAGGGCTTCAACAAGCTCAAGCCGCGCCAACTGGCTGTGCTGCGCGAGCTTGCGGCATGGAGAGAAATCCAGGCCCAGAAGCGCGACATCCCCCGCCGCCGCCTGTTGCAGGACGAACCACTGCTCGCGCTGGCCCGCAAGGGAGACCTGAAGGAAGAGCAACTGGCACAGATTCGCGGCCTGAACAGTGGGATAGCCAAGCGCTTCGGCAAAGACCTTGTCGCTGCCTGGCAGCGTGGACACGATTGTGACAAGCAAGACTGGCCGAAGACGCCGCGGCAGCCCAACCACAGCGAAGGCACGGAAATGCGTCTGGAACTGCTGATGACGCTGGTGAGGCTTCGCGCCGAACAGGTGGAGATCGCCTCCAATATCCTTGCCAGCCGCTCCGAGGTGGCCGCACTCGCCTCGTGGGGCAACCAGGGAAGCAAGTGTGATTGGTCCAATCCGCCGGACAACCACTGCCTGCACGGCTGGCGGCGCAAACTGGTCGGCGAGGACCTGCTGCTGATGCTGCAGGGCAGGCTGTGCCTGCGCCTCGACACCGAAACACGCATGCCGATTGTCGACACGCCTTGCATCAAGGATGCACCCGCCGACAGGCCTGCCTGAACAGCAGCATGCAACTGATATTCAGCATTGATGCACTGGACGCGGCAGGAAGCCACGCATGGCGTCTGCAGGATGATCAGCGCAGTTGGCGCACCTGCACCTATGCGGAGCCCCTGCAAGCCGGAGATGCCCGCCTGGACGCTCGCGCTGCGGAGAGGCTTGCCGGCCACAGGATGCAGCAGGACAAGGACTCCGGTCTCACGCTGCGCGGCAAACCGGGGATGTTCGATTTTCTGATGCGCGGCATCTTCACCCACGCCGTACTGCACCGCCTCACCGAGCCGCCCGTCCCGTCCAGGGACAACATGCTGGCCACCATTGCCGGGCTTGAGCCTGGCACACCCTGGTTGCTGTACCTCGATGCGGCCGGACATTTCCGCGCCCTGGACTCAAATCAATCTCGCATTATCGGCAACCTCGACATCGCCGTGCGCGGCGAAATTGCCTCATCCCCTGCTTACATCGGGGCCGGGGCGGTAACCGACGAAGGCCTGATGGACCGCACATGGCGACAATTCCTCGGCGGCTGGCTGGATCACCTGAAAAGCGGCAATATGGCCGTGTTTGTTCCCGATGTGGAGAAGCTCAGGGAAGAATCCGCCTATCTCGAACAGATCAGTGCGTGCACGCCCGAAAGTCGCAAGCCCCAATGAGGCTGATCAACTGCAATGTAAACGGCATTCGCTCGGTCACCAGGAAAGGCTTCTGGGAATGGTTCTCTGGGCAGGATGCGGACATCCTGTGCATGCAGGAACTCAAGGCACACGGGCACCAACTGCCCGAGCAATCGCAATGCTCAGACTATCATCGCTTCTATCACTTTGCTGAAAAGCCGGGCTATTCCGGGGTGGCTCTGTACAGCCGGCGTAAGCCCGATGCCGTGCATATCGGCCTCGGCGGGCTGGATACCAGAACCGACTGGCGCGACATGGATGCCGAGGGGCGCTTCGTGATGGCCGATTTCGGCCAACTGTCAGTGATCAGCGTATATTTCCCTTCCGGCTCCAGTTCAGCACTCAGGCAGGCTGCCAAGATGCATTTTCTGGAGCGCTTCCTGCCGCTGATGCAGCGGCTGATAAATGACGGACGCGAACTGATCGTGTGCGGCGATATGAACATCGCACATCAGCGCATTGATCTGAAGAACTGGCGTGGCAATCAGAAGAATTCCGGTTTCCTGCCCGAGGAAAGGGCATGGATGAGCAAATGGCTGGAATGCGGTTTCGTCGACGTATTCCGCAATCTTTATCCCGAAAGTGAGGCCTATAGCTGGTGGTCCAACCGGGGAAGCGCGCGAGAAAAGGATGTGGGCTGGCGGATCGATTATCACATCTGCAGCGAGAGCATTGCCGCCTCGGCCAGGGAAGCGGCCATCGTGGACCGCAATCTGCGCTTTTCTGACCACGCCCCTCTCATTGCCGAGCTTGAAGGACTCTGAGGCCCTATAACGGATGCAGTGACCTAGAGTTGCTGTAGAGAAAGGCCTCTCCGCTGCTCGGCATGCGCAGGCCTGCGATAGCCCTTACACATATGCATGGCCACCACACGGCAGTGGCCGCGCCGTCCCAATTCAGCCAGCGTCAGCGAACCGCCCCATACACAACCCGAATCCAGCCCCAGCACATGAGCCTGATCAAGCACCAGCCCGCGCGCCGCCCAGTGGCCGAACACGATGCGCGCATCGCGTTGCCATGCCACACGATCATGGGCGAACCACGGGCGCTCGCGCCGCCCTGGCCCACCGACCTTCGATTTCCAGTTAAACAGGCCACCACTCGTGCAATACCGGCTGCGTGTAAACACACCCACGACGAATCGCTTGAGACCCTTGCCCTTTTTCGGTTCGCGTACGGGCGTATCGGCCTTCTCGATCCTGATTGCGAAGCGTTGCCATGTGTCGCCGCGCAGCTTCGCCTCAACCAGCGCCGCACGCTTCCTGGCCTTGCGCAGCGTCCAGTCAGGATGCAACCCGGCATGCACCATGGCCCAGCCCAACTCGGCATCGTGATGCAGCAAAGGTTGGAAACGCAGCCAGTCGATCAGTTCAGTGCAATCCGGAGCCTCGATCACCTGCGCCAGGCTGTCGGCAGGATCAACGCGCCCCTTGGCAGCCAGTGCCAGAAGATGCAGGTCATGGTTGCCCAGCACACAAATGCAGGCTTCGCCGAGCGACTTGAGATAGCGCAGGGTTTCCAGCGATTCCGGGCCGCGATTCACCAGGTCCCCGACGCACCAGAGCACATCATGCTGCGGGTCGAAATGCACCTTGCGGAGAACACTTTTCAGTTCCCCGAAACATCCCTGAATATCTCCCACAGCATAGACGGCCATACTTGAAGACTAGCTGCTAGGTCTCAGGAAAAGAACATGCCTGGAGTGTGCCAACCGGCTGTTTCGCACGAACCTGCAGAAGTTGCGCCGTGCAGCGAATCCGTCGATCGCCGCCTGCCCCGGAGTATTCACCGGCATCAAGGGCGGTCAGCGATTCTGCTTGGGGCCGAAGTGGCGGAAGCCTCTCAGCAATTCAAGATAGATCACCTTCATCGAGAAGATCACTGGAACGGCCAGTATCAATCCGATGAAGCCGTAATAAAAGCCGGCCAGCATCACACCAATCATCACGGTAAGCGGGTGCAGGCTTGCCGATTTGGCAACCACATTGGGCGTTAGATAAACATTATCAACGAGCTGCGCGGCAAACACGACACCCAGAGCAAGAACGATGGACATGATATCCGGCTGGTCCGACAGCAGCACAACCAGCACCGGCGGAATCTTGGCCAGAGAAATGCCGAAAAACGGGATCAGGTTCAGCAAACCGACAAGCAGGCCGAGAACCGGCGCGTACTCGATATCGGCCAGCCAGAAGCCGACTGTGCAAATCAGCGACATGGACAGAGCCTGGATGAAGATACCACGTGCATAATTCTGCAACTGGCCGGTCGCCACGTTGTACACCATCCAGCCAAGCTCGAAATAGCGGTTGGGCAACGCCTGCATCATCTGGCTGCGCAACATGCGGTAGTCTTTGAGCAGGAAGAATGTGACAAGTGGTACCAGCAGCAACGAGAAGGCCACCTCGTTGAAGTAGGAGCGTACGGCAGTACTCATGGCATCGGCCCGTGCACTCAGGTCATGGACCATGTTGAAGGCAGTCTTCTGAGGATCGAAACCTGTCCCCAGATGTGCGCGCGACCAGGCATCAAGCTGCACGCACAGGCCCAGGATTCGGTCATCCAGTTGACCGGCGCGCGCCGAGAAATGCTCGAACTGCTGGCTGATAGCGGGATACAGCAACGCGGTCAGACCCAACATCAGGAGCACCACCACCACCATGACAATCGCCACCGCGGTCGGTTTGTTCATATCCCGACGCTCCAGGTTATCTACCGTTGGTGATAACGCGGCATAAAACATCGTGGACAGGATAAGGGTGAATACAATTGGAGAAACAACGGATAAAACAACGGCAGCAAAGACCAGACCAAGGGCAAAGACAATCGCGGCCAGCGAGGCCGGGTGCATGATCAGCTCTGTCGCCACGGATCTCATTGATCGCTCTGCTCGGAAATCATCTTGTTCTTTTCCATCAGGCGCTGCGCAAGCAGCTTGGAAAGGTTTTGCAGCAGGCGCGCTGCCTCCTTCGGCATGATGGCCAACCACTCCTGCAAATCCGAGCGCAGGAAGAAAACCAGTTCACAGTCTTCTGTCGCCATGACCTCGGCCGTACGCGGCAAATCAGCAACCAGCGCCACCTCACCGAACAGGTCACCACGATGCATGCGTTCGATTTCGACATCCTTGATGCGCACGGCCACTTCGCCGGACAGGATCAACACGGCACCGGCTCCGGCGTTCCCCATATCCACAATCGGTTCCCCTGCGCTATAGGTGCGCGGGTGCATACGTGTCACCAGCCAGCGAATGGATTTGCGTTTCACCTTCTCGAACAATGGATTGTCTTCGCACAGGGAACAGGCGTCTTCGACCCATTCAACCTTTGGCCGGAACAGTCTCAACCAGATACTTTCACTTTTCATGGCTTCCCCTACATTCCTTCCTGCTATTGTTATGAACCCTATGGCTTTTTCCATTAGTGAAAAGCTTTTATCTTTTACCACACTGCGTAATATGATCCTGCGCACATTTGATCCCGCTCAGGCGGCAACCTAAAGTAGCCATTAAAAAGGGAGACAGGACAGGCATGATGCAATCATTTTCCGGCTACAACCAACCGCCAGCAGGCGGGAAGACAGAGATCACCGAGCAACGCCAGCATGGCCGGACCCCATCACGCCTGCGCGCCGCATTCCAGCCGGACGGCTCGGAGACCCGGCAAACGATCATCAGCAACATCAGTCTTGGCGGTGCCTGGCTTGATTTGAGAGAGAAGCAGCCGAAGGTTGGCTGCGAGGGGAAAATCCACACCCTGGTCGGAGACCTGCACCTCTACCTGATCGCCAAGGTCGTGCGTACCACCCCGGAAGGCATCGGTGTGACCTTTATCGATATGGGCATCGAAACCTATGAAAACCTGAAGCAATACGTGGAAAAAGCATCCTCCCAGCAAAGGGCCTCCTGACAGGAACGCCAGACAATCCTCAGGAGAACATCGTCATCACGATTGTATCAGGTGAAGTCGTAGCGCCTCGTGAGCCGCTTCCGAGCGGGAGTGCACACCCAGTTTCCGGTAAATATTCTTGGCATGCGTCTGTACCGTGGCCAGACCGCAGCCAAGAACACGCGCCGTTTCCTTATAGGTACAACCCTTGTGAAACATCTCGAGCACCGCCCTTTCCCGATTGGTCAGGTTGAAAACAGCGACATGCGCCTCCTCTCCTGTGGTTTCCGATTTCTTTCCGATATGGCGCCGGACGGCATGCAGCAACTCGTCGGCAACAACTGGCTTGAGGAAGTAGTCATCGACTTGCATGCGAATCGCCTCGACCGCCGTTTCGGCCGTATGATCGGAGGTAATGATCATCACTGCGCAACCGGGCTGCTCGACGCGCACCAGCTCCACGAGATCATATCCGCTGGCATCATCATCGGGATAAACAAGGTCGATCAGCGTCAGCGAAAAGGCAGACTTGCGAAGCGCCTCCCTGGCAGCATGCAAATCGGATGCGGCAACCACTTGGTAACCCCAGCGCTGCAACAGCAAAGACAGGTAATTGCGGGTCAGGGCATCGTCATCCACCACCAGAACGCTTTCGCCTTCATGGTTTTCCCGCTCATCAGTGTCCTTCAACTGCGCCACATTATTCACCAGAAATCCTCCGCAGGACGACATCCGGACACGTATCACCCTGGCAACGACCCACCTTGACCGAATATCAGAATTAACCTTAGTGACCCGTGCATGGCAAGGTCAAGTCCGCTCAGCAACAAAAAAGGCTTACGATTTCTCGTAAGCCTTTCTATATGGCAGCCCACTCAACGCGATTTATAAGAACAGTTTCCCGATCTTTTGAGAATCCGGATGATGGACGACACCTTTCTCGGTGATCAGGCCGGATACCAGCTCGGCTGGCGTGACATCAAACGAGGGATTGCGCACCGACACACCCTTGGCGGCCCACTGACAATCCCTGAAACCTGTCACCTCATCAGCCGAACGTTCTTCGATGGGAATCGCAGAACCATCAGGAATATCGAGATCAATTGTTGATAACGGACATGCAACGTAGAACGGAATATTATGACGCCTCGCCAGAACCGCGACCATATAGGTGCCGATTTTGTTGGCCACATCCCCGTTTGCCGCCACACGGTCAGTACCGACCACTACGGCATCAATTTCGCCACTGGCCATCATGAAACCGGCCATATTGTCGGTAATCAGGGTCACCGGAATCTTTTCCTGAACCATCTCCCATGCAGTCAGTCGCGCCCCCTGCAGAAATGGACGGGTTTCATCGGCAATCACCGATATCTTCTTGCCGGCCTCCACCGCAGAGCGGAACACCCCCAGGGCCGTACCCCACCCCGCGGTTGCCAGCGCCCCTGCATTGCAGTGCGTCAGGACTCGCGCACCATCCGCCAGCAATTCAGCGCCAAACGCACCCATCGAGCGATTGATCCTGATATCCTCGGCCAGAACCTCATGTGCCTCGGTCAACAAACGCCGGGCCACATCTTCGGGCGATCCAGCTGCCATGCCCTCCCAAACCTTGCGCATTCTCTGCAGTCCCCAGAAAAGATTGACCGCTGTCGGACGACTGGCGGCCAACACTGAAAAACCGACCTCCATCCCATTGTCGAATTCCTCTGGTGAGCTGTTCTGCAGACGCAAAGCCTCCAGCGCCACACCGTAGGCTGCCGCAACGCCAATAGCCGGTGCACCGCGCACGACCATGCTGCGAATACCTTCCGCTACGGAAGCCGCGGAATCATAGGCCAGATATTCGAACGAAGCGGGCAGGATGCGTTGATCCACCATCTCAAGCTTGCCATTCGCCCACCGCAAGGTTTCGACTTTCATCTCAATCCCCCTCGAATTCACACAGGGCAAACACCTGCTGACCAAGTTTTTCCAGACGCGCGCGTCCACCGATGTCCGGCAGATCAATCACAAAGCTGCATTCAACGACCTCGCCTCCCATCTTCTCAATCAGTTTGCATGCAGCCTCCGCTGTACCGCCGGTGGCAATCAGATCATCAACCAGCAACACCTTATCTCCCGGAGAAATCGCATCCGTGTGGATTTCGATTCGATCGGTTCCATACTCGAGTTCGTAGTCGTGGCCTATGGTTTCAGCCGGCAGTTTGCCCTTCTTGCGAACAGGGATAAAACCCTTGCCCATCGCATAGGCCAGCGGTGCACCCAGAATGAAGCCTCGCGCCTCGATGCCGGCTATTTTGTCGATTTTTACGTCCTCATAGCGGCGAAGCAGTTCGTCGACAGCAATACGCAACCCCACGGGGTCCTTCAAGAGAGAGGTGATGTCACGGAACATGATTCCCTCTTTCGGATAATGCGGTACGGTACGGATTCTCGATTTAATTGGCATTTCAGCTCCTCAGAATAATTATCTAGCGGTTCAATACGCGCCCTGCGACTGCATCCAGCTTGCTGACCATCGCGGGGTCGCGTGCGTCTGGAGACGTAATCAACGCGTACTCCAGCGCGCGACGGCAAGAGCAATCTTCGGCATGCAAGTCCGCCCCCAGCATCGGTACGACATGCTTCACCAGGTTTCTTGCCTTGTCGGCATTGGCTGTCAGCACCTTGATGATCTGATCCACTGTCACATTGTCATGTTGAGGGTGCCAGCAATCGTAGTCGGTCACCATGGCCACAGACGCGTAGCAGAGCTCGGCTTCACGCGCGAGCTTGGCTTCGGGCATGTTGGTCATACCGATGACCTCGCAACCCCATGTCCTGTATAACTCAGACTCGGCGAGCGTGGAAAACTGCGGGCCTTCCATGACCAGATAGGTTCCTCCGCGCAAGGCCTCGATACCGGCCTGTTTTGCAGCCTCTTCGATGTGATCACCCAACCTGGAACATACCGGATGCGCCATGGAAACATGGGCCACCAGACCTCTGCCGAAGAAGGATTTATTGCGCGCAAAGGTGCGATCGACGAATTGGTCCACAATGACGAACATGCCCGGCTTGAGGTGTTCACGCAGCGAACCGACCGCGCTAACCGAAATTACATCCGTAACCCCGGCGCGTTTCAGCGCATCAATATTCGCGTGGAAGTTAATCTCGGAAGGCGGAATCTTATGGCCCCGGCCATGACGCGGCAAAAACACCAGTTGCTGACCGCCCAGCTCGCCAAACAACAACTCGTCCGACGGCTCGCCAAAGGGCGAGGATACGCTTTCCCATCGCTTGTTTTCGAGCCCATCAATATCGTAGACGCCGCTGCCCCCGATAATGCCAAACACCGGACTATTCGTATGCTTCATGATCTCTCCTGAGAAATGCTGAATTGATTGGGTCAGATCACCCGGTCGTTGCCGCCATCCACTGGCAACCAGGCACCAGTGGTCTTGGCGAATAGCGGACCACACATCTCGGCCATCAGTTCCGCCACATCTCGGCTGGTTACTTCGGTCTTCAGTACGTTATTGGTTTTGTATTCCTGCACGCTCAGGCCATAGTGCTTGGCCCGCGCAGCCAACACATCTTCCGTCCACAGGCCGGTGTCAAACACGGCGTTCGGATGCAGTGAGTTGATGCGGATATTGTCGCTCCCCCATTCAAGCGCTGCTACACGCGCCAACTGGTTGAGCGCGGCCTTTGAAGCAGAATATGCAGCTGCTCCCGGCCCCGGTGCAGGAACATTCTTCGAACCGATAACGACCACGCGTCCTCCACGTGGCGCCAGCTTGAGAAAGGGATGGCACTCACGCATCAGCATCAGGTTTGCATCAAGATTGATACGCATAACCTTCTGCCACTCCTCGGTCTTCAGTGCATCGATACGGCAGCCGCCGGGGAAAATGCCCGCGTTGAGCACCACCATATCGAGCCCGCCGAAGCGTTCGACAGCCTGATCCAGGGCGCTCCTGAACTGCTCTTCGTCAGTCAGGTCGCACTGCAGGCCAAGGTAGCCAATGCCCTCCTTCATGCCCACAACCGAGGCATCCAGATCGAAAGCAACCACCGCAGCGCCGCGTGCCAGCAGCGACTCAACACAAGCCTTGCCAATCCCGGAAGCGGCACCTGTAACCAGCGCCACCTCACCGGCGAACTGTGGAGCCTTACCCGACTTGCGCAGCTTGGCCTGCTCAAGGTCCCAGTATTCAACATCGAAAATATCCTTGGCAGGCAGGGCCTGATATCCCCCAAGTGCTGTAGCACGCTGGATGATGTCCATGGTGTGGTCATAGATATCGGCAACGATAGCCGCATCCTTGGCTGTTTTGCCTATGGTGCATAATCCGAGCCCGGCATCCAGCACAACGCGCGGAGCAGGATCCAGCATGGCCTTGCGCTCTTTGGCCTGGGCTTCGTAAGTCTCGAAATATGAGCGATAATCATTTACATAGGCAGCAACATCACACCCCAGCATCGGCAGGCGTTTGGTGCGTATGACATGATCCGGCGTCGCAGGCCCCTGTTGCGCGATCACATCGATGTCCGGGCGACGAACAAAAGACATCGTCTTGTCAGTAGCCTGCCTCGATACGATGACCGGAAATCCGGCTGCCTGCGACACGTCGGAACGCAACTTGGCCATGGTAAGCGAAACGTCACTACCTTTCGGCGGACTAATGGATTCAGGGGTGAACTCCCAGGCATCATGCTGCCTGAGATAAGCTTCTGCTCGCCCCACCAGCTCGATCATACGCTCATAGGACTCTTTGGCGTTCTGGCCAAAAGAGAAAATGCCGTGGTTCAGCAACACCATACCGACGGTATTTGGCCCCGCTTCGGCGGCAAAACGTTCGGCACAAAGCTTGGCCAGATCGAAGCCCGGCATCACATATGGAATCACCACCACATCGTCACCGTAAATCTGACGGATCTTCTCTTCACCGCCCTGCGTATTGGTGATAGAAACAATGGCATCAGCATGGGTGTGGTCGACATACGGATAGGGCAAAATGGCATGCAGGATGGCTTCCACGGAAGGCACCGGCGCCGAGGCCCGCGTTTGATGGGTGACAAGCTGGTTCACCATTTCCGGATCCGACAGCTCAGGAAGTTTTGACAGCTTTTGAAGATAGGCCAGATTTACCGGTGCAAAGCCTTCGGCCTCAATGGTTTCCAGATCCCATCCGCTACCCTTGACGTAAAGGTTCTGCTCTTCCTCGCCGAAGATATTTTTCTCGGTGACCTTGACCGAAGTATTGCCGCCTCCGTGAAGCACCAGCGTCTTGTCCGTCCCCAAAAGGCGAGAGGTATATACCCGAAGCGCCAAATCGTCTTTACAGGCTTCAGCCGCAGAATCTTCCCACAATGTATGCACTTGAATGACTCCAATTCAGAAATTTCAGAATCCTGGTTTGTCACTGCCGGCAGCATTAAACCGTGCCGGAAGCCTCGTCAGTGGGTATGTCTTCTTTCCACGATTGATCAGAGAGCGGCGACAAAGCCAAGAAATGGAAATGTCGCGGATTCACCTGCCAAGTTCAATACTTGAAAGCAGCCAGGAAGCGGTACTCAGGAAATAACCGGCTATTCCGGTTGGGAAAGCCAGACAAAGGCTCCCGCTCTGGACAAGAAAAACAAAGGGCCCAGCATTTCTGCTGAGCCCTTGTCACATATGGCGCGCCCGGAGCGATTCGAACGCCCGACCCTCAGATTCGTAGTCTGATGCTCTATCCAGCTGAGCTACGGGCGCGTGCCTGTGATGCTTTC
>Ga0102953_1000465_pt1 | contig 28129 bp, 27 predicted proteins | sample SalPon2A_C_D2_MG_FD_78509 | JGI IMG/M metagenome (GOLD analysis project Ga0102953, IMG submission 78509) | Soil microbial communities from South San Francisco under conditions of wetland restoration - Salt Pond MetaG R2A_C_D2_MG | ecosystem: Environmental > Terrestrial > Soil > Wetlands | place... | reverse complement strand
ATACGATATATCCGCTATGATGGAGTACAAAAGAATGACCCTGCAGCAAGCCGCCAGTGAAGAGATTCATCATAAGTTACAACCGGGCGATGGGGGCGTGATCGGCGTAAGCCATGATGGTTCGGTTGTTATGGAATTCAACACGCAGGGTATGTTTCGGGCGACAGCCAACTCAAAAGGACACAAAGAAGTAAAAATATGGGAATAGACGTCAGGTTTTGAGTTACCAAAACAGAATCTTTTCTAAAGTCAGATAGACGAGCGAAACTGATCCCGGAGTTCCTGCACGTAAATACCAATATCATTGCGGAGTTCAAAAATGCGTTCGTGCAGTTTGAGGTATTCTTCCTTCGTGAAGACGCTGGCTTTCTTCTTCAGGTGCTGCAACATAGCCAGGGCACGATTTGCACTTGTCAGAGCTTTCTTGGCATAGGCAATATTAGCCCCGAGGACATCCCGTTCAAAACCGAAGCCATAACCTGCCGCAAGTTTGATACATATATCGAGCGTGCCCGAGACAAATTCCAGGTAGTACCTGTTTTTGAGAATTTCACTATGGTTCCGGCTGATATGGAGCAACCCAATGCCGATTTCGCGTGATTCAGAATAGATCTTCAGGTTCTCTAATGAACCGTAATCACTCATTATATAATCATCACTTTCGGCTTTCCACTCTTCGCCGTCCAGAAAATCTTCAGCATCGTCACTCTCTTCTTCATTAAACACATCGCTGTCACCCTCCTCCTCGTCGTCATCTTCCAGAAAAGGGTCTTCATCACTGTTGAAGAACAAATCATCCCATTCCTCATCGTCCTCGGAATCGAATTCGTCGTCATCGGGATAATAAGCCTCTTCAAAGAGAAGCTCCTCCTCGATATATGCATCCAGAGCTTCCTGCTCGGAGCTGAATTCCTTCATAAACCGAGTCCACCCTGGTCCGTTTTCACCAAGCGTAGCATTAATGATTTCTTTGAGACGATCGCTTTTTTGCTCGATCTCATTGATGTGGCTTTCCCACTGGTATTCGTCCCAAAGTTCGTCGTCAAAAGAGTCCCAACTCATAGTATCGGGATTGTGCGTTTTGGAAAGGTATGCAGTGTTATCGCGTTTCTTAACCTAAGATGATCAAAGTTCGATTTTTGTGCAAACCTTCTTTTAATAAATCTGTTTTTTTCACATCATAAACGTGCGAGAACACCGCTTATGATACGGGTCATTTTTGGTTCTGCAACATCAGCTGCCGCAAGGATATCCTCCATCCGGACTTTTTCCAGTGATTCTGGGAAACATTCATCGGTTATAACGGAAATACCCAGGATTTTCATTCCCATATGAGCAGCAGCGATGACTTCGGGTACCGTGCTCATTCCAACGACATCACCACCGATCATCCGCAAATACCGGTATTCAGCACGCGTTTCCAGGTTCGGTCCGGATACGGCGGCGTACACTCCCTGGTGCAATTTGATTTTTTCATCCAGGGCTACCTGTTCGGCCGTAGCGATCAACGCTGGAGTATAAGGTTCACTCATATCAGGGAAACGTACACCCAGTTGATCGTCATTAGGACCGATCAATGGATTGTCGCCCAGAAGGTTAATGTGATCAATGATGCACATGATATCTCCCCGGCGGTAGTGAGGGTTCATGCCCCCTGCAGCATTTGATACAAAAAGCGTCTTAGCGCTATTGGCCTGAAGAACACGCAGAGGGAAAACGATCTGCTGCATCGAATACCCCTCGTAGTAGTGGAAACGGCCTTGCATGGCTACTACCTTTTTACCCTGCAAGGTGCCGAAAAGGAGTCTCCCGGCATGACTTTCCACGGTGGATGTCGGAAAATGAGGGATGTCTGAATAGGATATCTTGTCCTGAACATCAATCTGATCCGCAAGCCGACCGAGACCGGTGCCAAGTATGATCACGTTGTCGGGGCGTAAATTTGTATGTTTTTGTATATAGGAAAGAGCTTCCTGTCGTTTTTGCCGGAAAGCGGCTACGGTATCAAAGTTCATTCGTTTTAAAAGAAAAGTTACTCAATATCATCAATAATGTCGTCGAGGTCGTCGACTCCGGGAGTCACCGTCTGATGTTTTTCAGCAGTATCTTCGGTCGGATCGTTTTTTTGAATAGCTTTTTTGCGTGATTTGTTTTCAGGTTGACCTTCGGCCTCTTCCTTTGGAAGATCGAAAACATGCGCATTATCGCTTTCGAATGCTTCCAGCGATTCGTGGGCAAGATCGAGATAGGAACGTACACCGCGGATGATCTCATCACGCCGGTCAAGCAGACGTAGAATTGACTGACGAATTGTCTGCCTCTGCTGTTGCGCCTCATTCACGATGGTATTGGCTTCCAGCTCAGCTTTTTGGATTCGGTTACGAGCTTCAGCCTTGGCTCCGTTGATACGTTGTTCAGCTGACTCCTTTGCGGTTTGTAAGGTTTCGTGTAAAGCCTCTTCAACTTTTCGGTAATGGTCAAGCTTATCCCGTAACTCCTGAATCTGTCCCTCCAACTCACGATTGCGGCCCACCATATGTTCCCATTCGCTGGAAACGACACTGAGAAAAGCGTGCACTTCAGCCGTATCATATCCTCTGATCGCACGTTCAAATTTTTGTTGTTTTATTTCGAGAGCAGTTAATTTCATAATAAACAGAAATCTATCGATGTTCAGTGCAGACGTGCCCAAGCAATGGCAAATTAGAAGCCATTTACCTGTAATTCAAGTTATGATACAAAAAAACTAAGACCTGTGAGAGGTGCAATAACGTTGTGGAAAACCGGGATATCCTGTGGTATGATCTGGCCGTGTTACTATGAGCGTAACATGTTTTTAAGACGGGGTTGATCTTCTAGAGAGTGTCTTTCTTCAACATCATGATCATCGAGCAGAGGCTTATCGTTCAGTTCATCTTTTTCAACGATGATGGATTCCAACACCTGAAGACGTTTTTCAGCCCGCTGCCTGAATGCTTCCAGCTCTTCCAGTTGCTGCCGTTCTCTTGCTGACAGGCTGGTCCCGCCTCCGTGTTTTCTGTCGATCCAGTATTTCCATACACCAAAAAACTTAGCCGTGATAAAGGCGATTAGAGTCGTTCCAAATACGATTCCAAATATGGGGATAAGATCAACTGGCATTGGTTTGGAATTATGTTTTACACCGATTCAGGGAAAATATCACCTGAGATAAACCTTGATTCTGCTACGATGAACGTAGCATGTTTTTCAAGTGTGGTTCAGACTCAGTGTCATGTCTCTGTTGCGAAATGTCGACACGTGGCCCGGAGTTAACGGTTGTTTCTGAATCCGATCGACCTTCCAGGGACTCCACGCGTTGCCTCAAGGCGGCTATTTCAGATTGAAGCACACGGAATTGTTCATTTGATATATCGTGCCTGTCGTTCTCCAGATCCAGCTTTTTCCACTTGATCAGAAATCCTGTGACAATGGCAGCAATGGGAATAAGAACCCAGATGACTGCCGGATTAAATAATGCGCCGAACATAGTTACGCCATCTAAATTAATGAATCCAACTTTAAACAATATACCATACGTAGACGGAAAAAATATGTTATAACTTAATAAAATTATTTTTCTTTACGCATAGTCACGTTTACCGAAGATAGCCGTGCCGATACGCACCATGGTAGAACCTTCTTCAATAGCAACGTGGAAATCATGAGTCATGCCCATTGACAGGTGGTCGAGCGTCACGCTTTCATTCTCCAGATCCCTGTGTTGGTCCCGCAGCGTTCTGAGTAACCGGAATTGCGGACGGACATCTTCCGGATCATCAGTGAGCTCGGCTATTCCCATCAATCCCCTGACCCTGACCCATTTCAGGCCTTGCGCATACTTCAGCATGGCTCTCAACTCCCCGGGTTCACAGCCGCTTTTCTGGTTCTCTCCACTGATATTTACCTGTATCAGGGTCTGAATTACCCTTTTTACACTGCCGGCTCTTTTTTCGATTTCCTTGAGAGCCTTTGTCTTATGAACGGATTCAATCCAATCTACCCGGTCAACCATATATTTGATCTTGTTGGTCTGGAGGGTGCCGATCATATGCCACATTATGGAATTGTTGAGTTGCCCCATTTTTTCAACCAGTTCCTGAACGCGATTTTCACCGAAATGGATCTGTCCGGCTTCCAACGCTTCTTTGATGGCCTCAACAGGCTTGGTTTTCGATACCGCAACCAACAAGACCCCGGAGGGATCCCGGCCCGCTTTTATACAAGTATCATCTATTATTGAACGGATTTTTTGCAGGTTTTCTTTGACCATTGTATCGGTCTGTTAGGTTCTCGTTGTCAAACGTTTTAAAGATACAAAGAGTCCGCCAGAATCCGTGACGGTTTGGCCGGACAAGAAATTAGGCTTGTAATTAGTTGGTCCATTAGAAGAGATATCAGATGTCAATTTGGTGGATCGTTTATCCAAACAGAATTTATTAGACAGGGGCTTTAAATTAACAGGAATAAAGCTTACCTTAGAAGTTCGAATTAAAATAAGACCTGTGAGTACGCGAACAGACCTGATTTACATGCAAATTCGATTGGTGCGACAGTCTTCGGCACTTGGTTTTAACATAAAACAAAGGAGTCGGCGACCCATAGAATGACGGTGAAGGTCAGTCATATCAATAACTACATTGAAGCATGGGCACCTTCCTCAACCAAGCTGGATTACGATAACGTAGGGGTTCTTTTTGGGTCCCCTGATCACACGGTCAATAAAATACTCCTTTCACTCGACTTAACCCCTGAAGTAGTAGACGAAGCAGTTCAAAAAGGCTGTGATCTGATACTCACTCATCATCCTATCATTTTTCGGGGGATCAAAAGTATCAATTCCGAAACACTCCAGGGTAAATCGCTATATCTGGCGATTCATAATGATATTGCGCTGATTGCGGCACATACCAATCTCGATGCGGCAAAAGGCGGGGTTTCCTATGCTCTGGCAGAGACGTTGGGTCTGAGAGAGCTTGCATTTTTGTCTGAAGATTATTACAAGCGCCGTCAGATTCTGGCAAGAATTGAGAAGATTCAGACATCCCAGTTGAGAAATGAATTACAACGTAAATTCGGTCTCATACCTCTCGTGCTCTCTGGTGATGATTCAGGAAAAAAAGCCCTGATTGAAGTTACAGCCGATAATTGGCAAGTCTCAGAGGTTATGGCAACGATATCCCGGTTTACGGGAAATGGGGCAGACGATATCCAGGTGCTCAAAACAGAGCGACCGACTCCTAGCATCGGTATGGGAGTCGTCGGAGCTATTCCCGGAAATGGTATGGCTCCCGGTGACTTTCTCGATCACATTGCCTCAAAGCTCAATCTCAAAGCTTTCCGATATACAGGTCATCCGGATCTCGTACAGAAAGTAGCGGTATGCGGCGGCGCCGGTGTTTCTATGGTTACTGAAGCCCGGAAGAAAGGAGCTCAGGCCCTTGTCACAGCCGATGTTAAATATCATGATTTTTTCCTGGATGATCCCTCATTTCTGTTGATCGATGTCGGTCACTACGAAAGTGAAATACCCATTGTTCCGGTTATGCAACGGCGATTGCAAGAAGCATTTCCGGAAGTGGAGGTCATACCCACATCGGTACGAACCAATCCAATGAATGTTCATCTGCACCCAATAACCCAACCTAACACCCGGTAACTAACGATACACTTGATTTATGAAAGACATCCTGCAAAACCTGGCAAATTTACAATATATAGATTCTCGTATCGATGAAATCGATCGACTGCGCGGTGATTTGCCTGAGGAAATAATGGATATCGAAACCGATATCAGCCGGCTCGAAGCCCGGATAGAAGGCATAAAGAAAAATCAGACTGAACTCGATGTTGAGACCAATAAACTGGAACTCGACATCAAGGAATCAGAAGAACTGGTCGAAAAATACGACAAACAGCAAATGACAGTGCGAAACAATCGTGAATATGACGCACTGACGAAAGAGATCGAAGCTCAGAAACAAAAGGTTGAAAATTCTAAGGCTCGCCTCGAAGAAATTGTTATCCTAAAAGAGGATAATGAACGTGCTCTTGTCGAAAGTGGAAAGCGACTCGACGAAACGCGTGACCTTCTGACAGTTAAAAAGAAAGAGCTGGAAGAAGTGGAGAAAAAGACGGAAGAGGAACAAGACGAGTTGCTTAAAAAACGGAACGATGCTACCAAGAAATTGAATGAGCGCTATCTGAGAAGTTATGAACGCTTGCGCAAAGGGCTCAACAACGGCATGGCGGTAGTTCCTATGGAACACGGCTCAAGCTTCGGTATGATGCTTCCACCGCAAACTCAGATGGAGGTTCGTCGCAAAAATAAGATCATTATCGACGAGAACAGCGGCCGTATTGTCGTTGATAAAAGTTTCTTTGATGAAGCCAAAAAGCAGTTCACGAAATAAGTGATTCTGTTTTAACGTTTTATTTTTCCGGAACATCGGGTAATCGCTCCGATTACATCGGGGAGGAAAGTCCGAACACCAACAGGCACCGTGCTTCCTAACAGGAAGGTTCCGTTTCAAAAGATGCGGGAACAGATAGTGCCACAGAAAACAAACCGCCCCGACTAGTTGGGGTAAGGGTGAAAAGGCGGGGTAAGAGCCCACCGCCCTGACGGTGACGCCAGGGGCAGGGTAAACCTCACGGGGTGCAAGATCAAGCAGATAGTATGTGCTGCCTGTCATGACGCTATCGGGTAGATCGCTGGAATCCGGTGGTGACACCGGGTCAAGATAAATGATTACCACCCATCCCGATTCATCGGGATCGGGCACAGAATTCGGCTTACAGATGTTCCGGAAAAAAAGCCTTCCAGACTTGGAGGGCTTTTTTTGTTATATGACTTTCCTCCTTTATATGGGCAACACACCGAACGTTGCGGGAGATTGGTTGTAAAAAGAGGTGCTTTTTTTCGACTAAAAATGTTTTGCAATACTCTGTTTTATCATTACAAATTTTATAATTCCGGTCATATGGGATATGTGCATCCCGAATCGCTCAAAAAGCTCCATGATAATTTGGTATAATCTATCCGGGAAACGGATAACGTGAACGATTAAAGATGGTTGCCAGATGGTTAAGGCAGTTTTCCGACGGTGTCCATTGCCCGGCACCGCGACAATAGTTCGATGAGCGTTTAAGGAAAGATAATATCCTCAAGTGAGCGGATATATCAGGCTTTTGATCTGAAACAACTCTTCTACCCTATCCATGTCCGTAGATGGAGTGAAGCGACGAGAAAAGGTTCATGCCGTTATCTTCTGAGCCTCTTCGGTAGATAATCCCAGTTCCCTTTCTATTTCTTCGAGAGATTTGCCCTTGGTTTCCGGAATGTAGATCAAAATGAAGATAAAGGTGACTACACTGAGAATGGCAAAAACACCGAACGCAACGGCCCCGCCCATCTGATTCAGCATCCATGGAAAGGTTTGCACAACCAGGTAGGTACACATCCAGCTGATGGCCGTTGAAACTGACATGGCTGTTCCGCGGTATTTATTGGGATATATTTCGGAGGTGACTACCCACATGACCGGCGCCAGTGATGCGGCAAAAGAGGCGATGTATCCCAGTACAGAAAGCAAAACGATGAAACCATGCAGTCTGTTGAGTGCAAAAGCTCCGACCAGGACCATAAGTGAAATGGCCATTCCCGCTGATCCAAACAACATCAGCGGTTTTCTTCCCGCCCTGTCGATGAGACCAATGGCAACGAATGTAAATGCTACATTGACCACACCAACAATAACCGATTGAAGGAAGGCTGAACTAGTGGCGATGCCGGTTTTTGCAAAGATAGTCGGTGCAAAATAGATGATGGCGTTGATTCCGGTGATCTGTTGAAAAGCCGCCAGAAGGATACCAAGAACCATGATTTTACCCATAGGTTTTCTGAAAAGTACACCCAGACTGACTTTTACCTTCTCTTTCAGAGTTTTATCGATTTCCTTGAGTTGGTCCATTGCGTGATCATCTCCGCCGATATCCGTCAGTGTCTTCAGGGCTTTATCCCGTTGATTGTTTTTTACCAGCCATCGGGGACTCTCGGGTACCAAAAACAGAAGTAAAAAGAAAATGAAGGCCGGGATCACTTCGCTTCCAAGCATATATCGCCAGTTGTGTTCTCCACTTCCCACAAGAAGATAGTTGGTGAAATAAACAACAAGTATCCCGATAGTGATAGCAAGTTGATTCAGCGATACCAGCCGGCCTCGTATATGCGAGGGTGAGATCTCAGCAATATAGGTTGGGGAAAGAAGGGAGGCGGCACCGACAGCCGTACCGCAAATGATGCGGGAAAGGACAAAAAACCAGAAAGCCGTGGCCAGTGCAGAACCAACGGCCGATATGGCAAATATGATAGAGGTGGCGATGAGCATACGCTTGCGTCCAAAGCGATCACTCAGTTCGCCGGAAATCGCAGCTCCGACCATACAGCCAAGAACCAGAGAGCCGACCGCCCAGCCAAGTCCGATCTCACTGAGTGAAAAATAGGTTTTTATAAACGGATTGGCCCCCGATATTACGGCGGTATCGAAACCGAAAAGGAAACCACCAATAGCCGCAACGATGGTTATCAAGTAAACATAATTCCTTTTTTTCATGGTTTTCGACTCCATATTGATTTCAGTTTCCAAATATCCAGGGACCTCACGTGAACATCACCACCCTTCGAAAAAAGCTGCAAGCCATTGGAAGTGAGATTCGGGAAAATCTTGTCCGTGATAACAGTCTGCCCGTCATTACCAAACACTTCTACGCTTGAACGATCGACGAGTATGTGTAACCTGATGGTGTTGTCATCAGGTTGAAGGGGACCGTGTTGCACGCCGGGAAAATCCTTGCTGAAAGAGTCTGCACCCGAGTGGGTCCGGTCCACATACATCTGATGATGATCAACATTATACCCGGCGACGGTTTGTTGCGATTCGCCCTTTCGGATCAGGAAACCGAACTCCGATGCGGAACCCAGATTGAACACGGCATCGATTTCCAGGACATCTCCTCTTATTCCGCGTTGCGCGAGTTCATCATTCTTTCCGGAAATAGTAATGTCCGAGAGATGATGATGGTCATATCGAAGCTTTTGCAGCTCCTTGACCGGGTTTTGTACGAGCCTGGTTCCATCCGGAAAAGTCTTCAACCCAACACTTCGCGGTACAGACATACCACCCCGCCATGGACTCGTTGGCGCTTTTTGTCCGTATTGCCAGTTATCGAGCCAGCCCAACCATAGTGTCCGCCCATCACTCTTTGGGACATCAGACCATGATGTCGCCGCGTAAAAATCTTTTCCGTAGTCGACCCACAAAACACTATCGCCGGGAGAGCCAGTTGGCTGGGTCGCGGTAAACTTCTTTCCATCAAAATTGCCGATAAAATATTGACCCCCGGAACCCCCGGCAATCGATCCCGGATTCAAACCTACCTCCAGTACCCATTTGATGTTATGGGGATTTCCGTCAACCTCCATGGGTTGCAGCATAGGACATTCCCAGACGCCTCCTGTAGCTGCTTTGGGTCCAAAATCGCTCAGATGTGTCCAGTTTTTCAGGTTATTTGAACTGTAGAAGCTAACCTTATGCTGATCCGATAATGCGAGGATCATGATCCAGTGATGATCAGGCTGGTACCAAAAAACTTTCGGATCCCGGAAATTATCGGAATTGATGTTAAGTACCGGGTTGCCGGAATACTTCGTCCAGGTCCGGCCGTTATCCAGGCTATAAGCGATTCGCTCATCCTGGAGATGGCTTTTGGGATGATATCCTGTGTAAATAGCCACAAGTGGTGTTTTTCCGTTCTTTCCGAAGCCACTGGTATTATTCCAATCCACGACTGCACTGCCGGAGAAAATCATCACCCCATCTGCTTCTTTAAGTGCAACGGATAGCTGTTTCCAGTGAACCAAGTCCCTGCTTACGGCATGGCCCCAGCTCATGTGTCCCCAAACGTGTCCGAACGGATTGTACTGAAAAAAGAGATGGTATTCCCCGTTGAAATAGACCAGTCCATTTGGGTCATTTGTCCAGTTTTGTGCAGGGGTGAAGTGAAATTGAGGACGGTATTGTTGATCATATTGTTTAGGGATATGATCTTTTGTTTGTGCTTTTACTAGACAGGGAGCAAAAATGGCTATAAAAAGCAACGCCGCGATCCGCCTCAAGTGTATCATGGTCAAGGAATAAGACATCTTTAAAAGTGCTGAACCCTGGTTAAAATAGTTGTTGCGAACAATGGTATAAGCCTGTAACGCAAAGCCGTAAAAACACCCGTTTGAGATACAGTACATTTTTTAAGCGATAGATGAAAGCGCTTACTTAAAAATGAGCATAATAATTTTACAATTGGGAATAAAAAAAGCCCCACCATGATGGGGGGCTTTAAAAATGTGATCCGGCTACTCTTAGTAGCGATAATGATCCGGCTTATATGGACCTTCGGGCTTGATCCCGAGGTAATCGGCTTGCTCGTCTGTAAGAGTATCGAGTTCGACGCCGATCTTTTTCAGATGGAGCCGGGCTACTTTTTCATCCAGATCCTTGGGGAGTACATGAACATTCAGTTCAAAATCGCGAGTAAACAACGCAATTTGTGCAAGAACCTGGTTGGTAAAGCTGTTGGACATTACGAAAGACGGGTGGCCGGTAGCGCATCCGAGGTTTACGAGACGACCTTCGGCCAGCAGGATTACTTCTCTGCCATCTTTGAGAGTGTATTTATCGACCTGCGGTTTGATCTCATCACGCGTGGCATTCTTTTTAAGCCAGGCCACCTGTATTTCTGAGTCGAAGTGCCCGATGTTGGATAAAATGGTCTGATCCGGCATCTGTTCGATGTGTTCGGCGCGGATTACATCACTGCAGCCGGTAGCGGTGACAAAGATGTTCCCTTCTTTGCAGGCATCTTCCATCTTTTTGACCTCGAAACCTTCCATGGCAGCCTGAAGGGCGCAGATAGGGTCGATCTCTGTTATGATGACACGTGCACCATACGAACGAAGGCTTTGGGCACATCCCTTGCCGACATCGCCATATCCTGCGACGACGGCTACTTTTCCGGCCAGCATGACGTCGGTGGCCCGTTTAATACCGTCGACCAGTGATTCACGACAGCCGTAGAGGTTGTCAAACTTCGACTTGGTAACAGAGTCATTGACATTGATTGCAGGCGCGCCGAGTTTCTTTTCTTTCGCCATGCGATAGAGACGATGTACCCCCGTGGTCGTTTCTTCTGAAATTCCATGAATGTCTTTCAGAAGTTCAGGATGTTTTTGATGCACAATGGCCGTCAGGTCGCCACCGTCATCCAAAATCATATTCAGGGGCTTTCCATCCGGGAAGTACAGGGTTTGCTCGATACACCATTCATATTCTTCCTCGGTCTCACCCTTCCAGGCATAAACGGGAACACCGACTTCGGCAATAGCTGCTGCTGCATGATCTTGTGTTGAGAAAATGTTGCATGAGGACCATTGTACATCCGCACCCAGCTCGACAAGTGTTTCAATGAGAACGGCTGTCTGAATCGTCATGTGAAGGCACCCGGCAATCCGTGCACCTTTTAGCGGTTTTGATGCACCGTATTCTTCACGAAGTGACATCAGGCCCGGCATTTCGGCTTCTGCCAACGTAATCTCTTTGCGTCCCCAGTCGGCTAGTTTAATATCCTTAACCTTGTAAGGTAGTTTTTCCGTGATCATAAAATTTTTCTTGTGTTAAAATTATCTTCCAAATCAACTAAAAATAAGTCTATTCAACCTGTACTTCAAAGAGAATCGGTCTTACTAACCCACCCGTAAAGCCCACCGTTCACCGGATAATGATTTTTTAACTGAAATACTCTGCTGTAAAGGCTGTTATTTTGCTTCTTTATGGTTCTCGATGATCTCCTGGATTTCTTTAAAATCCCGGGACGGACCAGCACTGCTCATTACTGCGGATATGAACTTACCATTGGGATCTATGAAAACTTTATAGGGTATTCCTGTGATTTGCAGCTTTTGTGCCAGATTTCCTCCGTAAGCATAGCGAAATTTGTAATTATGCTTGCTGACAAAATTCTTCACATCCTGTTTGGAGTCGCTGATTCCGGGAGTCAATGCAATAACGGCAAAACTATTGGAATAGGCTTTGGCAAGTTGATTTACGGTGGGCATACTGTGGATGCATGGCTCACACCACGTCTCCCAGAAGTCGATCATCACTACCTTCCCCCGATAGTCGGAGAGATTGAACGTATTTCCCTGCAGATCAGTAAAAGAGGCATTTTCCACATCCTTAATTTGACTGGGTGTTAACTGAACCTGTTGGGCAAAAACCGCAGTGCTGCCCAACAAAAAGAGCACGGTAAAAAGTGTAAAAGCTTGCTTTTTCATAAAAAAATAAAGCATTAAGGATTAGTTGTTGCGTTTGAGTCTAACGTAGTGCACGCGAATATGGTGTTCGTATTTCTTCGGTCACTCCGGCAACAGGTTTCTTGCCATTCCTGACAAATTTTTGGTAAAACCGGACAATGGTTGCTTGGGAGAAGCCCATGTGATACATAAAATAAACACATGTAAAGACGAACTGGAGACGTAGAATACCATTGTCAAGATATTTACGCGCAGACGTGGTTACATAACCAGACATCACACAAAATCTGGCATTCCTGGTAATACGACCAATAATCTCATTGTCTTCCATAACGGTAAGATCCCCCCGGAAACCGCCAATGTTCCCGAACAATCGGCGGTCGATATACAAACTTTGATCCCCAAAGCGGAAGGGACGATAGGGTAATCGTGTGAACCAGCTATATATGCTCAGCAGCCGGTGATTCGTGTCAAAATGTAAACGGAAACAACCCGCTTTGAAGCCGTTTTGCCAGGCTGAATGAATATGGTACAGATAGTCCTGGGGTGGAAGAGAATCCGCATGCAGGAAATAAAGGACATCGCCGCTCGCGTGTTTTGCCCCGACATTCATCTGGATGGCACGCCCTGGCTTATTCGATAGTATAACGTCAGCCCCCGCCGAGCGTGCTAAAGAGCGTGTCGCATCAACGCTCCCGCCATCGACAACGATTATCTCCCGCATGTATTTTTCTGTATCATTTTTGATAAGATACCTTATCAACGAATGAATGACATCCGCTTCATTATAAGTCGGGATGATGACAGAGATTGAGTTCAATGGTATGGTATCAGTTTTTTTCGATCATTCAGAGACACTTCGCAGTTCTTGTTGCCGCGTATACAGTCGATAACGATCCAGATCATCTTCGGTGTCTACATCTTCAAGGATTGGCAACTCGTACCAAATCATGTCCTGTGAGATCAACTTCTGGATCGTCTTATCAAAGACCTGAGATCCACCCCAGTTGATATCTTCAAAGAGTTCCTCACGGGGCTCAACAAGTCCGAGCAGATAATAGCCGCCATCCCGGGAGGGACCAATCACTACATCGGTTTCTAAGAGACGGTTAAATGCATTTTCCAGAATATCCTGAGTGATGTATGGACAGTCTGAGCCGATGATGCAAACCTTTTCATATCCTTTATCGAAGAGTTCTTCGAAGGCATTGCTCATACGTTCTCCCAGACCGGTTCCTTCCTGCACAAAGTGATGATATCGTTCCTGGGGCCACAACGGGTTTTCTTCGGGAACATAATCAGAGTAATAGACCATCTTGTCTGAAGTAAGAAACCGGACCGCCTGCTCTGTCTGATGTTGCAATTCGCGATGAACCTCCAGGGCACGACTTTCCCCCAGGGTTTTCGCCAATCGTGTCTTCACTTTACCTGGTTCATTGTTCTTCACAAAAATAATGAGTGCTTCAGCTGAGGTATCCATACTAACAGGGTTAATATCCGATCTGATAAGTCATACGGTTAATTTATTACACACAAATAACAGCTGATGAAGGATAATGATTCATCACGTGAAGCGCTATAACATGTTTATGCGTGGGCCTCATAATCGTCACTTACTTACGTGAACTGTATATTCGCCACAAGAGTTATACGGGTACACAAATGTTTTCTTATTTTAGCAAACTATATGAATTGCAAGGGATTTCATTAAAACTCAAACAAAATATTCGAGGTACAAATGACTAATTCACATGCAAAATATTTGATGCTACTGGTACTTTTAATCTTACCCTTAACTCTGAAGGCCCAGATGAAGAGAGGCAATTTTGGAGCCGGAGTCATGTTCGGTGAACCTTCAGGCATTACAGCAAAATTATGGCAGGGTCAACGCAATGCCTTTGATTTTGGCCTTGCCTGGTCTTTTGAACATACAAATTCCATGACAATGCAGGCCGATTACCTGTGGCATAATTACAATATTATTAAAGTGGACGAAGGAACAATGCCTATTTATTACGGCGTCGGTGGACGCGTTATGGTTGGTAATGAAGGGAATGTAGGGATTCGAGTACCGGTAGGTGTGAACTATCTTTTCGCCCATGATCCGTTAGGCCTGTTCTTCGAAGTTGCCCCAATTCTGGATCTGGCTCCCAGCACGAACTTTGATCTGAACGCCGATGTCGGTATCCGGTACTACTTCGGAACTAAATAATGTCACCAAGAGACAGGAAATATACATCAGGAAGACTCGCCACTGCGGATCTCTTCGATCTCCTGGCGCAGTTCTTCCACTTTTTCCTGTTTTGATTCCAACTCCTCTTTCGCATTATCTATTTTTTCCTGAATCTCATTACGCAGTTTTAACCCCTGCTTGTTAGGCCGGATAAACGTTTGACTGTCGCTGTAACTGAGAATCAGTTCGTTCAGTTTTTCACACTCTTTTCTAAGCTTGTTGAACAGGTTCTGTTTATCCCGGAGTTCTCTGCGGTCATCACTGGAGAGTACCGCTTGTTTGCTGAGTATCGGTCCGCCTCTGTCAGCAGCACGTGCACGCTGATAAACAACATCACAAGCTTCCCGATACTGCTTGTAAATTTTGTTTTTCTGCTTGATTGGAACAAAACCAATTTCGGAAAATGCCTTTTGCAGAGGTTTGATCAATTCACGGGCCTCGATAGGGTCTTCGTGATCACCCAATGCGAAAATCTTTTCGATGATCTCTCTCTTCTGTTTCAGATTTTCTTTTTGTTTCTGACGTTCTTCTTTAAAGAAATCACGTTTGCGGTCGTAAAACTCATCCATCGCTTTCTTGAAACGGCGCCAGATCTTTCTGGTTTTGCGGCGGGGTACCGGTCCAACGGCTTTCCACTGCTCCATGAGTTCCTGCATCCGGTTGGTACCTTCTTTCCAATTGTCGGTATCTTTGATGGATTCGGCTTCTTCGCAGAGTTTTACCTTAGTCTCGTAATTATCGTTTTCCTGATCTCTGAGGAGATCTATATTTTCGGCCTTACGTTCGTTAAATGTATCTGTTGCGGCCTTAAACTGAGTCCAGAGCTCCTCGGTTTGTTCTTTCGGAAGCGCACCGACGTCCTTCCATCGTTTATGTAATTTGTTAATGGAACGAGCGGCCAGAGCCAGATCTTCCGCTTCAGCAAGAGCTTGTGCTTCTTTTACCAGTTCCTGCTTTTTGGCATATCGTTTTTCAACTTCATTCCGGTATGAAGTGTCGTAAGTGAGTTTCTTATCGTAATAAGTGCTGCACAGATCCTTATATCGCTGCCATATTTCAGACGCTTTTTCACGCGGTACACGTCCTACTTTCTTCCACTCGCGCAGTAACTCGTTATATTCCCTGTCAAGAGATTTCCAGTCGCTGAAGTTTTCATCAACCCGATTTAACAAGGAGCTGATTTTATCAAGGATTGTCAGCTTAAGTGTGTGGTTCTGCTCCTCTTTTTCCTTGCGGGCGACGAGATATTCCACGCGGTTCTTCTCGAACTCCTCGATGAGCGTATTGTACTGCCGGTTAATTGGTTCCGCCTCCTGAGAGTCGACCAGACGTATGTTATCCCATCGCTTCTGGATGCCCTGAACTTCATTTAATGCATGCCACTTCTTCTGCTCGATAATCGATTTGAGCCGGGAGAGAAGATCATTTTTCCGCTCAAGATTTTTGATCTTTTTTTGATGGATCTCATCATAGTGAGCGGATTTTCGGTTCTGAAATTCTTTCTGCTGATTGTTGAATATTTCGCTGAGCTTATTGTAAATCTCCTGCTGCTCTTCTTCGACGCCGGGACCATCGCTCCATTTTCTCCGGAGATTATCGAACTCCATATTGGCATACTGAATATCTGATCCATGGAGCAGCGAATGGCTCTTTTCTATAATTTCATGATAGACCGACAATTCCTCCGGAACATCAAAATCCAGATTAAGTCCTTGGTTAACGGCTGGTTCAGGCGTTTCTTCTGCTGTTGATTCTTTATTTTCTTCCTCAACAGCATCCGGAATGGATTCGTCTGTATCTGTGGCTGTAGATTCTTCAGTTATGCCGGCCGGCTCCTCAGGATCGGTATCCACCGGGTTGTTTTCATCAACTGCCGGTTTGTCTTCCACCCCAGGTTCGGTAACGACTTCCGTAGCTTCTTTGGAATTCGTTTCAGCCTCAGATGTCTGGGTCTCGTCTGTTTTCAGCAATTCATCCTGTTTTTCCCGGATTTTCCGGATCAGTTCAGAGAAATCTCCAATGGCATCCGCATTTTTAATCTGTTCAATCAGATCCTCGAACTGACGGGAAATTTCAGCGGAGTCTTCCATTGCTCCGAGTTCTTCAATTTTTTCTGCCACCTTCTTTTCCAGTTCATCAAAAGCATTTAAAAATGGTTCCAATGATTCATCAAGGTTTTCGGTATCCACAGTACCAAGCTTTCGCCCCTTGAATAAAGGGGTTTCCTTTTGGAACAGTTCGCCTTCCTCTGTCACAAGAAAATTATTGTTTTCGTGAAGAATGTTGGTTGCGTTTGGTTCGGTGTTCATATCCAAGCCTGCGATCTCATAACGGTTTCAGCACGTGCCGTAACAGCAAATTCGTGTTCTTCCTATAACTACCAATTTTAAGGAACTATTGGTAGCTAAGCAATCTAACAAAAAATGTTGAACCTAGCCTTCAGATAAATTACTAAATATCGTCTTATATGTTTGATAATCCGCATCAGAAAAACATACAAAGGTGACTTGTTTCGGAAGATCGTGTTTTTTTAGGAAATCCATCGTTTTACTCAGGGCGATTGTGGTAGCCTGATCGAGGGGGAAATGATAGGCACCAGTGCTTATGGAGGGGAAGGCGATGGTTTCAATATTATTTTCTTCTGCAAGTTTGAGACTGTTGTCATAGCAGTTGGCAAGCAATTCCCGCTCCTTTCGATAGCCGCTGTGCCAGACCGGGCCAACGGTGTGGATAACGTATTTTGCCGGAAGGCGGTACCCACCGGTTATTTTCGCTTCACCTGTCGGACATCCATTTAACGTTCTGCATTCAGCCAGCAATTTGGGCCCGGCAACCCTGTGAATGGCGCCATCCACACCGCCACCGCCCAGAAGGCTCGTGTTGGCGGCGTTTACGATGGCATCAACCTTTAGCTTCGTGATATCACCCTTCGCAATTCGAATGCGGTTGGTAACAGACATTGTTTCAAAATTGTAATGATGAATGTATTACGGTGTCAGCTTTTGGAAACCTGGTAGAGATGGACATCTCGCTGTGGAAATGGGATGTTGATTCCTTCTTTATCAAAACGTTGCTTAAGCTCTTTTGTTAAGTCCAGTTTTGCATTGAAAAAGTCGCCGCTTTTGGTCCAGAAACGAACCATCAAGTTAACCGAACTGTCCCCAAGGTCGGAAACGGCAAACATTGGCGCCGGATCCGGCAGGGTGCGGGCATCAGCTTCAACAACTTCTTTGACGACCTTCAGTGCATGGTCGATGTCATCACCATAACCAATTCCGATTGGAATGTCTACCCTTCTGGTCTCGTTCTGTGAATAATTGCGGATTTCCGTACCCCATATTTTTGAATTGGGTTGATATACATTAATATTGTCAAAAGTGTGCAGCTTCGTCAGGAACAGTCCTATTTCATCGATGACGGCCAAAACGCCTCCGGCTTCAACGACATCACCTACTTTGAACGGACGGAAAACCAGGAGCATCACACCTGAAGCCACGTTACTGAGTGACCCCTGAAGAGCCAGACCGACAGCCAGGCCGGCAGCACCCAGGACAGCGATGATGCTTGCTGTCTGAACACCAAAGTTGTTCAACACCATCAATATCGTAAAGATGATCCCCAGATAACGTACCAGGTTGGCCAGGATGGGGATAAGTGTGGCATCCATTTTCATGGATTTCTCCAGCATTTTTCTGGTCTTTTTGCCAAACCAGCCTGAGATGGCCCATCCAACGATCAGTATGACGATCGCACCGATAATTTGGAGCCCGTACTGCGTCAATAAAGGAACGATAGAGTTCCAGATCGATTGTATATCATTATTCATCTAAATCCTCATGAATAGGTTATGGATAACTGTTACAAGCAAGTAAGTATCTTAATAACGAAAACGTTCCGTGCCAACGGGTTGTAATTACGATTCGCCGTGTGGCCTACCCAGCGACGTATTCCCGATCATCGTACTTAATTTCTCTCCCCCCTTGATGCCAAAATCGAGTGTTCGAATGGGGAATGGAATGGTTATATCGTTCTCATCGTATGCTTTTTTGATGCGTATTATTGCCTCGCTTTGCGGTTCCATGAAATCGGACTGATTTTTGAAAGGAATCCAAAACTGAACTGTGAAATTGATGGAACTGTCACCAAATTCCTGGTAATAGAGTTTGATGTCTTTGCCGGGAGTCAAATTTTTGATTTTCCCGATCGCATCAATTGTGATCTTCTTGACCTTTTCCAGGTCATCGCCGTAAGACACTCCAACGGAAAGGTCGATCCTGCGTGACTTCTTCTTACTGAAGTTTACGAGCGGCGATTCAAAGACATTTTTGTTGGGGAGATATACTACTTGTCCCTGCGGGGTTTCCAGGATGGTATTGCGCAGATTTAACCGGTCTACTTTGCCATAATAGTCCCCGGCTTTAATCCAGTCGTTCACTCCAAAGGGATGACGCAGTGAAAGAATAACTCCGGCAATGAAGTTGGACGCGATATCCTGAAAGGCAAAACCAAGTGCCAGACCGATGATCCCGGCGCCGGCCAGCAAGGTTTTGACGGTGTCGTCAAGTTGAAGCACGCTTAGGCTTATGAACAGGCCGATGCCAGCGATTGTTATGGAGACGACGCTGCCGATCAGGTGGATGATCGCAATATTCTCGGTGACCTTTCCAAGAAGTTTTTCAACAAACTGCCGCAAAGTTTTGGAAACCACATAAAAGACGATAACAACCAACAATGCGATGACCAGATTGGGCAGCATACTAATGGCCGTATTCAACCACGACTCAAGCTTGCCAACAATCAAATCATATGCCTTCGATATCTCCATGAGCATTTTGAGAAGTGTTTTCCAGGGACTTCCCCGGATGGTCAATATTTATCTCAACCCTGCATACGAAATATATAATTCCATTTCGATCACAGGCGAAAATTATTTTACAATTCTAAATAAAGAAAAATCCGTGTTGTTACAAAAATGAGGGATTACCCATATCATTTTTTATAACCATTAATGAGTTTCATCATGTCGGAAGGGAGAGGCGCTTCAAATGTAACTTGTTCCTTCTGTGCTGGGTGGACAACACTTAGCCTCCAGGCATGCAAAGCCTGACGATTGATGAGCGGCTCGCGTATCTCTTTCTCTTTGTAATGCCGATCACCAATAACCGGGTTTCCGATCTCGGCAAACTGAACACGTATCTGGTTCTTCAGGCCTGTGATGAGCTGCACACCGACCAGCGCCGCATCCGGATATTGTTCATGAACAGTATATCGTAATTTGGCCTGGGCACTATCCGGATCACCGGGAGCTGTAACAACATTTCTGAATCCTTTTTTTACCAGCTTCATATAATGAACCAGGATTCCTTCCTTCTTTTGCATTGTGCCCCGCACAAGGGCAAGATATTCGCGTAAAGGCTCATGCGCGCGAAACTGCCTGACCAGTTCATGGCGTGCCGTCTTGTTTTTGGCAAATACAACGATGCCGGAGGTATAACGGTCAATTCTGTGCACAACAAGAACAGCCGCTGACCGGGAAGCAAGGTCCCGGCGAAGCATATCCAGCAGATTCGGAGCCGACGACTTTGGGATTGGAACGGTCAGGAGCCCCGGGGGTTTGCTGACAGCAACGAGGTGCTGGTCCTCGTATATAATTTTGTACGGTTCGGATGGTATGGTTCTCTTGGGATCTCGTTTGGGCATAAAAAAAAGAGGTGTGTGAATCAGACCGTCATGCGATCCAGTTCGGCAAGCATTTCGCGTGTTTCGGTGTCGTCGGGAAATTTGGCTGAGCTATTGATAAGAACCATCTTTGCCTCACGGGTCTTTCCAAGACGAGCCAGAACAGCCGCCTTATTCTGAAGGACATCCGGGGTTTCTCCACCCTGTTTGATGCTTCTGTTTATCACCGACAGGGCATCCTGGTATCGCTCCAGCTCCATCAGGCAGATAAAATACTCGTTGAGCAAGCCCACATGATCCGGCCAGTGCCCGAGTACCTCGTTGTAGGCCTCCTCAGCCTGGGGCCACATTCGAAGGACGCTGCACAGAGAACCCATCATGAATTGTGCATAGGCAAAATCATCGCCGGTTAATTTGGGAATGAGATCTACCAGGTAAAATCCAACCTGATCGAGCTGATGGGAAATCTTGCTGCAGGCTTCCTCGTCGTTTTCCTGGATGCCTTCTTCGAATCCCTCAATCAAATCAACCAGTTCTTCCGATTTCCGGACGAGCTCAGCTTTGATCTTTTTATCAGATCCCATGGATTTCAGATTTTGGAGATAGTTCTTGATTGAGAGTCATCGGTTGTTTACCCGAGACTCACGACTTGGTACTCAAGTCTATCAACTAAGTTCCATTTCAATGCCGTGGACTTCCCTGAGAATGGAAACTGCATTTTTGTCTTTTTCCTGCATCACCTTATGTTGGAGATTCGTGATCAGGTTGGCACGGCCTTCTTCAAAGGCTGTTTCTTTTGCCGATTCCTCTGAACGTGTTCTCACAATCAAGTGAAGATCATCGGCCCGAATGATGCTAAAAAGGCCATCCTCATTAAAAGCATGAGTTCGAAGATCTTCGTATTTCTCAAAAAGTTCGGGAAATTCATTAGTCGTTTCCGCCTTTTGCAGGATTTCCACATCCTGTGGTCCGGCGGCACTCAGAGGAATATGACAGAGGAAGAAAAACTTTTCCTGGTACATAATAAATATCGTCGTTTGGTTAGCTTATCAGGAGATAACTCTCGGATACCGGTTCGTCAAAAGACGACACCGTTTCCTGTATTTCCGGTAGGCAATATAACAGATTTTGTAGTATTATTTGCCCTTACTATGAATGATCTTCTAAGACAGAAAATTGAGAATAAATCGTCGGAATATTCCATCCTATCATGTTTTCCGGCAAAATTCATAATGATTATGAGACGAATTTTTCCCAGGACTATTACTTTTTTTGCATTAATTGGCTTGCTGACTGCCAGCAATCTGTTTGCCCAGGCTCATCAAACCCCTGATGATGCCGGAATGTGGCTGCTTCCGCAGTTAAAGGGTCCCGTCTATGCCGAAATGAAGGCGAAGGGGCTGAAGGTCCCGGCCAGCCAGTTTTATAGCGCCGATTCGGCCACATTAAATAAAGCAATAGTACGTGTAAATATCGGACAAACCGGTGGCGCCACCGGTTCATTTGTATCCTCGAATGGCCTGATACTGACTAATCATCACGTTGCATTTGATGCCATCGCGTCGGCCAGCACGGTAAAGCAAAATTATCTTAAGAACGGGTATATAGCCCACACACCGGCTGAAGAGATTCCGGCCAAAGGATATACGCTCTATATCCCGATCGAAGAGAAGGATGTGACCGGGGAAATTCAGTCGCGCATACCGACGGGCCTTTCGCCTGCCGAACATGGCCAAAGGGAGCAGGAGATTCGCCAGGAACTCATCAATAAACGAAAAGGAAACGATAGCGACCTCGAAGTCGAGATCGATGACCTGTGGGCCGGAAACAAACAATACATGATCGTTTATCGGGTCATCCGCGACGTACGCATTGTTTTTGCGCCACCCTTGTCAATCGGTAAATATGGAGGCGACATCGATAACTGGATGTGGCCGCGCCATACCGGTGATTTCTCCTTCTTAAGGGCATATGTCGCGCCAGACGGATCCGGCCGGCCGTATAACAAGAATAACGTACCCTACCATCCGCAGCGGTTTTTAAAAATCAGTCTGGACGGCTATCACCCGGGCAGTTTTACGATGATTATGGGATTCCCCGGCAGCACATACCGGCACCAGAGCAGTTATGCATTTGATTTCTATGAACAGCACCGGAATCCATACCTGATCGACTCTTTTCAGGCTATCCTGGATGGATTGGAATACGCCGCCGATCACAATCCTGAAACAGCCGTGGCCAATGCATCGGATCGGGCGGATTTTGCCAACGAATTGAAATATTTCCAGGGCGTACAAAAAGGATTCAAGAAATATCACATCGTACAGCGCCGAAGAGATCAGGAAAACGCATTTGAACAATGGATACAACAAAAGCCGTCACGGGAAACACAGTATGGCGGCGTGCTGGATTCCCTGAAAAAAGGGTTTCAGCTGGCGGATCAGGCAGGTGACCAGCTATACAGCACCTATTTCTCGCTTAATTATTCTAAGCCGCTTCAGGCTGCAGCGCTCTTCAATCGTTATTATCACTACCTGGATAGCGATACGGCTACTTTTGATGATACCCAACAGGACAGCCTGCTTGCCCGGCGTTCCCGTTTGGTGAACAGCGAGAACATGGATGCCGAACTGCTCACCTTAAAAGAGATGCTGGAGATGCTGGCCAATCTACCGGCAGACAAGCAGATCCCATATGTTCAACAACAGTTTGGAGCTCTCAGCGGAGAAAAACTTGATAAGGCCGTTCAGTCATATCTCAACAAGCAGTTGCAAACCTCTATAGTATTTAATGCCGGCCAGGCACGAGGATTTCTGAATCTTGATAAAAAAACAGCAAAATCGTTGCCCAAAGATGACATGCTCCAGCTCTACGATGCATTGCGTGATGCTTATGTTAGTGCGCGGCAAAAATATGTCGAACACTTTAGTTTGGTTGGGCCGGCCCGTATGAATTACGTGAAAGGAATGATGGATTTCAGAAATGATTCGACCGAATATCCGGATGCCAACTTTACTTTGCGCATGACGGGCGGACGGATCATGGGATATTATCCGGAGGACGGTGTTTATTATCTGCCACGCACGACGCTGAATGGCGTCATTGCCAAAAATACCGGGGAAAAACCGTTCAATGTTCCGCAGGTGTTAATGGATTGGTACAAGCAACACGTGACTCCTCAGGGTACGTTTGAACCCCATGACCGATACATGACAAAAACGGACAGCATCATCGTCTGTTTCTTGTCGACAAACGATATAACCGGAGGCAATTCCGGGAGTCCGGTCATGAATGCCAACGGCAATATTATTGGTATTGCATTCGACGGGAATATTGAAGGCGTAGTAGGAGATTACTTCTTCGATCCCAACCTGAACCGCACGATCAGTGTGGATATCAGGTACGTACTGTTTCTGACGGATAAGATCTTCCATGTGGAACGGGTGATGAACGAGCTGCATATTATTCAGGAGCCGGCTGTGGGGGCACAATAGGATCAGATTCGAAGGGGCCGAACGTTCCAAAAGTTTAAAACTTTTGGAACGTTCTTGTTGCAGGCGTCCACCCATTTCAATTCTGGTAAGGTTCGATTAAGACTGTGATAACCTGGCTAATCTCGACCTGTCCGGGGTTAACTCGTGGTGGATTATAGGAGCCGCCGCTGCAGGCTTCGCCATAGGACGCATGAGCAAACGGAGGGTAGTTCGTGCAAAATAGCGGTATCTCATATCTGGGAGAATATCCAACAGTTCCGGGCCTTTCTGGTTCAGCGCTTGCTCTTGGTATCCGGTACATGAAAGTAACCAGACGTTACCCGGAGTCCGGAACACCGGCTTCGATCGATGTAGAGCTTCAGAGCGACCGGAATGCAGGCTATTTTCTCCGTTATCCGCTATCAACCATTTTCTGTCCCAATGCCAAAGTGGTAGCCCGTGATCCGAATACCAACCAGGTGCTCGGATCCGCTCAAATTACCACATCTACGTTTAACAATTGTATTGGTACTGGCCGGATTCCTTTGTCTTTTGGATCTACAGTGCCCTCTTCCATTACCATTGAAGCATATGAGGATACGGTAGATGTAAACAACATCAACGGTTATACCCCACTTTCGACAATTTCTGTTCCGATTGGCTTATCCTATCAACAGGGACTGCAGACGGGTGTATATGCACAGCCAACCAGCACCTCAAATTTGTTAAGCGGGCTGCTGGGTCCTCATTCAGTCCGCAATATTTTGGTTCTTCTGGGACTTGGCCTTGGAGGATATCTGGTAGTCAAAAACGGTGATACCATCAAAAAACTAGTAAGCCACGCAGCGCGATGAATATTGAAGACGCACATATCATTAGCGAAACGATGAACGATACTCCTTCGGCATCGAAAGGATTGCCTACCTGGTTAGTTTCCGTAGCCGATCTGCTTACTACCGGTCGTAAAGGTAAAATGGCGACCGATGCCCTGGCTGCGTTTAATCTCGTGAAGGATCCTGCCACGCTCCGGACTATTTATTCGCAAAATGAGAGTGTTATCAATGATTACTTCAATCAGATCGACCTGAACAAAGTTAACGATGCTTTTGGAGGAAACGCCAAACCGGCCATGAAGGTGCTTGTTAAAGATATCGCCGTGAACAATATTCCGGGTCTGCTTATCGGACTCGGCGTTGGCGCTGCCCTTGGTGGCTTATTCCTGCGTCGTAATCCTGAGATTGTGGACGATATTATGGAGGCCTGGAATGATTAGTGCGGCAGACCTGGCGAAGAAGAAATTTGAAGGAATTGCCGTTCCCGGCTATTCGGGATTACTCGGAACGGTTCCTCCGGATGTTTCGATCGTGATATGGGGGCCCAAAGGGTCGCTTAAATCCACAATGGCGATTGATATGGCCAACCGGCTGGCCGCTTCCCTGGGTAGTGGTATTTATTGCTCCAGCGAAGAGGGATCCGGCCCCTCCCTCCAAAACAAAATCAACCGGCTGGGAGCAACCAACCCGAACCTGCAGATCAGTGATTATGATAACCTGGAAAAGCTCAAATCCGAAATAGAGCTGATCGGGGCCAAGTTTGTGATCATTGACAGCATCAGTATGAGCTACATCAAACCCGATGAATTCCGCCGGTTCATGGAGTTCTGCAAACGCCGGGGCTGTATGCTGATCTATATTCTCCACGCCACCAAAGAGGGAAATTACAAAGGACCCACCGAATATGTGCACTGGCCGGATGTGGAGATCAAGGCGGTGGATGGGCTGGCCCAGACCGAAAAGAACCGATTTAAAGAGACACCCCAGACAATGAGTATTGCTGCTACTAAATCCTCCAGGAAGAATCCGGATGTCAATGATAATTCTAAGATTCCCGCTGTTGATAATGATGAATTCGGCTCCTACAAAAATATCTCAGATTTGAAGAATAAGGCCTTAAGGTGGACAAAAAACAATCTCTCCGGAACGGAAATAGTCAACCAGGAAAAGAGAATTCCGATTAAACTTTCCTGGCAGAATCTTAAAAAGGCTGCAGGAAGTTATTATACAATCAACAAATTACTATCACTCAAAGAACTGCCAAATCTTTTAAAAACAGCCCATTTTATAAAAGTCGAACCCGATAATAAAAAGCGGAAGGGTATTAAAGCATGGTATAAATTTGAATCTCCGATTTATATAAATGGCGTTAAACATACCGCATACCTTGCCGTAAAGGAAAATCAACAGGGTAAATTTTATTATGATCACAGTCTGATAGAAATAGAAAAGCCCGGCGGTATCTCTGGCTCACCTTCAAAGAAGGATATACACCAGCCTTCACCAGGCTCTACTTCTAATATACAAAATTCTTCAAAAAACAGTACCAAAGGCCACGCAAATACCGAACGGGACAATCCGAAAAATGGCCGGCGCCGTGGCCGTAAACAGGCCGGCCATGTTCCGAAACGGGAAAATCCGGTCCGTTCCTTCTCCGATCCCCTGGTCTACCTGGGCAAAGTGTTAAAAGTGGTCATTGATTCACCGGACGGCCAACGGGTTATGAAATGGAACCGGACCGACGGGAAATTTCCCATGTTTGCCAGTCTGAAAAAAAACCGGCTCTATATCCTTCCAAAAGCATATGTGAAACGGGTATCCCACAAAGTGGAAAGCGCCAAAGCCGAATCGGTGTACCAGGAATGGAACGGATATGACGCCGATGGCTGGGATTATCAGATCCAGTGGCCGAACAAAGGCGCCAAAGCCATCCCGATCGGAACGGCAGCCAAGATCTATTATGAGTCTGATAAGATCATGAAACCCGGAGACAAGAAGGGGAAAACACACTACTACGTCCACGATTTTGATAAAAACAAACGTCCGGCCACGGTATTCGGCCATGTCCTGGTCATCTCCAATGTAGAGATCGATGAACGGGGAATTTTGAACTAACATGAGGAAGGAAAGACAAGTTTCAATTCCTCTAAGGTTCGATTAAGACGACCCAGATTGCTGAACCGTAGAGACAACATCATCTGATTTCAATTCCTCTAAGGTTCGATTAAGACCATGAGATATCTTCATTCCAGTTCCTATCCCCTCGCAATTTCAATTCCTCTAAGGTTCGATTAAGACGATAAACGATGTTGAGGAAGTATGATGACAAATCACATTTCAATTCCTCTAAGGTTCGATTAAGACGTTCATCGCAGATCCGGTACCGGAAGCCGCGTTCTGATTTCAATTCCTCTAAGGTTCGATTAAGACTTCCCGGATCCGATTATAGCGGCCCTGGCCGGCGTATTTCAATTCCTCTAAGGTTCGATTAAGACCTGTACTGTGTGGCCGTCCCTCCACCCCACATCTCATATTTCAATTCCTCTAAGGTTCGATTAAGACGCATAAGGTCCCTGTTTATGCATGCTCGCATCCTCTATTTCAATTCCTCTAAGGTTCGATTAAGACTAGTGTATAAATGCACATGTGACCTGATTAAATTTGATACATTTCAATTCCTCTAAGGTTCGATTAAGACTTCGCGGGGCAGACCTTAGCGGGGCAGACCTTAGTAATTTCAATTCCTCTAAGGTTCGATTAAGACCGCCAATATTCGGGGCGAGGTCTATGTGACCAACGCATTTCAATTCCTCTAAGGTTCGATTAAGACGCACCCAGCCGCCAGTTGGGATTAGGACTTGCTCCATATTTCAATTCCTCTAAGGTTCGATTAAGACAAGACCTTGGACAATGCGCGTAGAATGGGTAAAAAAACAGATTTCAATTCCTCTAAGGTTCGATTAAGACCAAAATACGCATACAGGACAGTGCTAAGTTGGCTAAATTTCAATTCCTCTAAGGTTCGATTAAGACGCCGCCGGCAATGCATTTGCCGCTGCTGTGGATCTATTTCAATTCCTCTAAGGTTCGATTAAGACTTGTATTAAAAAGTTCATTTTGTGACAGTCTATCTAATTTCAATTCCTCTAAGGTTCGATTAAGACTGGCTTTTGCCCTGACAGACAGCGAGGGATTAATTGATTTCAATTCCTCTAAGGTTCGATTAAGACTTGATAACTGGGGTACAACGTGTGAAGCTTTTAAGATTTCAATTCCTCTAAGGTTCGATTAAGACTTCTGAAAATTCATTCATTTGTTCCCGACCCTGTAGAATTTCAATTCCTCTAAGGTTCGATTAAGACGGTGGGGGTAGAAGACATAATGGCGAAGAATATTTTATTTCAATTCCTCTAAGGTTCGATTAAGACATTCCTTATACAAATTATTTATTGTCATATTATTACGATTTCAATTCCTCTAAGGTTCGATTAAGACCTTATGCCAAGAAGATTCTTAATTCCCGTCT
>Ga0102953_1000464_pt1 | contig 28149 bp, 29 predicted proteins | sample SalPon2A_C_D2_MG_FD_78509 | JGI IMG/M metagenome (GOLD analysis project Ga0102953, IMG submission 78509) | Soil microbial communities from South San Francisco under conditions of wetland restoration - Salt Pond MetaG R2A_C_D2_MG | ecosystem: Environmental > Terrestrial > Soil > Wetlands | place... | reverse complement strand
CCAGGTTACGGGCACGGACCAGCGGCGTGTAACCGTTCTGCACACCCACGGTCGGCTCGCCATCCACCGGCAGCAGTTCCTTGTAGCGCCACATGGTTTGCGGGCGGGACTCGATAACCTCCCGGGTCAGCTTGCCTTTCAGCTTGTCGTAATCGTAGGCCACTTCCAGCGGCCCGAAACAGAATTCGCAGACATGCGTCGGCTCGATCGGATATTCCTGACCACACTCACGGCACTTCAGGGCGCGCACAATACTCTTACTCATCAAATCAGCTCCATGGCCGGCGAATCATCAGAGCAGGGCCTGTAGGGCGGGCATGAAAAAACCCCGCCCTGGATAAAGCGAGGTTGCTGGCGCGGCGAAAACCGCAGACATCGACAACCGCTCCTTATCGCTCTTTCCCGTCATCTGGCGGAAAAGCAGGCATTGGCACCGGTCGCCGCAAAAAGGTGATTCCACCATTTTTTGGCCGGTTGCCGCAGTTTCACAGGGCCTGAAACCCTCCACTGCTCTTGATAAAGCCGGATTAAATTTTCGAGGCCGATTTATACCGCTATGCGTTTTAAATGCAAGCACATGTTTGATGCGGGATAATCGAAACAGCCGGGTGATCGCCATAATAAGCCGCCACCCGACAAGGCCCGGCCCTGCATTGCCCTGCCAGACAAGCTGTTGCAATATGCTACCGGCATGATTCAGTTCCAGTTGTCGGAATCCAGGCTGTCAGGGAGCGCGATTGATCGGCCCCATGCCGACTCAGGGAAACTGCAGGACAGGATATTGCGATGGATGAAGAGCGCAGAAAATTTATTCGCCATCCGGTGGATATGCCGATCAAGGTTTATCCCCGGGATCGCCCCCCTTTATCAGGCCCGGAAATGCGTGATGTCAGCAATGGCGGCATTTCCTTTTTCACCAATGTCGCATTGACGAAGAACTCACTGCTGTCTATTTCCATACCGCATGTTGCCCCGCCATTCGAAGAGAAGTGCGTGGTTTGCTGGTGCAGGAATATAGGGGACGGGTTTGAAATCGGTGTTCGATTCATGAGCCAGGAGGGAATGTTCAGGGCGCATATGGTCGAACAGGTCTGCCATATTCGCGATTACCGCCTGCAAGCCAGCCGTCAGGGTCGTCCCTTATCCAGTGATGAGGCGGCCAGGGAATGGATCAGCAAACATGCCGAAGGATTTGGACGGCACTGACAACCGAAGCTTCGGTATCCTGTTCCAGAAACAGCCATTTGAATAAGTATATGTTTAATACCGTTCGCAGACCCTTGATTCGGGCAGGGGAATTCATCATGGCCTGAGCCGCATAGACCCATTAGCATCTTCCCATGCCATCCAGTATTGCTCCCGGCCACGCCCCTTCCGACATGCTTTCCGTCAGCGAACTGACCGCCCAAATCAAACAACTGCTTGAGCAGGGCTTTTCCCGCGTCAAGGTAAGCGGCGAGGTGTCGCGCCTGACTGCACGCTCCGGTGGTCATATCTATTTCACCATCAAGGATGCCAATGCCTCCCTGTCGGCCGTGATCTGGAAATCAACAGCCTTGCGCCTGCGTGTTCGCCCCGAAGAAGGCAGGCAATACATCTTCCACGGACATCTCTCGCTATACCCGCCGCAGGGCCGGTATCAGTTGATTGTCTCTCGCCTGGAAGAAGAGGGAAGCGGCGCACTGGCCGCGGAATTCGAACGCAGGAAGCGTCTGTTTGCCGAGCGCGGCTGGTTCGATGCCAGGCGTAAACTGACCATCCCACCCCTGCCCCGACATATCGGCATTGTCACCTCTGAAACAGCCGCTGCCCTGCAGGATGTACGCAAGGTGCTGTCCACACGGCCGGGCTGGCTGAGACTCACCCTCTCCCCGTCGCCTGTTCAGGGTCAGGCTGCGGCCAGCGGCATCGCACGCGCCCTGACCCGCTTGCAGGCCATGGCAGAACCGCCGGATGTCATCCTGCTGGTGCGGGGCGGGGGTAGCCCCGAAGACCTGTGGTGCTTCAACGATGAACAGGTGGTGCGCGCCATCGTCGAGTGCGGCATCCCCGTCATCAGCGGCATCGGGCACGAGATCGATATCTCGCTGGCCGACTACGCCGCCGACAGGCAGGCGGCTACGCCATCCAACGCCGCCGAAACGGCCTGCCCCGACTCGGACTCGCTCAGGCGCCAGATGCCGCGCATCGGCCTGCTCCGCCAGCTTGTTCAGCATCGACTGGGACATGCCCGTCAGAGCGCGGCGCAATCTGCGGCCGTCTTGCAACACCGCTGGCAAAGCGCGCGCGACGAGCATCGCATGCACATTGAGCGCCTGCGCCATCAGAGTCTGACACAAAGTCGCCAGTTGCAGCGGGACAGGCGGCAGCAGCTTCGCCAGCTGGAAAGGCGCCTGCAGCCGCTCGAACCGGGGCAACTGCTCCGCATGCGCCAGCGAAGGCTGGATGACAGCATGAAGCATTTGCTCGCCGCCGCGCAAAGCCAGACCCGGCATGCCGGAGCCGGCCTGGATGCCTGCCGTCAATCGCTGGGGCATGCACGTGACGCACTCACCCGGTCACGTCGAAGCCGGTTGGAACAACGAAGCAGTCAGCTTCACGCCCTTGGCCCGCTGGGCGTTCTCAGGCGCGGTTATGCCCTTGCCCGCACAGCGGATGGCCGTGTGCTGCACTCGATCCACGACACCGGCCCGGGCGAGGCACTGAACATCCGCCTGCATGACGGCACGGCCGACACCCAGGTGATTCATACCCAAACCGATGGAGATACCCCATGAGATTCATGCAACCACGCCCTGGACACATCATTGCTACCCGCTGCACCACGCTGTTGTCCGGATTGATGCTGGGACTACTCGCATGCTCTTTTCCCGGGCTGGCCTCAGCCGTTCAATGGACTGCCACACAGGGCGACGTGGTGAGCATCGAGCTTTCGGGCATAAGGGCTTCGGACGATGCCCGCATCGAGGTGCGCGCCTTCGGCAAGCCGTGGCCCTGGAAGCCTGACGGGCAAGACCGCATCAAGGCATGGATTGGTGTGGATCTGAGCGCCAGACCCGGCGAGCATGCCATTCAGGTAAGAGATGCGGCAGGCGGGCAGAGTCACACCCTGCTGGTCAGGAAGGGGCATTTCCGTATCTCGCGCATCGAGGTGAAAAAGAAGATGGCCGAGTTCGATGCCAAGACCCTGCACCGCATCCGCGCAGACCAGGCCGCCATCAAGCAGACCTATGGCATGCATGTGGATGCCAACCCGGACATTGCCATTGCCGCAGAGCCGGTCAGCGGCATTGTCTCCACCCCTTTCGGCGCGCAGCGCTATGTTAACGGCCAACCCCGCTCGCCGCATTCAGGGCTCGATATCGCTGCGCCGGAGGGAACACCGGTTATCAACCCCCTCCCCGGCCGGGTCCTGCTGGCCGAATCGATGTACCTGAACGGCAATACCGTGGTCATCGGGCACGGCAACGGGCTGGTTATGGTGTATTCGCATCTGCATGCATTGAAGGTCAAACAGGGGGATTGGCTTAAGGCCGGGGCACGCATCGGCGCGGTGGGCATGACCGGGCGCGCCACCGGGCCACACCTGCACTGGGGGGTACGTTTCAATCAGGCGCGCATTGATCCGGGCGCCCTGTTGCCGCATGCCAAAGCGACCGGGCAAAGGTGAAAAAACGATTCTTTCCAAAGAAAAGATGCTGTGCAATGCTTTGCATACGGAACATGGATGAATCAGGAGAGCGTGGCGTTGGCTGTAAGCAAACGGGTACTCATTATCGAGGACGAAGAGAACATTCAGGGCATACTCAGGGAATTCGCGAAACGTTTCTTCGAAGAACGTGGCAGCAAGGCCGGGATCAAAACCATGGCCGATTCCGTGCGTGGCCTGTTCGAACTGAGCACCCGTGGTTCGGACTACGACGTTATCATCCTTGATGTTCGACTGCCCAAGCTTTCCGGAGACGAAATCTACAACAGCATCGCGCTGGTCAATCCGGATCTTCTCAAACGCATTCTGTTCGTGACCGGCTATCCTGACGACCTTATACAGCGCTGGCCGGACAATCATTTCAACATTCTCGGCAAGCCCTTCCCTTTCGATGCTTTCGCCGACGCGCTCAATACCGTTGTTGAAGCCTAGGCCAGCAGCCATCCAGGCGATTCATCCATGAAACAGCGCGATCAGTTTGCCGATTCGTGGGGCGCCGGCCTGCTTGAACAGCGTGTTTCGCTGGGCATTGCCGCGGCTGGCAGCCTCGTGCTGATCGTCATGCTTGTCCTGGGGCCATCGGGCACCCCTCCGCAAGCGCCTGAACAACATACCTCGCAGCCAGACAAAGCGATTCAATCCGCCAGCGGCACGCCAAGGTTCTCCATTCCCGACAAGGCGGGGGCGCGGCCAAAGTCTGTGAAGGTCTCCGCGCCGCCCACCATCAAACCCATTACCCCGGTCACCCCGTCCGTGCAGCCCAAACCATCGGCTCAGCCAAGGTCGGCTCCCAGGCCGGCGGCTCGACCCGCGCCGGTCAAATCCCAGGTCAACAAGCCCGCAAGCGCGCAAAAGTCCGGCACACCACCGCCTGTTACCAAGCAGGCAACGACCCCCGGCAAGGTGTTTTTTGTGCAGGTCGGGGCTTACCGTGAGCGCGGCAGCGCACAGCAGCAGGCTGCGATGCTTTTGCAGAAGGGCTGGAACAGCATGGTCTCCACCAATGCCAAGGGTCTGTATGTGGTGCGCATCGGCCCCGCCACTTCGCGCGATGCAGCGGTCAAACTGCGCTCGGCCTTGCTGAACAAGGCCAAACTCAAGGGCTTCATCGTCGAAGGTTAGTGACCAGTCCCCGCAGCAAGGGCTGCGTTGCAGCCGGACATCCCGAAACGGCCGGAGCAGGAGCCGAGATTCTCCGCGCCGGTGGCAATGCCGTTGACGCTGCCGTAGCAGCCGCATGCATGTCGTTTATCGCCGAGCCCGTGCTCACCGGATCCGGCGGTGGCGGATTTATGCTGCTCAGCCGCCCGGGCAGCGCCCCTCGCCTGCTCGACGGCTTCGCCCGCATGCCAGCAGGCAGCTTCAACGCTGTCGCCGATGCCGATTTCCTCGCCATTCCGGTGGATTTCGGAGACACCGTGCAAACCTTCCATATTGGCCGTGCCTCGGTAGCCACGCCCGGCCTGATGTCGATGCTATTCTCCGCCCAGCAGCGCTACGGCCGTATCCCCATGCGCGAGGTGTTGGCCCCGGCCGTGCATGCGGCACGCCATGGCATCACCCTGAACGCACTACAGGCCTCGTTCATCCATCTGCTGAAACCCATCCTGTCGTCCACCGAAGGCTGCAGGGAGCTGCACAGCGCAGAGGGCCGGCTACTCAGGGCCGGGGAGCCCTTCTCCAACCCGGATCTGGGCAACCTGCTTGAGCTACTGTGCCTGGAAGGTATCGACGAGATGTATCAGGGCGATGTGGCGCGCGGCATTGCCGGGGCATGCCAGCCCGGAGGCCTGCTCGGTATGCAGGATCTGGCCGGCGCAAGGCTTGTGGAGCGCGAACCGCTCAGCCTTCCGGCACTGAACGGCACCCTGCTCAGTAACCCGCCCCCCTCTTCCGGCGGAGCGCTGATGTCCTTCTCGCTGCAACTGTTCGAAATGCTGCGCGGTTCAAGGCCGGAGAGTATCCCGACCCTGCTCACCGAATGCCTGAGCGAGGCAGCCCGGGCGCGCAGCTCGGACTTCGACGAACAGGTGCATCTGACGGGCTTCGCCGATGCCTTTCTGCATGCCGGCCGGGTCTGCAGGCACGCCGAAGACTTATCCCGCAAGCTGGACGAGACTGAAAACAACAGGAGCGCAGAACCGGCTAACCGGCACGGCAGCACCACCCATATCAGTGTTCTGGATAAGGATGGCATGGCGGTTTCGATGACCACCAGCAACGGTGAGGGCTCGGGCATCGTGGTTCCCGGCACCGGCATCCACCTGAACAACATGCTGGGCGAGGAAGACATCAACCCACTCGGCTTTCATCGCATGAAGGCGGGCGAAACGCTGTCTTCGATGATGGCCCCCTCCATCCTGGTGCGAAAAGGCCGGGCCTCGCTGATCCTCGGCAGTGGCGGCTCCAACCGCCTGCGCGGTGCAATCCTGCAGGTGCTGCTTCGTCATGCCGTGCTGGGCGAGCCCATCGAGCAAGCCGTGCATGCACCCAGGTTGCATCCGGAGGGAGATGTACTGGATGCGGAGCCGGGAGCGCTGGAGACTGCTGATGAGGCATCCCTGATACGCCTCGGCTGGCGGGTTCGCCAGTGGTCGGACACCTCCATCTACTTTGGCGGCGTGCATGCCATCAGTATTGCCGCGAACGGTAGTGTCGAGGCGGCCGGCGATCCCCGGCGCGGCGGGGCCGTGGCATGGGCATGAATCCGATGCCACCCGTCCCGGAAGAGGCAATCATTGCCTTCGGTGGCAACCTCGGCGATATCCTCGCCAGCTTCCTCGGAGCCCGCGACAGGCTGGCCGCACACGGCGACATCGAACTCTCCGCCTCATCCATGCTTTACCGCTCGCCCCCGATGGGGCCACAGGATCAGGCCGATTACCTCAATGCCGTCATCGCTGTCAGCACTTCACTCTCACCTCTGGATTTGCTGCATTACCTGCAGGATATCGAACACCATTTCGGACGCAGGCGCGACGGCGTGCGCTGGGGCGAGAGAACACTTGATCTTGATCTCATCGCCCATGACGATACGCGGATGCAATCGCATACACTGACCCTGCCGCACCCCGGCATGCAGGAGCGGATGTTCGTCCTGCAACCGCTGTGCGACATCCGGCCCGGCTGGCGCCACCCGGTCATCGGCAAAACCGCCCGCGATCTGTTGCAGCAACGTCTGGATGCGGGCGATACCCTGCTCGCCGGAGGAAAACCATGGTAATGCGCAACCTGCAGCTGGATCATATCGCCATCGAGGGCCCGATCGGCGTCGGCAAGACCACCCTGGCACGCCGTCTTGCTGACCGCCTGCAGGCAGGACTGTTGCTCGAACGCGTCGATGACAATCCGTTTATCAGTCTTTACTACGAAGACCCCGCGCGACATGCGTTGCCTGTGCAGCTCTCTTTCCTGTTTTCCCGTCTGCGCCAATGGCAGGAGCTGAACCAGCAGGATCTGTTCCATCAGGGCATGATCACCGACTATATCTTTGCCAAGGACAGGCTGTTCGCCACGGTAACGCTGTCCGACGACGAACTATCCCTTTACGATCAGGTGCTGCATGCCGTGGCCGTGGACCTTCCCAAGCCGGGCCTGGTGATTTATCTGCAATCCGACGCCGATGTAATCATGGACAGGATTCGCCATCGCGGACGGGAATTCGAACGTCATCTCGGGGCCGATTACCTGCGCAAGGTCATCGCCGCCTACGACCGCTTCTTCTTCCACTACCAGGAAACCCCGCTGCTCATCGTGCAAACCGACCGACTGAATTTCGCCGACGATCCGGAGGCCATCGATGCCCTGCTCACCCGCATCGGCAAGATGCGCTCCACCACTGAATTCTGGGCGGATCATTCGGCCTGAGCGGCCGCCCTTTCAACCGGGATGAAACGCCTTGATGCGCTCGCAGTTACGCACATCGAAGTGGAACCACGATACCCCCAGTTCAATGCTGGTAATCAACTCAAAGGCCGGGTCATCCTGGTCGGCCAATAGATTGCGGCGCACGGTTTCGGCATCGGTGCGATGAAAGATGCAGTCGGCGGCACGCCCGAAGGTGTGCTGGCTGGTGGCACTGTAATACGGGCTGTCCGGTGTGCGCAGCCCGCTCCATTCGCGATCCTTGCCCGAATGCCAGTTGTTGACGGTGATCGGCCCGTAACGGTCGCGCAGCCGATCCAGCGTGATCAGTACCCGATCGTCAATCAGCTCCCATGCCTTCTCTCCGCGTGCCTCGAACATCGCCGGCGGCACCAGTTCCTGAATCTTGAAATGAGTGCATGTGTACATCCTATCCTCCCGGGACTATAAGCATTACCAACCAACTGGAGTGCCAACGGTTATTGCTGAATCTGAATCCCGACATCCTTCGCAGCTTGCTTCAGTGCTTCAAGTTTACTGATGGCCTCAGGCAATAAATTGCTAACATCCTGCAAGTCGTGTACGTCCCCCGCAGCCTGAACAAACTGCTGTATGCTGTCTTTTTGTACCTCGAGCTCTGTCAACGTGTCAGCGACAGTTTGTGCCATGCCAGCGAGATTTCCCGGAATTTGAACGCCAATGTTACCGGTAGCCGTCTGCAATTTTCCCAGCGTCGTGATGACTTCAGGAAGAAGGTTGTTCACATCGTTCAGGTTATGCACATCACCTGCCTGCTGAACAAACTTATCTATACCGTTTTTTAATTCTTTGAGCTCCGCCAACGCTTTCGAAGAAGCTTCCGCCACCTTCGGAATTAACAACTCTTTTTTCCCGGACGCAGCGGCCTTCCTGGCTCTCTCCAGCCCGGACTTAACTACTCCGCCGTCCTGTCCAATCCGGGCAGCGATCTTCGAAAACTCCGAAACTGCCGACTCCAGATCCTCAATACATGCAGCATCATGTGCATTTGTAGCCTCGCGATTCAACTCCTCAAACGGGGATAAATAATCCAGCAGTGCCCGTTTTGTCGCACGGATCTGATTGCTGTTCCGGTCTCTTCTGGCTTCAACCATTTCAGCAACGAGCATTTCGAGCTCCATTCGGTATGTTTCGTATAGTACACTCATTACCTTTCCCTCTCCCATATGAACTGAATATCAGACACAAAAGCATTCAGGGAAGGTGCTGAAAACTGACCGCAATCATTTTTCAAGTATCGAACCCCTCCGCATTTCTCAAGCCATCCCTTTAGCCTGTGATGTTCTTGTGCCCAAGCCTTGGCTGTCCCGGCGATCAGATACGATAACGCCAACTGCTTGGCCTGCCATTCATCCAGCTCACGTTTTCTTCGCTCGTATGCCTGAACGTCCGGTTTTACCCTCTCACGCATCCTTAAAATCGACTCTGTTTGTTCGTTAATCGTCTTGCCCTGCATCATATCGGCAATTGCCTGAGCCTCTGTTTTTGCACTGTCTTTATAGAAAAAAAGCCTTCCGGCTCCGACAATTACTTTTTGCCTGCTGATTTCAAGCGATACCAAATTCTCGATGATGTCCTGATATGGCTTATTGATTCCATTGATCGGCCGCCCATACACCTCTTCCAGGGCATCAGCCATTTCTTGTACTGCCTGATCCGCAATTTCCATGGATTCCTGCAAACTTTCTTGCGCCTGCGCTCTATTCCATAATTCTGCAGCTTTCAAAATCGATTTTCCGGCGGCGCTTGTAGCCAGAGATGCTGGAAGCAAAGCAGGGGTAGTCAGGTGAAGAAGCTCTCCGAATCCGGCAATACTGTCGGATATCTTCTGAGCAGCTTCGCCCCCGGTTTCTCCGGCAGCGGCCAGTTCAGCCAGAGCAGCCGAATAACTGGCGGAAAGAGAGGCCATATCATTATAGATTTTGGCTGCTTCACTGAATCTTCCGAGTTCTTCCTTGATGCCTGCATTGGATGTGGCCAGCGGCTTGAATCTGGATTCAACTTCAGTGTTTGTCAGTCGGACAGATGAGGAAAATTTGGCGGCGCCATCAGCAAAAGGTTGAATATTCGGTGTCGCGCATCCTGAAAGACAAAGCAACAAAACCACGGCGAAAAAAAACACTGACCTGACCCCAAACGGGGAGTTTGTACGATTAAATTTTACCATGAATAGCCCCCTCCCTGACGCTACATAGGCAACGGGGAAAGGGTCCTGTTCGAATACCACGATCGATCAACGCCCCGCCCCTCCGGATACATCCACTATGCTCCGCTCAAGCGGCAGATTCAACCGAATTCGAGGTGCCGCCACCTCTGATATGCACGTCGCGCTGCGGGAACGGGATGGTGATGCCGGCGGCCTTGAAGCCGCGCCAGATGGCCAGGTTCACCTCCGAGCGCACACCGCCCAGACCGTTCTCGGGGTCGAGTATCCAGATGCGCAGCTCAAGGCAGATGCCGTTGTCGCCGAACTCCATCAGGCGGCACAGCGGCTCCGGCTCGCGCTGCACGCGCGGCGAGGCGTAGGCACAATCGAGCATGATCTGCATGGCCTGCTCCGGATCGTCGCCGTAACTGATCTGCACAGGCAGCTTCATGCGCACGGTTTTGTCCGTATAGCTCCAGTTGATAACCTCGCTGGTCACCAGGTTCTCGTTCGGAATCAGGGTTTCCACCCCGTCGCGGTCGCGCACCACAATGTAGCGCGCGCGCAGCTCCTGTACCCAGCCGAACTTGGTGCCAATGCTGATCACATCGCCCGGTTTGATGGAGCGATCGAACAACAGGATGAAGCCGCTGATGAAATTGCTGGCAATGCGTTGCAGGCCGAAGCCCAGACCGACACCCAGCGCACCGCCGAACACGGCCAGCGCAGTCAAATCAACGCCCGCGGCATCCAGCCCGATCAGGAAGGCCAGTGCCAGCAGAAAGAACTTGCTGAACTTCGAAATGCCAACACGCGAGCTTTCCGAGAAGTGGACCGAATCCTTGAGCCTGTATTCGATCATCCGGGACAGCCACAGTGCCAGGACCCAGAACAACGCGATGGTCATGATCACCTTGATGAGCATGAGCAGGGAGATGCGATTGCTGCCCAGGTGGAAGGCGAAGCTGTCCAGCCCGGCGAGCACATCCGGCAGCCAGCCAAGCAAATGAAGCGCTACGATGAGCCATACACCTGTGGAAATGACGCTTTCAAAGGCCTTGAGCATGCCGCTCGGGGCAAAACCCTTACGCAGCAGGTAAACGGCAATGCGGATACCGGCCAGCGAAAGTAAAAGCGGTGTGGCAATGGCAAGCAGCGAGGCATCCACATGCAGGTGCTGCATCACGGCCTGGCCGGTCAGCGTGACCATCAGCATGGTCAGGGGAAACTGGATGCGGTTAAGCCCCTTGCGCGAAAATTCGCGAAACCGGCGCGTGCTATCAGCCTCTTTTTCCTTCAACCCGGGGGTGGACCCTTGCAGCAGGCCGCGCAGGAACATGCCGGCCAGTACGGCAAGCACCAGCACGCCGATCTGCCACCAGAATCCTGGCTGAGTCGCCAGCGACGTCCATTCTGCAATTGTGCCCTGCAACGCATCCATCATGTGTTTGCTCCGCTTTGTCCGGGATCAGTATACCCGGAATGACATTGATTACGATTCCCGGGCAGACCCATTGACCGGCTTTTCAGCAGGCAATGCGAACTCGATGAAGATATGCCTGGCCTCCGGAGCCACACGGCTGACGTCGTCTTCCAGTTCGCACCGGATGGCATCCAGCTTGCGCATGAAAAGAACCGCGCGCGCCACCTCATCAGCATTCATGTCCGCGAAGATGGCCTCTTCACGCAACTCCACCTCGGCCATCAGCAGCGTATCGTCCGGCGAAAGCACAATGCTGTTCACGCGCTGCACACTCTGCACCTTTTCGTCCGCCCGCCATGCCGCACCGGCAACGGCATTGACCGCATCGTCCGAGCGATTGAGCAGGTACTTGCGGTTGGTCGAGGCGAGGAATACCGCCAGCACGCCCATCAACAGGCCGATGCAAATGGCGGCCACACCGTCGAACACGGCCGATCCGGTCCATACTGCCAGCCCCATGCCGATCAGTGCGATGATCAGGCCGAACACGGCCACGGCATCCTCGATCAATACGGCCAGCGTGGTCGGATCACGCGTTTCAACGAAATAGACGGACAGGGACTTGCCTGCCTCGCCGGCCTGCCGTCGGAACTCGGCCAGCGCCACCAGCAGCGAATAGCCCTCGGCGACAAAGGCCAGGCCGATAATCATGAACGGAATCCAGGACAGCTCCGGCTGATGCGCCTCCTGTAACTGGCGTACGGCATGCGTGATGGTGTACACGCAGCCGAGGAAGAAGATGGTGACCGCCGAGACGAGGTTCCAGAAGTAACGCTCCTGACCGTAACCGAAATGGTGCTGTTTATCGGCCTTGCGCGTTGAGCGTCGCAGGCCCAGATAGAGCATCCCCTGGTTGGCCGTATCGGCCAGCGAGTGCACGGCCTCGGCCAGCAGCGCGCTGGACCCGGACACGAAGAAGCCGAAGAACTTGCCCAGCGTGACCAGGCTGTTGCCCGCCAGTGCGGTCAGCACCGCTTTGCTTGAACCATGCGACATATGCCTCGCCTCCCTTGAAAATCTCTGCATCCTTGCACACGACACGCGACTTTTCACCGCCTGCCTGGCACTCATTCCCGGTGGGCCTGGCGCATCCCGTACTACCGCTGCATTGGCATGCCTGCTGCATATCCGGCAGTCTGTGCGGATGTCACGCTCCGATGATCCTGCGCACGCCCTTCAGCTCTGGGTCGATGCCGATGCCTGCCCGAAGGCGGTGAAGGAGATTGTTTACCGTGCTGCCGAGCGCAGACAGGTACAGGCCACGCTGGTAGCGAACTCACGCCTGACCATCCCCCGCTCCCCTTACCTGCACTTTATCCTTGTCGGGTCTGGCTTTGATGTAGCCGACAGGGAAATCGCCAGGCTGATGCGGGCCGGCGACCTGGTGATTACCGCCGATATCCCTTTGGCTGCCGATGCCATTGAAAATGAAGGTTTCGCACTCAATCCAAGAGGGGAGTTTTATACCCGAGATAACGTGAAGAGCGCGCTATCCATGCGCAACTTCATGGATGGCCTGCGCGGTGCCGGCAGCATTACCGGCGGTCCGGCCGCCTTTTCCAACAGGGAAAAGACCGCCTTCGCCAACCAGCTGGATCGCTTCCTGACGGCAAAGCTGCAAAACGGCTGAGCAGGCCGGTCCCCCGACATATAGAGTCATTCACTTCCATCGGCCCGCCAGACAGCTAGGGTTCGCGGATGCAGATCAGTGAAAACAGGGACTCTTATTATGAACGCATCGGCGGGGAAATTCCGCTTCGCCGGCTGGTCCACGCCTTTTACCGGCACATGGACACGCTTCCCGATGCCGCGCAGGTAAGAGACATGCATGCCGCGGACCTGGGCAGCGCGGAGGATAAACTGTTCATGTTCCTGTCCGGCTGGATGGGCGGGCCTTCGCTGTATATGGAAAAATTCGGGCACCCGAGGCTGCGCATGCGGCACATGCCGTTTGGCATCGATGAAGCCGCGCGCGATCAGTGGATGCTGTGCATGCAGCAGGCACTGGCCGATGTCGTGGATGATACAGCCCTGCGCGATGAATTGATGCATGCCTTCTACGGCGTGGCCGATTTCATGCGCAACCGTCCATGACGACCCTGTAAAGCCGGCTACGCACTATCTGTCAGGAATACCCGGCTAGGAGAAACAAGATGAGTAAGCTGAACCCGCTGTGGGAACAACAGGTTGTCAGTTGGGAGTATTCCTCCGCGGCGACCCCGGACCTGGACGATGTGCCGATTCAGCCCTTCCCCGCCTCGCTGCATGAGCAGGGCGACACGCGCGTGATCGCACTGGACCTGTCGAAGGAACTGAACACGCCGTACCTCGCTACCGCGCCCAACCTGCTGGCCAGCTATATCCGTATCTGTCCGGGCGAGAGCATCGCCACCTCGGTCAAGGCCACCTCGGAGGTATTCTTCGTGCTGCGTGGCTCCGGCCGCACCGAAACAGCCGATGGCCACATCGAATGGCAGCAGGGCGATGCCTTCACCCTGCCCTGCAACGCGGGTGTGACCCACCACGCCGACGAGGACGCCGCCCTGTACTGGACCCACGACGGTCCGCTGCTGCAATACATGGGGGCTGAGCCAACGAAGCCGATGTTCGAACCGGCCTTCTACAGCCGTGATTACATGACCTCCGAAGTTGAAAAGCTGCGCGAGCCGGCGCTGCGAGAAAGGCGCAATCGCATCGGCATCATTCTCGGCAACCCGGCCAGCGCCAGGACCAAAACCATGACCCACACCATGTGGTCATTGTTCAACCTGTTGCCGGCCGGCGAGGTACAGAAGCCGCATCGTCACCAGTCGGTGGCGCTCGACCTTGCCGTGTTCTCGGGGCCGGATACCTATACCATGATCGGCAGGAAGGTGGACGAGCACGGCAATATCATCAACCCGGTGAAGGCCATGTGGGCAAGCAGCAGCGTGTTCGTTACCCCGCCGGGCTGGTGGCATTCGCACCACAACGAATCGGATCAGGATGCCTTCGTGTTCCCGGTGCAGGACGCCGGGCTGCACACCTATATGCGCACCCTCGACATCCGCTTCATCCGCTAGAGCGAACGCAGCACATCGAGCGCCACGCGCCGGTTGTAGTCGTTGATTTTCCAGTGCGTCGGCATCCAGCCGAGCAGGAAGCGGTAGAAGTCGGCCTGGGCAACCGGCATCAGCGCGCGCCATTCGCGCTCCAGCTCCGCTGCATCCACATCGCGCCCGCCCAGCGCCCGCGCCAGCTCTGCAAAGTAGTGCTCCAGCAGCATGGCCTCATGGCGTTCGTGGCCGCGGTCGTCCAGGCATGAGCCGAGGAAATAGGCCACATCCTTGATACCGCAACCGCCCCCGACATACTGGAAATCGACGGCCGCGACGTGCTTGCCATCCCCAGAGAAACAGAAATTGGCCAGCTTGGCATCGCCATGCACCAGGGTCTGGAAGCTGGCTGTCGAAAGCATCGAATCGATCACCGGCGCGGCGTCGCGCAGGGCAGCTTCGTCCCCCGTAGCCTTCATGGCCGCCAGTTCGTCGGGACGCGTAGCCAGATGCCAGTAGGTTCCGACCGGCCACAGTCCGTCCGGATTCTCCCCCAGAAAGGTGGCATGGAAGTGTGCCAGCCAGCCGAGACAAGCCCTGATCTGCCCCAGGTCGGGGCTTTGAACGCGCAGCGAAAAACCGACTGCATCGAGATCCTCGAGTACCATCAGGTGATCTTCGCCGATGGTTTTCGAAGCATGGCAGTACGGCACCCGGCAACGCGCATCGCAGCGCGCGGCGAAATCATGGTACCAGGCCATCTCAACCTCGTAGGAACGCACCTTGCGCCGGTGCGAGCGGTCGTTATGCCAGCCTCTGGGATGATGCACCTCGGAGGGGAACACCACATGCTTGAGGATGGCGCTCCCAGCTGCCGCCCCTTGCAGGCTGTAGCGCACGATTTCGCCATAGCCGCTCCACAGCGACTGGATGACCTCAAGGCGTTCGGCGGCCCGGGCCCCGGTTGCCTCGCGCACCGTTTCATGCAGCGACATATGCTTTTGCTCTTCCAGCGGTACCGGCCGAAGATTTACAGCACGACCTCGATGCTGTTGCAGGCGGCCACGGCCTTGCCGCGTGCCTCGTCGATGTCGGTGCCGCGCGCCAGCGCCACGGCCATGCGACGCTTGCCGTGCACCTCCGGCTTGCCGAGCAGGCGGAGCTGCGTGTCCGGTTCGGTCAGGGCGGCCTGCAGATTGCCGAAAGCAACCTGCCTCGAATCCCCTTCCACAACCAGCGGACAGGATGCGGCCGGGCCGTGCTGGCGGATATTGGGAACCGGCAGGCCGAGAATGGCACGCGCATGCAGCGCGAACTCGGACAGATCCTGTGAAACCAGCGTCACCAGACCCGTATCGTGCGGGCGCGGCGACACCTCACTGAAAATCGCCGCATCGCCCCGGATGAACAACTCCACGCCGAAGATGCCGTACCCGCCCAACGCGTCGGTCACCTTGCCTGCAATATCGTGCGCGGCCTGCAATGCCGCCTCGGACATCGGTTGCGGCTGCCAGGATTCGCGATAATCGCCATCCACCTGCAGATGCCCGACAGGCTGGCAGTAGGAGGTGCCGCCCGCATGCCGGACAGTCAGCATGGTGATTTCATAATCGAAATCGACAAAGCCCTCGACGATCACCTTGCCCTTGCCGGCCCTGCCCCCTTCCTGCGCATAGGCCCATGCCGCGGCAACGTCCGCATTCGAACGAATCACCGATTGCCCCTTGCCCGATGAACTCATGATCGGCTTGACCACGCACGGCATGCCGATCGCTTCAACCGCTGCCTCGAACTCGTCCTGCGTGGCGGCGAAACGATACGGCGAGGTCGGCAAATTCAATTCTTCTGCCGCCAGCCGGCGGATGCCCTCGCGGTTCATGGTCAACTGCGTGGCGCGCGCGGTCGGGATCACGTTGCAGCCCTCCGCCTCCAGTTCGGCCAGCGTGGCCGTGGCAATGGCCTCCACCTCGGGCACGATCAGGTGCGGCTTCTCGACCTCAATCAGGGCACGCAGCGCAGCGCCGTCCAGCATATTGAGCACATGCGAGCGATGTGCCACCTGCATGGCCGGTGCATCGGCATAACTGTCCACGGCGATGACCTCCACGCCGAGGCGTTGTAACTCGATCGCTACCTCTTTGCCGAGTTCGCCGGAACCGAGCAGCATCACGCGTCTCGCAACCGGGGATAAAGGTGTGCCGATTTGAACCTGTGCCATGCGTGTTGCCCTCCTCTGAGTTGGGGGGATGACTTTATCGCCCTGATTTCAGGAATCCACAGCTTCGCATAGCTACTTCACCGAATCGCAATGCCTTCACGGGCCTGCACCGCATCTGAAGGGTTTCATTCATTGATTGTTAACCGGCGCGATGGCAGCAATCAGTTCTTAAAACCTGAATCAAGGGGCTTGCATGCATTTTCTGGATATCATGATCCTGCAGAACACGATACAAAGCTGGCTGATTGCCATCACCGCCACGTTCGTTGCCGCATTGGTTCTGGGCCTGATCAAGACACTGGCCAGGCGACGCCTGGCAAAGGCAGTCCGCGGACCGGAAAACCCGCTTGCCGGAGATGTGATCGAGACACTGACCCATACCCGACCATCTTTCCTTGCCATTGTCAGCCTGTATGCAGGCTCCCGCTTTATCGAATTGCCCGGGCGCTCCGATCATATCTTCGGCAGCATCGTAATTATCGCGCTGTTCATTCAGCTCGGCCTATGGGCTTCAACGATGGCCAACGAGGCCCTGAAACGCTACCGGGATAAACAGATGAAGGAAAATCCCGCGAGCGTCACCACCATCAATGCCATCGGCTTTGTCGGCAGGCTTGTGCTGTGGACGGTGGTGTTCCTGCTTGCCCTGGCCAATCTCGGCATCGACATTACGGCACTGGTCGCCGGACTCGGTATCGGCGGCATCGCCGTCGCGCTGGCCGTGCAGAACATCCTCGGCGACCTGCTGGCAGCACTTTCCATCGTGCTCGACAAGCCCTTTGCCGTAGGCGACTTCCTGATCGTCGATGAGCATCTCGGCAGCGTTGAGTATGTCGGGCTGAAAACCACCCGCCTGCGCAGCCTCTCCGGCGAGCAACTGGTGTTCTCCAATTCGGACCTGTTAAGCAGCCGCCTGCGTAATTTCGGACGCATGTACGAACGCCGCGTGGTATTTCATATCGGGGTGACCTACCAGACCCCGCGCGACAAGCTGAAGAAGGTTCCGCTGATCCTGCGTCAGGCGATCGAGGCGCAGGGCGACAAGGTCCGTTTCGACCGGGCCCACTTCAAGGAATACGGCAGTTACTCGCTGGACTTCGAGATCGTTTACTATGTGCATGGACCGGATTACAACCTCTACATGGACATCCAGCAGGCCATCAATTTCCTGATTCATGAACAGTTTGAAAGCGAGGGTATCGAATTCGCCTACCCGACCCAGGTCATTCACCTCGAAGGAGGCGAGAAGCCGATATCGGTTCATTCATCCGGGGCTGCCTGATGCAGTGACCGAAACCGATCCTCAACCGGGGGTTAATTTCATCATCCGTTAACTTTTCGCGGCGACCCTCTACGTAAAATTATTAAGGCTTATGGCTTATTGAAATAACCGTGAGCAAAGGCACCTCCATGAATGCTTCCCCCGATATTATCTACATCCAGCCCTGGCTGGGATTCAAAGGCCATGACTGGCAGAACAGCATCGATGTCCGCGCCTTCATCCAGCAGAACTACACCCCGTATACGGGCGACGACAGCTTCCTCGCCCCGGCCACCGAGCGAACCGCACAGCTGTGGTCGGAGATTTCGGCACTGGTCGAGCAGGAACGCATCAAGGGTGTGCTGGATGTGGCCAGCGAGGTGGGTTCTTCCATCACCGCGCACCCACCCGGCTACATCAACAGGAATCTCGAACTGGTCGTCGGCCTGCAGACCGATGCACCGCTGAAGCGCGCCATCGTGCCGAACGGCGGCCTGCGCATGGTGGAAAACGGCCTGGCAGCCTATGGATACGAACTGAGCCCGGCGGTGAAAGAGGCCTACAGCAATTACCGCAAGGATCACAACCAGGGCGTTTTCGATGTCTACAGCCCGGACATCCTCGCCTGCCGCCGCTCGGGCATCATCACCGGCCTGCCGGATGCCTATGGGCGCGGCCGCATCGTCGGCGATTACCGTCGCGTGGCACTATACGGCATCGACTTCCTGGTGACCGACAAGCAGCGCGAGAAGTCGGAGCTGGACAGCGCAGCATTCAGCGAGGAAGTGCTGCGCACCCGCGAGGAATTATCCGAACAGATCAGGGCCCTCGAAGAACTCAGGCAGATGGCCGCCGGCTACGGCTTCGATATCGGCAAACCGGCCGCCACCGCGCGCGAGGCAGTGCAGTGGCTGTATTTCGGCTATCTGGCCGCTATCAAGGAGCAAAACGGCGCGGCCATGTCCATCGGCCGCGTCTCCACCTTCCTCGATATCTACATTGAGCGCGACCTGAAGGCCGGCCGGCTGGATGAGTCCACCGCCCAGGAACTGATCGACGATCTGGTGATGAAGCTACGCATCGTGCGTTTCCTGCGCACGCCGGAATACGATCAGCTGTTCTCGGGCGATCCTGCATGGGTCACCGAAAGTATCGGCGGCATCGGCGAGGATGGCCGCCCGCTGGTCACCCGCACCAGCTTCCGCTTCCTGCACACGCTGTTCAACCTCGGACCGGCCCCCGAGCCGAACCTGACCGTGCTGTGGTCCAATGCCATGCCGAAGGGCTTCAAGGACTTCTGCTCGAAGGTGTCCATCGAAACCAGCGCCATCCAGTACGAATCGGATGACCTGATGCGCGAGCACTGGGGCGACGACTATGCCATCGCCTGCTGCGTTTCGGCCATGCGCATCGGCAAGCAGATGCAGTTCTTCGGTGCGCGCTGCAACCTCGCCAAGACCATGCTTTATGCCATCAACGGCGGCGTGGATGAAAAATCGGGGGTCAGGGTGGCCGAAGGATTCGAGCCGATCACCGCCGAGTACCTGGATTACGACGAGGTTGTGGAAAAATTCGAGCGGATGATGGAATGGCTCGCCACCACCTATATCAAGGCGCTCAACGCCATCCACTACATGCACGATAAATACCACTACGAACGCATCCAGATGGCGCTGCATGATCGCGATATCCTGCGCACCATGGCCTGCGGCATCGCCGGGCTCTCGGTCGCAGCCGATTCGTTGTCCGCCATCAAGCACGCCAGGGTACGCGTGCTGCGCAACGAGGACGGCATAGCCACTGATTTCGACATCGAGGGCGAGTACCCCGCGTATGGAAACAACGATGACCGCGCCGATGACATCGCCGTGTGGCTGGTCGAGACCTTCATGGACAAGATTCGCAGCCACAAGACCTACCGCGGCAGCACCCCGACCCAGTCGGTGCTGACCATCACCTCCAACGTCGTGTACGGCAAGAAGACCGGCAACACCCCGGACGGTCGGCGCGCCGGTGAGCCGTTTGCACCCGGCGCCAACGCCATGAACGGACGCGATTCACGCGGCTTCATCGCTTCCGGCGCCTCGGTCGCCAAGCTGCCCTACGAGGCTGCGCTGGACGGCATTTCCTGGACCGCCACCTGCACGCCCTATGCCTTCGGCCAGACGCTGGCCGACCGGGTGGGCAACCTGAGCAACTGCATCGACATGTTTTGCAACGCCAATGGCTTCCATGTGAATGTCAATGTGCTGAGCAAAGAAACCCTGCTCGATGCGATGGATCACCCGGAGAACTACCCGCAGCTCACGCTGCGCGTTTCGGGCTATGCGGTGAATTTCATCAAGCTGACGCGCGAGCAGCAGATGGATGTCATCAACCGCACCTTCCATCTGAGCTTCTGATGTTGGTCGGCACCGCCCTTCCCTGACGCGGGACGGCGCCGACCGCTCATTCACCCATGCCGCATCGCACCACGGACAATCCGCCCGGATTTATCACGCCCGCTTGCATCGACGAGCGCGGCAGGCTTTCCGGCTTCGTGCACTCGACCGAGATGGGCAGCGCGGTGGATGGTCCGGGCATGCGTTTTGTGCTGTTCGTATCCGGCTGCCAGTTCCGCTGCCTGTACTGCCACAACCCGGACACCATCAAGATGCACAACGGCACCCTGATGAGCGTGGAGAATGTCCTTGAGGAAATCGATGAATACGCCCACTTCCTGCGCTACGCCGGCGGTCTGACCATCTCGGGCGGCGAGCCGCTGATGCAGGCGCATTTTATCGGTGAAATCCTGTACCGGGCCAAGCATGATCTTCTTTTGCATACCGCGCTCGATACGCAGGGCTTCCTCGCGGCCCACCTGACGGACGACTGGTTCGACAACGTCGATCTGGTACTGCTCGATATCAAGCATATCGATCCGGCCAGACACCTGGCGCTGACCTCGCAGCCGCTGCAACCGACACTCGATCTCGCCCGCCGCCTGTCCGATTCGGGCAGGAAGATGTGGATACGCTATGTGCTGGTGCCGGGTTATACCGATGAGATGCATGACGTGGACAGGCTGGCCGATTTCGTGGCAACGCTGAACACGGTGGAACGCGTGTCCGTACTTCCCTTCCACAAAATGGGTGAGCACAAATGGCATGAACTGGGTATGGATTACCGGCTGAAAGACGTTCAGACGCCTTCTGCGGAGCTGGTGCAGCGCGTCATCGGGCAATTCCGCGCGCGTGGCCTAAACGCCGTTTAAACGACGAGGGGACTCAGGACTGCAGGGATTGCAGCCGGTTTTCCACCTTCTCCAACGTGGCCTCGACGATCATGCGGTTATCGACCAGCACCAGCGGCGCGTTCGGACACTGATCGCGGCAGTCGCCCTCGATCACTTGCAGCCCCCTGGCCTGCAATGCTTCGGCCAGCTCCCGCCCGCCGCAGTCGCTGCATTCGGGGCCGTAGCAGACCTCCAGACTCGGCTGGCCTTCCGGGTTCGGGCTCATCCTTATTACCCGCCCAGCAAGGATTCAATCGCGGCGAGAAGTTGCTGGCGCTCGAAGGGTTTACTCAGGGTGCGATCGGCACCAACACGGTCTGCAAACTGCAGGTATTCGAAACCACGGCGTCTGTTGCCGCCGCCGGTCACAGCAATGATTTTCAGCCCCGGGAAATCCTGTTTCATCTCCCGGATAGTGGAGATGCCTTCCTTCTCAGGCATGAAGATATCGGTGATCACCAGATCCGCCGGTTGCTCACGAAACATGGTAATCCCCGCCTCACCATTGGCAGCCTCGCTCACCTCGTAACCGGCCTTTTCCAGCATCTGCCGCAGCATCTGCCGGAACATCTCCTCGTCATCGATAATCAGTATGCGTGCCATTCATCCCTCCCCTGTTGATTGGCAAACCGGTTCACAGCAACTTCTCGACCGCATCGAGGATTTCCTGGCGCTCGAAGGGCTTGCTGAGGGTGAAATCTGCGCCGACGTTTTCCGCGAACTGCAGGTATTCAAATCCGCAGCGCTTGTTGCCGCCGCCGGTGACGGCGATGATTTTCAGCTTGGGGAAGTCCCGCTTCATCTCCTGAATGGTCGAAATACCCTCTTTCTCCGGCATGAAGATATCGGTGATCACCAGGTCCGCCGGTTGCTCACGGAACAGCTCGATACCCTGTCCGCCATCGGCAGCCTCGCTCACCTCGTAACCGGCCTTTTCCAGCATCTGCCGCAGCATCTGCCGGAACATCTCCTCGTCATCGATAATCAGTATGCGTGCCATTCATCTCTCCCCCTGTTATTGAGTGCTAATCCGAAATCCGGGCGTCAAATCATTCCGCATCGTTGCCCCCGCGTCTTCCCCATGAATCCCTGCTCCTTGGCAGAAAAACATGAAACCGGCTGCCCTTTTCCGGCTCGCTTTCAACCGTTACGAATCCGCCATGGCTCTTCACGATACCATGCACCACCGCCAGCCCGAGCCCTGTTCCCCTGCCCACGTCCTTGGTGGTAAAGAAGGGCTCGAACAGATGCTGGATGGTAGCCGGATCCATGCCGCATCCATCATCAGCGACCGTCAGTTGCAGATAGCTGCCAGGCTGAACCATGTTGACCAATGCCATGCTGGCATCCACCTCGGTCTCCTTCAAGGCGATACGCAGCTCGCCCCCGCCATCAGCCATCGCATCGGCACTGTTCATGCACAGGTTCATGATGACCTGGCCAATCTGGGTGGCATTGCAACGCACCTGGCTGGATTTCACATTGACATCGAGATCGACCTTGATGCCGTCGGGCAAGGACGGCCTGAGCAGCTTAACGGTACTGCTGAGTAGCGACTCCAGTCGCATCGGCTCCTGCCGCGTCGTGCCCAGCCGGCTGAAATCCATCAGCTGCCTGACCAGCGCCTTGGCCCGCCCGCCGGCATTGATGATCGACTCGATGTTCGAGCGCCTGACGTCCCCCTCCGGCAAATCGTCCCTGAGCATCTCGCCATAGCCGAGGATGACGCCGAGCAGGGTGTTGAAATCGTGTGCCACGCCGCCGGCAAGCTGCCCGACCACCTCCATCTTCTGGGCCTGCCGAACCTGCTCCTCAAGCAGCTTGCTGGCAGAGATATCCGCCCCGTAGGCGAATACGTAACGATGCGCCGAATCGTTGCGCAGCACGAAGAAGTAATCCGCCTCTCCCAGCTTCGCCTCGAGCTGGATGACCTTCGCATCGGAAACGAACATGGCCTCGAAATCAGCGCGCGACAAACCCGGAATGGCCGTGAAGATGGACATCCCTTCCACCTCAGCAGGGCCGTAAAGCTGTTTGCTGGCCGAGTTCGCCAGGCAGATCTTCCCGCTGCGATCGATGCGCATCACCGGGCCCGGCGCCATTTCCAGCAACAGCGCCATCTCCCGGATCGCCTCTTCAGCCTTTTTTTGCCGGGAAGAGATAAACACGATGCCGAACACGGCCAGTGCCAGCAGCAGGTAGGCGGAGATGGTAAGCATTCTGCCGGTGGGCCGGTTGTAGAAAGCCCCGGCCGAGAGGGTTTCCCAGGGAATGAACGACACGATCTTCCAGGAATACCCGTTGTTGTGTCGCGGCAAGCCGCCGGATACAACCCCCATCGATGGATGCTCATCAATCAGCAGGGGGTGGGCCGTGGTATAGATGAACAAACCCTCGGCGGCTTGCACGGTTCCCGTATCGCCCGTCGAAATGCTTCGCCATGCTCCAGGATATCGTTGCCCGAATCTCTGCTCGGGCCTGCCGAGCATAAAGCCCCATTCATCCTCACGTTGCGGACTGCTCAGCCAGAAGCCATCCTGATTGAGCAACATACCGCTTCCCGATGCGCTGGCCCGCATTGCCTGGTTGAAATGCTGCAACATCTCATCGGCAATATAATTCAGCACCACCACACCCCGCTTGCGTCCAGCACTATCGAACATCGGCGTGGCGAAGCGGATCACCGGTTTGTAGGGAACCTCTACCCGACCATGTTCAACATTCAGGTCCAGCGGGGAAACATAGATATCGTTATGCCCAAGCTGCATGGTCTGGCGGAAGTAATAGGTTCCGGACTTGTCCTGCAGGTCTACACGCGGCACGACGAAGGCCCTGCCGTCGCGGTAATTGATACGAATATCTTCCTGTCCGTCCGCATTCAGGTAGCGAATCTGGTCGTAGTGCTGTCGTCCCCGGGAAAGCAGCAGGAAGAACCGTTCCAGCTTATCCCGATGCGCTGCGTCGCCGCTTTCCACATACTGCCGAAGGTCGTCCATATTCGCGATAATGCGGATATCGCCCTCGGCCGGCTCGAAGTCCTTCTCGGCCCGCTCACGGGCCACCCCGACATAACGCAATTCGCTTGCCGACATTTGTGCCAGGCGTGCATGCTCATCGAAGCGGGCCGCCGTGAACAGCACGCCGCTCAGCAAGGCCGCAAAGGCGAGATAGATCAGCGCAAAGCGCTTGAGCACCCCGGCCTACCTCCCTGCATCCCCGGCCATGGCCGGCCTGTCCGTTGGGACTCTCTGAACAACTCCGTCCTGCCCCTCTGCCATGCCTTGCCTCCTCAAATCTGACACCAATGACTTTATTCGACTTCGCCGCAGGAATCCACATCGACGCACACCTGACAAGCAGGCCAGGTGGTTTATTACACGCAGCCGGGATGATGACGGTGAAATTCAATGGGGATAAACTTCTGTTTGCGAGGTCAGTCATGACAGATAAGAACGCATGGTTCAAGGCAGCAGCCAGTGGTGATGAAGAAACGCTGAAACAGTTCCTGAATGAGGGCGCCGATGTGAACGCAAGGGATGAGGCTGAAAACACCGCCCTGCATCTGGCCACCAGACACGGTCATCAGGACATCATGCGTCTGCTGATTGAGCATGGCGCCAATCTGAATGCGCAGAATGATCATGCTTCCACACCGCTTCACCTGACGGAAAAGAACATGGAAACCATCCGCATTCTTTTAGAGGCGGGAGCCGATCCCAATATCACGGACAAGGACTGGAACTACCCATACTATTTTGCATTCTACGGCTCGATGCCACGCGAACTCACCGGGCTCTATATCAAGCACGGCGCGAATCTGATGTTGTTTCCAGACAAGTAGCTGTAAGCCTCCGTCTTGCCCCGACCACCTTCACGAAGCTCATCGGCGCGTCGCCGCCCTTTTCCCGCATCCCGGCTAGAATAGATTCATGCGTATACCCGCACTGCTGCTTCTGAGTATTCTGGTTTCCGGTTGCACGGGCATTCCCGACAGGGTCACGCCGGTCAGCGATTTCGATGTCGGACGCTATCTCGGCAAGTGGTACGAGATCGCACGCCTCGACCACTCCTTTGAACGCGGACTGGAGCAGGTCACCGCCGGCTACAGCCTGCGGGATGACGGGGGCGTGGATGTCGTCAACCGCGGCTATTCACCCGAAACAGGCGCATGGGAAGAAGCACATGGCAAGGCCTACTTTGTCCGCTCTGCCAACGAGGGCTACCTGAAAGTATCGTTCTTCGGCCCCTTTTACGGCTCGTACATCATCTTTGAACTCGACAGCCATTACCGGTACACATTCATTAGCGGCCCGGACAAATCCTACCTCTGGCTACTGGCCAGAACCCCGACAGTGCCGAATGCGGTGATCGACCGCTTCATAATGAAATCGAAGGCGCTGGGCTTCGATACCGGAGGGCTCATCTTCCCCAGGCAGCGATAGCCCCCGAACGAAAAAGCCCCCTGCCAATCAAACGATCGGCAGGGGGCTTTGAGGTCACGAAACCTGAAAAGCGGTTACGCGTTGTTGCTTTCGAATTCCTTCATATAGGCAACCAGCGCATCCACACCTTCTTCCGGCATCGCGTTGTAGATGCTGGCGCGCATGCCGCCGACGGAACGATGGCCCTTCAGGGTCACCAGGCCCTTCTCGGAAGCACCCTTGAGAAAAGCCGCATCCAGCTCGGCATCGGCCAGTGTGAACGGGACGTTCATCCAGGAGCGGGCATTCTTCGCCACAGGGCTGCCGTAGAAATCGCTGCCGTCGATCACGGCGTACAGCTTGTCGGCCTTGCGCCTGTTCACCTCGGCCATGGCCGTGAGACCGCCCTGCTGCTTGATCCAGTCGAACACCAGCCCGGCCATATACCAGCTGTAGGTTGCCGGCGTGTTATACATCGAGCCGTTCTCGGCATGGGTTGCGTAGTTGAACATGGTCGGCGTGGCTGCTGCAGCCTTGCCCAGCAGGTCCTCGCGGATAATCACGATGCACAGGCCGGCAGGACCGATATTCTTCTGCGCGCCGGCATAGATCATGCCGAACTTCGACACATCGACCGGACGCGAAAGGATGGTGGAAGACATGTCTGCCACCAGCGGCACGTCGCCGGTTTCCGGGATGTAATCGAACTCCACTCCGCCGATGGTCTCGTTCGGCGTGTAGTGCACATAGGCTGCATCAGGGTTCAATTTCAATTCGGCCTGCGTCGGCACGCTGGTGAAGCCATTGTCCGAGGTGTCGGCAGCGAGATTCACCTTGCAATAGCGCCTGGCTTCCGCGATGGCCTTCTTCGACCACATGCCGGTATTCAGGTAATCAGCACTGTCCTTGTCGCCCAGCAGGTTCAGCGGAATCGCCGCGAACTGCGAGGAAGCACCACCCTGCAGGAAAAGCACCTTGTAGTTGTCGGGGATATTCATCACCTCGCGCAGGTCGGCCTCGGCCCTGGTCGCGATGGACATGTATTCCTTGCCGCGATGGCTCATTTCCATCACCGACATGCCCGAGCCGTTCCAATCCAGCATTTCCTGCTGCGCGCGCTCGATCACGGCGGTCGGCAGCATTGCCGGGCCTGCACTGAAGTTAAACTTTCTTGCCATGGTTATAATCCTTTTACCGAGGGTTTCTGAATGGGGCGCAAGATAGCCCTATGGGGATGATTCCTCAATGCACAATAGAGAAAAAAGCCCCTTGCCTGCGCAGAGGGTGTGCATTCATGCAGCCGGATATATCCTCGGCAGCCAGAACTCCAGCACTTCAACCGGGAAGCCAAGACGCACCGCACCTTTTGGTGAGTCCGAAACCAGCATCCCGCGATCCAGCAACCCTTTCAGCACCTTACGCGCCTGACGATCAGCATAGCCGGTGATCTCGGGAGCCTTGCCGCGATCGAATGAACCGGCCAGCAATGCCTCGCGCAGCAGATTGAACGAGCCCTTCATCAGGCGACCGGCATCCACTTCGTCGCGGCAATAGAGTCCGATCCGGCGCATCAGCTCGCTCGGCTCCAGAATCGAGTGCATATATTCGACCTGATCAATACAGACGGTGAGGAAAAACTCACAAAACGACTCCAGCCCGCCCATGCTCAGGTTGCCACGGCCATCGAGATCGCCCCGTCTCGGCTGATCCGCCGCCTGCAATTTCAGCTTGTACTCCTGCACATTGCGCCCCAATCCGCGCGCTACCGACCAGAGCGAACTGCCGATGCCGAGCTCTTTCATGCGCGCATAGGATTGCAGGCGCACGACGCGACCGTTGCCATCGAAGAAGGGGTGAATCCACAGCATGCGATGATGCGCCGCCGCCACGGCAACAATCTGCCCTGCGCGCGATGGGATTTGCCCATAGCCCTCCTCGAAGCGCACGATAAAACGATCCAGCGCTTCAAACGGCACGGCAATATGACCACCGACCTGAACATCGCCATCGCGCAGCATCCCGGGAACAATCTCGCGCACTTCGCCAGCATCCGGATTAGCCACGCGCAACAGATCATCCGGCAGCCGATGACAAAACTCCCTGTGCGCCCACAGAGCAAACGCTCCCGAAAGCGCCGTGCCCGGGGCACCGCCCTCGTCGATCATGCGCTGCACCTCGATATGTGCGCGGGCTTCCAGCTGCAGATCACGGATTTCGGAATTCTCCGAATAGTCGGAGCGTAATGCTTTCTCGATATTGATTGGCAGGGTGTTATGGCCCTCAATGAGGTTGCTGTAGTAACAATTCATCGAACGAACCAGATCACCGACCGAACGAATCACCTCGCCATGTAAGGTGGCAGCAAGTCCCTGCGACTTTTCAGCCAGCTCGAAGGCAAGGTTCTCCAGCCGATGCTGCGCATCATCCGGCAGCAATGGCTCCATCATTGAGGTCGAAAAATTAATATCAGCACTCATAGTGCCGATAATAGTGCCGATTATTATTTTTGTAAATCATACATTTAAGAAGTAAATATGGGCATATAGTGCCGATATAAACGCCGAACCTATACCTAACAATTAGCCACCCCTATCGTGGCGATTCCTCAATGCACGAAACATCAGGTGCCGCAGAAGGTCTCGCGCACCTCTTCAAGCTCATCAGGCGGCAGCTCGAAATGTTCGCATCCGGCCTGTTCT